>JACCDP010695108.1_pt1 | contig 182035 bp, 172 predicted proteins | sample 7445841 | NCBI WGS metagenome assembly JACCDP01 (sample SAMN15323441, study PRJNA562643) | freshwater metagenome | isolation source: river surface water | place: USA:Blue River Watershed | collected 2017-08-17
CTGTAGTGCCCCAGCCTACTGCTGTTGCCAAAACAAATTTACCTAATCCATCATCTGTAGCGCCCCAGCCTACTGCTGTTGCCAAAACAAATTTACCTAATCCATCATCTGTAGTGCCCCAGCCTAGTGCGAATGCTATACCAGTAACACTTCCTAGAGCTGCAGAAAACAAATTAAAGAAAATATTATCAACATCTGCTTATAAAGATCACATACAAAGTTTAAAAAATTTAAGTATTGCAAACTGTAAGCAAATTGTTCAAGAATTACAAACAATTGTAGATTTAAGTACCAATTCTACAATAAAACAATCAACACAAAAAATCAAAAATCCTAAAAATATGATAAACCCAACACATACCCCAGAAAGAATAAATTTCAATAGTGATATTGTATTAAGTGCATTATCTCATTGTTATTACAATCCAGATCTAAATGTGCAAGATGTTCTTGATGTTATAGATCTAGTAAATTTATATTCTGAAGATAGGGCTTCTACAAGACAAAGAAGTACAACTGTTAAAAAAAATGTTACATTAAATGATGTTGTGGACCCATCAGTAATTAAAGCATATGAAATGTCTTGTGCTTCGTTTAAGACAAAGTTTGAAATTACGTTTAGTGAATATATATCACATATGAGCTTGTTAATTAGAATTTTACAAAACATTTTCAATTACATTCAAAGTATCAATCATAATCCAAAAATTACAATATATTTATTTGATGAAATTATAAAAGATAATTATCATCAAAATGTTGATGTATTTCCACTCAATGACTTTATGCAAATTGATAGAGGAATAATATTTGATGATAAAAAAGGGGTAAAAACCACAACTGATGTACTTAAAAATACTTTTTTAAATCGTGCAATTCATTTAGAATTTTCGCAAAACCCTACTAAAATTGTATTTAATAATGTATACAATCATAATAATTATGATAATGCATTCGAATTTCGAAGGTATATGTCTGTATTACCTAAATATCATTGTCTCAACTCTAGTACTTTGAAAAAACAAGAAAATGAAATTATATTAAAGATATTTGCAGAACTTAACAAATTTACTTTGGACTTGCCTATGGAATATACTATTAAAGAAACCAATAAAGACATTTACAAACAGCTTTATACAAATATATCATCATATACTGTAGAGCATGATTTAAATAAATTATTATATGTTCTTATTAACAATAATTATAATAAAAAACAAGGTATAGAAGACTATTATTATTATTTTCCTTATGATGGTCCTGCACCTGCTATAACTGTGTTAAATGCAGTCAATTATGTAAAAAAATTGAAATCGTATCAACCACTTGATGTAACTAGTAGACCTAATCTTTTATCAAATATAGATTCTTATTATAAAGGCTCTTCTCCTTTATTTAGCAGAGTAGTTAATGAAGCTTTGCAAAATCATATCCTAAATGGTGTCAAATTAACAGAAAATACTACAAGAAAATTAGAATATGTTTTGGCATATTCTCAATGCTCTCATGTCCCATTCTATCACAAAGAAGATATATATGTTTTCCATGGGACTCAAAATTTGATGCACGCAAAAAGCGAACAGGAAATAAACCTGATATCATTCTTATCTTGTTCTTTTAATATATATACATCAATTGATTATGCTCTTAACAATCTTATTGGGTCTACTAAAAAATATAAAAAAGGTATAGTTTATATATTTAAAATTAATCATCATCAAAATTATGTAAACTTCGGAGATACATTATATCAAATTATATTATTGCCTGGAACAAAAATTAAAATACAATATGAAATTAATATAGGTCATATAAAATATGTATTATGTCATATTGATGATACTAATGTATTAAATTTTGGCAAAAAATTATTAGAAGATATTAAACAAGGCACTGAATTATTAAAAACAGCATATAATACTAATCATTTTAAATTATCTGGTGATTCTGCAGTATATCCTAGCATTATGAATATGACTTTCCCAACAGATCCAAATGATATGAAAAAATTTAGAAATCATGTAGATAATATCTTTGTTATGAGGAGTGGAAATACAGATTACATATATACATCGTTAGGAAAACTAATTAATAATTATAATATGCATACATATAACAACATACAATTTACAATACATCAGCATTTTTTCAACGACTGTTATCATTATTTTAATGTAAATTGTGCTAAATATATTTTAGGGTATGATGATAATAATCTTTATACTTTATGGGAAGTTGATTATAATTTTGGCCCTTCGCATAATGACTTTAAATATGATATGAAAAATTTATTAATACATTCTTTATTAGGAAATATAGATTGTACAAATAGTCAGAATTATTTAGTCCTAAATACGAATAAAACAATTAGCAGATTAATGACATTAAAAGGTTGTGGAATGTTTAATACATCTGGATACAGAAAGCCCAGATTTAATAAGAAACAAGAACCATATGAATATTTAGGTATAATTGGTGAAATGTTGGACACAATGCCAAATATACAAAATATTGATAGGTTACAATTGCGAACATTATTGAACTGTGATGACTTTTTAATAGGTATTAAAAATTTTGGTGAATTTGTGAATCATATTCACGAGCAATATACTAATTTTTTAATTACTAATTTGCAAATTGCTACAACGTCACAAGAATACATAGATTTAAAACAAATGTTAGGTGATTTAAAACAAACATTGAATGCACGTGCCAAATATTTTGAAACTAAAATGGATCATATAATAGATAATATATTAGAATACATTCAAGATACACATACAGCTAGTATAGTAACAGGTGGTGATATAGCTACAGAATTTAATATAGATAACCAAATAAGGCAAGTATATAAAAATAAATCATCAAATAAACTTTTACCATCAGAATCTCATATTTATGTTACACAAAATAGTAGATCTAGAAATAAAACATACGAAATGATAAAAAATATTCCAATACCAACTGATACAAAATATCAGTTAAAAGAATTATCAGAACCATATAAATCATATTATATGAAAATCCTTGAAAAATCTCAAAAAAACAAGACTTATCGTTCAAGAAGGAATAGAACAAGAACAAATAGCACTTCTTTAAAAACTATAAAATATGATTCTTATATAGTCGATACATTTAATGAGGGATATTGTGTATCAAATGAGAAATTTGCAGAAATTATGAATAAATTATCAGTATCTACATCAAAGAAGCATTCAGCAAATGTTGCATAATTTATCTCTTAAATACTTTTTTTTATGTAACACCTTTACCATATATGTGTCCTCGAGTTTATATCCAAATTTGGCATAGTACCCTCTCGCACCTGTACCTGATATTACCGCGATTTTAGTGCAACAATTTTGTATTGCAATGTTTTCAGCTTCATCAAGCAGTTTTCTTCCATAACCTTTATGTTGTTGTGATAAAGAATTATGGCACCCAACAATACTAATGTCTGAATAGACGTGTAGTTCTCTGATCAAAGCAGATTCTTTCAGAACAGGAAGTACATTTTTAGTATCTGGATAACTATTTATTCGCAACCTTATAAAACCTATAAGAAATCTATTTGTTTCAAATGATATATAGTATTCATCTCCATCAGATGATCTATAGTATAATTTTTTCAACTCAACTACATCATTTGGACCAAGTTTGTTTCCTCCAATTTCCCTACATCGAATACACCTACATTTCCAACTATTTTTTACCATATCAACTTGCAACATTTGACGCATACTCACAAATTTTTCATCATAACCACCTGATATATATGTACTAGGAATGTCGCGAATAATTCGATTTAGTCTCTTATATGGCTGTACTTTTTGTTTAAAGTCCTTGATCAATTGAAATAGTAAACTGTCATCATAAGGAATATATTCACCAGAGTCAAACCATTCCTTGATTTTTGTAAATGGAACTACAGCACAAGGATATATTTTCAACTGATCAGCTTGTAACCTATCATCATAAAGTACATTTTCTAACATTATTTTATCTTTTTCATATGAAGAACCAGGAAGATTAGGCATTATATGAATATCAACTTTGTATCCATTCTCTTTCAACATTTTTATAGCCTTATAAGCACATTCAATTGTATGACCTCTATTTATTTTTTTGAGTACATTATTATCTGTATGTTGGACTCCAAGCTGGATTCTTGTTGCATTATATCTTCTGAATCTTTTAATTTCTTCTAATGATATGGTATCTGGTCTTGTTTCGAGTGTTAAACCTATGATATGCAAATCAGCGTGTTCATTTGCAGCAATTTCATCTTCTAAACTTAACATAGGTCTTTTGTGAATCTGATAATATACATTTGCTGCATAATAAAGTTCAGTAACAAATCGTTCTTGATAATTTTCTGGATAACTACACCACGTTCCACCTAATACAAGTAGTTCAATTTTGTCAACTGAATGTCCCATTGTGATTAAGGCAGTTACACGATCATTAAATTGTAATATTGCATCAAAATTATTTGCATTTGCCCTCAGAACAGCTGGTTCTTGAAAAAGGTAGCTTCTAGGTTGATCTATATATCCGTTAGCTGGACTTGCCTTTTCATTCGGACAGTAATGACAATTCCATTTACAAGAGAATGATGCTATTTTTTCAACTCCGTCCGTATCAGTATATCTTGGATGTGCTGATGTCAAGACAGTTATAACAACAACACCTGAATTAGATTTGCATTTCTTTTTAGTAAGGATAGCTTTCAGATTTGCATCATTATATCCAATTTGTTTATATGCCTTTATGAGATCTGAATTAGATAATATAAGCTTATATTTTTTTTGAATTTTCACACGAAATGCAGTTAAGTCTTTGGGATTATTTATATTAAATTTGTTTTCATCTAATTCCAATACAATTTTATCCCAAGTATCATTGTCATACTTAAGTGGAAAAATGTCCTCAATATCCATTTTGAGATAAAAAAATGTTCTAGAAATAATCAATTTTTATATTATGTAGAAGTTTTATTTTCAATAAATAGCAAATGCTGTTGTGAACTCAAATGCCTTCTTATATGATAATCGCGGAATGCCACATATTGCGAACCACATTTACATTTTATTAATGATGTTTTCTTTGTTCTTTCATATTGTTCTTTTTGTTTTTTTTTTATTTCTGGATTATTTGTAAATTTGTCTCTGCATTCATTACAATGAAAATAGTATATTTTTTTTACTTCATTCTTATATGAAAATTTTGTGACTTCGAGCATCCGATGACAAAGAGTACATTCCATTATAAAGGATAAATACATTGTCAAACAGTCTAATCATTTTTTTAATTTTGGCATATATTATAGGATGTCATTTATTCATAGGAATGATTCAGTTGATTCTTACAAAGATTACACATATATAATGTACATTTTGTGTGACAAAACTGCATCATTTTATTCAAAAATAAAAAATGTAATCAATATACCTATAGTGATATGTTCAACTGGTTTATCTATATTAAATACTGTGAATTTTTCAGATAATGTTGACAAAATGCTTATAATTAGTTATATAAGTACTGCATTCAATCTCTTGATAGCAATATCAATTGCAATTCTCAATTTATATAAAATACCAGAAAAAGAATATTCTTTTAAATCACATTCAATGAATTTTTTGAAACTCAATAACAAAATAAATGCAGAAATTACAAAATGTAGAACTATTATGCAGGAAATTGACATTGTATCAATCATAAATGAATATAATTTATTATGTGAATACATTACCTTTCATATTCCTTCACATATTAGAAAAGATGTACAAAAAAATTATGCTAAGTACAAATTTCCATTACTATTGACAAATAACAAGAAGAATATTGATAATCAAGACACATTATCTAAATATGTAAAGTATATCATACAAAATTCTCAGCATAATATTAATATTCCTAAAGATATTGATGATAAAATATCAACAATATCATCTGATTGTATGTCAATAGAGATGGATTCATCAGCATCTTTGAAAGAAAATACTGTTGTACCAATAAAAAAACCAAAACTTGTTATATATTCTGGGCGTTCATCATTTGATGAATCACCTTTTTCAGTTTTAGCACAAACTGTTCAATATTCGCCTTTATTTGCTGCAAAAACAAATAGAAGAAGCATGCCGTTAAGAAACAATAAATCATAAAATCATATCAAGATAATACTTGCATAATCATAAAATTTTTTTTCATACTCAATAGGTATATGTTCAAATGAAATAAGTTTCATATTAAATTTAAATTTGTCTTCTAATTTATTTTCAGATAACCACTGTTTTAATTCTGTTTCACTAAGTTGTGCAAGTTGAGAGGCCTTTTCCTTAGTGATAAAGGATGCTATTTTTTGAATATTATCACTCTTATCACCATATATTGCCTTTGCATATAAATCTTGTCTGGCGTTTTTGGTACCTCTTTGAGTAATATCTTTGAATTGCATGTTCATTATTGTTATTCCAACATCTGCTAATTGTAGGTAATCATTATCATTAGTAATAATAATAATAGGTGTATTTAACATTGATTTCAATTTATTCTGAAGAAGATAAATCACATCATCTGCTTCTAATCTTTCAAACCATATTTTTTTTATATTTTTTTTTTGCAAGTAATCAGTAAATACATTGAATATTTTCCCATTAAAGTTTGCATTTTGAATACGAGTTCCTTTATATTCTTTATATATATCATTCCGCCATATTTTGCAGCGTTGACAATCTGAGCAAAATATGAGATTGTTACTATCTGTATTCCATTTTTTGCAAATTTTCTTCAAATCTGATTCTACATGTTTGATAAAACTTGTCACAAATTCTTGGTTTTCTGTTATTGTTTCTATATTGAACTCTTTCTTCTGAAATGAAAACCATCGCATTGTTGCAAAATATCGATAAAATACATAGTAACTGCCATCAATTAGAACAACAGACTTGTATTTTTGAAAGTCTAAAACTTGCTTAGTCATCAGCAATATAGATTAATATTCACTTAATGCTTATAATCATTTTTTTATTTAGACAAACATATCTTTTTGATAACCACACACTCTATCACATATATTGTATTATCATATTGCACAACATGATCTTCATTTGTATCTGGGAATAGAGCCAAATGAATTATTTTGTTTACACCAACATTGTCAATCAATTTAAGTGTTTTTATCTGAGCATAATATGTTTGTGGACATCTGAAATGCAAAACTATGTATTTGTTACAGACTTTATAATTTAAGAATTGCATATCATGTTTAATGAATAATATTTGCATTTTGTTAACAAAAAGATTATACCAAATTAAAAAGTTTTCAATTAAATAATCTTTCCATACGTATTTATGTTTTAGATATACTAATGACCTACCTGAGTCAAGTGAAGAATTCCAATATGGTACCAATCCTGGTTTAAAAACAATTTCTATTTCAATATTATTTTGAAGCTTTTTGCCAATTTTTCCATTTAACTTGACACACCTACCAGTGTCTGGATTCAAAATTTTGTCACTAGGACAAACTTTTTTTGATAATTTCATACCAATTTTGCCATCTACTTTGACACATCTCCCTGTTTTGGGGTTAAGTATTTTACCAGGTGGGCAATTTTTATTCATCTTGCATATATGCCATAAATTTACTTGAGCAAATGTGACGATGCATGTAATTTTGCATCATTCCATCCATCATTGAATAATTTTTGTGATCCCTCAAAATCTAAGTAAATACGCTGTCTTATTGAATATTTTCTTCCCCACACTTTGCTATTGATGCAATTTTCAAAACATTTTCTATTTTTTCGGATTTCACCATCAATATACCTTTCATTTTTATATAATTTTGTGAGCCTATTACCAGAAATTAGAGGAATATATGAACTACATAAACAATAATTTACAAGATCTTCAATATCAGTGAACTTATCAATTTTAATATTTTGTAATTGAAATCTATTAATTACTCTTGTAGTTAAGATAGATACTGGAATATTTGTTACATCAGCATCTTTATATCTTTGTATGAAATTTTTTGCTACTCTTTCTTGAAATTGTTGCATGCTTTTTCTATGCAATAAATGAAGAGTAGTATCTTTTTCACCAACTAAAATAGACCATAATAAATCATGATTATCTATATTTGGCTCTAATTGATATAACACAGAACACCACGCGCCTCCTGATATACCTAATAAACTGTAATTAGTTGGTTTCATATAGTGCTTAATGTATGCCAATGCTCCAAGTGAATAAGAAAACAATACACCAGTTGAACCCACATTCATTTGAAATGAATTGATAGTTTCTGATAACACTAATAAGAGTAAACACAAATATTTAGTCAGACTCTGCATCCTAATATGAATAATTTATTTTTATTTACCTGTCTTTAATTTCAAGACTTTTGGTATTATTTTTTTGACATTTGTTAAATCATCTGTAATTACAAATGGTTTTTCATTTATTATCTGCATACCAGAAACCTTTGTGTCTGTAAAAATAGATTCCATTTTATTTTTAATAGTAAACTTTTGCATTTCAGCCAAGATAAATCCAATAACAGATATTTCCTTATTAAGTTTTGCATCTGTCATTATTTTTCTGAATAAAATAGCTTCCAAATTTTGACAAAACAAGGATAATGGCTTAAGTTTTATAGCATCAGTTTTCGTGGCATTAGTAATAACTCCTTTCCAATCCTGTTCAATCATAGATGTATGTTCTTGTAACATAAAAAATGGCAGTATTCTCCTATAATCCTTTATAGAAATATTTATATGCATACCAGAACCATCATATTTTTGTATAAGTCCAAAATCATATATCATTATATTATATCCACAATCTTTCAGATAATAGTCCTTTCCATATACATTATAATGATAATAGCCTGATTGATTTTTAGTGATATGAAATAAAAAGTTACCCCAATGGCAATCATTATGTATGAATGTATAAGAATGAAGAGTTGCAACAGATAAGATGCATTGAATCAAAATATTCAATATAATATCAGTGTTGCTTAAACATATATTATTAGTAACTATATCTTTCAAATCACCATGCGCTAATTCATTCAAAACCATGTAATAATTTTTATTTTTTATAATATCAGGAACATTGATATTATCATTTTTGGTGCATTCAAATTCTTTATATGTCAAAAGGAAATGTCTGCTTAGTTTCATTTTAACAATTTCAGTTATAAATTTGTTCATCCTCACTTCATTTATATTTTCCTTTACTGTTGATATCATCAATTTAGTAACAAGACTAAGCATTACATTTTTAGCAACTGTTTTATATATGATACCACAAACACTTGCTGTTCCTATTCTTTTTATGAGATGGAGCTTATCACCAATCTTAAAACCATTGACACCATTATATGTTTTATTTTCCAAACAATAATTCATTGCAGTTCCTTGTAGGAATTGTTGAATAGATTTGTAATAAGCAAGTCTATTTTCAATATTATTAAATCTACTCAATAATTTTTGACTTAAGAATGATTTTATTCTTTTAGCAGCATATTTCTGTTTGAATCTCTTTATTTTTGGTGAAAGACTATTTGGTGATTGTTGTACTATAGGTAATATGGTCATATCTTTGAATTCATTCTGTATCTTGGTATCTGGTAAGATATCTCGCAGGAAAACTCTGTTTTGAGTTGAACTATGAATAGGACTCTTTACGGATTTCACCTTTTTACCTGAAATTCTTTCTTCATATCGATTACAAGCTTCATCTTGTGCCTTTTTCTTATCATTTTCGTACAATTCCTTACATTTAGGCATATCTAAACCATTTCTTGTACACCATGCAAGGGCTTCTATATATGCATTAGGTTTTACACAATTGTCTCTTTTTGCATCATATTTACATTTAGGTGGCTTGCATTTACTATTCATTCTACTAATAAATGATTGATATATAAAAATAAATTTATTATTTCTTAGTCCATACAGCTTTTTGTGCAGGTAGTGTATGCTCTCTTTTGCGCATATATGTTAGAAATTTTTTGACAGCTTCTTCATTTCCTAGTTGAAAAAATGCATTAAGATCATTTACACAATTTTGATTATTGTTAATAGTTGCCAAGATTAAATTTCTCATAATTATTTTATGAGAGTCTGATATAAAAGGAGGGTTATCTTTTAACCATAGATTATAAAATGCTGTATATGTTTCTTTATTGACAGGCAAGGTTTCTAATGCATCATTTGCATATTTAATTATAATATTGCTGTCTGCAATTGTGACATTTTCTATTTCGCTATCAATATATTCCATTAAATCCTATTATGAATATATATAATAATTTTCAATACAAATATAGCCTATTAAAAGATTTCTAGTACCGGCAGGACTCGAACCTGCGCCCGCATAGACGGAAACGATCTTAAGTCGTTCGCCTTAACCATCTCGGCCACGGTACCATCACCCTATAGAGGGCTATATTTATTACAAAAATGAAGTATTTTCTATTGCTTTCTTATCGAATATATATATTGTTAAAGCTTTATATAATTTTTTACTGACTTAAGAAACTTATATCTTACAGTTATATAATAACAGTGACCTAAAATGTCCATAAAAGTAGGTTTTGCAAATGACAATTATCTATATGATAATTTACGTCAAGACAATGTTTTGATATTAAATGCTTTTACTAATTCAAATATTATAAATATTAATCATCATGCAAACACAACTGATGATATGTTAATTAATTATAAAAATAAACTTGTCACTGGAATGATAGGAAACTCATATGTAATTGATGACATTTTGAACAATTCGCGATTATTACAACTTAATAATTCAGATATTAATCTGAATAGAAATGTATTAGTAAATGCCGAACTTGGTGTAAATAATACACTTATAGTGAATTCTAAGTCTGTAAGTATAAGTAGCAATGTGATTATAAATTTAGATAGACCTTTGGGTTCCTTAACTATTTCATCAAATTCATATGATATTTTCAAGTTGAATCACAATGGCAATACAACATTTGCAAGCGATGATTTTATGATAACAAATTACAATAAATCTCGAATTATTATACAGAACAATAATACAAATACAACCTTTTATAATGATGTATATATACGTGATAAAATTCTATATGTTGATAGTATTAGACCATTGGAGGGTTCTGATAGAGTGAATATCTTTGGAGCAACTTATACATTAGGAATTATTGATAACTTTAAAGTTGAAAAAAATTTATCTATTATCCAAAGAACTCAGAATGAACGAGATACAATGCCTTTAGAAATATGTAAGCGATATGGAAATGCAAATATTCTAAATATTTACAGTTGTAATTTTGAAAATACAAGACCAATTGGTTTTAAGAGTAATTTTATTATAAATAAGGATGGTCTTATTGGTATAGGGAGTCCATTACCAGATGCAACTGTATCCATTAAAACTGTATCACCAAACATAATTTTTTATACTGGTAACAGCAGTGGAGATATTTTTAATATGACACAACGAGGAGATATTGGTATTGGCACAATAATACCAAGGGCTCAGATAGATATCAGAAGAAATGATGATTTAACCAATGAAAATATTCGGCGCACTCCAATGGTAAATTTAGATATGCAGTATAATGCCAATTTGAATTATAGCAATGTTTACACCAATTATGAAACATCTCTAACTTTTGCTGAACCAAGTATCAATTCAATTAATGATATGAAACTACATATGGTAAGTGAAGAAAATGTTAGTGGAACTATTCTAACAGTAAAAAACACATTTTATTTACTTAATACAGAAATAATTGATAAAATAGTAAACATATCTAATTTAATATTATATAATCCTGGAACTGAAAATCTATCAGATCCTCCAGAAATAACTACAGGTAATCCACAGATAACAAAAATAAACATTTTGAATAATTTGATTTATCCATCAAATAATTTAATGTATGTCAAAGAAATAAATTTTATTCAAACACCAGCAAGTGCTAGCACAAGGACTTATGATTTCAATATTAGGCAAATGACATCCAATACGTATTATAAATCACAAGCATATATTAATAATGAGTTTTTGCCATCCGATGGCACCTTTAGAAATATAAATACTTTCACAAAATCTTATGCTAATATTCAAGTTACCTTGCGATTTAACTTTATGTTTGAAAAAAATTTTGGTTTAAAAACATTTGTAAATTATGAGCAAATTCCATACACATTATTGTCCAAAGTCCTTGTACCTGCTCCCAATTTTATGAACCTGACATATAACAATAATTTTGTATCATCATTATCACCTGAAGGAATACTATCATTAGGGGCTCCTGTACCAGACACCATAAAAGATAACTGTTTACTATATACAAATAAAACAATATATACACATACCTTAAATACTCAGTTTATAGATACATCTTTGGCAAATAGTAACATTAGTCTGACAAATAAAAATTTAGTGGATATTAACAAAATCACAAGCACAAGTGCAGATATTAACAAGTTTTATTCTAGTAATTTATCATTTAATAGTGCGACAGGTAATAATATATATGTGCGCAATGGGACTTATGATAACTTACTAGTCTCAAATCTTGTATATCATACCCTTGAAAATAATTATTTATCTTTTACAAATAGTAATTCACATTTTAAAAACAGAGTTTCTGTTGGACAAACTGATGCATCAAAAGAATTACAAAATATTTCAGCTGTAAAGATTACCATTGACAATAAATTAAATTTATATGCCAGTAGTAATAACATTATAACACATCGTAATGGTATATTAGTTACAAATGACTCTACATCAGGTAATCCATCTATCACAGTACAAACAATAAATAATAATACCATTCCATATCTTCATATAGGTAACACAGAGAGCTCTTACTATTTCAGTCTTAGGAAAGTTGAATATCTAAGTTCAGGTTCAAGTGTCACTAATAATATACAATTAATAAACAATACTATTGATATAGATAGAGGCAATTTTTTTAATGTAAATAATGAAACACCACATATTTTACAACATATTCAAGAATATAACTTATTGACATTTGGCGAACAAAATACAATATGTATTGACACATTGAATACACGAGGAACTAGTAGTACATTTAATAATAAGACACCAAAGATATCTATAGGCATACCATATAATTCTTTGGGACGCAATGTAAAAGATTATCCTAGTTATTTTATTGATACTATCAAACGAGAAGATAATCCATATATGTTGAACATATTCGGAAATATGTGCATAAAGAATATAAATAACCATCCAATATTTGCTCTACAGTCAACAACAATAAATGGGAATCATAATGTATTCACATCAATAAATGGTGAGCCAGACACAAATTACCAATTAAGAATATTTGGTAATATGGCAACGTCAAATTTAGAGATTTTTGATGACATAACAATAAAAATAAATGGTGTACAGCGAAATCTTAAACGTGTTTTGGAAAAAATGGATGCATGGATAAGGACTCAAAATCCAAATTATGATGCTTGACGTAATGTATATATAAGCATATACGCATCTGAACTTCCTTCGAATGTTTTATTCATTTGTTCATCAGATATTTGATTTACATTTAAATCATCATATAAAACATATTTGTTATCTACTTTGCATATTGCACAATAATGTCCTCCAAACATGCTTCCGAAATGTAAGGCTATACATGTACATTCATATGTATAATTTTGCATAATATCTGTTAAAATTGAACCCTTCCTTATACATAATGTCTGATTTATACTAACATGTGTTTGATTTTTCGTGTTCATATCTGAGAATCTTTTAATGATAAAGACCAGTACATCTGGCATCTTCCAAATTTTTAATGATTTTGTATATTCAGTATATTTATTGCACTTGTCACATTTCCGATCCCCGCCACACTGTTGTGATTTTAGATAATTACGAAACATACTTGCAACAGAACAAGTTTCATCGTTTGTGATATCCAAAGGAATACTTATAAATGGTTCAAATATGTAGTTTACATCATCACATTCATTGCATTTTATGATACTTAATAAAATTCCCTGTGATGTATCTAACCAAACACTTGTCTTATTATTATTAAATCTGTTCATAGTTAGTTGACATTTTTGTTGTAATGCTGTATTTGTTGCCAATACCAAATTATCCAGTGTATCTATATTTATGGTAATATCATTATCAGCAATAACTATTAATTCATTTACAATATTATGTGCCAATTCTGTAGCCAATTTATCAAATAGAAACATCCATAGTTCCCCAACATCAATTTGTTCTCCGCGTTGAAAAATACCACTGAAATGGTTGTATAAATGTGTAATAAATTTATTTGGACTTAGTGAATGATTCTTATTGTGCATCATATCAAGGATTTCCTTCAATTCTGAAGATAATGTTCCATCTGGTATATCACCATTTAGAATGACATTACGTAAATATGTTGTTCTGCAAATTATTTGTATAAGACTATTCACAGCACATGTTGATCCTAGATTTTGCAGTCCTTGCATTCTTATTAGATGTAATATAATTTTCTTATATCACACCAATATCATTTTTTATTTTATGACTTAATCATTAGAATATGAAAGAATTAAAATCAATAGGAATAGCATCAGTTAGCATAACCTACATTATTGCAGTAGGGATTTCAGTTATGGTACTTACTTGGATAAATAAATTGGAGGATACAGTATGCAAATGTAGTGTAGATTTCAAACGTGACTATATTAAATATTATTTGTATGCATATATAGGTTTTTATACATTATGGTTTTTTGCAATTTTATATATGATATATTTTTTTAAATTAACTAACATATTTGCCAATGGATTAGTATCATTTATACTTACTTTAATGCAAACATTCTTACCAATATTTTCAATCCTTAATATTGTATTTTCAATAATGTATATCTGGCATCTAAAGGAAATTGATTGTAAATGTAGTGAGGATATACGCAGAGAAATATATTACATATTGAATTGGATTAGTATAGGATTCATTATGATGGCAATTATAATAATATTGTTTGTTGCTATTGGCGGTATGTTTTTTATGGGAAGATTATTAAATACTAATTCTAAATAATAAAAAAATAAATATACAAACTTTATGTTCAGTCAACTTCATCCACAGTAGGCATTGGTCCTGAACTATTTGTTGCTCCTGCTGGAATTGGTCCTGTTCCTAGTGGAGGTGCACCATAAAGTTTTGTCATAAGAGGATTGATTTTATCTTCAAGTTCCTTTTGTTTGCTTTTATAGACTTCAGTATCCTCTTTAGTATGATCATCAAGCCACTTAAGTCCTTCTTCTACAATAGGCTCAACCTCTTTTTTGACTTCGTCAAATGCAGGGCTCTTTTGATCTGCATTTTCAGGCTCTTTCAGAACAGAATTCTTCAAGTTATACAGATAATTCTCAAGTCCGTTTCTTGATTCAATATTCTCACGCAACTTGTTGTCTTCCTCTTTGAACTCTTCAGCCTTCTTGACCATCTCTTCAATCTGTTCCTTAGACAATCTCCCTTTATCATTTGTAATAACAATCTTATTGGATTTTCCTGAACCCTTTTCAACTGCACCAATATTCATAATACCATTTGCATCAATATCAAATGTTACCTCAATCTGAGGTACGCCTCTTGGTGCAGGCGCAATACCATCCAAATGGAAGCTACCCAGCAAGTTATTATCCTTAGTAAACTGTCTTTCACCCTCATAAATCTTGATATCAACACCAGGTTGGTTATCAGCATATGTAGAGAATACTTGCGACTTCTTTGTTGGAATAGTAGTATTTCTCTCAATAATCTTTGTCATCACTCCGCCAGCAGTTTCAATACCAAGTGAAAGAGGAGCAACATCAAGCAAAAGCAACTCATTGGTCTTTTCATTTCCTTGACCAGTCAAAATAGCAGCTTGCACTGCTGCACCATATGCAACTGCCTCATCCGGGTTCAAAGATTTATTCAATTGTTTGCCATTAAAGTAGTTTGATAGTAGTTCCTGAATACGCGGAATTCTAGTTGTACCACCTACCAATACAATCTCATCAATATCACCCTTACTCATCTTTGCATCTTGTAACAATCTGTTAAGTGGTTCAATAGTTCGTTGGAAAATAGGGTCAGCAAGCTGTTCGAACTTAGCTCTGCTCAATTGACAAGTGTAATCAAGACCATCAAAGAGTGACTCAACCTCTACAGTAACAGTAGTAGCAGATGATAGAGTCTTCTTTGCCTTCTCTGCAGAAATGTTCAATCGCTTCAAAGCCCTTGCATTTTCTTTAATATCCTTTTTAAATCTCTTTTTAATATCATCACACAAATAATCAACAATGCAATTATCAATATCAGAGCCACCAAGATGTGTATCACCTCCAGTAGCCTTGACCTCAAAAATCCCACCATCTAGTGTTAAAATTGAAACGTCATGAGTCCCACCGCCAGCATCAAATACCAAAATATTCTTTTCTTTCTTGCTATCTGTCTTGTCTAGACCATATGCAATTGCAGCTGCAGTTGGTTCATTAATGATACGCAAAACTTCGAGGCCTGCAATTGCACCAGCATCCTTTGTAGCTTGTCTTTGTGAATCATTAAAGTAAGCAGGTACAGTAATAACAACCTTCTTCAAAGGATGACCCAAATAGCTCTCAGCAGTTTCCTTCAATCTTTGAATAACCATTGCAGAAATTTCCTCTGGATGAAATTGTTTATCCTCCTTCTTATATTTTACATTAATCATAGGCTTATTATCCTTATCACCAGTCACATTAAAAGACCAAAGTTTAGTATCAGCTTGTACAGTTGTATCAGTAAATTTCCTTCCAATCAACCTCTTTGCATCATATACTGTATTTTTAGGGTTCATTGTAGATTGATTCTTCGCTGCATCACCAACTAGCTTTTCTTCATCTGTAAATGATACATATGAAGGAATAATTCGCGAACCTGTCTGAGAATCAGGAATAATTTCTACTCTGTCATTTATCCAAATTGCAGCACAACTTGTGGTTGTACCAATATCAAATCCTGCAGCAATAGTATCTTCCTTTGTCATACACTACTTTCTTGGTATAAATTAGACATAAAATCTTTAAGTACTTTATTCTTTATACCAGACTACTCTTCTTATTTTTAGAATATACACATAATAATATTGTAAACTTATTAATCTTGTTTTTTGCTATAATATTATATGATTTATCTAAAAGCTGAATATTGAATCTTTTTAATTTTGATTCAATATTATCTAGAACATATGTATTTGTGTCATTTATAGTACAGCCAGTAGCAGTATACTCAGTTTTAAATGAAACAAATTTACTAGGTATAGCACTTGCTGTGTCAAATTTGTCACTTAAGTTAAGTGTAATTTGTTCAAAACAGGCTACATTTTTTCCACCCTTGTTGAAATCATTAGTATCTGCCAATACATTGGTATATAATCTATTATAATTGTTAAGATTAACAAATATAGGGTCACCATCGCCTGCATTATAGGCACCAGCGGATGGGTTCAATACAACCTCGCATTTCATTATTTTTATGTAAACAGCATTCCTAATAGCTTCTTGTATATCAAAATAAAAATCATAATCTGTGTTATTTATGAACTGTGCATTACTACTGTTGATATATATCAATCTTTTATCCAAAATATCATCTGCCATCTTCTATACAATAAAATGAAAATATATAAAGATATTACGCGTCATATGCTATAAATGATGCATATTACAGATAGTATCAAATGTATCTATTTTAATTTACTTTCAAGTTTCTATATTGCAGTGAACATAATGTTTCCATATTATAATGAAGAAATATTAAATCTACAATATAAAACAATTGAACATATAAATGAAGACATTATATTTGCATCAAATTCTAGAAAGAGGAAAAGATTCAATTTATTCATAGAAAATCTTATCAACAAAAATAATGAATTAATTGAAAAGATAAAGAGACAAGAAGAAGAAGATAACAATATTAATAATTATGAAAAAATTGACCAAGAATTACAAACTTTTCAAGAAAATGAAACAGATACCGACACAGATGACAGTCAGGAAAATTGCAAAGAGGATTAATTTACATACTTAATAGTTTGTCTCTTCCCCCAATTTTTTTTTAGAACATCTTTTAATGAATATTCTACACCATAGCACGTTTTACTTAAACGTTTTTGTACTTTTATACTATTCAATTTAGTATCGAATGACCATAATATTGATGGATTTATATAATTTAATAATGATAATCTATATAAAAAATACATTATTGTATCAACTGATCCTATAGTGTATCCTTGTTTTTTCATAATAGAAAAACAATCATTGCCAACATCAACAACCTGACAAATAATACTATCATTCATTTTAAATATCAAATTATCCCCAATTAAGTTTGAAATGTGCTTATCTTTACTTACATGTAATTCACTACTACTGTATAGTTTAATTATTTCTTTTTTTGTTCTATTTATGTCTTTGGATAAGAATACAATAAAATTATGAGGTGTCATTTGTCTTAATTTCACATCATGCAATTGAAGTGCCCATTCGTTCACTATAGGTAGTTCCTTATTTTTTACATATTTTAGTATTGTTTTATCTATTTTAAAGTCTGCTTTAGGTATATTATTTTTAATTTGTAATAAATGAATTTTTTCTACAACGAGCAATAATCTATTATATATTTTATCCCATCTATAATAAGAAGAAATTGGTCGAGCTAACTCATAATGTAAGTTGGATATCAAGAACACAAATGGTACAATACTATATTCATCTTTATAATTTTTATAAATACTGGTTTTGAATTCATCTTTGTGAATTTTAAGAAAACTATCATATATATCTGCATTCATCTGAGTGATATCTATTATTTGAATGAAATTAACATAAACTTTGTATGTATTCTCATGCAATGCTTTACGAACCTTAATAAATTCATATTTCAGTTTTTTCAAATTATCAGCTAGTTCTAAAGCGTCATTTTTAGCATCTTTTGAAAAACAATCGTAATCATTGATTGTGAAATCTTTGTAAAACTTATCTTTTTTAGGCAATAACAAATTTAGAGCGAATCCACCGTAAATCAATAAATGTTTCTTCTTTATAAAATCCCCTACTATTTTCATAATATCCTTTGTATCATCATATTGTTTTTTTAAAATCTGATGATCTATTTCGTTCACTATACTTACTATATTTTTCGAACTCATTCAGTCTATCCTATATTTATTCACGATTTGTTATTTCAATTAGTGTAATGACATTTGATAGGCTCGTAGTGCACTTTGTTCATCCATTTGTGCTTGCTGTGCTCCAGATCCTGCGCCTAAATTTTGACTTGCAACTTGTAAATCAGTACCTACAAAAGTTGTACTTGCAGGAAGAGCACTTGGTGGAGGAGTTCCCGGTGGTGTCACTCTATTTACTGCATCGTGTCGCTTGATATCATTTGCTCGCAATTTCAAGGAATCATATACAAAATGTTTATTAAAAATTTCAAGAATATTTTCTTTTTTAACTCCTTTCGATGCAAGTATTTCATCTTCAAATGTTCTATAATGTTCATCTATCAACAATGCTCTAAATAAATCCCTATCATTTTCTAAAAACATAAAAAGATCCCGTAATGGCAATAGCATAGCCTTTGGTGCTTCTACATTTAATTCCTCAAAATATATACGTGAAATAATGGCTACAAGGTCGTGTTTAGCGTATGCATATTCAATATCAGCTAATACTTCATTTGTCTGTACTTTAGAATTCATCATATATTCAGTAGAATTATATAAAAATACTCGTAGTAAATTTTCGTCTAATTCACCATCATTGAATTGTTGTATATGTTTGTTTAACTCTTCTGATGTGGGATTTCTGTTTAATATCTTTTTATAACTTGCTATGATAATATACTCTATGTTCTTTATTTCAAAATTAGATATTTCTTTGTTATATACATTAAAAGCATAAGGCAAATTAGCATCACTAATTATATCATCTGGCTTAGGTTCAGATGACAAAGTTGCATATAATGCATTTATAGTCTGTTGATAATATGCATTATCAGCTTCTGTTGCAAAAGGCTCACATAATCTTAATGCTACATATAATATATAAAAAGTAACTACTATAACAAAAGTAATTAGAAAATATACTTTAAGCTTCATATCTTATTATATATAAATAATATTATATGAAAAAACTTAATAATGTACTCATAATAGGTTGCAGTATATCTTCTTTATATGGTGCTATAAAACTCATCGATATAGGATACAAAATCACACTTATCGAGAAAAAAAACAATTTTCATCCTTTCTCGCAAGCAGCATATCATAATTTCTTACTTTATAATGATAATCACAAGGCTTATATTAATTTATTACGACGTTTTGAAATAAAAGGAAATAAGATATCGGAAATTCAATTCAATGAAAAAATATTTTCAATAATTAATAATGTTATTCAAAAATCTAAACTTATACCCCAAAATATAATAATGACACATACATTTACAAGTCTTTGTAAATATCTTATATCAGATTCTGAATTTGCAGAACTTCATTCATTTGAAAATATATTTAATGGCGTTTTTAATATTATGAATGCACTTGATTGTATCAATATTTTTAGCAATGATTTAACTTATAATACTGTTTATTATTATTTAAAAAATGAGGATATAAATGAATTGATTCTCAAAATGATTCGTTATATTGAAAGTAAAGGTGCTAAAATTATATATAATAATGAGGTAAAAAGTATTAAATACATCAAAAAAAAATTTATGGTAACAACAAACACACATAATATACTCAGCAGTGACTTATTATTCACTTGTATTTCGAAACATAATTTGACTACATTTTCATTTTGGAATAATGATCAAAAAATGTTATTGAATTCTGTAAGTGCCATAAATACTGCTGTAATAGGTAATATAATTAATAAACTATTAATAATATCATCCAATACTTGTATTCATATCCAAGATGATCAGAATACCAGAAATATACTGCTTGATAATATGCACGTCGTTTATCCCATTTTTACAAGTAAATCAAAGTACATTTATGTATGGAATAATGGTGTTAACAATATAATTGTCCGTGAAAAAATCAAAACAATGTATAACGATAAATTCATTATATGTAGCGAGGCATTTTCTAAAAATCATCTATTCATCAGTTATTCATTAGAATACGTAGACAGTGCAATCATAAAATTATATAAATATACTTCATAATATTATGATAATGTACTCTTTAACCAAGTTATCTATTCTAGCCTTTAGTACTATAGGTCATTTTTCTGCAGATAATTATGTAAGAAATAATGTACTTTCACCATTCACATTATTTACTGTAGCAAATGAATGCACAAAATGTATAGCAATGTATCATAATATATATCAAAGAACACACGGAAATACAACATTACATAATTTTGTCATAACAACTAATAACAAATGTACTCTTAGGAAAGGTATAGAAAACAACAAAAATAAATACTATGATTATGACATATTTTTCATTTCTTTTGAAGATGCAATAAAAGATAAAAACAAGAATTTCACAAAACTACTTCAAATGTACAAACATACATTGTATAGCAGTATTTAACATCTATAGTAAGTAACTTGTTTTTCTATATCACTATAGGACATCATCTGTTCACCAATAACTGGTTCTGTAGAATACCATTTATTTTCTTTTTGTAGTCTTTTCCAATATTGGTCAAGGCATAGTTGATGCTGTTTTTTTCCAGATTCTTGTAATAATTTTGCTCCCTCTTTAAAGTTATTTAACAATGTTTTGGCAAATTTTCTGTTTACACAGTATCCAGCAGTGGTTTGGACATCTGTAATTCTTTTAATATACTGATTGTCTGTCTTTTCAGATATATATATATTTGCAGATATCAGAAACATATCAAAATCATCTCTATACATATCAAAAAATTGGTCCAATAATTGATTTACAACTTCCATTGGATATCTAATATGAAAATCATCTTCCACAATGAGACAATATTGTATATCTTCAGGTGTTTTTAAGAACGATTCCAGAGCTTTGATGTGTGATAATGAACACCCAAGTTCACCAAAATTTTCATAATAAATTGCATCTACTCTATTGATTTTAGTTGCATCTATTCCTGTTTTTACCAATTCATTTGTAATATGTTCTTTTCTATCTGTCCTATGTGCTAAGTTGATATAATAGACTATATCAAAATTATTAAAACCTTTGTTAGGCATTAATATTTAAAATGGTATAAAGTCTTTATATGCATACCATCTGCTTTATACACATTTGAAAACTCTTTACACAGTTGAAGATTTAAAATGGCACAAATTATTTATTTTTTATTATTGTATTTTGAAAATCCATCTTAACATTATGGAAGTATGTCTAATTGAATATTTGAGTCTCACTGATAAATCATCTGTTTCAGATATATCATCATCTATTATAGTTGATGTATCTGAATATGCATCTTCTTCAAACCCATCATATAATGGCATTTTTAATTGATATGTTTTTTTATAAACTGCATCATTTTTTATTTTTTATCTATTAGGTTAATGTAATATATCAATCATAATAGGTAGTATCATTTTTAATTTTGCATACCATACTGATGTTTACTACTTTTTACTACTTTTTACTACTTTTTACTACTTTTTACTAGACATATAAAAACATATAAGGACGAAAATATTAAAATTTACTATGTTCTGGTGCGAATCTTGTCAGTACAATAGCAATAGAAAATATAACTTACAAAAACACGTTAAAAATGTACATAATAGAGATGCAACTGCTCAGGAATTATGCGATACACAAATATTAGCCGAAAATACACAAATATTAGCCGAAAATGACAAACAAAATTTGAGTTGCCCGAAATGTTTCAAAAATTTTAAAACTTTTCATGGATGTAAAAAACATCAAACAATATGTAAGGGTGTATCCAATATTTTAGAATGTCATCATTGTCATAATATATTTACTACAGCTTCTGCAAAGTGTAGACATCTCAAGATTTGTAAGATAAAAGAGATCAAGCAACTAGTGGCCATGCATGTAACCAATAATAACAATAACACACAGAACACACAGAACACACAGAACACACAGAACAACACACAAAATAACATTCAAAATATTATAGTATACTATCATAATCATAGAGGGCCATATAATCCATATGCAAATTATAATGACGTTCAAGATAATTCTGAGAATATCAATAACTTTGGACAAGAAGATATTACATATATAACTGATGATGAAATGATGCAAATAGCACTTGACTATGATATAAAGGGTTTGATAACTCAAAAACATTTTAATCCAAGGCATCCAGAAAATCATAATATACGCAACAATTGTAATAAATCATACAAGATATTGAAGAATAATGAATGGACAGTAGAAACAAAGGACACAGTACATTCAATAATATACTCCAATTCTCAATGTGAGATTCATGATTATGCATTTACAAACTTGTTGCATAAGATCTTGAATGAAGAAAAGACAAATGAATATTTAGATAAAATAGACAAATTAGATGACAAAGCATGTAAGAAAAGAATGTATAATTATATTGATGTAAAAATAAAAGAATTACTGAAAAAGATAGCTATATCAAAAATAGCAAATGGCATTGATGTGAATGAAAGTAACTTCATAACATTACATTAGAATAAATCCTTGTAAATTTCAAAAAGTATATATAAAAATATAATTTATAAAAATAATTCTATTTACTTGATCCAAAGCCACCTTCAGCTCTGTTAGTGTTTGTGTCAACTTCATTAATTTCTGCCATTTCAGGGAAGATTTGTTTTCGCATAATCAGCTGACAACATCTATATGGATATTCCATATGTGCTGAATCATCTATTTTTGTTAATGCCACAAGTAATTCACCTTTATACGAACAATCAATTATACCTATAGAATTTGCAAGCATATATCCTGATTTACTAATAGATGAACGAGGTAACATTTCTACATAATAACCAACAGGAATATCAAGTCTAATACCCGTATTATATAAACTTGTATGATTATTAAATTGCTTACATAATCCAATAATAGATACATCAAAACCAGCATCTGAAAAATTCGCCTTTGTTGGTGTCACTGCATTCTCAGTAATTTTGGCAAACTTTAGAATAGGCCTTTCATTATTCAGAATCTTTAAAAATAGCGCATACAAATTATCCTTCATTCTAATTGCTGATTTTTGATATATTTGTCCTAATAGATCAATTACATTTACACTATTATAGGTAATTTGTTTTAAATTAAAAATATTAGTTGAATCATTCGGGATACCAAAAAACTCAGCAAAGCTATCCAAATTATCCTTTGAATAATCTGTAATCCTACAAACATTATTTTCAATAGTTCCATGTTTTTCAAAATATGCTTTCAAAAATTCAATTACACAGAGTCTATTATTTGATTTGATAAAATGACCTATTTCAATATTGTACATATTAGCTACCCCGGTCAGACCTAGATGTTTATAAATATTAGTAATTTCTTCAGATTTGATGACAAATGATTCTCTATCAAAATCAGATGCAAACTTTTTCAGTTCTGATTCAAAAACACTTGGTAATGGATTATCAATTTGTACTGTCAATTCTTTTGTATCTTGTTTTTTGATATTAAAAATAATAACACCTAACAAATATGCCTTTAATTGACTATCAATAGTCTCAAAATATTTGGAGTCTGACATACTATTTATATATGTATATATAATTATTGTTTAAGTAAATTATTATTAGGATAGACTTGTCTAAAAAACCTGAGTACATTCTGGTGTATATCATCATTATTATCATATTGAAACTTATCAAGCAATTCTTTTGATTCAAAATCACTATGTATCCAATAATGTACTAAATATGCATCACCATAATCGCCATTCTTAATCATATTTGCCTCTATAGCCGATGATGGCAAATCTGTGAATTTAGGATCATTAATAGGGTAAATAAGTTTCCTATTCACAAATTTGCAAGATTTCAAAATTATATCTTGGCTTTGCATAGATTTTGAAATCAAATCAGCTCCAAATACATTAAATATTTGATAAACTGCATCTCCGTGTCTTTTAATAAGGTTCTTGATTTCTTCTAAAGCTTGTTTGAATAACATGTGTTTAGCAGGTGTCGCAAAAAATGCATTACAAAGTACATTATCACTGTTAAAAATTCTTTTTGTCTGTTCTGCTGGCTCAAGTGCACAGTATACATTATCTGTATTAAAATCAACTAAATCGTCTAGTTTCTTGAGACATAAAATATCAAGGTCAAGATATATGCCTCCATAATGATACAGTATAGCAATTCTAGCTATATCAGCCTTTTGTACACCATATTTACATTTATTAAAGATGTCATAAATATCTGGATATTCTTTTTTTATGAATTCATCAATAACAGGAGACCCTGGTGCGTGTGTCCATAATTTGAATTCAAAATTTCTATTTTGGTTTTTATTATGTTCATTTATTTTTTGAAAAATAGATGGAAGACAATCTGCTCTCCAAGTCTGATGAATAATTTTAGGTATCATATATAGAATAGAATTGTAATAAAATCTTATATGATTTATCACCATCAACAAGTACTATACAAGACTTATTCAGTAAATCAAAAAGCAAGAAATCAGTCATTAAGGCATAGGCAAAAATAATATCCGAAACAAACAGTAATATTATTTATGTGTTATAAAATATAAGCTTCTTCATTAATTACCTTCTTACCTACTGGTAGCTCTTTCAATAATGTTGCAGCAGTCCCTGTCGATAAAAGTGCTACCCAAAATTTTATCAAATGATCTTCTGTTTGAAAAACTGCACGTTGTCTTGCATAGAATTCGTCATTAAAAAAAGAATACATTTTATTTGCAATTTTGTAACTTATTGAATCATGATCTATGCTACCCAATGTTGTATATCTTCTTAAATCATTGACTTTATGTTTGACAAAAATAAATAATAAATCACTATAATCTTTTATACTTTTAACTACATCATATTCTTCGGCTTTTCTAAAATCATCAATTGCTATTACATAACCTATGTTTTTCAAGTAATATTCTTTATTATCCAAAACATATTTGAAGTATTTATTTTTATTATTTGTTTTAAAATATAGCAAATTATACCAATTAATATTATTATGCACATAACCTTGTTTATGTAAACTTGCTATTGCCATTATACATTGACATAATAAATTGAGCATCACTGACTGGTTTTTAAGATTAGTTTCATCTAGATATAATTCTTGTAAATCCCCTTCTGCAAGCTCATTAAGAACAATATAATACTTTGAATTTTGAATATCCAACCTATATTTTGACTGTTTAGATGTTCGCGTTCTTGTAATATTTTTATTTTCATATTGTTCGGAAGTTGTTCCTGTGTCATATATTAATTTTTTAGTAGGTGCTTTAAACTCTGTTATGTAATCAACAGGAACTTTAGTATTTTGTAGGTACCTATGTTTTAAAGTATCTTGGCCTAACTTTTTATTTTTTACTTGTTTATCTGTAATTGCATTATTACATACAAATGTTTTATATGCTAATAAAATATGTGGCGATTTAATATATATATTACTTAATCTAGTACTTATCATTATATGATTTTCATCATCTTGTGTAACATATTTAATCTTAGTAGCAATCGGGTATTTTATATGATTACCCCGATTATCTATCAAATGTGTTTTAAACATCATTTTTGAATCATCTGATATAATTGGAGACCCATATAAAATAACAGTATTATTAATATTATACAATATTTGACCTTGATTGTAAGAAGGCGTCAAACAATATTCGTGGTTTTCTTGCATATGTTCCAAAATCATTTGGACATGTGTAAATATATCCATTCGTTTATTCAATATAGTTTGTTTTGCACTGTTATTTGAATTTGTTTGTACAGGTGACATCCCTGTTGATATAGAATCAGAAGGTGACATAGATTGTATGGTTGATAATTTAGGTACATATTTTGATTTGTGCACTTGTTTTCCAACAAAAGATTTGATTGGTAATTCATTAGTTATACTTTCTATAGATGTTGTACTTGGAATAAAACTGGATGACATAGATGTTAATGACGGAATTATGATTTGTTCCCTTGAGCTTCTGCTATATATATGTTTTGATCTCCGTTTGGTAATAGATGTTTTTTTCTTGTAAGGTGGCACAGGACAATATGATTCATATATATTTATCTTACTATCTTTGCATTTTGTTATCAAAGGTATTATTTGTAATTTGTCATATAATGCTTCTATTTTAGATTTATTCTGTATTATTTCACTATGTATTGTCGGAGTTATTTTTTTTTCTTCCATTTTTTCAATATCATAATATAATTTCATTATTCCAATGATTAAAATCTTATTACGTTCATTTGGTAATATGCCATTGTATATATAAGGGAAACTTGATACATATTTAGCAGTCTTATGTTCGAAATAAATTGGATAAGCATTTAACACATGCTGTCTTGATACCTGTGGATAATATTTTGCTATTGCAAAAGCCTGTTTGGTACTAATGTATTTATATGCAGGTAATATTTCATAATAATTTTTAACAATATGTAATTTACAACTTTCTAAACTTAAAGTTCGATGAAAAATTATATCAATATATTTAATACCCTCTTTAGACATAAATGGAACAAATAGTATTATATCTAACTTTTTATCACTAAACATATCATCAACTGTTCGACCCATTTGAATACCACTATATATACAATCGTCTAATAGCAACACTATATCACCATCTTGTAAACCATCCAGATTATATATATACTTGTATTGTCTATTTTGGTCAAAATCTTTGATTAAATTAAGCATCCAGCTATTTGATTTATATACAAAATCTTCATGATATGTATCAATATATACATATATAGGTTGTTGTGGTGATTGTTGTAATTCTTCTATCGATACCATACATTGTTTTAATTGTTCTTTAAATCTCTCAATTGAAATATATGTGGTGTTATCAAGCAAAGCATTGATTGCATTTTTAACACTATTATCTTTAATAGCATTTAAAAATTCACCTTTATTATCAATATCATAATCCATACTATTAGATTTACAGAAAATAATCAATTACACTAATTGACGCATATATAATTGAAATGATGTACTTTATATCCATTAAATCCATCACTTCTAGCAGATGATGTATATGCTCCAAAATAAGGTACATATAAGTAATCACCAATATCAAGTTCTGGTAATAATATTGATTTTGCAACTTCATCTAATGAATCACAAGTGTTCCCAAATATTTGCGATTCATACAGTACATCATCATTTTTTGTCAATGGAATTAGTTTTGGTACCTGATGATCAAAAATGATACAATTAAATGAACCATATACGCCATCATTAATATAATAAATAAATTTATCTCCTATTTTCTTTTTACCAACTACACAAATAATAAGTGTATATGACTTTTGTACCAAAAATCTACCAGGTTCAGCAATAAATTGTATATTATCATATTCTGAAAAGAATCTATCAATTCCTTTGTTTATTGTTTTAGCAATCTCTTCAAAACATACACCATCTGTATGCGCCATAAATCCGCCACCTAAGTCTATCATCTCAATTGTAAATCCTAAATTAGTTGCAGTAACAGTAGCCTCTTTGCATATTCTCAAAGCATCAAAATATGTATATGCAGATTTACAACCAGAGCCAACGTGAAAAGAGAATCCAACTAAGTTCATATCTAAATCTTTTGCTAGGTGTAAGACTGAGAGTACAGTATCTTGTTTACAACCAAATTTTATGTTGAATTTACATAGCGACTGTGAATCATCAACAGCAAGTCTCAAAAGCAATTTCGCATCTGGATGATGTTTTTTTATTTTGTATAATTCTTCTTCACAATCAAATGTCATCAGATTTACCCCTTTTTCTTTGGCAAAGTTCAAATGAGAAATATATTTACAAGGATGTGCGAAAACAATACAATTAGGATCATTCGTTAAATTCAAAATTTGTTCTATCTCTAGCTTTGATGCACAATCAAATTTGCAACCTAAAGTAACTAATAGCTCAATAATGACAGGATCTGGATTACATTTCATAGCATAATATGGATTAACAAGAGGTAAATATACCTTCCATCTTTCAAATGCATCAGTAATTTCTTTTAAATTAACTATATATATTGCTTCATCATTATTGTCTTGTATATATTTATATAAATTCATATTATTAGTAACATCTATATTGTATTTAGATATCAAATCATTAGATAGCATATATTATTCTAACAAGAAAAAAATAAAGTATATCTTATACCTGAACACCTAATTTCCGCAAAAGTGAATTGTAGAATGTTTTATTGAATTTGGCAATGGTGCCATTTTCATAATCTTTTATAATTGAAACATTCATATTTAGTGATTTTGCCAAATCAACTTGAGATAGTCCTTTTGCATTACGTGCCTCACGTAAGATTCTAGATTGGTCAGGAGTCATTTTATTTAATTTCGGAACATCATCTTCATTCAATTTGATGAATTCTTTTGTTCCAGCAAGATTCTGTTTTTGTTGTTTAGCTTGTTTTGCCACATGTGAATTGCGAATCACTACAGGTGTCCAATCTTGGAAATCATATGCCAGTTCACCTCCTTCTGTTGACATATATTATATATGTGTAAAAATTTTATATAGTTTTCTGCAATGATAATAATTTGCTACTTAAAACATAAAATAACAAGAGACCATATAATTCTATAATTATATGAAAAGGAAAATTAGGCCAATATTGTAACATAAATCTGCAATTTACTGCTTCATTTATAAATAAAAGTGCTAAAGCTATCAATCCAATGATATAGTATGTAATAAATGTACTATATTTAGAATATACACATAATAATATAGCAATAAATATCAAAGTTCCTGATAATATCATGTATACACCACCATAATTCATACAAACAATAATATCAAATAAAACAACAATTGCTAAAAGTGTGATTTGATATACATTTAATGATGATTTTGATAAATATAATAAAGCAAATAATGTACCAAACGCAATATTATAAGCCAAAAAATGTACAACAGATTGCTGAATATTTCCAGCAATAAATATCATATGAGACATAGTATGCCATAATTCAAATAAAATAAAGGAAAAAAATACATATTTCAATTGAATGCTCTTAGCTTGAAATAAACAATAAATCAAAAATAATACAATAATTATATTGACAGCTGAAGAAAAAGGCTGTGCTATTCCATTTTCACAAGGTCTTTCACAAGTTGAAAATGGAAATGTATACACTTCCATAACTTATATGAAGGAAAAATGTCAAGACTTTGTGCATAAATTATTAGTTGCAATTTTTTATATTCTTGCAATTATATTAGAAAATGAGTTCACATAGATCATTTACTGTTCATAGTTCAAATACCAGAATTTCTGGTGGGAGATACATATCATCTACACCTATATCTGCTGCAAAAGATGTTGCTGAATTTATGTATACTTCACATCCACGAATGAGGAAACTTACCTTTTCAATTAGAGAAACTACTAAAGGAAGTGGTAAAATTTACACTTATAGTGCAGATAAGATTAAGAATATTACAAATAAAAAATACCACATTGAAGTAAGACCATACAAACCTAAAATAAATAATAAAAAAGCAAGAGGTGGGCAATTATCTGAAGAGCAAAAAAATCAAATTGATGAAATTCAACGAGATATTGACATACTTGTAAATATATATACTGATTTGCATGCTAGATTTAATGAAATCAAATTATATCAAGATATGTTGAACTATTTAAGGCAAATTGATACCAATTATAATGATGCTAATTTTGATTATTCCTTACTTGAACTAAAATTTAATCAGATTCTTGCAAATCTAAGATATCATCTCAGAAGTTTTGCAAATTTAGGTGATGTACCAAGTGGTCCTAATCCTCTGCAAATAAATCCTTATCAAGTATATCCTGCTTATGTAGAACAAATAAATGATATAATTAAAAAATGGCAACATTTTATATTTGATTTGGAAGATTCAGAGAAACATTCAGCATCTGTTCCATCTGGACCAACGTAAATTTTGATATAGGAAAAATGTCAAGGCAATGGACTTGAAGTAACTTGCACACCACAATATTCTTGAGGATATTTTTCGTAATTTTGTTTTTGATATATGCCTATATTTATTGCCTCTTCTAATATCTCTGCAAACTGTTGCCAGAACTTGTCAGTATGACCATATTCATCACATACTATATGACTATATTCATGTAAGGCTACAAACATTAGCAAATTTACATCTGCCAATTGATCTCCATTACGCAAACATAAGACTATTCTACTCCCCTTGTTTTCTGTATATGATGTATATTGTGAATGTAGCTCTCTCTCTTGAATAACATCAGGATTAAAATTATTCTTTATTCTGCTTACAATTGGATCATCTACTGAACGTGTTTTTACTAAATGTTCTGATAACATAATTAATCTCTTTCTGATTTCAGCAATCATATTTGCTGCAGCTTGAGCATCATCTCTATCTTGTACCCAATATTCTCTGTTATCAATAGTACTTCTTATTTTTTCTAGGTTATCATCAAAAAATGTTGAATAAATGAAATATGATAATACCATCAAAGTAGATAGTATTATCAGTCCTTCAAAACCAATTTGCATCTCTATATATCATATGGTAAAAATAAAAAAATGATACTTAAAATTATATTGAATAAATTATCCTAGAATGGAATTTCCTCGCAAAGAAGCACCTTCACTAGATTGTGATGAAATACAGTTTCAAATCACAGACTGGTATATTCCAGAATCAGATAAAAAACAGAGACAATTTGAAGAAGGACAAGAACCTGATGTTTATCAAATGATAGTTTATGGTGTAACACAAGATGGATATACTGTCAGTTTACGGATAGAAGGATACGAACCATATTTCTATATTAAACCACCTGAACAATGGGAGGGATATTCTAATAAATTATTTACAATGGCATTGAAAAGATTGGAAGCAACAATGAGGGATACTACATATCCTTGCATATATAATAAAGATGGAGTTGAAGTAAAATATAATAAAAAGATTATTCCAACAATATATGAAAATCATCTGTCAAAAATTGAAATGGTGAAGAAAAAGGATTTTTGGGGGTTCACTAATAATAAAGAATTTCGATTTATTAAGGTTACTGCTAAATCACTTGTATTATATAACAATCTAAAGTATTATTTTCAGTCACTCAAAAAAAAAGGGTTTAAATTGTATGAAAGTAACATAGACCCATTTTTAAGATTTGTACACAAACAAAATATAAAACCATGCGGATGGATTACAGTAACAGAATTTAGTGATGAAACAGATGACAAGTATAATACTAGATGCGATTATAATTTACAGACCTATTACAAGAATATAAATCCTTATGATAAAAATAATATTGCTCCGCTCCTTATAGCATCCTTTGATATTGAATGCATGTCAAGTCATGGAGACTTTCCAGTAGCTAAAAAGGATTATCGTAAAGTTGCACAAGATTTAGCTAACATTGCTAAGGCTGAGTATGAAATAACAGTAGAATTATTAGTATATTGGCTAGAAAATATTTATAAAAAAGATATAATTATTGATGATAAAATTACAATACACAAAGCATATGCCAAAAATAGTATTGATTTCAGTTTATATAAACAGAAACTGATTGATAATGCACAAAATATTATTGATATACTTAACAAAATATCTGGTATTAATATTGATATTGATGATATTGATAGTGATATTGAAACGGATGAACAACCTGTTAAAAATATCACTGTAAAACAACAAAATGCTCTTGAGTCAGAACTCAACAATATTTTAACAGATATTTTACCAGAACTAAAAGGTGATAAAATCATTCAAATTGGAACCACTATACACAGATATGGTTCAGATAAAATTATTTACAAAAATATTATTACGTTAAATAGTTGTGATTCAATTGAAGATGCAGACGTGATATGTTGTCAAACAGAACAACAACTTCTGTTAGAATGGAAAAAACTTATAAACAGTCTAAATCCTGATATTATGACAGGATACAACATCTTTGGTTTTGATATGGAATATATTTGGATGCGTGCAAAAGAAAATGGTATTGTTGACAAGTTATTCAAAGGATTTGGTCGTAATTTGACACGAAAAAGTGAATTGTTAACCAAGAAATTATCATCATCAGCTCTTGGTGAAAATATCTTGAAATATTTTGATATGGATGGTATTGTTTTGATAGACCTTTTCAAAGTAATGCAAAGAGACCATAAATTGGACAGTTATAAGTTAGATAATGTGGCACAAATATTTCTAGGTGATAAAAAAGATGATCTTAAACCTCATGAGATTTTTGAGAAATTTGAGGGAACATCAGCAGATCGTTGTATCATTGCCAAGTATTGTATTCAGGATTGTGCACTAGTCAATAGACTTTTGCATAAACTAAAGATTCTTGAAAATAATTTGGGTATGGGTAATGTTTGTCTTGTACCATTTAGTTTTCTCTTTATGCGCGGACAAGGTATCAAGATATTTTCATTGATAGCTAAGGAATGTATGGATAAAGGTTATCTTATACCTGTGATAAAATCTACAATTTATGATGATGAAGAGGAAGGTTATGAGGGTGCAGTTGTTCTAGATCCTAAAGAAGGAATGTATCTAAATGACCCTATTGTCGTGTTTGATTATGGTTCCTTGTATCCGTCTTCTATGATAGCACGTAATTTATCACATGATTGCTATGTACTTGATGAAAAGTACAAGGTAGAAGACCCTGCTATAGACTATATAACTGTAGCATATGATATATACGAAGGCTGTGGAGATAAAAAGAAGAAAGTGGGAATTAAAGAATGTACATTTGCACAATATAAGGATGGGCGTAGAGGAGTTATAGCTGATATCTTATGTATGTTACTTGCACAGCGCAAAAACACTCGCAAGAAGATGGAATATCAGACAATTAAAGCAAAGAATGGACAGATATTTGTTGGAATAGTCAATGAAGAAAATGAATCATATAAGATTATAAATATTGACACAAATGCCAAAAATACAGTTCATAAAAATGATGTTAGCAGTATATCTGATACTTATAGTAAATTTGAACAAGATGTATTTGATGCATTACAGTTAGCATATAAGATTACTGCAAATTCATTGTATGGCCAAATTGGTGCTAGGACATCCCCTATCTATCTGAAGGATATTGCAGCATGCACAACTGCTACAGGTAGAGAAATGATAATGAAGGCCAAAGATTATGTTACAGAAAAATATGGCGCTGATGTAATATATGGAGATACTGACTCAATTTTCTGTAAGTTTCCCTTGAAAGATGAGAATGGAAATCCTGTGTATGGCAAACAAGCTCTTCCTTATGCTATCAAAGTAGGACAAGATGTTGAAAAAAATATAGCAAGTATAATGCCATATCCGCAAAAATTGAATTATGAGAAATCATTGTATCCATTTATCTTATTCAGTAAAAAAAGATATGTAGGTAATTTATATGAGACTGATGTCAATAAATTCAAACAGAAATCAATGGGAATTGTTCTGAAACGTAGAGATAATGCACCAATTGTGAAGAAGATATATGGTGGTATTATTGATATATTATTGAATCAGCAAGATTTGAATCTGTCACTAGAGTTTTTGCGAGATGAACTACAGAATCTAGTTCACGGAAAAACTGCTATCAATGATTTAGTCATATCCAAAAGTTTACGAGCATCTTATAAAGATGCATCTAAGATACCTCATAAAGTCTTAGCTGACAGAATGGGTGAAAGAGATCCGGGAAATAAACCTCAAGTAAATGATAGAATTCCGTTTGCTTATATAAAAGTTCGAGATGCAAAATTACAAGGTGACCGCATTGAACACCCAGAATACATCATACAAAACAATCTTGTCCCAGACTATTTACATTATATAACTAATCAAATTATGAACCCAGTATTGCAATTATATGCACTTTGTTTGGATGAGCTACCAAATTATGAAAAGACAGCAGAATATTGGTGCCAATTAGAGGAAACACTAAAGCAAAAGCCTATGTATCAAGATGATGTTAGGAGACAAAATAGATTGATCAATTTGAGGCTACAAATGGTAAAAGAGTTGTTATTTGACGAATTTATAAACATTTTGAAAGAGCCAGTTGAGAAAAAAATCAAAAGAACAGTTTTAAAAAAGGTCAAAGAAGTTGAACAAGCAATAAGTCCGCGTCAAGTGTACAGAGGCGAAGTAAAAACAGCAGATATAATACCTGAGGCAAATACAGTATTATATGCCACTATTTCAGTTACAAAAAAAAATAAGAGTGATATAACAGTATCTTCTGCTAAAATAGTAAATACTGATAAGAAACAAAAGAAGGAAGCAAAGATAATATGGTCATATGAACACGAGAATATTAAACTAAGAAATAAAACAAATGAGATAATTGCTATTATCACAGATATGATTACATTTGCAAAGGAACATCTGTGTAAATTAGAAATATGTCTTAAAAATAATAAATCATTTGTATCTGAATATAAAAGAAGTTTAGTCGAATATGAGGAAATTCAGAACACTGCAAGTATGTATTCAGCTGTAGAGGGTTGTGACTTAGGTATTGTAAAAAGCAGTCAATCTATAGTAGCATTTGAGCCCTTATTTAAGGCTAGAAGTCTAATAGTTTTCAAAGAATGAGTGAATTAGGACATATCTTTTTATCTATGAATCAAAAAATAAAGACTCTGACACAAATGTTATGGGAATCAGAACAAGAAAATAAACATATAAAAAATGAGCTTGAACAAAAAGATAAAATTATTCAGGACTTAAATACTGACATATACTTTAGTGACTTAGAAAATAATGAATTGAAGAATCTTATTGATAGGTCACAAGATGTTGAATATTTAACTAGTTTGCAAAATAAAATTTTTGAGGTAGAGAAATCTAATCAAATTCTGAGCGGAATGCTACCTAAAGAATTTAATTTTTGAATATTATATAAGCATTATGTTAATATAAATATACAAAATGTTATTGTCCAAAACAATCAGACAAATCATGTTATGTCTTATGAATATAAGCATTATTAATGCATTTAATGGATCATTTTTGAAAATGAGTGCAACTAGTGACTATCTAAGTAATTTATGTAGACAGCCTATAGCAGGTAAAGCAGATACATCTCTTCTTAAAATAAATGAAGTTTTAACTCTAAAAACAGTTACAGAAAGTAAACAACCTCAACTTGAAATTTCTGATATGGTGTTTAATATGTATGCAGTTGATAATGTGTTCTTCAATAGAAAATCAAAAAATATTATCTTTTCATTAAAGGATAATATGCAGGATCTATTTGTATATGATAATAATATTCCATATAAACTTTCTAACGAAACAAAGATTTTTGCAACAGCTTTCAAACAATTCCTATTTATACCTATTAAAGGTGATAAAAATATTGATGCTATAATGTATAAAGACACTTAAACCACAATTGATATAAACATTTATGACATCATAATAATATAAAATGACCACGCCAACACCTTCCTATTATACATTGCCCAATGCAATGTCTTATCCGCTCCTTCCAAACAATAGTCAAGAAATTTCTACATATCCTGTTGTCCCAACAGTTTATTTTGTAAATGATGTGCCATATTGTTGCTATCCTGAACAACCTAATATTTTATATCCAGTATACCCTGTTTATATTCCAATGCAACAAGGACAACCAGAACATAAAGAACGTGTTCTAGGTGATATTGTATCGGCAGTTGGTGATGTAATTGAAACCAAAGTCAATAGCCTAGAAAATTATGTTAATAATATGGAGCAACAAACTGTAAATGCTACTCAAGAAAAAATCAAAACATCATGCTTAGCCTGGTGTTCTTAAATGTTTTTATATTCTAATACTTTGATTACTTTTTCACGTATTCCAGATATACTTATCTCGTCTGGAATTTTGTTGTTAAGAACAAGTGGTTCATTAAACATTTCCATATATTTGTCATTATTATTATCCAATTCAATGATTTTCTCAATGATTTGTTTGATGGATTCCTCTGATGTGTCTTCTAAATACAAAAATGCTTTGGGATTTAACCATTCTAAACTTTTTTTGGCTCCCCAATAAATTGGAATTGTACCACCTAACCAAGCATTTTGCAATTTTTCAGTCAGATATGCTGGTTGAGATGTATTTTCAAAACAAATCATGAACTTATAGTTACTTAGAAAATCAAAATACCCATCTTCTGGTGAAGGCGCTGTAAATCCACAATTGTTAAGTGCTCTACCACAACTATCAATTCTTTTATATTGGCTTAGTAAATTAAAGAATGAATTTCTAAAATGACAATTTCCATTGGAAATTACAAATGCACAAAATTTAGTTTTAAGTTTATATTCTCTAGATTTCATATATAATGGCCAATAATTACTTTCATATGACGTAAGACTAAATAAAGGCATAGTTACAATGCCCTTTTTGATATCATCTTCTTGCATTATTAAATTGACATCATACAAATCAGGATCATTATTATATGACTCACCTGAATATGAAACTCTTAACTCATTGTTTCCTTTTGCATATACAGTTTCATTCATAAAGTTAAATACACTGTAAATATGGATTTCTTTATCAGCTATGGATGGAATATCTTCAAATATACTTTCATATATTTTATGAGTATGATCTTGTGTTTCGAAACCTGTCCAATAGTGATGGTAATGACACGTTTTTCTTGACATTAAGGCCTTTGAAAGCTAAATACAAATAGTTCTTATATAAAAAAAATGATATATATATAAATATAATTCTTATAATGGCTCCAAACCTAGTTAAAGTTGGAAAGTTTCGTTTACGTAAAAAATTAGCCATTTTTGATTATGATTGGACTTTGGTCAGACCCAAAACAAATGGTACATTCAGTAAAAATATTGATGATTGGAACTGGCTAACAAGTACAGTGCCTCAAGTACTTGAAAATATATATATGAAAGGGTATTGTATTATTGTCATATCAAATCAAACTAGAAATACCAAAATGAAAACAGACCAAATAGTACATGTCATGTCTACATTACACATCCCTTCCTTAGTAATAGTTGCATATGAAGAATCTGATAAGAAACCTAATACAATTATGTTTGATATATTGAAAACCATGACTTCTAAACCATTTGATATGACTGTTTCTTATTATGTTGGTGATGCTTTAGGCAGACAAGATGATTGGTCAGATAGCGACAAACAATTTGCTGAAAATATCGGATTAAAAGTATTTTCCCCAGATGAAATCTTTGCATCTAAACAAAATAAGGAAATAAGAATCAAAACTAAAGATGAACAAGAAATCATTGTAATGGTTGGGTACCCCGGCAGTGGAAAATCAACAATAGCTGATTCAATTGGTGATAGATACAAAGTTTTACATGGAGATGAATTAGTGACTAGTAAAAAAATGATAAAAGAAGCAGAAAAAGTTATAATCTCTGGGTTTTCTGTTGTATTTGATGCAACAAATCCAACAATAAAAAAACGTGCAGAGTACATAAATATTGCTAAAAAATATAAATTACCTATAAGATGCATTGTTATGAAAACAGATATGATGGAGGCAATTTTCAGGAATAATAAAAGAAACAAGGTAATACCAAAAATTACATATTATATATTTAGAAAAAATTATGAGGAGCCTTCTACTGATGAAGGTTTTGAAGAGGTAATATCCTTATATTAGACATGTTTTGTATGTCAACTGACTCATTCCTTATAGAGTTCAGAATATTCAAGTAAACACTGATATCCATCTGGTAAATATGAATTACTTTCAATATCACAATACTCAAACATGTCTCCTCTAAAATATAAATCACCATTTGATTTTATTTGATTGATTAGTTTATTTTCATCTAAATAAAAATCATTATTAAACTCTTGATGTGCAAATTCTTTGATTTTGTTCTTGATAAAATTGACATCTCCAAAATATGAGAAATGCCATCCTCCTTTTTTTATAGTTGAAATATTATAACTTATTTGGTTATATCGAATCATATGGCATAATTTGTTAAATATTTTATAGACATAAAAATTTACAACTTTACTATGATACCATTTGTCTTTTGCCTTGCAATTTAGGTTATAATAATACAAATCCATTTCAAGTTCATATAATTTGTTATCCAGTCCTGATTGTTTCAAAGATGCAATAGTATTTCTATCTGGGATTTCATCAAGATCAGTTATTATTATAATGTCATCATCATTAAGATTTAATTGAGATATTCCTCTGTCAAATACATTTATTTGAAAGTTTTCTCTGACCCAAGCATTTGGATGATCTGGCATATCATCAACAATCACATGAATAATTTTATTTTTATACCTACCAAACAGTTCAGTATTTTCTTGATAATACAAAGGTTTTGGGTTATTAGCATAAGTAACTGTAGCTTCTATCAAAACAAACTTATCTACAACATCATTCAAATAATTCAACCTAAATTTTAGCAGATCTAATTCATTATAAAATGAAAAACAATCAATTACCTTTGGCATCATATATTTTCATTGTATATGAAAATCTTATATCATAAAAATAAAAATAATTATTAGATGGTAATAAATATTTTTATTTTTAGGAGGGATTTAAGGACTCAAGATAATCTTGCTTTGAATAGCCTTTTGCATAAAGGGGGCAATATCTTACCGATTTTTATTTTTAATCCTCTACAAATTTATTCGAAACATAATGCCTATTTTAGTAATAATGCAGTACAGTTTATGGTGGAAAGTTTAGAATCTTTAGAACAACAAATTCATATAAATTATTTTGAAGATGATGACATAAATGTACTCGAACATTTAAAGAAAAAGTACACAATAAATACTATTGCATTTAACAAAGATTATACTCCTTTTGCAATAAAACGTGATGAAAAAATTATTGAATGGTGTAAACAAAATAATATAAATGTACTTACTGAAGAAGATTACACTCTCTTCAAAATGGGTAGTATTGTAAATGGAACTGGTAAACCATATCAAGTATTCACACCTTTTTACAAAGCTACTTTGAAAAAGAGGGTAAATAAGCCTTTTTTATCATCGCTTGCAAAAGTACATTTTATACATTTGGTCACTAAATTTGATAAACATAAATATTATATACCAAATAAGCAACTAGCTGTTAATGGTGGTAGAGAAAATGCTTTGAAACGACTGAAATTGAATTTTAAATCATATGCTAAATCCAGAGATTATCCATCTCTGGATAGTACAACAAAATTGAGTGCTTATATCAAATTTGGATGCGTAAGTATACGAGAGGTATATCATTCATTAAAAAAAAATCAGCCCTTATCAAGAGAACTAATTTGGCGCGAATTCTATGCCAATATTCTTTTTCAATTTCCACACGTTCTTGGGGAATCCTTTAAACAAAAATATGATAACATAAAATGGTCTAATAACAAAGAATGGTTTCAAAAATGGTGTGAAGGTAAAACAGGTTTTCCACTTGTTGATGCAGGTATGCAACAATTAAATCAAACAGGTTGGATGCATAACAGAGTACGTATGGTTGTAGCTATGTTTTTGACAAAAGATTTATTAATAGATTGGAGATGGGGTGAAAAATATTTTGCTACTAAATTAGTTGATTATGACCCTGCTAGTAACAATGGTGGTTGGCAATGGTCAAGTAGCACAGGCACAGATGCACAACCATATTTCCGCATATTTTCTCCAGAATTACAAACAAAAAAATATGATAAAAATTTAGAATATATAACAAAGTGGAATCCGCATTATAAGGATATTGTACCTATTGTAGACCATAAAGAAAGAGCTAAATTAGCAATAGCTACATTCAAACAGATATAGACTTATCTCATACTATAATGATAGCTGTCTGCAGGTAGTTGGTATATATTGATACTATCAATCTTATCAACAGTGATTACTGAAGGCATATTATATAATTCCTTTTCCATAGTTCTTTTATGTGTATTATAATAATCAACATATACATTTTTTAGTGATTCCTTCTTTGAATTCAATATACAATTATATAATTTATCATTAACAGACAAATATCCACACTCTAATGGCCAATATGCACCATTTTTATTATATGGTATTGACTTGACTACAATTTGGCATTTGCCTATCTTGATAAGTTGTAAAATGTCACTGCACAAATTGTTTGTAAAATCTTGTTGCATACTACTGAAAATATAAATAATTTAGAATCTTAAGTGCCTTTTCTTTCCCAATTTTATCTATATTACATAATGTACCCAGTTTGTCATCAGTTTTTTCTAAGGCTTCAATCAAACTACGCATATTTGGATATACTTGTTGAATATTCTTAGCAATAACATTAGATATACTTGGTATCTGTGCTAATTGCATTATGTAACAGTTTTCTGGTGTTATATTATCAATTTTCTTAGTTTTTAGTTTTAGACAATCTGTATATGATTCTATTGTATTCACAAAATCAGCTGGTTTATCTATAAGTTTTGCACATAATGTCAGAATAAATGTACATGTATCATTGGTATTTTTTGTAAATACAACATGCATATTATCCCGATACATTGTATGTAAATATACCCCTGACAACAAAGATTGATGTCTATCATATTTACTGCTAATGATATCATCTCCTTCAATGATATAACTTATGTTTGCGTTATCTATTGATAATAATCTAGCTTTTTGTTCTCTATATCTACCATCTTTGACAGATGCTAACAAATCATTTACTGTCTTTCTTTCAAAGACAAAACTCTTTTGGTCATATTGAAGATGAACATCACCAATATCTAAAGTTTTTACTTCAAATGATATGGATGTCTGATACTTATCCAAATCTCTGGCTTTAAATAGTGAAATCAATTGTGATTCTCTTACATCAATATAAACAGTAATCATTTACTGATATTGATGATTAAATGGTTTATATCATTTCTTGACCGTTGCTAATAGAACTGACATTGCATATCTAAACAAGATATCAAAATGAGATATGGTGTCTACAATGCTAATAACTCCAATTTCGATTTTTGCTATAACTTGATACATCTATTGGACGTGGAGATTTATGAATTCTGGGATTTTTTGAACTGTTATATCCTATGTGAGCAATTGCATTGAGTTCTTGATCATTGAAATAAAATTTATTCTGTGCAGATGATGTCAAATATTTCACCAAACTCAATGAAGGAGAACCATTTACACTATATGGAGGTTTAGCTATTATACCAATATCAGTCTCATTTTCTTCATATGCTTCTGGATAAGGTATCCATCCATTAGCTGAATCATCACCTCTAAATGTATATTTATTCCTCAATCGTATTGCATAATCATCTATATATTTATGTAGTTCAATTGCATTGTAAATTTTGCCATCTCTCAGATGTATAAAGGGACCTATTAGACCAAGGACTTTATAATATTTCTTCTGTATCCTATTCATATCCCTATCACTCATACGTTGATTAGTATGAGGTACAGTGTTATAACCACTCTGCAACCACTTATAAATATGAAATACATCATATACTCTATTCTCTACTAGTATACTTCTGTCTATTGGTACTTGGCTAAAAGATATTGGATCTACTACATATGATTTTTCATCTGTATCAAATACATACCTTGGTCCTGATTCTAGCAATTTATGTTTATTTTTCTGATGAGTGAGATTATCCTTTGTCACCACACCACCACGCTTTACCTTTGTATTTTTAGCTGGCTTTGTTTGCTTATTTGCTGGCTTTGTTTGCTTATTTGCTGGCTTTGTTTGCTTATTTACTGGCTTCAACATTATCTTCTAATAATTAATTCTACAATTATATGCTATAATAATAGTAATTTGCATTCAATGATATGCGTATACTTATTGTAGAAAACACATCTAATAAAAATAAAAAATGATGTATTTAATCAAAAGTACATTCCAACATCCAACACAATGTGGGAGATTTTCAAGAAAAAGAAGGGAAAGGACTTTTATAGGGATTCAATTGCATTCTTTGTATATAATCCAGATGATTTCATCGAAGATCATGATGAAGATTATCTGATGGATGATGATGAAATTTCATATTATGTCAGCAAAAAAATAAAAAACTGAATAAAATGTAAAGTACCATTTGCAACAATGGAAGAACTTATAGACTGTCTGCAAGAGTTGAGTGTAAAACACAATAATAGTCTGATAGAATATGTACTTAGTTTGCAAATAAATAATGAAACAAAAAAACATTTAATAAATCTGATTGAAAATGACAGCTATGATAGTTACATAGATATTTACAACATATGTTTAGAAAATGATATAGAATTGCCTCCCATATGAATCCAAAATTTCAACTAATGAACCTTTCTAATATTAAATATGGATGATTATTTTTGTTCTTGTTAAATGTGCCTAATTTCATTCTGATATGTTCCCCATTGTGTTTTATTATTATACTAAAAACTATATTTTTAATCATAGCTATGTTTCCAGTTTTTTGTATAATAGAATAACAATAATTAAACAAATCTTTTTCATTCATATCAATTGTAAATATTACATCTATATTTTCATTATTAGAGCATTTTATGTCTTTAAGATTCTCAAGTTTTGTTTGTAATTCTACAGTTTTATTTTTACATTGCATATATGTCATTATATCATTACGATTTTTTATATATTCCAATATGTATTTATCGAAAATTCTGACATTATCATCATCATCAAATGCAGTTGGACCACCATCAAAATGTTTATCATCAACAAATGAATTGTATAATTCAGGATTAAATTTATCCTTATTGCTATATTTATAATAAGTATTTTTGAATTGCCTAACAAATAATAATGTGTCAATTCTTAATTGTTTATCATCTATATTGTTATTGATACAATCTATTTTATCATCATCTTCGGGTTGTAATGTCTGATATGTTTTCGAAGGTTGTTCTTGATGAAAATAGTTATATGTGTATATTTTAGCATCATCATACAATTTACCAAAATATCTGAACATAGTCCCAACTATTCTACATATTATTATTATTTTTTATATCTGTCACAAAAGGTGGTTCATATACTTGATATTGAGTGTGACCTAATTCAAATTTATCATTTGCATCAAAACATTTTTCTAATAATTTTTCTTCATATTCCTTCATTGTTTCTTTACTTGAACATAAGTACATATAACAGTTGCAAATATCTTGTAACATACAAATATCAAGTCTTTAATTTATATCAAAGATAAAATAGATTAAAATAATAGAATATACTTATAGAATATGGATTTGGAAGTCATTCCTGATAATTGGATTATGCCTAATCGAATTGCCTATAACAAGTACATTTATAATACATTTCACCCAACAAAATACTTACCTAAATTGAAATCAGAAAAGGGGTGTGAATGTGATAAAACAACACAAGTATGTGATATATCATCAAAGGCTATTTCATTATTTCCACAACAGAGAATTGTCAGAGATTTTATTCAAGTCAACAGTCCATATAGAGGCATTCTTCTATATCATGAATTGGGGTCTGGAAAGTCTGGTGCTTCCATAGCTGCTGCAGAAGGCTATGTTGGTAAACGAAGAGTATTTGTATTAACACCTGCATCTTTAGCACAAAATTATGAAAATGAACTTATGAAAATATCCAAATTAGGACTCAACCTTAAAAAATCTTGGACACAGATTAAAGTGGATACAAAGAATGCTACAATTATGAAGATATTGAAAGATACGTATGCTATAACTAGTGAAATTATAAAAAAAGATGGTCTTGTTTGGATTCCTTTATATGCAGATGATATACAAGGAGCTGATAAAATTTTGGAAAACAAAACATATTCAACATTATCTGGAGATAATAGAACAAAAATTGACGAGACTATCATACATATAATTAGGAATCGATATACATTCATTAGCTATAATGGTTTGACTCAGAAACTGGTTAATGAACTTGCTAAAACAGGTTTTGATAATTCATTTATCATCATTGATGAAGTACATAATTTTGTGAGTAGAATAGTTAATGGTTCAAAACTTGCAAGAGGAGTTTACAATGCTATTATGTCTGCTAAAGATTGTAAATTAGTATTACTATCGGGTACACCTATTATCAATAATCCATATGAAGTGGCAACTCTTATTAACCTAATAAGAGGCCCAATGAGCATATATGAATTTAAATTATTGAAAAATTCAGCTGAACCAAATGATAAGGATATAGTAGATAAACTTATTGTAGATAATCTATACCAATATGTAGATGAAGTACATTTTAATAAAAATAAAAACAATATATATCTTTCATTATTGCCAGAAGGTTATTCAAGAACAAATTCTAAATCTATTGAAGTATTACCATCAAATTGGTCAATGACCATAAGTAAGCTTTTGGAAAAACTTATTGCATCTATAAATGGGATAAAATCAGTTAAAATTGGAAAGGTACCGGCTACTTCATCTTATTATGCTCTCCCAAATAATAGAGACGAGTTTAATAAGATGTTTATTGATTCAAGTGACCCAGATAATCCATTTGTAAAAAATATGGACCTATTTCAACGACGTATTTTAGGTACATTAAGTTATTATCGAATTTCAGGTACAGAATATTTTCCACAAGTTCTACCAAATAATATACAATATTTAGATATGACTGATCATCAATTTAGTGCATATGCTGACGTAAGGGCAAAGGAAAGAGCTATGGATGATGCACAAAAAAGACATTCAGCTGATGTTATGTCAGAAAAATCATCTGTATACAGAGCTTTCAGCAGAATGGTCTGTAATTTTGCATTCCCTGAAGAAATTAAACGTGTGTTCCCACAAGACATCAGAAAACTTATGAAACAAGAACTTGGCAAAGATGATGATTATGATAGTGACGAAGAAGATATGGATAAAGATGCTAAGAAGAATTTGAAAAGGGTCAAAGAAGAGTATGATGAAACATTGAATCAGGCAATTAAGAACATCTCTACAGGTGATTACCTACTACGGAATAAATTATCAAGTATGTATAGTCCAAAATATGCCAAAATGCTTGAAGATGTAGCTGAATCACCTGGAACTGTTCTGATATATTCACAATTCCGCATGATGGAAGGTTTGGGGATATTTGCAAAAGCACTTGACAAGGAGGGTTATAAGGAAATAGTTATAAAAAAAACAGAAGAAGGGTATATTTTTGAAGATCCTGCTGTTTTTGATCCAATCTATGATGGAAAAAGGTATGTAGTTTTTAACAGTGATAGAATGAAAACCAATATCTTAATAAACCTTTTTAATGGGTCATTTTCTCTTTTACCAGAAAGTATTATACAAAAATTACCAAGAGAGTACATTAATGATAAAAATAGCCAACTTTATGGCAAATTAGCGAAATTAATTATGATTACACAATCTGGTGCAGAGGGTATATCATTGAAAAATGTACGCAGAGTACTTATAATGGAATATTTTTGGAATTCTGTTAGAATCAATCAAGTTATAGGTAGAGCTGTACGCGCATGTTCGCATGAAATGTTACCCTTTAATGAAAGAAATGTACAGATTTTTACATACATTATGAAATTTACTAAAAAGCAAATGGAAAAAGATTTCACATTGAGAACAGTAGATAATGCATTAACTACTGATCAACATATTTTACAACTTGCTACAAAAAAAGATTATATTGTTAATCAATTCTTAAATCTGCTTAAAGCAGCATCGTTTGACTGTATCACTCATTCTGTACAAAATAAACCAATGGAAAATGGATATCAATGCTATAATTGGGCTGTTAATGCGCCTGCATCAGATTTAGCTTATATAGAAAATATTGACGATGAGACTAAAATACAAAAACATCAAAAATATCAAGTATTAAAAAGAAATAAAGGCATTGTAGTATCACACAATCAAGAAAAATATGTAATGATTGATAATAAATTATATGATTATTTTAGTTACAAGAATGCAGGTGTGCTAATACCAATATAACAAATATAAAAAAATGATTTCAATATTAGGTATAGAGTAACATAGTAACGTAGTAATGTCTAGATGTATTTTTAGATACCAATATAATGATGGAGTAAGATGTACAAAACATTCCTTAGAAAATCAGCAATATTGTAATAGACATAAGCATAAGCAAAATTATATATTCGAATTGATGAATATGGCAATCCAAAAAGAGACATTGACATGTGAAAAAGATTTATTTGAAGTATTCAAATATATTTACGAAAATGATACATATGATATCAAATCAAATACAATTAATAATGATAATGACAATAAAAAAACCCTTTTCTTTACAATTGTAGCATATTTATTATCTAAAGTGACTGTTTTAAATATATTATACAAAACAATTTATTTAAATGGAAGAATAAACATTAATCATAAATCAAAATCAAGGATAATATCTTATTTACATAGTATACTATATAATACATATTGCATATCAAAAGAAGATACCAAATTAAGTGAAGTTATTAGAATTCAAAGATTTTTACGAAGACATTTATATAGGAAAATTGTGGCATATAATATGTTGCCTTCAGAAAATACTGAAGACCCATTTACATATGATAATATTGATGAGATTGATTGTAATCATAAATTTAGTTATCAAGATGATAAAGGACATATTTATACATTTAATGCCATTGAATTTGAATATTTTATTAGACAAAATGGTAATTGGAATCCTTATACTAAAGATGAAATACCAGAATATGTCATTAATAGATTAAAAATATTTATTCAACATAACAACTTGCAGTATAAACAAGAGAATGATTTCATTTGGCAGACATCATTACATGCATATACAGAGGTATCACAAATTATGGAAAAAGCAGGATTTTATACAAATGTAGAATGGTTTAACTTGATTTCATTTGAATTAGCGAAAAAGATTATCAATAGTTATAGAAATCATTGTAGAGATTTAGTAGATAGAAATAAATACTTTCCAGTAGGATTTGAGATAAATAGCACAACATTTGAATACGATTTTTGCAAAGAGATAATAAATTTGTTCAAAGATGCAGATGATCATTATTTACTCTGTTGCAATTTTATGAAAGCATTGGCTAATAACATTCAGGAATTTGCATTACATTTACCCAGATGGTTATTAGAAGATGAAACATCTTATACAAATAGAATGCCTGCATTATTTATGTATGTACAGAGTATGTTAGACGATGTTAATGATCTTGGTGATATAGATGAAGAAGATATATATTATGACTTGATAACTAGACGTCAACTTAGTTTAACTGCAACTGTCACTGCCAATTTTGCAAGGATAATATATGACAGATTTTAATTGTTTCATATTATTAAGATGATGGTGACACCATATGATTTACAAGATAAAGCTGTACTACCAGCTAATATGAAAAAAGAAGAGAAAATAGATTATACTCCGAAAAAAGTACAAAATGAATATAGTACTAAGTTTAAAGCAGCTATTTATGCAGCTATTTTATTCATCTTGCTATCACAAAATGTATCATATAAAATTCTAGATTTAATAGTAAAATTATTTACACAAAGACTAGATGTTATTGATGAAGATAATAATCCGCAAATTATTGGAACCATTATATTAGCACTTATAATAGGTTTAATAATCTTTTTGTTTTGATTAAATACTAAAACAAATGTATAAATAGGAATGATTACGTGAAGGAAGAGATAATATGAAGATTACAATTTATGGAATGTTAAGAAATGTAAAATCTTCACTGTTCAACATATTTTGCATATAAGTATATATATATTCTTTTGAACTAATTTTTTCAAATAATTCTCTAGATTTAGATGCTATTTCTTTTTTTTCTTTTGTTTCATTTATTCTAGTAATTATGTTGTCTATGTTATTATCTTGAATAATGACAATATTTTCATTATCTTTTAATTCATCATAAAACCAAGACTTATATTTAGACATTATCAAAATTATTATAGATGAATAACTCAATTCGAAAAATAATCTCCATGGTGTTACGTATCCATCTATATCTAATATGAACTTTGATTTGGATTGTTCCTCCATAGTTTTGGCTTGAATTAGATCACCTACTTGTTCTTTTATTTGTTCTGGATTGCTATATATTAATTTGTCATCAACAAATAATGTTTGCGAAGTAAATCCACTTAAACCAATGTCATATTCTATTCCCATTTCAGTAAATAATTTACTGTTAGCATTTAAATATTTTATGACTCTTATTCTTGTATTTTTCAAAGGATCATTGGCATAACAAGAGCTATTTCTCCCTCTAAATGTTATTTTCGACTGTTTTTTATCCCAATTTGTAGTAATGTTTTTTTTGTAATACCAATCTCTGCAACTTGGTAAAAATTTTAATTGTGTTGCTACTTCCCAAGCATCCGCATAAACAATACATTTATCATAATGATTCATTGAAGTTGCTCCTGATAAAACAGGAATAAATGGATTCTGTTTATGTGTAGAATTGTTTGAACATTTCTCTTCGGCCCCAATGAATATCTTACATTCTCGTTTATTCAAGACAGGTTGATCAAACAAATTGATAAAAAAACAAGTATCTTGTATTTTTCTGTTTTTACATACGTCTTGAAGCATATTATAATATATATTCATATATAACTCTATATCCTTCCACCAATCATTCCAATAAAACATTATACAATCTGAAAAAGCCCATTGTTCCCTACTTTTTGCTATTCTGTGAAACATTTTATCTTGTAATTGTAAAGCTTTGGTTTTTTTTTCTAAATATGTATCCAATTCCTGATATATAATTTTCTCTGATTCTGGTTTTTCTCTATATATATTAGCAAATGGAATAAAAGAATGCACATTATTATCTTTTATAAAAACAAATATACCATACCCAACTACATTGAACATATATTCACAAGTATTTTCAAAGTTTCTTTTCAATTGTTCAGAGAACATGTCTATATAATAATCACGAATTAAATCATTGAAATCATCATATGTATGTATATATTGAAATTCATATCCAATACAATCTTGTATATGACTTGTTTTTTCTTTTGGAAGTATTCCTTCTGTAAATATACCACCTTTTCGTTTATTTTTTCTTACTTTTTTTTGTTGTTTGCCTTTGTTATTATGTGATATTATCTTTTGCATTTTTAGATGAATATTTATAATAATCTAATATTATGTTATAATATTATTTTTGTATATATAGAATGAATGATATTTATTATTTAGTACATGCTTCTAATAAAAATCTGGACAAAGCTAAATATTTGAGAGCACCATCTTGTACAAAAGCTGAAAATAAAGATCAATTTCCGGGTGTATACTTTTCATTAGTATCAAAGTATAATATTGATACTGAATCTTATTTTCCAGCTAAATATCTTTACATATTTTCGAAAGATCTTTTGAAACAACAAAATTATCATATGAACATCCAGGATTCCAATGGAAGCATAAATGAAAGTCGTACTTATTTTCCTTGGCAATTACAACAATTTGTAGACAAAATTAAAGTTGACCCATATAAATATAATATGAATGAAGTTGTATTTCATGATAATATCTCAATGGCTTTTTGTTGTAAAAAACTTAAAAGAGGAGTAGATATATTACCACATAAAGCTATGACTACTAAAGCAATAGTTGACAAGCATAAATTACCATTTTATTGTTTTATGAATGAGGATACATATACAGGTTATCCTCTTCTGAAAAGTAGTTCAATAAGTTGGTTCAAAACTCTTACTAAAGTTGCTGGAATACAAAAAACATATTCCACTAAACAAGAATATATAAAAACAATCCAAGCTAAATCAGTATATTTATGCAAAAATAGACATCTTCAAAACATAAATATTCTAAAGAAATATACAAAATCAATGAAATATTACATAATTAAAAAATATTTTTTTTGAAATTTTTTATTAGATATTTTGAAATTTATTTGAAAATTTACTTAGTCTTCTTCACTGTCTTTTTAACAGGCTTGGGTTCATCTGATGTAACAACAGCTGTTTTCTTTACAGGCTTAGGAGGCTCTGGTTCAGGTTCTACTTCTTCTTCATCAGCATCTGTTTCAGCATTTGATTCATCATCATCCTCTTCGTCTTCATCTTCAACTACAGATAGTACAGTTGAAGTCTTTGCTGGTGGCAAATGATTCATCACTTCACTATCAACAATATCATCCTCTTCATCTTCCTCGTCAACATTTACTTTTTCTGTGTCAGAATCTTCAATAAATGAGATTTTGGTATTTTGATGGAGCTGAAACTTGCCTGATAGCACCTTCCAACTACATCCATATTTACCACCAGCAAACCAGATTCCAGTTAGCTGTACAATCAATTGTGTCTTAGCACCCTTAATCTTGCTCATAATTTCTTGAAAACTCAATTCAGTATTTTCCATATCATATGCATCAAAGTTGAATGAATTAGTTTTTACATCATATGGTAGCTTAGCTTTGAATGTAGGTGGATACTTGCCAACTGCTTTACCAGTACTAGGATCCTTATCAATTTTAATGATAGGTGAGAATAGCTTTGATACAAATGACTTATTACCATCAAAGTCGTCCTTAAACCAAGCCAATCTATTATGGAATGCATCATCTACAATCTTGTTCTCAATCTCCTTCAACTTATCGTGAAAAACCTTGATCTTAGCATTTTCATCAATTCCTCTAAATGAAACTGTAATGTCATACTGCTTATCAGTATCAGATACAGGCAGTCCCTTCTTTACAGCTTCTTTGACCTTGTAAGGTTCTCCAAGACCATAAGGAATAGACAGTACAGGAGTCTGTAATGTCAACTTGTCAGAACCATAGAATACTGATACTGTCTTGGCACCAGAAGCCAATGAACGCATCTCTGAATACTTGAGTTTGGAAACATCAATGTTCTTAGGAAGTTGAGCCATTTCTTAGTTTGTATATATATAGCAATTAAGTCTTATATATATTTTTGTTTCGCTTGGATACCAGATTAACTGATGAAAAACCATATCCCATAGTGATAATCATTTTTTTATTTTATCCCTTGAACAAAAAAATTTAATTTGTATTTATTCTCATATTACCAATCATAGTCATCATCTTCATAATATTCATTCTCTAAATATTCATCCCATTCATCATTAATATCATAGTCATCATCATAATCAGTATCTAATTCATATTCAAGTTCTAATGTTTCATTATTATCTTCTTCATCATAATCCATATCATGCAAATTACTATATCTATCATCATCACAATGATATTCTGGTGCAGTTAGTTGTGCATTTAATTCAGCCAATCTTGTATATTTAATATTAAGATCTGCATAATGAATGTCAATGTCGTCTTGAAAATCTTTATTATTATTGCCAAAAGCTTTTGACTCATATTTCACAGGAATATAGTTATCATATATCTGAGATTTATAATACTCATAATAAGGTCTTTTATCTACATTATCATAATTTACAAAATTATTTATTATCCAGTTCATTCTATTATTCTTAATATCTGATGCATTATCTACTTGTGACATAACAAAAATGGTATTGCCATTTAACATAATAGAATCAGGTGAACTAGAATCATAAATTGCTGTATTTGCAAAATTATGAAAGTTCTGCATCATCTTAACATATAAATATAATATACATAAATCTTATATCAGTTTTCGTAACAAATCCTCTATTTTTTCTATATCAACATTAGAGGAATGTTTATATTCAATATACACACTGTTTCCATATTCATCATTTCTAATTACTAATGATATACGATTTGTAAGGTTTGTGCTTGTTAATGTAAATTCACATACATAATCAATATCATTTACACATGGAAACATATACACAGGCACTTTGGAATATTTATATGGTACTATATAATTCAATTTGTATTTTTTTGGTATTTGTGATATTTTGGTATATGCTATTTGATTATCATCAGTTAGATCATATAAATATGTCAAATGATTCTTATGATATGAAATATATTTTGTTGTTTTCCAGTTTTTATATTTGTTTTTTAATTCTTCGACAAATGCAGGTTCTACCAATATATCTACAGTATCTCCATCATCTTGTTGCTTGATATAATATATTTCAATAAAATTTGTATCAGGCGTAATATATGATTCTAAATGAAACATTATTATCTTTATAAATATTCAATTTATATCATTTTTTCATTTGTTAGTATATAAAAAAATGAGGCAATATTTTATTAATCTATTCAACATCAGCATTCTGTGATGTCTAATAAGCACGCTATACGTGACAAATTCAGAGATATTTTGATGAAGCAAATAGGCTTATCCGAATTAGATGCTACAGATTTAGAAATTGGCATATTCAATTCTACATTAGATTATGCAAACAGTCTAAGTATTCAACTATCATGGACATGTCAATTATTCATGGAAACCTATATTAATAATGCAAGGTCAGTATATTCAAATTTAAAAAAAGATAGTTATGTGGGTAATATTACACTACTTGATAGACTACAGACAAGAGAATTTGTACCACATAAATTAGCATACCTGTCAGCTGATGAAATATTTCCAGACAGATGGAAGCTTATTATTGATAAACAAAAGCTTCGTCTCAAAGCAGCATATGAAGTGAAACAAGTTTCTATGACAGATAGTATCAAATGTGGTAAATGCAAAAACAATAAAATTTCATATTATGAATTACAAATCAGGTCAGGAGATGAAAATATGACACAATTCTTCTGTTGTATTACTTGTGGTCATAAATGGAAATCTTAATTAAAAGCCGTTTGAGGTACCTCATTTCATAGTTTGCTGTTCATTGTTTTGCTTGATTTTTTCAATACATCTCTTTACAGATGTATAAATATCTGGTATATCTGGATATAAAACATACAGTTTATTTGAGTCTAAATGACAATTTGAACGCTTAGATTTTAACATTGTATTTTGCTCTTCAATGGATATATTATTCCATTCCAATTGTGGATCTACTGATTCTTTATACATATCTAATATTTCATTATGTGATATAATGCCTTTGTTGACCAAGTTATATGTGCCAGTAATATTCTTTTGCATCATATCAAATATAACTGGTAAAATATCAGATATAACTGTCATACTATTTGGCATTGAGCATATGTTTTTGTATGATACTATTTTTGTGATAAAACTTCTTGGATGCATATAATCTGTTATAGGCATTCTAATACGAAGGTTCAATACATTGTTTTCAAACATATGTTGAAGTCTGTCAGTATATCCTTTAACTATTGAATAAGATGATCCAAAGAAGTTTGGACTATCATACTCATTATATTTTGTTAGGTATGGATCATCTGATGTAAATATACAACCAGTTCCAGTATATGTATAATGAATATTATATTTTTGAGATAATATTGATAACACTAAGGGTCCATATAAATTATCTCGAAGATTTTCTGTCAATTTACTAGGCTGTTCTAGATAATCAATTGTGTTAATACCTTCACCATGTGTTCTACCAATAAATGATACAATATGTGTAGGATTATGTTCTTGTATTTCTTTTTCAACATCTTTCTCATTATCTGCTCTTGAATTTGATAATGCAATTTCTACATTATGTTCTTTAATATACTCAAAAAATTGTTTACCAATCCACCCCTTGTGACCAAAGAAAAGCACTTTCATATGAACAGTATTTATTATATTCCTTTATATATCTGCAAAAATATACAAATCAGGTTTGCAGATGAAAATATGACACAATTCTTATGCTGTATTACTTGTGGTCATAAATGGAAATCTTGAAGATATTTATTAAGTTTTAGATTTTTTTGAGATATATATATTTGTTTTATTCTTTTTTATAAATACACGTTTATTTTTATCTGTATGTTTTTTATATAGTTTACCATTTATGAAAATTTTACCACCAACCATCATACCTCTTGACATTGATTCTGAGTTATATAAAATAAAATTATAATGTACATCATTACAACACACTACATAAAATGTATCAGATTGTGGTTGTGCAGGGAAGTCACTTATAACTTTATCCATGTCATCAATACATTCATTATTATTATAAGATAATATTTGAATTTTAAACCCTAATTTATCGAATATGTGTTGAAAGATCTTTATTTCTGTTTCTGCTACCCAAGTACAATCTTTTTCAATATGCTTTGCATATTCATTTTTAAAATCATCAAAGTTTGAAGGTTTTGTAGGAAAAACTTCCTTGATCCACGCAGGCATTGCATCTAATATTGCAATATATGTTTCATCATCATATTCTATTAAATTTTTATAAATACTGACCAATTTATTTTCTGAATTCATTTCATCTGGGATTCTTATTTGAGATGCTATATAGTTTCGCATACACTGAACCCATAAATCTTCTTGTGAATTATCATATTTTTGCTAAAGATCTTTGTAAATTTCAGGCTGTGTTTTGTATTTTTTTCTTTGCAAGAAAGAATCTGTCAATTTTTGTATATCATTTTGTGTCATATTTTTATAACAATCAAAATTTCTCATTATAGGGCTTTCCAACATATTATGCAAATATGCTTATCCATATATTGCACGATAGAAACAATTACCATCATCTTTCACATCAATGACTGATTTATTCATCTCTACATAATAAACAATATTTTTATATATTTGTCTGAATAAATTGAAAAAAATGATATATGATATAGAATACATAAATACAACAATGTCTCTAAATAGTGAGCAAATAATTGCTTTAGATGCTGTTAAATCAGGAAAAAGTATATTTTTGACAGGAAGCCCAGGAACAGGAAAATCTTATACCTTGAAATTAATCATAGAACATTTCAAAAAAATTGCTAAACAATATGCTGTAACTTCAGCCACAGGTTGTGCAGCAGTCATAATAGGTGGTCAAACTATACATTCGTATCTTGCCTTGGGTATTGGTAACAATTCGGTTGAAAAAATTGTATTATCACTCAAAAAGAACAGAACTAAATACAAACAAGTTGAAGAACTACAAGTGCTTATATTAGATGAAATAAGTATGATAGATGCTACAACATTAACTAAAATATCGGATGTGTTAAAAACTATTAAAAACAATAGAAGACCATTTGGAGGAATTCAAGTAATTTTAGTTGGAGATTTTTGCCAATTGTCTCCAGTAGAGGGAGAACATGCATTTGCAAGTGATGTATGGAAACAAGTTGAGTTACATCAAATAGAACTTAGACAAATCATTCGTCAAAAGGACGATAAAATATTTCAGCAAATTTTACAAGAAGTACGTTTTGGTAAATGTTCTAAACAAACTACAAAAATATTAATGCAGTTACAGGATACTGTTTTCGATACAAAAAAAGGGATCAAGCCCACAAAACTGTATCCATTAAATACTGATGTAAATTTTATTAATAATTGTGAATTTGAGAAATTATATAAAAAGAATACTGGAATACAAGTTAAAGATGCACAAATCGTAGAATGCTGGCCCATTAATCCTGAATTAGAATATGAGACTGACTTTTCAAGAAAAATTGATTTTGATGTAGATAAGGATATTTTCAGATATCATGCTTTAACAAATGATAAAAAATGTACTTTAGATGATTATAGATTAGATTTATTTAAAGGCTTGCAAGTTATGGTAACAAGAAATGTAAATTTCGAAAAGGGTATTATTAATGGAACAACTGGTATCATTACAAGTCTTTCAGCTACTTCAATATGTATTAAAATAGCAGATGGGACAAATCATATCATCTACTATCATAAGGACAATAATGAAAATAATAAAGCATATATAAAATTTATGCCTATCAGACTAGCATATGCCTTGTCTATTCACAAGTCGCAAGGTGCTACACTAGATGCTGTTGAAATTGATGCAAGTACAAATATATTTGCAGCAGGACAACTATATACTGCTATATCACGTGTACGTTCTTTAAATAGTATCAAATTAATAAATTTTGATAGATATTCTTTCATTTGTAATCAAAACGTTAAACAGTTTTATCAAAAAATATAAATAAAATGCCAAAAAGGCACTTTTTCATTTACAAAGTATTTACAAACTATTTACAAAGTATTTACAAACTATTTACATTTTAGTTACAACTGTAACTTTTAATTATCATACTTCGAGCTGAGTGCATAGCAGATCTCATCCTCTGTCATTGTGAGGATATTGTATCCGTTGCACTCCAGCATATCATAGAAGTGGTAATGTTTTCCCTCAAAAATGATGTGTTTGGGGTCGTGAATGTGAGACTTTGCCATAGAGTCCCAGATGCAGTTCTTGCTGAAAATACGCTTGTATTCAGCCAAGATATCACTTTCGATTCTGCCAAAATGTATATCGCAGACAGACCAATAGGTGCGATCCTTGTATTCGGCAATGAAGAGTAACATGAAGAAATTGTAGAGCTCGACTGATCCGTCAAGAAGATTGTTAATTATCTTGCGCTCAGTGCGTTCACACTCCCTTTGTTTCTCAACATCATCCTTGTTCTTCGCAAACACGAGAGAGATCATGTTATCTTCAAATTTCTGAAACATCTGCTCAGCATGTGTTTTGTTGTACATCATAGCTTCAGTCATCGTTAAGTCGCTGTAGATTTGTTGTCGCTTTGTCGCTTTGTAGATTTGTCGCTTTTGTCTTCCTTCTTTCCACCAAACTTTTTTCTCAAATGTCTCATCATTTTTTTTTTACTTATTTTATTTTTTCATACAATTTTATTTAATCAATATATTTGTAAGCAAAAATGATTATAAGCTAAAAAAATGAATAGAAAATATTAAAATATTATTGGTAGAAGTAAAAGACTGAAACCCACCTTTTTTCCAAAAATGGAAGCGATTGAGTTCGCCTGCGTGATCAGCGAAATAACAAAATCTCTCAAGATTGACATTGATAGCGATATTGTTGGTAACATATTTGACATATATCAAGGTTCTTATGAGAACTATACACTCTTTGAATTACTTCATTTGCTCAGAAAAGGCAATCACGAAATCACTGTTCCTTGGAACAAAAAAGCAATCATCAAGATGATTGAAGATGAGAAGATTGCCATCCCAAGGAAATATGAAGATATGGAGCCTACTAAATGGGAACATTATAGAATTCGTAAAAGCCTCGAAGTCATCAATATAATTGATTTATATATAGAATTCGATGATAATGGTTTCGACATATTTCAAGATAGTATGGGCAATATTCATAAACTTGAGTGTATCTGCAGAGAACTAGATGAAAATGAAGAAGAAACACTAGCAATGTACTTTGAAAATATAGTGAACAAACAAACATCAAGAATGGAGGTAGAAGACTTCATTTGGAGTTTGGACAATGAAGACATAACAATCTTACAATATGTACTCCACGAAAAGTTTCTAAACGAAGAAGAAAAGGAACGATGGAAAAATTATGTTAGATATATGTAAATAATGTAAATAAAAATGCCAGATATATTTTTGGCATTGTTACTGACTGAAAAATAAAAAATGATATCAAATAATTAGAATTATATCATTTGATTTTCATATGCATAAAGTTTGCATACTTTTCATAAATTCAATTATCATGATTTCTAGGATATTTGGTGCACGTACTATGCATACAAATAATATAATAAGAAGAACTCTAATTTTTGATGACAAAATGCCTACAGTATATACAAGCAAATATTTACATATTCAAGATAATCTCAAAAATAGTGCATATTCTATTGAACATATTTTTCCACGATGTATGTTAAACAAAAAAGAGCATAATGATATGCATAACACTATAAAAACTCTTAATGATCTCAACGTAAATAGATCTAATTATAGATATACTGATGTGTTTATTCCTGACAAACATTGGCTTACATTAGACTATGACAATTATGTTAATCATAAATTAAAATTATTCATTCCAAACAGATCATCTCGTGGATTTATATCACGTGCTATATTATATATGTGCAAGGAATACAATTATAGCCCACATAAAATAATAGATAAAAATGTGCTTTTACAATGGTTCTTTACATTTCCACCTGAAAAACAGGAAAGGCATCATAATGAAATTGTGTATAAAATTCAAAATAAAAATAATATATTCATCAGTAATTATAACAAGAAAACAAAGCAATTACTTAAGTACTTAAATGATTTATGATCATACACAATAACCATATCCTGATACATCAATATATGGATGGAGTGGAATATATGTAACAATTATAGGTTGCTGTACTACAACTTGATTTGTATAAATATACTGAGGTTGTACTGGTGTATATGATGATGCATATGTATTTGGTGCTTCTACATATGCTGGTCTACTAAATTGTGCATTATTGTTACATGATGCCAGTTGTTGTCGGCATTGTATAGGATATTGTGGTGGTTTTTGATACAATGAAGGTGCAGGAATATCCTGTTTAGTTTCAAGATTAATTTCTCGTTTTTGCATTTTGGGTATCAACAAAGGTTCTGTAGTCAGGTCAAATGTACTACTTAGACAAGGATATTGTTCAAATCTACCTTTTTTTAGTTCTTTTCTGACAGCATCTACAAACGCAAAGGCATCAAAAATGTACTTTCTATTACTTTGTAAAACCTTAATAATAGATGCAGTCAATGCTCCAATGTGTTGATTATCTTTTAATAAATTGTATGCATCTGCTGATGTTTGTGAATCTCTACAACCTGATATTAAAATAGTTGGAGATCTGATAGTACATTTTTTATTTTCAACAAAAGATTGTTTTTGTTCGTTCCATACATATGTTAAATCTAAAATAGAGCCACTATGGCAACAGTCTGATACAAATAAAATCTTAGTTTTCGGATTAAAGCAACTCATTACTCTATGAATTACATCATCTAATAATAGTCCCTTAGTTTCATAATCTGATGGCACTAAACCTTCATCTTGTCCATCTGACTCATCACCACTAACATCCTTCTGATGGCTACCATGCCCACTATAATGTACCCAAACATAATCAAGATTATCTCTATACGACTCTATTGCTAGATCATATAATTTTTGTAAGATTCCATCATATGATGTGTTTTTCCTATCAACATCATCTGTATATATCTCAACAGGTATTTGTTCATCAAACATACTATATATTAGCTTCGCAACTTGTTTTACATCATTTACACAGCCATTTAGTTGTCCTTGTTTACAATGGGAATAATTTAAACCAAATAATACAGCTCTTCCACGCATTATATTCTTTATAAATAGCTCATAAAATAAATCATATGAAACTATTTTTTACACTTGATATATTTAACATCATGTGTTGCTAGAGTACATTTTTCTTGGTCATTTTGAATATTAGATTTTGATTCTACTATATTATGTCGGACACTTAAAATGTACTCTAAACCATTGATACTACTTTTATGTTTATTCTGAATATCATCATCAATCTCATTATTTTTGATCAATTCTTTCTTAATATCCCTATATAATTGCATACTTATTTCATCAATCTTTGTGATTATTTGCAATTCTTTTGTATTCCAATTTCTTGCAATATCTCGTTTTTTTATATACACCATATTAATAGCTGCCGTCCATAATAAACCAATCCTATGATTCCTCGTTTTTTTACAATAATTTATATTAAAGAATTCATATAATACATCCATACCTCTGTCTTGATATAATAATGATATAATGCCCCATAAAAACCATACTGCGTCATTGTCACTTTCATAAAATTTGGTTTCAAATGTATATTTTTTACGAATAATGTAATCAAATGATTTTCGTATTTTATTTGCAATATCTACTAAAACATCTTCATTACTATCAGCAGAAAGGCTATCTAATTGTTTTACAATATATACATATCCTGTAATTATTTGTAATGCAACTGTATAAGTATGGCTATCAATGGGTGGTAAGACACCATTAAATAATGTGGTTCCAGTATCTGATAATTTGAATTTATCTAATTCAAACATGTCTATTATTTTTGGTCTCAACAGTTTAATATTTGTAGTACCAGTTTTTGTTATAGGATTTTTAATATAAATATCACAAATGATAGAGAGTTTACAGATAATAATGTAAACATCTTTGATAAGTATTTTGTCATTATCTATAAAATCCTTAATATTATAGCATACATTAACAAAAAGTTGAATATCATATATTGATATAAACGAACCTATATAACTGCATACTGCTATAAAAGTGTTAATAATAATCCCAACAGATTTATCAGTATCTTTATCTTGCAATAGCAATCTTGTTACCAGATAGATGCTTTCCTTAATTTTTGCATTACATATACTTTCATACAATTCAACACTATGATTGTTCATTTATAGAAAATATTTCTTGTTTATTTTTATCAATAAATTCTTTATATTTACTGATAATTTTATAATTTTTTACAATAGTCACTTCTGATACATTGCATACATTTGAAAACTGTTTTTTGGTAAATCCTAGATTTTCTGACAATGAATAATAATATAATATACCAGCTGCTAAAGATGTTGGGGAATTATCACTTATTATATCATGTTTTTCAAGAAATGTGACAAGTTGTTTACAATTTTCAATATCTTGTCTTTTCATTGATAACTTGCTACCAAAACGTGAAATGAAATCGTGTGGTCCAGATGATGCTACATTTATTTTCAGCAATGTCTGAAATCGTGCATTGCCACGATTAAGAACTACAGGGCTTATATTGAACATAGCTGCTATTTCCTTGGAACTGCGTGGTACATTATTTATAATACATGAATGATATATACATGATGCAATTAAACCTTCTTTATTATCACCTCTAGATATTTTTTTCTCAGAAGCATTTTTATAAAGGACTTTAGCATCATCTATAACTTTTTGTGGTATGCCATGATTTGTAGTGTGTGCCAAGATTTTACTAAATATATTCAATAATGTACGCTCATTATAAGGCATAGAATTCCATAGATGCCACATTTTGATGCGCATTATATCAATATTATCACGTCTACTACCACCGATCATACTGCCAAGTGAAGATTTAGGTAATAGATTATTTGTTGGCAAACCACATCTAGACGGGTCGCTATCTCTGTTATCATCAGCTCCATAATATCGCCATTCTGCTGTATTATCAATAACACAACCAATCATAGCACAACAATTTTTGCATATTTGCATATTGTCTTCCATTATCATTTCATTAGAACCACAAATACATTCAGATGGTTCTGATTTATCAAGCTCTTCTATCTCTTTTTTAAAATCATCCAAAAGGTTCCAGCAATCATCTATATCAGCATCCACCATTGTCAATAATTGACAAGATAGATTAGTAGATATATTTAATCATTTTTTTATATTGATTCAATATATAGAATATAAGAAATGTGGAACATAATATTATATTCTTAAAGCAGAGTATGAAGATATATGTACAATATATTCTTATGTTTATGATATATTTTTTCAATGGCAAAACAGATGAAGATATTGTAGCATTGTGTATAAGAAAACCATTTCGATTACAAAGATCAATAGAATTCTGTATAAATAATATAACTTATTATAATATAAATTCAACAAAAACAAATAATAATTTATTGCTTCAACAACCTCTCAAGTAACTTATTCATACCTAAAAGAAGCTCATAAATGTCTGAATTGGAAGGATTGGAAATACTAGATGATCGCTTTGACATCTTCTTATTAGATTGTCTTTGTTTTGCACGTTCATCTCTTGCTTGTTTTTTATTTTGATATTCATTAATATCATCTGGTGTCAGATGTACCATTTCTGATACCTGTTCAATGGATAGGTTATCTTTTTCCATCTTTCCGATGGCATATATAATTAGACGAGTCCTAATACTACCTTCAGTCCTTTGCAGTGTCTTAGCAATATCTGCAAAGGATTTTCCAGATGAAAGCAAAGACAACATTTGATTATCTTCATTATCGTCCCATTTTAGGCCAGCGCGTGATGTTTCTGGATTCTGTCTTTGATCATGGAGCATTTGTTGAAATCTTGATGGCATTATATATATATTTTGATGTAATTTGTTATGGGCTTATTTGCTATATACATTATATAGGTATATCCTTATATGATTTTAACATTGTTATAATGCTTTGACAATCCATAGAAATAAGAATACAACTACAGGATATGCTAGTCTTAACATAAATTCTTGAAAGTTAGTCAAAATATTATCAGACAAATATCTTGTTATATAATGTGTGCTGATTCTATCTATTGCTATGGCTAAAACTATAACAAGAGAAAAAACACCAAGTTTGATGACTTCTGAACGTTTCATTGACATTTTATCCCAAAATGTATACTCTCTTCGATAATTTTGAAATGATTCTTTTCCATTACTCCCTTGATGATTTCCACTTGCATAGAATTGATCTTTTGTTACTGCTTGTTGGCTAGATGAAACAGATGGTTGCTCTTGTTGCTCTGCCTGTTGTTGTCTTTGTCTCTGCTTTTTACTAACAGGCTTTTCTTCTTCTTCCATATCTGATAAATCTCCATAAGGACTTCCACCATATACCTGATATAAATCTGCCATATAATACTATAATTCCATGATATTATTTTTTATCTTATCAGATAACAGAATAAGTATATATATGCCAGTTTATTCAAAATCAAATACAAGAATTTTTTTATTAGTAGCTATTATTATTATAGTATTTATACTATCAATTTTATTTTATAAAAAAGAAACATTTGAAAATTCAAGTAAAATACAAGAACTTATAGACGGAGTTAAGGGTGGTGACATTGATAATGCTAAAATTACAGAATATATTAAAAATAATAAATTATCAAAAGAAGAATTAGATGAAATTATAAAAAAATTATGAACTATCGCTGTCGTTACTGTCATTACTGTCGTTACTGTCATTACTGTCGTTACTGTCATTACTGTCGTTACTATCCTTACTGTCGTTACTGTCGTTGCTGTCGTTACTGTCGTTACTGTCGTTACTGTCATAACCACTATTATTTATTTTTGAAAGACTATTCTGTACACGTTGTTGTAGTATAGTGTTTTGTATATTATGCTTTTCTAACTCTTGACTCCATTTTGTAGCAACACGCAAATTTCTATTTTCAATACCATCATCGTTATATTCTAATTCGCGTTTCTTATATATTTCAATATTATCCCTAGATAAAGTGTTTATCTCATCATCATCAGATTCTCCTTCCTGTTCTTCTTGAGTATATAAATAACTAATATAATTAGGATTATAATCTGGATTTAGTCTGGAATGTTTGACAATATTCTCATATTTTGGTTCATAGTAATATAAAGCAAATACTATATTATGATTCACACCTTTAAAATCATACAAGTTTCCGTTATCTGTCTCAAAACGCAATGTCATTCGTGATAATTTACCAATAGGATGGAATTCTCTAACAGGTACTTTCAAAAATGATGTTTTTTCATCATTGAAACCATAATTATTTACACGAATTTTTGCTAAACCAAGATTATATTTTGAATATGATAATGATCTATACATATGTTGTTCAATTTCAGGACATTTAAGTACAATATATTTATTTCCAAGTAAATACATCATTCCTGGTGCGTATATAGTATGAAAATTATTAGCATCTACAGTATTCTGAACACTATGATATAATTTTTCAAGACCAAATTTATCATTATATGAAACATATGTGTATTTTTTCTGACCACTAAATGATGGTGGTTCATTCATCTTTGTATATGTATCAAATCCTAAAATTTCACTCATAGTAGATTGATGCATATCTAATATAAATGGTTTATCGCATCGGAAATAAATCAAGTTTGTTAATTCAGCTGGTGTATCAACAGGAATCATATCAAGTGATATATTAGCTAAACTTAATTTTATTCTAATTTCATCTATAAATGTACTTGTGATATAATCACCTGGTGATATTTCAATATAACTAAATAATGTTTTATCATATATATAATTACCATACTCATCTGTGTGTATATCCAGTTTTAATTCATCATCAGATTGTGAAATATAGTAATATATTCTATTATTATTATAATCAATATTGTACATTGTTTTTGGAATACTCACATCAACTACTTCAATACCTATAACATTTCTGAATGGAGCAGTAAATTCTACAGCATAATAGGAAGGATCCGGAAATACTCTTCTATCTCTTGATTTACTATCTACAAGAAAAGTATAAGACTGTTTGATACTATTTTGTTTCAAATAATTTATATCTTCTATTGACATTAGAGTAAGTATATAAATAAGCCTTTATACCTATGATGAGAAAAGATTATGACCCATTATTTTATATCAATATAGTGCTTTTCTTATTGATCATAATAAATATTATAATGATTGTAATGAGAGAAAGAAAAAAACGTAGAGAATTTTTTGAAGATACCAGTTCAATTACCGACATCATAAAAATAAATACAAGACCATGTACTTTACATTTGACAAATGATGATGAATTATGTAACAGAATGGCTGACATTTATAAAATGAGTGATTTACAAATACAAGTTGTATTAAATAAAATGCAATATGAGGGAAATATGTCTACTTACAGTTTACTACAGTTTGTAAAGGATAATAAAAAAACATTACCAATCAATGCTTGTAAGGTTGAACTAAATAAATTTAAAGAAGTAAATAATTTGTATTTATCAACAAGTAGTAATTTATACAAGAATATTTATAGAGATATTTCTTATAATAACAGTACATTATCTGGATACTGTTTATCAGATATTTCAGAATATTCTTCATTCAATATGTCGAATATCATCAATATTGTTAATCCTACATTATCTTCAAATATTTTCTTTAATGCTCAACTAGATAGTCCCACTAATGTTTATGATGAAAATAACTCTAGATACCTTGCATTAAAAGTTAGAAACAAAATCAATAGAGATGTACTCTTGAATGATATGCCATATGTATGTAGTGAACTTAAAACACCTTTAGAAGATAAACTACAGTTTGTTCGCCTACACTGTGCCTTGTATGATACTACAAGGCTTATTGTAGATAATATAGATTTTGTAAATTATGATGCTAATTTAAGAAAAATGCAAATTGTGAGTGACAATCCACAATCTGTAACAATGAGCATACCTTTTATTCAGTCAGAGCCAGAGATCATGCGATATAATAGTAGCAATATTTTGAATGCAATGTTTTCATATATTTATGATAAAAAACAAATTCAATATGTACCTATCAATAAACAGGTTTTCATTTACAAATTTACACAAAATTTCTGCAATAAAATTGAAGAATATACTTTGTATGATAATATACAGTTTTCATTGGCTGAATTAAATGTTAAACCAACTGTCATCAAATATAATATTGACCTATCTCCAATTGTATCAAATTCAAATGTAATTAATTATGATATACCAACTGTTGTAAACAATAAGTTATCAAATATCCTGATATCTAATAACAAAATCATACATTCTATTGATGAACATACTAGTAATCAAGTCCTATTGAATGCAATATATGCCAAATTACGTGAAGAAACTTGTCCCTCATTAGTCAATAATCAGGAAAAAGCATTATGTACGTTACGAACAAATGCTATTCAAGATGAATATAATATACATGAAATTGAGAAATATTCCTTACAAGAAAATTTGCAGAACCAAAGAGTTGTGTATTATGAACTCTTAGAGACCAAAAAAAGAATAGATAATACTTCATATACTATTGCTGATATTAAAGATATTGTTTCGTTAAAGGTTCCAATAACATATTCAAAATATGCTGATATGATATCAAATGATGATTGTTTGTATATACAGATTTAGTTATGAACTGATAAAAATGCCAAAAATTTAGGCTATTTTTGGGTATTTGTTTTAGTTCTTCCCTGAAATCATTTGTTTTACAAAAATCCTTTTTTTTCTTACAAACTTAGTTTTAAGTAGTGTGAAAAGGGATATAAAATTATATTATATTATATATATACACAACAAATACATACAAAGTATGCGAGTGATCAAAAGAGATGGTGATTTTGAAGATGTTAGTTTTGATAAAGTTCTGAATAGATTAAAAAATCTGTCAGATAATATTGAGCTTAAAATAGACATCTCTGAAATTGCACAAAAAGTATGTACACGTATTTATGATGGTGTAAAGACAAGTGAATTAGATGAAATGGCAGCATACTTATGCAGTAGTATGTCAATAGAAAATCCAGATTATAGTGTGCTTGCATCGAAAATTATTATTTCAAATCATCATAAAAATACGTCGCCATCATTTAGTGAGACCATACATTTATTGTATTCAAACAACTTAATATCAGACGAACTTGCTAGCATAGTAAGCAAACATAAAGAAAAACTTAATTCATATATTGATTATTCTCGTGACTATTTTTTTGATTACTTTGGTTTTAAGACATTAGAGAGAGCATATCTAATGAAGATTAATAAAAAAACAGTTGAAAGACCTCAGCATATGTGGATGCGTGTAGCATTGGGTATACATGGATATGATATCAAGGATGCTTTACAGACATATGATTTGCTAAGTCAAAAATATTTTACACACGCTACTCCCACATTATTCAATGCTGGGACAAATAGACCACAATTAAGTAGTTGCTTTTTATGTAGTATTAATGATGATAGTGTAGCTGGTATTTTTGAAAGTTTAAAGGAAATGGCACTAATTTCTAAGTATGCAGGTGGTATTGGAATTCATATTCACCAAATTCGTGGTAAGGGCAGTCACATAAGAGGTACAAATGGAGTTTCTAATGGCATCATACCAATGCTTCGTGTGTTTAATAATACAGCAAGATATATTGATCAAGCTGGTAAACGTTTGGGTAGTATTGCTGTATATCTTGAGCCTTGGCATATAGATATCGAAGCATTCTTGGAGCTTAAAAAAAATCATGGAAATGAGGAAGATAGATGTCGTGATTTGTTTTTGGCTTTATGGGTTTCTGATCTATTTATGGAAAGAGTAAAGGAAAACAAAAAATGGTCATTAATGTGTCCAGATAAATGTAGAGGATTAAGTGATGTATATGGTGATGATTTTAAAGCATTATACGAGAAATACGAGTCAGAAGGTAATTATATTAAACAAATCAATGCACAAGATTTATGGTTCAAAATTCTAGAAGCACAAATTGAACAAGGTGTCCCATATATTTTATATAAAGATGCTGCAAATAAAAAGAGTAATCAAAAGAATCTAGGGACAATAAAGTCAAGTAATCTTTGTGCAGAAGTCTTGATACATTCTTCACCAGAGGAAACAGGTGTATGTAATTTGGCATCCATTTGTTTACCATCATTCGTAGAATCTGGAAAATATAATTTTGATAAATTACACGAAATTACCAAAATCATTACCAAAAATTTGAACAAAGTAATTGATAAGAATTTTTATCCTGTTGAAAAAGCTCGTATTTCAAATATGAAACATCGTCCCATTGGTATTGGGGTTCAGGGTCTAGCTGATGTTTTTGTTAAAATGAGATTTTCATTTGAAAGTGCTGAAGCAAGACAATTGAATAAGGATATATTTGAGACAATGTATCACGCAGCAGTGGAAGCATCTATGGAATTATCTAAAAAGAGAGGTATCATTATCAAAGATATTCTTAATAAAATGTCTGATGATGATATTACAAAATATGTAAATGAATTTGAAAAAGATATCATCCATAGCAAATATGCAGGTGCATATAGCTCATTTGAAGGAAGTCCCATATCACAAGGATTATTTCAATTTGATTTATGGCAACAAGAACCATCTAATAGATATGATTGGGAAACATTAAGAAAAGAAGTTCAAGAGTATGGAATTCGCAATAGTCTCCTTATTTCTCCAATGCCTACAGCATCAACTTCACAAATAATGGGATTTAACGAGAGTTTTGAACCTTTTACAAATAACATTTTTCAACGTAAGACTCTTAGTGGTGAATTTATCGTAATTAATAAATATCTAATTAATGATTTAATTTCTTTAGGTTTATGGAATAAAGAAATGAAAGATACAATTATTGTGAATAATGGTAGTATACAAGATATTCCAAATATTCCTAATGAAATAAAAGAGTTATATAAAACAGTATGGGAGATTAAACAAAAACATATTATTGATATGTCTGCTGATAGAGGTATTTATATTTGCCAAACTCAAAGTTTAAATATTTTTATGGAAGAACCAGATTTCCAAAAATTGTCTAGTATGCATTTTTATGGTCATTCAATTGGATTGAAAACAGGTTCTTATTATTTACGTACAAGGCCACGCGCTAAGACACAACAATTCACTATTGATCCTGAATTAGTAAAAAAGAAAAAAAGATGTATGGAACAAAATGGTGATACATGTACAATGTGTAGTGCTTGATACTGCCTTATTACAATTTTATAAGTTACCAAATGCCTCTAGGTAGCCTGTTGAGAATAGTGTCATAAAATCATTATATAATCTTTGTTTATCTGCATTCTCAGGTAAAATAAGTTCAGTTGCACAAGTTCCAGCAGAAGGATATCGTGTATTTGGATGTATAATAATTTTGTATGATTGTGTAAAAGATATAGAATCAATAGCAGACCAAAATAAAAGAACAGATGCTTTAAATTTCTTGTTATCCTTAAATTCTTCACTTTTTGTTTTAATTTCTTGATTATCTATTGTGCTTAGAAAATTAGTATAATATGTATTAAAAACTGTCTTTTTAGTAGCAGTCATAAGCTCTTCAAATTCGCGATAAACTTTTGTTCTTGCATTATCTTCTTTAATTGCATCATCTATTAAAATGGTTTCTCTTGTTTCATAATTCACACCATATTTGATGGTAAGTTTATTAAATATATGCGTTTTTAATGCAAACTTTGTAAGTTTCGCTTGTGATATCATTTTATCTAAATCATATAATCGAATTCTGTCATCAATATTATAGAATTTATTTTGAAAAATACCTTTATCTATGAAAAATCCTTTTGAAAATGCATTCATAATTGTTTTATCATAATTATATGTATGAACAATATGGTCATTGTATATATTAGTACTATTACAATAATCTGTATCCACAAAAGATTCTATTTTTCTTTTTCCAACTGTTTCCGTGCAATAGTGCAACAATCTATTTCTAGTATCTTCACTTGAATCTAGTATATAATACAAATGTAAATGTTCAAGTGTAATACGCTCTATTTTAAACATTAAATGAGCAATATATAATTTTGATATTGCAAATGGCAGATGAATATTAAATTTAAGAAATACTACTAATAATTGTCCAATGAATTCTGCTTCATTTTCTGTTATATTTTCCTTGAAAATCCATCTATTTGCGCCTGTTTGATTAATTATGCGAAAATATTTAGCTTGTATTTGTGTACTTATATGATAAAAAAATTGTTTAGAAGGTCCACCAGCATCAATTGTACCTCGAAAATCTTTAAATTTAATGTTATATGGTCTATTTAATGTTGGTTTTCCAATAATTATCCAAGCGTTAAATAGAATTTCAGCTTCTGTTCCCACTACAACATCCATAAAATCTGTTTTTGGTTGCAATGCTTCTTGTGCCATATACATTTTCGATAAATATCTTTGTATTTTTGCTATTCTTAATATTCCATTTTTAGACTGTTCCTTCTGAAATTCTTTTTTTTCTTCAGGACTAAGTTCAACATATTTAATCTTTCTTGTAAAAGCTATATCCTTGTTTTCCACAACACCTTCTACTGTTCTCATATAGATTGACAATAATTTATCTCTTAATTTAGTATTAAGAAAACCTGAAAATATATCCTTATGCTCTTTATGAAATCTAGGTATATATTTTTCATTTTCTATTGATCTATCTATAACACTTTTATCTGCATAGGCAACAGGTGTTTTTTTAATTAAGTTGAATTTATATTTATCAAGATCTATTTCATACTGTTGCATAAGACTGTTTTTATAGGCAAAAATTTTGTTATAATATGGTCTGATATCATTTCTTTGATAATATAAAGGCATATGATTTGCAGTAAGTTTCAGAAGATTATGTAACATATATTTTAGATCTTTTTGATAATCATCCGAATCTGCATTCAGACTTACTGAATTATATGTCAATCCATAATCTCTAAATACAGATTTTGGTGTATCAAATGACATATCTGAAAAACCATCTGGATTAGTAAAAATTCTTTTGAGTAAATATATTAGTACATTTTCATTATCTCTATCCAATTGTAATAAATTTTGAATTCCTTTATTCATCATATAATTTTTCCAGTGATTTGTAAAAACTGTATCAATAGTTGAATCAAAATTATTTGATATATATGATACAAGAAGGTTTTTAATAATTTTATGATTTGTATCTAAATGTTTATTTTTTAATATGTAAAACCATATTGAACGTTCATTGTTCAAGCTTAACAATATCGTCCTTTTTGCTATGAGGTTCTGTGTTTTGATAATCCACATAAAATCATTAATTAAATCAGATGAATTTTTCAAAATATTCATTAAAATTGCATATACTTTATTAAATTTATCATCAATTATAATAGCTTGATTATCAACACGAGAATCTAAGTCAAATAATATATTAGTATTTGTTATAAACTGAATATAAGTAAAAAATTTCAAATTTTTGATTGTCAAATATGTAAGAACTGTATTAGAAAGTTCTTTGTATATACGCTCAATTTCTTGATCTTGTTCAGCTGGAGGAATCCTTTGAAAAATTTCCGTAAATTTAAAATTGAAAAATATGTTATTCTCAATACTTTCATGAAACGTATTTATATCACAAATATCTATTTCTATATGATTACCATTATTCTTATCATATATATATTGTTTTCTATTATTATTATTAAACACGTCACTATATGCATTATCATCATTAACATCATCAGCTAAAAATTCTATTACATCATCTGCCAAATTAAAACTATCAGGTTTATATATGGCATCCTTGTAACGTTTATCAATTGCTTTCAAATATGCTACGATTGGTCTTTTCTTAAAAGGTAATTTGCAAGATATATATGACATTAGTAAAAGATATTGATATGGATTATGGTATCCCTGATCATCATTTTGTTTATATTCAATTACCTTATCATATACAGCAATAATATAGTCTAACCATTCTTGCAATGGTAGTTGATATAATTCTGCTGCTTTTATTCGAACGTTATCATATTCTTCTGCATTAAATTCATTATTTACAGTATGTACATTAATACTAATATAAAATTTGCATATATGAAAGGTTGCAAAACACATTAATGATAGAATATTTAATTCATCAAATCTATCATTATTGTCAAAGTTTAATTTCTTAATAATAACAAATATATCTTTGTATTTTTCTGGATTTTGAAGAAAATATCTGTAAAATTCAGCAAGTCTCATATAATGTTGCTGATCTTGTGTTAAGGCTAATTCTTCGATAATATCATACTCGTTATGAACAGTACTATCACTACTTGATTGACTTGATGATAGAGTTCCTGCATTTTTCTTCTTTGACTTAGATTGTTTCTTAAGTTTTTTGTTCTTATGTTTACCACCTGTGAGAATTGAATTAACATCAAAAAACTTAAAAAATTCTATTTTTAAATCATGACTTGAACTTAATTCTGCATCTGACATAACATTTATCTTGTGAATGAAATTTTCCATCTTATTTAATTCAAATATTTTTATCTTTTACATCAAGGAAAATGTGAAAAAGTATAAACTAAACAAATTCTTATACATAAATGATATGAAAATATTCAATCTAGAATATTTTCATGCATAATTTACTACTTTTACTACTTTGCAACTACTTTTTGCTACTTTGCAACTACTTTTAGTAAAGCACTTAAGATTTTAATAAAAAATGTATATAGTAGCTATATAAAAACTCACTATGTACTGGTGCGGAAGTTGTGGATACAAAACTAATAGAAAATTTAATTTACAAAAACATATAACTAATGTTCATAAGCGTGACGCAAATGATGAGGAATTAACTAATATGCAAATATCACCCAAAAATATGCAAATATCATCCCAACCTATGCAAATATCATCAAATTTTATGCAAAAATCATCCAAATTTATGCAAATATCATCCGAAAATATGCAAATATCATCCCAAAATAAAATAAAAATTTCATCATGCCCAAAATGTTTGAAAACCTTTAAAAGTTTCCAGAATCTGCAGAAACATCAAAATATATGTAAAGGTGTTTCTAATGCATTAGAATGTCACTATTGCCATAATACATTTGCAACACCACAATCAAAATTTAAACATCTCAAAGTATGTAAAATCAAGGAGGTCCAAAATTTAGTTCAAACAAACATAATCAACAACAGCAATAACACACAAACCAATCATCAGACTAATAATCAGACAAATAACTATATAATAAATTATTATCCACCATCATCACGAGATTATAATACATATGATGATGTAAATATCAGTATTGATGCGGATAATATAAATGATTTTGGCAAAGAGGATATTTCATATATAGACTCTGAAAAAATGAAAACAATAGCATTGAATTATGATTTCAAATCATTGATATGTGAAAAACACTTCAATCCAGATCATCCTGAGAATCATAATATACTCAACAATTGTAACAAATCATATAAGATATTGAAGGATAAGAAATGGGCTGTTGAAACCAAAGACTTTGTGCATTCGCTTATATATAGCAATACAAAAGCTGAAATATATGATTATGCATTTAGAGAATTGTTGCATAAAATATTAGATGATGACAAAAGTACTGAATATTTGTCACAGTGGCAAGTATATGAAAAAAATTGTAAAAAGAGATTGTATAATTATATTGACATACAAATCAAAGAACTTATGAAACTCAAGAAACTTGATATGATAGCCAAATCAAACCAACTTCAAAATGAAGCAAAAACATCAAGTTTACATTATTCTAATACAGTATAAAAATACATATAAGAATACAACATATTATAACAAATGAATATAATAATATTATAATAAATATAGTATGGGTGAGATTTTATTGACAAATAATGAAAATAGATTGACAATATTTCCTATCCAATACGATGAAATATGGGATATGTATAAAAAGGCAGTCAGCTCATTTTGGACAGCAGAGGAAATAGATCTAAGTAAAGATATTGATGATTTCAATAAACTAAGTGATAATGAGAGGAAGTTCATCAAAAATATTCTAGCATTCTTTAGTTCAAGTGACACCATAGTAAATATTAACTTAGGAGAAAGATTTCTAAATGAAGTACAAATTCTCGAAGCGAAATTTTTTTATGCTTTTCAGATGGCCATTGAGAATATACATTCAGAAACTTATTCACTATTGATTGATACTTATTTCAAAGACCCTGTCGAAAAACACGAAAGTTTTAATGCAATTCAATATATACCTTGTATTCAAAAGAAGGCAGAATGGTGTTTTAAATGGATTAATGACCATAATACACCATTTTCGCAGAGATTGATTGCATTTGCTATTGTTGAAGGTGTGTTTTTCAGTGGTGCATTTTGTAGTATATTTTGGTTGAAAGAAAGAGGTTTGATGCCTGGACTAGCATTTTCTAATGAATTGATTAGTAGGGATGAAGGTATGCATGTTGAGTTTGCAGTATTATTGTATTCAATGATACAAAATAGATTACCAGAAGATAATGTCCATCAAATTATGAAAGAAGCAGTTGAAGTAGAAAAGAATTTTATTATTGAAAGTATCCCTTGTTCATTACTTGGGATGAATGCAGAGCTCATGTCACAATATATTGAGTTTGTAGCTGATAGACTGTTGTCTCAATTGAATTACAACAAAATATGGAATGTTCCCAATCCATTTCCTTTTATGGAACGCATTTCAATCGAAACAAAGTCTAATTTTTTCGAAAGTAGAGTATCACAATATAGTAAAGCAAATGTAGGCAATAAACAACAACATCTTGAACTTCGCAAATTCACACTAGATGCAGATTTTTAATTCTTTATAGAAATCCTTTTAATTCATCCAGATAATGTTTAAACATTGTTATTTGTTCAGACCTTGTTTTATGCCATTGTGCTGGTCTTCTATAATTCACAAAATGAATTGTGTCTAATTTGAGATATTCCTTATTAAGATGATAAGGTGGCATATATGTATGCATTAACCTACATGAATTAAAAAGTTTGTAAATTGAAAATAAAAATACTGTACTGGCTATATCTGTAGAACCGGTCTCTGCAACATCTATATCAGCTGGAATAGTACACAGTTGATATATTATGAAATCAATATCCCCTATTTTTCTACTAATAAATACATCATAATATGGTTTATTTCTATATGTTATTTGGGTATGCTTAATTTTAAGCATTTTGTCGTGAATTGGTAATGTATATTCAGGTTTTTCTATATTTGGCAAAACTATTCTCATTATTTTCATTAGATTTTCTATATCTTCGTCTGATATAGGTTCTTTAGTCAACGGATTAACAAGTGTTTCTTTATTCTTTATTCTTGAAACTATATAGTTATAAAAATTAGGAGCATAAAAACAATCAGTACGTATTATGTCACCTTTTTCATTTTTTTTATGCAATTTGTACATCAATTGTAATTTAGATAATAAATATTTAGGGTCATCAAAATCTTCTTGTGAAATTGCATCTGTATTTGAATTACATTTGCTTTTATCATCATCATCCATATTGAATATATTATGTTCAAAATATTCTCTATTCTTGTCTAATAAATTATGGCTCTTAGAGCCAGATTTTGTTTTATTGGCATTTATTAAATCTAATATGCCAACATTTATCAACTCTTTATACATATTTATAGATTTTTCGTTCTGATTATATATTTTAACAGTCTTATTATACTCTTCATCTTTAATATATCTTGGAAATTGTTCAACAGTTACATTTAATATTTTTTGTGTAGGTAATAACATTGTAGGACGTTTGGGTGGTGTTGATTGCATATTTGTAGCTCTCCATTTTTCTATGTCTTTTTCATACTTGCTTTTCAAACTATGATATGTCTTTAGATATTCATTATATTCGTTATCATTTTGAAAAGGACGTTTTGGTAGTTGAAGGGTTGCTAAATTTATATTCTCAATACCAACTTTTTGAAGAATTGTAACAAGTGGGTCTTCTATTTCCTCAAATAATTTATTCTCAATATTTTCAAATGGAGATTTATCAGGTTCTTCTACATAATTGTATATATTTAAGATTTCTTCAAAATATTCTCTGACTTTCACAATAATGTCATCTGAATTCAAAATATGATATCTAAAATCATCATTGTAATTATATTCATGATGTCTTTTCTGATCTTTAAGTATTATATCATTTTCAATATTCTTATATACAGTTTCAACATCAATATAAGTGCCATATCTATTATTAAATGCTATGATAAAATCAAGATGTTTTATATTTTCCTTTATATTTGCAACGTATTTATGCATAGATGTGTAGTCTAATTTTGAATTTTCTTCTATTAAATTCATTACTAAATTGATATAATCAAGTATTATGTCACCAAATAATTTACTAATATGATATAAAACAGTTAAATCATTTTTATACATACTTTTGCTAAGTGAACGTTGTAAATATCGTATACTTGTATTTGTCTTGACATTTACATTAGTTATAATGGTATCAATAAACTCGTAAAATTGTTTATCATTTTGATCAATATTTGATGAATTCATTCTATATAATAATAAATCAACTGAATTAAATAACAGATGATATTTGGGCAACTTACCATAATTGCTTGGGTCAAGTATTTTATATGCATCAACATACCATTTTACATATTCAGATGTATGTAACATATTGACTGCAATTGTTTCACCATTTTTTGGATTGCGCAATGGATTTTGTAACCATTGATTAATTAATTCTTGTTTGTTATTTGGTTTACTTTTAGCAACTGACATCATACTAGATGGTTTGTTATCAATAGTATGTAAAGTATACTTAGATTGTAATTGTTTGCAATACTTTTCTAATGTCTTAAATGTACTTGCAGAAGCTTTAATAGGGTGTTTTGTTTTAGGATTTTTATAATATATTTCTCCATTAGTAACAGATTTAGAATTGAACAATTTTTCACAATCTTCTAAAGTAAAAGTTGTTGAATAAGTTGTCATTACTATAAATATCCAAGAAAATGTAATTATCAATTACAAAAAATATGTAAATAATAATTAAAATGTACACAGATTTTGTTACAGAAATTTATAAAATTTTGGATATTATGTATACAAATCAAGTTGATATAGATAAATTATTGTATGACATTATGCATGTGTATAATACAATTCCTGCAGATGTTCAAAAAAATATCAATAATGATTTAGATCAGGTTATCAATATTATAAATTCATATATTCAATCCAAAAATAAATATATCAGTGATGAAGATAAAAATGAAATTAATGCCCTTATGTCTAATGTAACAAAAGAAATAATACTGAATGCAAATCAAAGTATATGTAAAGAAGACATTGATAATTTATTCGAACAAAAAGAAGAGGATTTGATAAAAATACCATCCATACCTGCATTAAAAATTGTTGAAAAAGGATATTTATATGATAAGAATACTAAACAATGTAATATAGAATTCAAAAAAGTTAAATTGAATAGCTTCAAGATGTATGCTAATAGTGATAATAAATATATTATGAATAATATTTTTACTGTAAATAAAGAATCATATTATAGAGTTTTTGATACAAAATTTATAAAGGCCCAATTTGATTATATAAACAATCTACCAGAAAGAGATAAGATATTATTATATACATATTCAAATAAAATAGGTGTTAAAATCATTCAAAATTATAAAAGAAAATCACGCGAATCTGATTATGTTATAGACGTTTTTAAGGAGTTCCAAATAGATGATATCACTTCACAAATTCCATTGTTTTATATTTTAATTGATTATTTGGAAAATAAATTTGATTTAGCCTATGATGATTTAGATGATTTGAATGATAGTATTTTAGATATTATAGAAAATGATGAATTATTTACCCAAGATGATATTATGAATGTAATAGAAACATATATTCATAAAATAAATGAAATTATTAATAATGCACCAACTATTAGTAACATCATATTATATAGAGGAATAACAAAAGAAGAATATTTTGATACAAACAAAAATATTTTTTTCAACTCTTTTTCAATGATTCCTTATGTTTCTTGGATATTTGTGGATGATGATGAAAATAGTGAAAGTGAGCTGTGTTGTATTTTAAGGTCTAAAATAACTGAAGATATTCCTGTTTTATTTATTGCTATGATTGCATCCGAAAATTCACAATATGAAATACTTCTGTCAAATAATGCAAAATATACCAATATACGCAAAAAAATCGAAAATTGCACTTTTAGAAGTAAAGAATATTATTACAAATTATATGGATGCATTGTTTTCAATATGGATTGTGAACATCCTATAAATAGAATAAAAGATATATATAGTAGTAACTTGAAAAATAGATTATGTAATAGCATATGTCAAATTTCTGTTATAGAAAGTGATGTTCAAAAATTTGAATAAATCACAAATTAGAAGTCACCATCATTCTAAGTGATTTGTTATTGTCTGTTTTTATTTTTGGAATAGTATCTTTATATGCTATCAAGAATTTTGTAATATATACTGGTGTTATATTTGCCAATTTTGAAAAATTAATTAGCATTATTGTTTTAAATACTATATAACAAAAGGAATTAGTATATTCATTCCATAAGCCAGATGGTAACTGTCTTTGTTTTGCCCAAAACTTATTACTTTGTAATATACTATGATGTATTTCAGTATTTATTATTTTTTCGAGTGGTTGTTTATATGCAATAGATATGAAAACACAATGTATAATTGTTGCAAAAACTTCTACAACAGCTTCATTAGGAACTAATCTCATATTAGTTGATATTTTAAAAGCATGTTTTAATTCATCCGTCTGATATTTGGTCCACGCTTCACTATGAACTGGACTATGATGTAATAATTCATGCAAAATTACTTTTGGAAATTCTTCTTCTCTAAATACATAAATATCATTACCAGTTACAGATGTAAAGCCTCCATTAATATTTTCAACATTAATTAATTTTTTCATAGCAGGAAAACGTCTTTTATGAGGTGCTAAGACTAGATGTATATTGAATTTTTTAGATAATGTGAAATATTTACAAAGACAACAAGCTTGTTTATATGATTCCTTTATTTTAGCAAGCTTCTTTTTAGATAAATTTTGACTATAAATATGATAAATAATATTCTGATCAATATGAGATATTTTGGTATAATTATTACATTTTTCCTTAAAATACTTTACAATAGTTGCAGGACAAAAACGACCATCTTTTAGTTCATCTATGAGTTTTTCTTTATTATATATAGCTAGACATTTAACTTGTAAATTGCTATCATTGAATGAATTATAATACTGCCAAAATTTATTGACATCAATCCACATTATGAATATCGAAAAATGCACGAGCCTCTTTAATTACAGTGGATATAAAATTGATATTTTTTAGTTTATAGGCAATTCTAAGCATATTGTCTGAGATATCTCGATAATAAATGTTAGTAGAATTCAATGATTTATTATACCAAAATGTATAACGATATACAAACAAATCAGATAAATGAGTTTTGATTGCATTTTTTAATTCTTGTGTTCTCATATCATGTTTCCAAATTTTTTCTACAACATCATAATATTCCCAGCGATTCTTTCCGTGATATCTAAAATCATTTGAAAATAGTTTATGTAATAACACAGCTATATCATAATGTGTTGCCATTGTATATCTATCAATATAATTATAAATATCGTGTATCTGAATGTCGTTTAGTTTTTCTAATATTTTGGGTGTTTCAACACTCATCTTATATAATATTTATTTATTATTTTCCTCATATAGCTTTATACTGCTAATAAAATTATATAAAATATTTATAGAACATAAAAATATGCACTGGAATATTTTAGACATATATTTTCAAAGTCATAAGTATCCTTTTACAAATCATCATTTAGATAGTTACAGAGAACTTATTAAGACTTATATCCCACAGACAATACAATCATATAATCCTATAACTATGATTAAATATGATGATTTTGGAATGATTATTATGAAGGTAGATGTATATGTTGGAGGAAAAGATGGCAATCAGATATATGTTGATAGACCTATTACTTTTGAAGAGAGTAATGCCAAATTAATTACACCTAATGAAGCCAGATTAAGAAATCTAACATATGAATCTCATATTTATGCGAATATACTAATAGAAATCACTGATGTTGATGGAAATATCAAAGTAAAAGAATTCAAAAATGTTGCAATAGGAAGTATACCAATTATGTTACATAGTGATATATGTATTTTAAATGGACAAGGGTCTGAAGTACTTAGGAAATTAGGGGAATGTGTTTATGATACAGGAGGCTATTTTATAATTGATGGTAAAGAAAAAGTCATTATTGCACAAGAGAGAATAGTTACAAATAGACTTTTTGTATCTAAAATTAAAGACGATAAAACATTCAGTTACAAAGGTTTGATTAGATGTACTGCTGAGACAGGTGAAACAATGCTTTCTCCAAGAACAGTTGAGTTTTATCTAGTTAAAAATCCTGATACAGAAACGGAAGAAGATGTTATAGAAGATTATCATAACAAGAAGGGTGCAATTATGGTATCGTTGCCTTCAGTTACTGGTAAAATACCATTGTTTACTTTTTTTAGGGCATTGGGTATAGAAAGTGATAAAGATATTATTGAAAGTATATTTGGAATAGATAATAATAATGTGGAAAAAACCTTTTTTTACAATTTTATAAGGCCATCTGTTTATAACAATCCTCATAATGTATGGACACAAGAAGATGCACTAAACTATTTACGACCATTGGTAAAATATGGTAATATTGATCATGTTAAGAATATATTAACAACTGATGTCTTTCCTAATATACCATTATATCAGAATAAAGGCAGATTTCTTGGGTATTTGGTAAAGCAATTCATCAATGTAGCTATGGGTATAAGTCAGCCAAGCGATAGAGATAGTTATATATATAAACGAGTAGACATCAGTGGGTACTTATTAGCAGAGTTGTTTCAAGAAGCCTATATGAAACTTCGAAAATTTATCAGAGATAAGATGGATTCTATGTATCATTTTGGTTCTTGGAATCAAAAGCAAGATTATGAAAATTTTGTAACAGAACATAATATATACAAGTTGATTCCTAATCTTTTGATTGCTCAAACGTTTGCTAAATCTTTGAAAGGAATGTGGGGTATTGCTGATGAAGAAGACCCAGAATTAGGGAAGGTACAAGATTTGGCACGCATAAGTTATATTGGATTTATGTCACATTTACGTCGCGTCAATATGCCATTAGATAGGAGTATCAAAGTGACTGCACCGCATAAATTGCATTCACAACAATATGGAGTGATGTGCCCATTTGAAACTCCAGATGGTGGTTCAGTTGGTTATATGAAGAACCTTGCCCTATTGACAAAAATAGCATCGGGAACGAATATTGATAATATTCGACGTTGTTTACTTGATATTGGAATAATTCCCATTGAATACTATGATATAGCACTTAGTAGAGAGGTAACAAAAGTATTCATCAATGGCTCTTGGTTTGGTATAACAAAAGAACCAATGTGGATAATGAGAGTTTTAAGAGCATATAGGCGAAATAGTTTAATAAATGTACTCATCTCTATATCTTGGCATATTAAAGCAAATGAAATTAGAATATTGACTGAAGCCGGTCGTCCATGTAGACCTTTAATAATATGTAAAGATGGTAAGATAAGTAAAGAACTAAAAGGTAATAATTGGTTTGATTTAATTAGTGGTACTACATTAGAACTAACTGAAGAAAAAACAGATGAATTCTATTATAGAAGTGAGTATATTGATCCCAAAAATTTACCTAAATTCAAAGGACAGGATATTATGCAAATCATCAAGGCACTAGAAAAAAATGCTGCACAAATTGAGTATATTGATATTGAGGAAGCAGACACTTGTCTTATTGCAATGGATGCAAAGGATTTAACAGTATTTCATACACATCTGGAAATACATCCATCTACAATGCTTAGTGTAGTTAGTGCTAATATACCATTTTCTAATCACAATCAATCAGCACGCAATGTATTCTTTGGTGCGCAAAGTAAACAGGCTCTTGGTATTTACTGTACAAATTTCAATCAAAGATTTGACACAATGTCATATGTGCAACATTATCCACAGAAACAAATCATTGGAACTAGATTATCACAGTACACTTGTAGTAGTTATATGCCAAATGGTTTTAATGTAATTGCTGCAATTATGACATATTCTGGTTTTAATCAAGAGGATAGTATAATGATAAATCAAAAGAGTGTTGAAAGAGGATTATTTAAATTATCATATTTCAAATCTGTTACAGGCACAGCTAAGGAAGTATCACAAAATGAGCGAATTATATTTGGAAATCCTCAAGAATATGTCAATAAAGGCATTACTGTCAAAGGAATAAAACACGCTAATTACAAATTATTAGATGACAATGGATTCATAAAAGAAGGTACATATGTTGCAAAAGGTCAACGTGTAGTAGTTATTGGCATGTTAAACATAAAAGATGTGTATAAAGAAGTTAAAAAGGGTGTATTCACAGAATTAGTCAAAGAAACTGTTTATACAGATGTATCAATTACAACAGATGATTCGGTAAATGGTACTGTAAATAAGGTATTCTTTTCAACAAAAACTATTGGAAACAATTCGTCTGTGTGTAAAGTAAGGTTTGTTAAATTGCGAAAACCAGAACTAGGTGACAAGGTTGCATCAGCTAGTGCTCAAAAAGGTACTGTTGGCATGATCATACGTGAAGAAGATATGCCTTTTACAAAAGATGGTATAAAACCAGATATTATAATCAATCCACATTGTATGCCTTCGCGTATGACTATTGGTCATCTTATAGCAACAGTTTTTGGGAAATTATGTTGTTTGAAAGGATGTTCTGGGGATGGTACTGCATTTTTAGAATATAATCCGAATACAGTCTATAAACAATTAGCTGATAATGGATTTGAAAGTTATGGAAATGAAATTTTGTATAATGGGTTCACTGGACAGCAAATACAGACTGAAATATTTATTGGGCCTATATTTTATATGAGGTTGAAACATATGGTAGCTGACAAAATCAATTCAAGAGGTCATGATAGAGATAAAAATGAACTTCCTAAGATAATGTTAACACGACAGCCTACTGCAGGTAAACGTAAAGGAGGTGGTCTTAGAATAGGTGAAATGGAACGTGATAGTATTATCAGTCATGGTACATCTTTATTTTTACAAGAAAGTATGATGGAAAGATCTGATAAATATAGATGGCCAATATGTAAAAATTGTGGAATTCAAGCAATCTATAATGGAAATAGAAAGAAGAGAATAGTAAAATGTAGAAATTGTGGCAAAGATAATTTAGCTATAGTTCAAACACCTTATTCATTCAAACTATTAACACACGAATTACAAACAATGGGAATTGATATGCGTTTGAACACAGAAAAAATCATATTGCCACCAAAGATGGATATTGAAGATTACGCTACAATTGTTGAAGATGATGAAATGATTGGTGGAAGTATATATAATCTTGCTAATATTCCACAAGGTATTAATGAAGATGATGATAGCGATGAAAATGATGAACAAAGTGCAGGTGGTAACGATGATAATGATGATAACGATAGTAACGATAGTAACGATAGTAACGATAGTAACGATAGTAACGATAGTAACGATAGTAACGATAGTAACGATAGTAACGATGATAGTGACGATAATTATGATAATGATGAACAAAGTGGAGGTGATAACAATAGCAACAATGATGATAGTGACTATGATGAACTAAGCAGAGTTTATAACGATGATAATTATGATAATGAAAATGATGAACAAAGTGGAGGTGATAACAATAGTTACGATAGTGACGATAGTGACGATAGTGACGATAGTGACGATAGTGACGATAGTGACAATCATAGACATACAATGAATCTAGAGGAAGGAGGTGATAGTCATACTGAAACCAAAATAGTTACTATTGATTAGTAAAAAAAAATAGATAATAAATTCTTATAATAGTTTAGATTAGATATACAATTAATGGATTTATTAATAACCATTGCTTTTTTTATAATGCTTTTAAGCATACTGGGTGTATTGATATATTTTGTTTATGATTACTTGAGTTATAAAGAAGCTGTTGATAAAACAATTCAGATGGTTAATAGTAGTAATTTGGCTATTGAAGCTTCAATTAACCAAAATAGAAGTGCTTTAGGTATTTTGAATAAAAATATTGATACACAGGATCAAAGGAATACAAGAACAGAACTAAATTCTCAAACAACTTCAGGTGATCTAAGAGATTTTGATGCAAATTTACGACATTTTATGCATTTTTCAAGCAATGCCTATGATCTTAAAGACAAACTTTTTGAAGATAGATTCAGTTTAGATCCAAGGACAGATGATTATAGACTCAAACTATTGAGACGTGTCAATGCAATTTCAGGTATGACAATTGAATCTGCACCAAATAAGAACCTAAAAATATGCCATGCAGCATCTGATAATTGTGTTAATTTAAGTATGACAGACTCTAACAGTTTTGATATAACTCCAAATACTCCTACTGGTACGATGACAATAAAATCAGCAAGTACTAGTTTACCTATGGCAAAATTTGATTTTTCACAAAATAATGTATATTTTGGTGGAAGCAATATTGATAGCTCACCTATGTATGTATCTGGCAATCAAGTATATTTAGATAAGGACAGAGTAAAAATCAGAATACCATCATCTGACTTTCCAAATGGTGATTTGACTTTTAATCAAATGATAACACAAAATGGAAAAATAATAACAGCAATCCAAAAGATGAATTCAGCTATTTGGCAGTCTTCCTCTAACATTGAAGTATTAGCACAATATAAATTAACAACTACAGCAGGGACTTCATCAGGGTCTCCACCAGTTTCTAAATTCAATCATAATTTAGAAATAATCTTGTTACCATTTGACAATATACCAGCAAATACTCCATTATATGTAGTATTATCAAGTTTAGAATTAGGTGTTACTAATATTTTAGATTCAATATCACAAGAAACACCACAAACATCATCATCGCCAAATATGGGTACAATATCTATAGCAAAATCTAACAGTATGCTAAAAATAACAATAAATACACCATCTGGTTCAGGTATAGAAAAAGATAGACAAATAATAATTAATTTAACACTTACAAACGTATCAGTATTCACAGGAGTCAGTGTGGGTACTAAATCAGGTACTACTATTGCAAGACGAAATGTATATCCAGCTGATTATCCGCCAATATTAAGTCAGAATGCTATAAATAATATATATTCTTAAATAAAGAGAATGAATATTTATGTAACCATTTCAGTAGTCTTTATTGTTTTAATGAGCATAGTAATAATAGTATACAATACACTTGGCCTCATGCAAGAAATGAAGGGTATGGAATATTTCAAAAATTATACCACAAGCAAAACCAAAAAAAGATGTAATTTTGAAAAACCAGTTGGGCACAGTTATTCATCCAAGTTTCATGATTTTAAACATGCTAAAGAAAAACACCCCCTACATTTATATGGTTTCATAACAGAATCATATTCTGATGAGTTTTTACATAAATTACAAGATATATGTTATACTACATATCAAGAATTTAATGCAACATCAACATTTGTAATATATGAGAAAATTGCAGATGATATAAGTAAAACAAAAACAAAGATAAGCTGTGAACTTATTAATGACCCTATATATACAATTATATTTCAAGACGATGACTGTCTTGATGCTGAGACAAAATTTGTTAGGTTGTTAGTGATATATCCTAAATACAAATCTTCGGAATCAGGTATGATATATGCTAATACAACTACTGATAGATTATCATTATTCTTTAGAACATATGTAAAAAATAAAAATACATCTAATTCTAAAGGTACTATCTGTACCCTTAATAAAAATCATAAAATGTACTATAATCTGATACAGAAGAATTCAAATATGATATTATGAGTCTTCAATAAATGTAATCTTTACTTTTTGTGGAGTTTCTTCAATTGGAAGCTTTTTACATTCTTCTACTTTATTCCAGAAGGCATCTATCTTTGGAATTGTCAGTGCCCATAATCGTTCATCAAATGTTACTCGCTGAACATTCATATTTTTCAATCGCCAAGGAGTAAGTTTCATAAAAATGTACTCTCCATTACTATGATCTTCGAAATCAGTAATCAATGTTTTAATATTATTGTGAGCATCTGATGCAGTCAAGTATATATCAGAGTATAAATATGTATATTCTTCTGTAGCACGATGTTTGAATTCTGCAATAATACCGTGATTCACATTAGGATTCTGATAAGTGTTGAACATTTCATCAATATAAATAAATACGTTTTCAAATGTCATAAAATCACACTCAATATAATCACATTCTTGTAATTTACACACAGCTAATTGTCCTTGTATCTGCATATAATACTTATATGGGATTGTGTTATCAATAATTTCACGACTATATGGACACTTGATTTCTACCATAATACCCATATCATTAATACCATCAGGTGAAGCCCCAAAATGCTCCAATTCTGAATCCAATAATAAACCGAACTCATGCATTAAAATATCATTATGCTTCTGTGAATAACACCTTGTTGCCATTGGTTCAAACATTGTGCCCCATTTAAGGGCAGGGATACCAGTATAATTTGTATTATCTATAATAACACCTGCTTTCTTCTTTGCTAATCTTATATTACTATTTGAAATAGCTTCGTCCAAGTCTGATGCTGTAAGTCTTAATTTTCTAGCAGAATACCATTCATCAGTCCTCTGTTTAATAATAGGTAATTCTTTCAATTTTTGTAATTGTTGCCTATAATTATCAATTTTGATTTTCCTTTCGATATTTGTAAGAGATCCTTTATAAATCTTGTAATCTTCATCAATAATATATTTAGTATCTGTAGATCCTTTAATATTCATTTGTTTTTTTGATATGGTATCTTTTTTGACTAGAATAGGAGTTGCTTCACTCGTGATGAAAAGCTTATATATTCTATTATAGAAGTCATTAATCTTTAAGTATACAGCCTTATAAAATTTATGATACATTGAAAAGTTGTTCCTTTTTTTTATAAGCTTTGGAAGATTGCAATTTCTTTTTTTGTTCTGCCTCAATTTTATACAATGTCGTTTTGGTACCATAGGTCAATGTATTTATATCTGACTCTGCCGTCATTTTTTTATTTTTTGTTTTTACTAATTCTTCTATTTCTCGTCTTTTTACTTGTAAAATTGCATCAAATTTTTCGTTCAAATGTTGCATAGTTAGTATGTATATTTCATTATTAGTTTATATCATTTTTTCTTATTGTTCATTATCTGTTATAGTTTTTACAGATATATTATAATTATTAATATCAATATATTGGTAAGACATACTTCCGAAAGCTCTTGAAATACCAGTATCTACATACCATAATCTATTGCCTACAAGTTGAACTTTTTCAACAGTTGTATGCCCTATAAAAATGTACTCACAACCAATAGTATTCAATACTGTATTCATATCATCATTATCATCAACAGTACGTGTCCAAAGTATGCCATCCATATCCAGTAATAATTTATCAAACAATTCCTTATCATTTACACTGATAGTACCTGTTAGCATAAATTGTCTCCATATCTCATTGATATATGAAACTGGTTTTTCATATTTATGCAATAAATCTAAATGTTGTTTCTTGATACCAGCGTGGCAAAAGAAAAGTTGACCTATTTTGATAACTAATGGGCGATTTGCAAGAACAGTTGATAGTGTTCCTGTTGGTTTAAAGTAGTCAGTTCGATTAGAGACATTACTTTTCGAGGAAACATATGAAAAATTGCCTATTACATTCATTAGTTCATGATTTCCAATAAGTGAAATAACACGCCCACCTTTTGCCTTAGCAATATTGTCAAGGCTATCTGTAAAATGTATCATAGTAATATCATCTAGAACTTCCCAATTATGTATATCAGGAGCCCGATTCATACTATCAACTTGGTCACCTAATTGGATAACAATAGTTTCTTGTGGTTCTGCAATCCATTCCAAATCATTATTAATAATATTTGCATCAATCAAAATATTCTTGAATCTTTTTAAATCTCCATGAATATCACCGATCACAATAGTTCTAGAAGGATATGAAAATTCATACGTAATAGTATTATGTAACATACTATTCTAATAAAATAAATAAAATCTTTAAGCAATATTATTGTGGTCCATCAATTTTATCATAATAATCTTTGGAACTAGAGATTGGACCAGTGGCTATAGATAGATTCCGTTGTCTATCTAACATATCATTGTATATAATTCGCAGAGTAAGTAAAAATTCTTCATTATTGGGTACATAATAATGTATATATCTTGATAAGTTTTGGATCTGCTCAATTGTAGCATCTCCTGTGAATGTTTTTAATAAACGATTAGTATCAAATAAATTATTGAAAGCAACTATATATTGTGGATTATTTTGGTTGATGTGTTGTATGATATTATTTATACTATTTACTTGATTATTATTAATATAACCACCTTTCCTTTTTTTAGTTTGCATTTTTTCACATTTCAAACTATTCTTTTGATGTTTATCAGCTGTAGCACTGATTTCTATTCTATAGTGATTTACTATTTCTTTATTATCAATAATTCTAATGATTGGTTTATCAAGTTTCACACGTGCTGCTTTATAATGGTATTCCGATTTATCACTACCAATGGTTGTTTCTCTCAAGCAAAAAGTAATCTTCCTGAGTGATTTATATTTGCGCGAGTTTTTGGCTTTTTTGAATAATTGTGTTGCTGCCTTCTTTGCAGCTGACATTGGGTTTAATGAATTATATCTACCACCATTTACATTTATGCAAGAGCTAGCTATAGTAAAAGTTCGTTTTTTCTCCATCTATTCTATCTTTAGTACACATAAGAATTATTTGTGTTTAATAGAAAAATGTCTCTCAAACTAAAGCTTAAAATGCTTTCTAGAAAAATGAAGATTATAGGAAATATGCATCCCGATTATAAAGGTATAGGAATGCATTCTAGGATGTCTAACTGCATCATTAAAGGTATCTTATATTACTATATCAAATATTATAAAACAGAGTTATCTATAATATACATAGATCAGCAAAATGATAAAATAACTTGGTATAATAAATCACTATTTCTTACTAATAATAGGGCTCTTGTATGCATTGGTGACAAATGTATGTGTGTTAGAATGATAAATAATACTATTTTAGTCCAAAATACATTCTTAAAGCTTAAACATATGGAATCTATGAATACAAAAATTTTGCAGATGCTTAGAGATTACAATATATTTGATATAGATAGTGATGATATAAGATATGATGATGAAACTCCTATACAAAATACTAACATTGAAAAGGATAATAGTGTGTGCATGGCATTATTGAATTACATATACACTGATGATGAATATTCTAATATACATAAGGGTGAAGTTTTGAGATTAACATTGGGAGAGTACATTTATTCGCATTTAATTAGAGAAAATAGTAGCCCAGTAAAGCTAGCAACTGAATTTGATAATTATATTGATAAATATGAAAGGATAGTTTATGTTATGTGTTAAATACATCACACCAACATAAAATAAAAGCACACAACAGATATAAATAAAAAATGATAATATTTTATTCTATAAAATATATTATACCATGCAGATGCAGACAATAAGTGTGGAATACAGTGATAAGTTGATATCATGTCAATTATGTAATTTATGCTCGGAGAGCAATGGTAATTATATATATATGAACAATTGTAATCATTCATTTCATGTTCTTTGCTTGATTAATGATGCATATTTATCAGCAAAAATGTTATGCCCGTGTTGTAATTTGCCTTATAATGATCTTCGATTATCACTAGCAGTAGCATATAAAAAACAAGATACTCAATTATTTTTGAAAACCTTAATAGATTAGCCTTTTTCAATAAGAATATACTTTTTATTGATACTTTGGACATTTTTGTTGTTGTTCAAGTGTATATCTGTATATTAGACAAGATAAGTAAGTTTGTAAATCTTGGAAGATTTAGAAAAAAATATTTCCTTTAAATAGTAAAGAAAATTATGCTTGGATTGGATAGTGCATATGCTTTAACTGGAAATTTGATGGATGGAGGCGGCGGAAAACGAAAGAGAGGTAAAGGAATGAAAAGACGTAAAGGAATGAAAAGATACAGCATGAGTTTATTTGGAGGGGCAAAACAATTTATGTGTACAGAGGTTGAAGTTCCTCCTCCCGTTGTTCCACCAGTTGCACCAGTTGCGCCACCTGCTGTACCTGCCATACAACCTATTAGAATGTCAGGTGGGAAAATGTCTAAAAAGGCATCAATGTATAAAAAGATGTTGAGTAACATGACTGTTGAAAGATTACAAAAACTTGCTGTGAAGAGAGGTGTTAAAATAACTAAAAAGAAGGATGGAAAGGTAGTACAAGTTAAGAAAGCTACACTTGTCAGAAAATTGTGTGAATGCAAATATGGAAAACCCAAATCCAGTAAGTCACATAAGTCACACAAGTCACACAAGTAGATTAGTCGGTTTTTGATGATCTCTGGCTTTAGTTTTGATATTAAATTTGTTTTCTAGTTCATAGGGCAAAATCTTATTGAATTGATTAACCCATGAACCTTCATTATATGTAGGTTGTTTATATATACAGCTTTTTTTATGTACTTGCATGCCTTTGAATATATTATGCTCAATTTCAGCAACATCTTTGTATTCTGTTTCAAGATCTGGGTGTATATACGCAACTGTTGGTCTAGATAAATTTGCAACCAAATTATAATTATTTTTAACTGTTTCTCGAATAGCCAACTCACGCATATTATGTAGAGTTATACTGGAGGAATCCCTGAATAAGCTACAATCAATCATATCTATAAATAAAGGTGTAAAAAATATTTCATATATATATAGTAAAGAATCCAATGCCTATTTTAAATATTACTCATCCGGATCATTTTGAAAATTTTGTTAATACGCATAATAATGTACTTTGTTTGTACTATTGGAAATTATGTGGATATTGTCAAAGTTTTGCACCAATATGGAACAGTGTCATACAACACTATGCTGATAAAGTAAATATAATAAATATTGAATTAGATTGTATTAAGAATTTAGATACTGAATATAGAGTCAATGTTTTTCCAACAGTTATGGTTATTAAAAATGGCAAGCAGTCAACTGTATTAAAAAGTGATATGCGTAACCCAAAGAATTTACAAAAGTTTATTGAAAAACACATGATACTGCAGAAAAATACAAATAAACCCAAGAAAGCAAAAAAATAATTTAAAGACTTGTCACATACAATGATTAAGATGAGTACATTATCAGCTGACGATTTGATAACAAGTATTGTGCATGATAAGCCTGAACCTACAGAAGAAGAACTAGATAGTTTTAAAAACCTTGTAAATGATTGGTTCAAATATGATGATCAAATTAGGAAATTAGACATTGCTATTAAAGAAAGACGGAATTATCAAAAAGCATTGAATAGCAAAATTCAAGATTTTATGTTCAAATTTCAGTACAACGATTTAAATACACAACATGGTAGAATAAAGTCTAATGTAAAGGAAGTCAAAGTACCAATAAAAATAACAGAAATTCGTAACAAAATATTGAAACATCCAAATCTATCGGGTGAAGAACTTATAGAAAAACTTTTTAACGAAGACAGACCTACAATGGTCAAAAAGAATATTAGAAGAATCATTCCGCGTGTGTCATTGTCTCTGTAATACTATCATATTCATAGTTTGTTGAATAGAATATTTTTTTAATACTTTTTTTGGCTATGTAATTTTGGCAACTATTACAAGGCTTTGAATATTTTAAAGGATTATCATACTTATCAGGACCAATCCTTGCAACATATAATTCACATTCTGAAAGAATTGCTTTATCCCTACTTTTAAGTCGCGAAATTGCTGCAACCTCAGCGTGTATACTGTGATTTGCATAATGATAATTATGACCAACTGCTATAATGTTTTTTTTATGTACTATTATTGCACCATGCTTATGATTCATCAAAGAATTCATAGCAACCTCTGCTGCTATTCTCAAAAAATGATTTTGCTTACAATGCATTATTTTTGGACAATTTTCATCAAAATACTTGAAATATTCTGATGTCAGAACATTTATATTATGCAAATTATACCTATCCCGTATTTCTGTCTTCATTTTCTTCAAATCCTCATTTGTCCGCTTAGTCCTCAACCTAGATATTTCAAGCATTATACTTTATATCATAAACAATATGATAGCTATTTTTATATATAGAGAATCATTTTTTATATTATCATAGATATAAAAAATGAATATATAAGTATAATCTTTATATATATAAGAATATATTGTATTAGTGAATATGAATGTGATGTCTAATGACTTTGAGTATAGTATCGAAATAGATGAAACCGCGCCTCGTGCGAAACAACCAGATAAAATTCAAATGAAATTGAAAGAACATCAACTTGCTTGTCTACATAAAGCTTTATTGATGGAACAAACTGGTAAACTACATTATAATTTGACAGAGGATATCCATATCAACTTATCAGATAATACAAGATATTATAATGCAAATAATCATAGAATTCTAAACAAGGTGAAAGTTAATACAAACATTGGTATATTGGGTGATATAGTAGGATATGGTAAAACACTGACAGCTTTATCACTTATAGCAGCATCTGATTTGAATTCAATGCATTTAAATGAAGAATTAAATGTTAGTTACTGTGGTTGTCGTAATTATAGTTATTTAAGTTATTCTACAGAAAATACAAATATATTATCTCCAGATGATTTCATTCAAAGTACACTTATAATAGTACCAAGAGGTCCAGTTTATATTCAATGGTTAAAATGTTTACAGGATAATACTAAATTAAAGTATCTTGCAATTGATAATTTGAATTTTATCAAAAAACATTTACCTGAGAATAAGGAAAATAACTGGAGAGAAATTATAGAATATTTTAATCAATTTGATGTAGTCTTGATAAAGAATACTACATTGGAAGTATTATTTTCATATTATTACACACGATCTACAGACGGGATTCATTATATTCGAAGATGGAAACGAATAATGATTGACGAAGCACATGATATATCTAATAAAATACCATTAATGTACTATCAGTTTATTTGGCTTATATCTGGAACATATGAGAATATATTATCATTGACCAGAGCTTATAATAATATATTGTATCATGTTCGGGAAGCAATTAATTATAATACTATTAATTTGGTTTTAGTCAAAGGAAAAAAGGAATTTGTAAGAAATAGTTTCAAGATACCTCCTGCAATTGAAAAAATATATAAATGTAAGCTTAGTGCAAAAATTAATGCGATTCGAAATTTTATAAGTGCCGATATATTAGACAAAATAAATGCAAATGATATAATTGGAGCAGTAAGAGATTTAGGTGGTAAAAGTGAGACAGAAGATAGTGTGATTGAATTAGTTACCAAAGAAATAAAACGAGATTTGCAAAATAAAGAATATGAGAGAGAGTACATTATGGCATTAGATATAACGCCTGAAGTAAAGGCAGTTAGGCTTAAAAATGTCGAAAATGAAATAAATATACATAAAAATAAACTTCAAGATTTAACACAAAGATTATCAGAACTAAATAAAAAATTATGTTCAATTTGTATGTTTGAAATGGAGAACCCTATAATTCTAGAATGTACTCATTCTTATTGTGGAATATGTATTGTCAAATGGATGGAGAAGAAAAAGGATTGTCCCGAATGTAGGGGCAAAATAGATATGAACAATTTAATTGCTATTAAATCTACAGATGACGTTAATCATATAATTGAACCATTAAACACTAGTGAAAATACAATTTTGACTAAAGAAGAAACATTATTAAAAATAATTAAAGAAAAACCTGATGGAAAATATCTGGTGTTTAGCAAATATGATAGTGGTTTTATGAAATTAATGAGGACGTTACAAGATAATGACATTACCTCATCTGAATTAAAAGGAAATACAGCACATATGGTAAATGTTCTTGAAAGATTTAAGACTGGTCAAATCAAGGTAATATTATTGAATACTAATTTTGCAGGTAGTGGTATTGATATTAGTTATGCTACAGATGTTATTATTTATCACGATATGGGAATAGCAAAACATCAAGCTATTGGTCGAGCACAAAGGGTTGGACGTAATACTGTATTAACAGTTCATCATTTATATTATGAACATGAAATGCCAACAAACTAAAAAATATATAAGAAAAACAAAACTATTTATTATAGTAAAATAAGCATGAATGTTGAAAATGAAATTATAACAGAATCACCACAAACAGTTACAGTGCCTAAAAAAAAAAAGGTAATCATTGCATTGCCCGGAGATAATTTCAGTTCGAAATTTATGGTTTCTTGGTCAAATGCACTGGCTACATTATGGATGTCAGACAAATATGAAATTGCTGTAGCTCCAGCATGTGGATCATTTGTTACTTTTGTCAGAATGCAAACATTAGGACTTGATGTGAAACGTGGTGTTACACAAAAAGCCTTTAATGGAGATCAATTTGATATTTGGGTTACTATTGACAGTGATGTTATTTTTAATGCAGAACAATTGATTGAACTTCTGGATGCCACAGAAAAGCATCCTGTTGTAGGAGGTATTTATAGGATGGCAGATTTAGAACATTTTGCAGTTGTCAAGAATTGGGACAACAATTATTTTGCCAAGAATGGAACATTTGAGTTTTTAACACAGGATGCACTCACAAAATGGAAGGAGGAAACAAGTCTGAAATATATGCCTATTAACTATACTGGTCTAGGATTCTTTGCATGCAGAAAGGAAGTTTTAGATAAAATGACGTATCCATATTTCAATGGAGAATTGAGAGAAATAGTTGGTGATAATGGTGTTATTATGAAAGATATATCATCAGAAGATGTTAATTTCTGTCATAATATTACGAAAGCTGGCTTTCAGATTGTAATCAATGTTGATCTACGCGTAGGTCATTTGAAACCTCTTGTTATTTAGGATATTTGGAGACAGTATTAGTATTTTATTTTTATGTAAAGAGAATAGATAATGAGTATTCTGTTTATACTTCTGATTATACTGATATCTTTAATATTAGGTACTGCTTTGTTCCTTATCTTTCTAAATTTTATTATGAGCGCTGGTTTTTATAAATTTATGTTATATGCTGCTATTGGTTTGCTTGTTATTATTTTATATTATTTTATAGGAATTTACCTATATGCATTTTGGGCAATATTATCTCAAATAGGACGAACAACTTGTAATATGGTATTTTGGGATAATATATGGTATGCGTTATTATTTGCATTTATTATAATGACATTAACTATATTTATAAAAGCTGTTAAAGCAGATGGAATGCGATGGAATCTTTTAATATATTCTATAAGTACATTATTTATACTTATCTTATATACCATTGTATACTATTTATACATTTATAATGACCTTATTGCAAGCATTACAGGGATATTAAGTATAGTGATGATAGTTCTTACTACTATAGCAGTATTTCTCAAAACATATTCATCATCAATTGTAGATGTTTTTTATGTATTTTATGCGCTTATAACTGTAATATTTACTGTTAGTTTGTTTATGTTTCTATATAAAATATTAATAAGCTGTTATAATATCATTTCATAATAACTGAAATAAAATAAAAAATATATTTAGTAGAAGAAAATATGAAGGATAAATGTTATTTACAAGAAGGATATTGGCATACTAATCTTTTTTTATTTGCACTTTTGTTGACAGTAACAGTATATTATGCATATATATTGCAGTTAAAAAAAACTACATCTTAGCTGGCATATATGTATAAGCATTTATCTTATATTGTGTTATTATCAATGATATCAAATAAATATTTGGAATATAATTTGATTAATAGTATTCCTATCTTCTATCCAAATCACAATCCACATGTAAATATTAACTATGCGCCCAGATATATTATTGCAGATGCTGATAGACTATTACATTGTTTTGATACAGGTAAAAACTTAGTGACTATACAAAACACAAATTTTCGTTTCATAAGAATATGTTTGGATATTTCATTTAAAACTCTCAATAATGAAATCAAGGCACTATATTACTATATAATGGTTGATAATACTATAGACTTTGATAGTTTAGATTATAAAAATTACAATAAAGTTTTAAGATGGTTACGTAGCATTGATAACCATTATGTTATAGTAACAACACCTATATTATATTACAAACACACTTATTATAGTATTGCCAATGATAATCAAATCAATATTATTGAACATACAGCAAATGAATTGATGGATGATGCTAAAATGCTTATGAAACTTATTAGGAATAACTGTTACACAATATGTGATACTTTAAATATAATTATTGCTTTATTTCAAAAACATTGTATTAATAAAAAACAATTCATTACATTTGTTAAACTTTATAATCAAACCAAAAACTTATGTTATACATCAGCAGTATGGCTGTATCTTATTAATCATCATAGGATTTTTTGTGCTTATGATTTCCCATTATTATGTTTATCGACTACGCCATATCTTATAGATGATAGTATTCTAATACATTATCAGATAAATCATAACTTATATCTTCAAACTTGCCAAAATGACAATATTTTATTTACAACACATATGTCATTATCATATCCACATACCAATGTCAATTATTTGAAACTTATATTAGGAAATATATGTGATAATTTATGGTTTAATACAGCAAATTTGTCATTGTCTTCAAAAGATAGTTTAATTGTGAATGATTTCTTTGGTTTATTTGCAGTTTTTGCTTACAAAAAATGTATGTGGCAGTTTTGGTGCAAAAATAAGGATAATTTACTGTCCAAACTTTTTAAGTCTTGTGACGAAAATAAATGCTTATTGTTTGATACATTATGTCCGTTATTTAGATTATATATATATGGATATGAAGGAATCAATATTAGAAGATCTAGAATTCGCCACATATGGTTAGATTTATTATATTTTGTTCCAACAATGAAGGATATTTTGATTCAATTTATAGTTCTGAATAAAATGGATGTCCCTTATGCCTTTTTAATGGATGTATTTAGACAAAATACAGTTAATTTTACTGCTGAAAATATAATAATATTCCCAAATGGTATTGCAAAAAAACAAAGTATTTATAAATTATTAGATTCAAGAACAAGTTTGGATACTTTTTATTATTTTCATAAAAATGTACTCAAAAAAAGAATGATTATAGCTTTGATGTGTATATATAAAAAATTTGGATTATTTAATAATCAACAAGTTACTTTAGAATCATATCAACAAGGTGTGATTATTTTGAATTTTATGCAAAATAATAGGCATTATCTTCTTTGATTTTTTTTAGTTCGTTTTTTCCCTGAACCGAAAAATCTTTTTAGAAATCCGACCTTTTCTTTTCTTTCTGGCAATGGTCTACTACTAAATAATCTGGCAATAAAATTATCTCTATTTTCTACATCCTTTGGTATTTCTGTATTTGGTACTTCTGCTTTATTCATTGTATTTGGTACTTCTATTTTATTCATTGTATTTGGTACTTCTATTTTATTCATTGTATTTGGTGTATTTTTTACTTCATCTTGTATGGCATAAGCATCTTTTTCATTCGAACCAAACAATCTACCAAAGAACGATTTAGCCGGAACTTCTTCAATAGAAGGTTTCACAATAGTAACTTCTTTTGGCTCTGGTCTCTGTGATTGTTCAATTGTTTGAGATGTACTAAACAATTGTTTCAAAATATACCATATAAATATAATTGTGAATATAACTGTTAATACTATTATAAGCCATATACCTATTTTTAAGCCCCTGTTACATCTTACATCAAATAAATCAGATGAACAATCATCATTTTTAGTGTCACTATAGTCTTTCGTAGATAATGTTGGTGGAAATTTTGGATTTTCCTGGACATCCTTTTTAGTATCAGGCCATCTAGCTTGAAACTCTTTTTTTTGATTTTCAGTACTAGATAAATCCCCTGAATATGTAAAAACACTATCTACAGTAAAATTTTCAACATTCTTGATATTGTCAAAGTTTTCTCTAATAGCTGTAAAATAATCTAACAATTTCATTCACCTATTATGTGAAAATAAATAATTTAATATGATAGAATAATGTTCAAAAAACCATTTATTCCAGTTAAGGTATATAAATGGAATTCTGCAACGAGTAAAGAAGAATATATATTTGATTCTGATAATGTAACACAAAATACTATCAATATAAATATATATCAAGATTTCAATGTTACAGATGCAGTACATAGAATAGGTCTATATCTCCTATCTGAACTCAAGCAAAATACAGAACCATTTTATGCTTGGGTAGATTCTAAGCCTCTATGTTTTTCTATAAAAAATATAAGATGGGATGGTTACAATGTAAATCCATTTAAATCAAATGAGCATAAATCACCACAACTTAATGAACCTATAAGTTATGAATATCAAACAAATGAACTTTTTGCTTACAATAAAATTAATATTGTATTCGCAAGTGATTTGCCAAATGATCTGAGAAAAAATAAATATTATTTTTCAGACATTAAAATGCTGACATATAAACAATATAAAAAACATGATGATAAGCTAATATATTTACAAAATGTACGGGATCAAAATGTAAAAATTCTTGGAGAATATTTTTCAAGATTGAATTTCGCAATAAAACTCAAAAATATAGTTATTGCTGAATTATTTGATATGCTACATACTTCCAAACATATTGATATGATACAATGGATTGATGACCCTAGTAGGGTGTTATATAAATTGTCTAAGAAACATAGAATAAAAAAAGAATGGTTCAATATGTGGATAAATATTGATAAGATTCCTAAGACAAATGTACTAAATATGTATAGTATCATCAATAAATATGGATATTGTAAGATTTCTATTGATAATGAAGGTATGTTGTTAGTAAACTATGTTTTTGATGTCAGAAGTTTTACAAAAATGACAGATATCAATCAGCACAAACAAATAATCCATAAAATTTTAGAAAGTAATTTGAAACAACGTATACAATTCAAGGAATTATCCTTAAATTCTACAGTTCGGATCGAAGTACATAATAGTTCATTCAAAACTCTTATAAAAAAAATAAGTGAATATATAGATATCTTTCATTTTATTAAATCAGATATTAATAAAAATAAAGTAACCATTACTTGTACTTATAAAAGAAGTTCAAATTATGCTCAAAATACAGATATTTATGATTATATCAGAAGTAGAATAGCCATTGGTATTTCAAAACAAGAGATTATAGAAGAATTGCAAAATCTGGGAATAACTGGGAATATAGATGATATGGTAAACATAGAAATACAACAGCAACAACCATCTAATGCAAATATTAACATACAAAATAATGGCACTATTGTCCTAATAGAACCTTACTCACAAGGTTATAATGTATCAATTGTCAACTGTCCAAATCTAAAAGAGATGGAATATATGATGTATTGGTTATCAAAAATTATAGCTACTAGTATTTCCGCTAAACCTATTATTAATACTGGACCTGTAGCAGTAGTTGCAAATATACCTAACAAATCACCTTCAGTGTCATCTTCATCTTCATCTGTATCTAAAGGGTCAATTGATTGGGATATAGATAGATTAGGCGGTGCAGGAAAAGCAAAATATTTGATTGATATGCTACAGGAAGCAGATAAAGAGTTATTTGGCGAAAACTATGCAAGGGATAAATGTCAAAATCCAGAGCAACCAATTGTATTATCCGAACAACAAATGACTGCTTTACAAAATAATAATCAAGCACATTTTGATAATTTCATAAAATATGGCAGTAATCCAAATATTCAAAACTATTATGCTTGTCCTAGATTATGGTGCCCTGAAAGTAAAGTGCCTTTATCTGTTGATGTTCATGATGCTAAATGTCCTATTGAAAATGAAAAACCAGTGGAAATGTTTTGGAATAAAGATAAAAACAAAAAACGATACGTAAAATTGATTAAGCCTAATGAAAAAGGTATGTGTGTTCCTTGCTGTAAGAAAAAAGAACCCAAATTAGAGGAAAACAATAAATGTCAATTATTTCTTAAAACAAATAAGGACACTGTACCTGTTATACAATCATCTGAACCAAAGCAAAATATTCCAGATAATGATGAATATTATGTTATGAACCAAGTTGCTCCAATACCAGTTGGACGATATGGTACAATCCCTGAATATTTACATTCATTATTATTTTGGGGTAAGGATGTTAGAACTGAAATGTGTAATAAAACTATTCAGAAATCACAGCCTTGTTTTGTAAGACTTGGTATCAAAAATAATAGATATGATAGTATTGTTTTAGCTATAAGTAGTTTGCTAGGGTTTAATACAAAACATGCTTTTATGAAAGATATTAAATCAAAATTAGACATTTTGACATTTATATCTTTAGACGACGGTAATATATGCAAACAATTTATGAGTATGGAGGATTTAAGCACAAAATTCAGTAATAAACTGCTAAAATCATATCAAAAGTTTACAAAACAATATCCAGAATTAATTGCTTTTAACAACAATGCAACGAATACATCACGTATACTAAATATTTATTATGCATATAAAAGATTTATTGAGTATATTCAAGCTGATAATTTCCACATAGAAAAGGTACCTGAATTTTTATACTCAATGATAATGATTATATACAATGTTACAATTTTATTATGGGATAAAACAGAAAAAGACCTTATTTATTTAAATTGTCCACAACAAGCCTATGTTAATCTTGATTTGAATCCAGATATTAGTATGTTAATGAAAGAAGGGAAATATTATGAACCTATCATTCTTAAAAGCCGTGGCATTAAAGAAAATGTTACTGTGTTTAAGTTGAACGAACATCCTAAGTTGAAAGAATTATTAGCTAATTGTCAAAATAATTATAATTTTAAAATATTTAAAAATCTATATTCATTGAACAACTGGGTCAAATCTAATATACTGCAAAATTCTACAAAATTTACAATCAAAAAAGTTATATTGAATAATGATTTAACTATCAATAAAGTAATGACTTCTGGTAATATATTACTCACTTTTGAAAAATTGTCTATTTCTTTGTTACCATTATTATTGAATGAATTAGGATTATCCAAACAAAATGTTGTATTTTATGATGACATTTGTGATAAACAATACAATATAAGTCTTAGGAAATCAGATATTTCATTATTCGCAGATAAATGTAAGACATTTGATATTAATTTCAACGCTGGTATTTTAAAACAAAATGGTGATATTGGTAATGAATATTATTCTGTTATAACTCTAGCTAAAGATATTTTGTCAAACAATATGATCATACATAGCAAAAATATGGCAAATGAATATTATAAATTTATGCAAGCTATTGGAAAACATTCAAACATTTGGTTTGATATGCATAAAATGATAGTTAATAAAATTATTAAAAATTATTCTGATGATAAATTTGAGGAGTTGAAAAGTATGAATAGAGAATCTCGCGTGAATACATTAATGAATCTCTTTAATGATGATAAATTACCACATAAAAAGAAGCTAAGAATAATCTTAGAAGAAATACCAATAGAAAATAAATCTTCTCTTAAAAATTGGTTATCAAATATCATCATATCAACTAAATATGATTTTTTGAGTAATAGTGTAAAAGAAGACAATGATCAGTTTATATTTTCACAAAATGCTTTTATATCAAATGGAATCAAACATATACCATCAAATATATTAACATATCACAAAGCATTGCCATATATGCATCATATCAATCAAAATATACAAGATGTCAATATTGAGTTAAATACTATTCCAAGATCAGCTGTTACCAATGATATCCCAGATATGTTGAAAGGCTCTATGCAGAAATTAACATCTAAATGGGTGCAACATAAAAAAAGTAAATGGTTTAATATGGTATACATAAAAACTGATTATACTAAAGAGTTAGTCATAAATTTAGTTGATTGGCTAGCTAAGAGTCTCCAAATTAAAATAACATTTGATGATATTTTAATGACTACGCGCCAAAACTATTTTGATGTATTAAATGATAAAGATGCTATGATTGAGTTACTACAAGATACTTCATATTTTAATAATTGGTTAGCAGTCGTGAATAAAAAATATCCAACTGTTCAAACATTTTGGGATAATGTATATACTGATTTGTCCATTGAACAACGAAGAGTGTATTGTACTAAAATATTAGACAGTGGAAAATTATATCCTAACAACTTGCATTTTAAAGCAATATCGAAATTATTGAATGTTTCCATATTAATTTTACATAGAGGTAAATATGGTAAATTTGATGTCACACAAAATGCAAGAGGAGGAATTATGGATTTAATCTTATCTTCTACACTTTATCCTGCTAGTAATAATATGCAAAGCAGACCATTATTAATATTCAATAAACTTAATGAAAAACAGTACAGTGGCTATTATTTAATAGTAGACAAAGACAAAAATAATATTTATATGAAATATGCAGATGTACCTAATAATATCAAAATATTAGTAGATGCGCATATGTCTAATAACTAATTTTATTCAATTGTGTTATTATTATTGCACCTACTATTGCTTCTATAATGATTATAAATGCAAATAATATATCAGAAACTGTCCATTGATAACCTTTATCATAGTCACCATATATAATCTTTACTGCAAAAAAAGCAAAGACAGCCGCTGTAATAAATGGATGGATATTACTTGTTTTATTTGGAATAGCTGCACCAACTATACCTCCTGCTATTGCTAGAATATGTCTTGATGGATGATAAAAATGTTTGAGCTGATCTGAAGTTAAAGTCATTTATTACTTAATAATAATATTTTTTTTATTGTGTATAAATAGGATATAAAAATGTCTACATCTGACTTCTTAAATAGTATTGGTAGTTCAGTTGGAAATGCAGTTAGTAGTTTAGGTAATATGATGACTCCTAATGCACCAACAGGTGGTGCCAAAAGTAGAAATTATAAAAAAAAGGCAACTAAAGCCAAGAAGCCTAAACGTGGTGGCACTGTAGGTCGTTTATCACCAAAATCTGCTACATCATCTGTAAAATTGACTAAACCTAAACGAAGCAGAACGCGCTCTAGAAGTAATAAACCAACATCTTGAAGCACATAATTATACAATTTTTATTTTTTGTTGTTGCATATTAAAGCATTTATGTGGCTCAGTTAATTTGAAATTGAACCTGATATCATCTTCAACACATATTTCATCATCATTATCCTCCTCTTCTGCAATATTTTCAAGTTTTACTGGTTGCATATCTTTGATAAGTTCCATTAAATGTTCTTCATCTAACAATATACTTACATCACCAGTACCACACGGAGGTTGCTGTCCTAGCATAACATTAGCTGATACACCATTTACATTATCATATTCTGCAAATATACTAGCATTAATCAACATATCTGTAGTCTCTTCAAATGATGATTTGGCAAGTGGTCCTATATCACCGCGATTGATACCATGTCTGTCAATAGACATTAATACCCCCTTATATGTCATAGTATCAATCAATAAGGACAAGTGTCTATAATTCATGGATCCTTCGCTTGTTACATTGATTAATTCATTATAAAGTGCATTACGTGCTGCTTCAATACCAAGTGTATCGTATATTTCTCTAATATCATTGCTAATAGTTCGTGTAGCATCTACATTTGGATTTGCTAATATATCTACCAAATTTGTACCATCAGTATCAAGAACCCATTCAATTATTTTATCAAATTTTTGTGTGTCCTTATTGTATTTATCGTATTTCTTCTTATTAAGAGATACCTTTTTGATACCTTTATAACCCTTCAAGAGGACCTGATAAACAATATTATGTTCCATAGCTTTGACTGCAGCAAGCTCATCTTTAGCATCAATATCCTTCAATGCTACTTCTGTTAATTTGATTCTGAAAATGCATTCCTCTGCATTATCATCACTATAAATACAATCAATATATTTATCATATGCCATATTCAATTTAGTATATATATCAATCATACGTAAACCAAACGAATTCATTTTGTCTTTATTGAATTTCATTCTTAATACCCAAGGTGAGTCACTTTTACATTTACTTGAAAATGAATCAAGTTCACTAAGCTCTTTATAAATCTGCATTATTCCTTTATCCTTATCAATTGAGGTTTCATATCGTCCATTATCCCAATATATTTCACTGTATTCTAGAATATCAGATAATCTTGTTATTTCAATAGAATTCTTGATATTAATAGCTATACTTTTAGCTTTTTCTATTCTGGGGTCATTTGTATCAATGCCATCATCAGCCATCACTGGATTAGCTACAGTTGTTATATTGTGTTTCATATAAATATTCATAGTAGGTGTTTTTGTCTTCTTTGTAGCACTCAAAATCTCCTTTAGGCGAGGAACACCTGATGTAGCTTTTACTGCTGCTTCTGTTCCAGATACATGGAACGAATCAAGTGTCATTTGTGTACCCATTTCACCAATTGTTTGTGCTGCAACAATTCCTACCATTTCACCTGGCTGTGCAATAGCCTCTTTGTAATACTGGTGAACTTGTGACACAATCCAGTCAAATATATCTTTCGTGAAATGATATTCAAGCAATATCTTCTTAGGTGATAGAAACAATCTAACTAATATTTTGAAAAACTGTGTTCCTTGCATAGTATCCTTAATATATAAATTGTTGCATAAATTGTCAATAGCATCAAGAACATAATCTGGAGATATATCTGCTTTGATTGCTTTTATTCCTAGGCCTAGGAACCTATTATTGGCAGTCTTTATTATGCGATCAAATGGAATAGGATATTTGATAGAAGTTGTCTTTGAATCCTTAAATACATTATGGATTAGGAACACTTTGTCTTCCAATATCTGATTATAATGTTCTGTACATCTTTTGTATGTATCTAACTTAATTTCCTTGTATGCATTTGATGTTAAATGATGTTGTAGCCTATCATTTTCTCTAATATGATAATTAAGTTCAATTTCAATTGTATGCATATCAATGGTTGGTATAAAATGAGATTCTATTTTACACCCATCCATACCATCTTCACCATATACATACTGAATAATTGAACCACCAGCATTACGCACAGTATTATCATAATATACCTTAATATCTTCCATTGCTTTGACTAATCTTCTTTCAATATAACCAGTATCTGATGTTTTTACAGCAGTATCAATCAGGCCTTCTCGTCCACCCATAGCATGAAAGAAGACCTCTTGTGGAGACAAGCCACTTATAAAACTATTTTCTACGAAACCACGAGCATCTGGTCCATCATCATATTTAGTAAAATGAGGTAATGTTCTATCTGTGAAACCATAGCTTATCCTTTTGCCATCAACATTTTGTTGTCCTACACAAGCAATAATTTGTGCTACATTCGTTTCTTTACCTTTAGAACCAGATTTAATCATATTGATCATTCTATTGCTTTTTTCATCAATTTGTGATAATCCAATTTTACCAACTTGATTAGTTGTTTCATTTAATATACCTATGATTTCTCTTTCCACATAATCTTCATTATTAAATATACTATTATTTTCAATTACTCCTCTCCTGACCTCATCTAATTGAGAATATGCTTTAGCTTTCATCTCTTTGATTTTATTTTTCAGATTCTCATCAGTTTTAGCATCAGTTACCAAATCGCTAATACCAACACTGAAACCAGCACTAAGAAGCCATCTACATATAAGTCTCTGTGTATTGTCAAGGAATTTACGCACTTCAAATGGCCCATAATCATGATAGATTACTGGTATAAGCCCACTTGACATTGCGTGAAATACAACTTTATCTAATGACCCACTCTCTAATACACTATTTTTGATAATGAATTTCTCTTCTGCTTTGTTTTTCCTATTTATATTAAGTCCAATTGGCAATATTTGTGAATAAGCCTGTTTGCCACTATACATATACTTTTTATCAGGTTTTGGTAGTTTCCCATCAAAATAACTATTAACCATTTGAAGATTAGCCATAGTTTTATCTCTAATTTCTGTATGGTCCTTTGTTAACCTAAATGAACCTAGCAATGTGTCCTGTACGACTTCTATGATTGGTTTACCATCGCGTGGTGCAATTATCATATAAGGTACTGCTGCTATATCCATTAATTCACTCATAGTTTGTATGTTTTGAGGACAGTGTAAATTCATTTCATCACCGTCAAAATCTGCATTATATGGAGGTGTATCTAATACATTCAATCTAAATGTCTGGTAAGGCATAACAATAACTTTATGACACATCATACTCATCTTATGCAATGACGGCTGTCTGTTAAACAAGATATAATCACCATCACAAAGGTGACGATGTACTACATCACCATTTTTTAGCTCCCTGATAATCTTATCTATATCATTTTGTGCATATTTTAAGTTAATAGTAACAGAATCATTCTGTTTCTTTACATATTTAGCACCTGGCCAATTATCAGGACCATTCAATATCAACTTTCTAAGATGTTCTATATTGTAATCATTGACAACTTCTGGGAAAGTAATATTTAATGCTATTTTAATAGGAACACCTAATTCATCAAGACTAATATATGGATCTGGTGTAATAACAGTTCTGGCACTTTGATCAACACGCTTCCCATTCAAATTGCCTCTTATTCTACCCTCTTTCTTTTTCATTCGATCAGATACAGATTTGAGTTTTCTACCATTACGTTGTTGTGAGGGTGCAAGCCCTGGTATCTGATTGTCTATGAGAGTAAATATGTGGTATTGTAATGCCATTGTAATCAACTTGATTGTCTCTTCTGATGACCCCTTATTGATTCTATCAAGAATGTTATTATTTGTCTTAATAATTTCACTCAATTTATGTGTCAAGTCATCTTCGCGTCGCTGGCCATTTTCTTCAATTATACTAGGTCTCACTGCCGGAGGTGGAACTGGTAATACTGTACAAATCATCCATTCTGGTCTATTCCATTTTGGATTGAAACCCATTAATTCCATATCCTCTTCTGTTAGTCTTTTGAATATTCTAAGAACATCTTCTGCAGTAAACTCTAAAAGAGTCTTAGATGCTTCATCTGTTTTTTCATTTGTGTCTTTCCATTCTGCCATAATTTTCATAGGACCATCCTTATTATATTTGGATGGTTGTCTCGCACCACAGCCTAGAGAACCATCATCACCACAACATTTAATTTTAGTATTTGTGCTACAAAGTTTGAAATAAGCATTCCATCTTGACTGATTATCCTTTATATTCATTATTTTTTGAATATCAGCCTTTAATTCTGGTTTTGAAGTTTGTGATGATATCAATATCTTAGAGCATCTATAACATACACATTTTAAGATTTTTCTTGTAATATCAAAGAACATTGCATGAAAAACCGGCTTGGCAAGTTTTATATGGCCAAAGTGTCCTGGACAAAACACATTTTTTTGCTCACAAGTACTACATACTTTGTTATGTTCAAGCACACCCATTCTTGCGTCAAATAGGCCACCCACTATAGGTTCATTTCCTGCATATGTATCTGTTCGATTTACTTCAACAGTAGAACGTGCAATTATTTCATCGGGCCCTAGTACACTAAATTGTATACCTTTTACATCTTGTATGTCTACCTTTTGGTCAGTATATGAAAGCTCTGGATAGATTGACATGTCTCTTATTATTATAATAAGTTTTAAATAACTTCTATTTAATAAATCATTTTTTTATTATCTATGATGTATGATATTTTTCAATGTTTGTTATGTATGCATCCTTATCTGATAAAACATTTGTATCTATTAGATTTTCTTTATATAGCCACGATTTCGAAAGTATATTTAACTTATGATTTTCATTAAACAAAATTACTAAAAACAAATATGATATAATAACAATAAAACATGTTACTATTATATTTTTTGTTGTGAAATATATAATACTTGTGTACATAGCGGTTTGAACAATTGGATTCATTAATATTTTTTCTTGCGCTGGCGTGAGTTTTATTTTCATATATCTGTTTGAAATTTGCAACATAATAATAGATAGTGAAAACAATGGATCAAATGCTAAACTCATTATATCAACCTTCTATTTTATATCATAGATTATGTTATAGGATATGGTGAACCAGGATATATTGTATCATTAATATGCTGAATATCATTAATTATGACATTATAAAAATTTGTATCTTCCTTTTTATCTGATACTTCTTTTATAATTGGTGCGAATTGTGGTTCGCTATGCACAAAAAAATCCTCATAGTGTTGAATGTGTGAATTCATTTTCTTTTGAAATCCTTTATTTGTAAACACTACATAATCAAATATAAGAGCTATAATACACAACAATAAAATAGCTCCAATTGTATAATCCCAAATAAAAACATAATAATTAATTATTAAAAGAATAATGAATATCCATAAATTTTCAAATAGTTCTAATATTATTTCAGGATATGCAACTGCTGGGCGCAAACCAAATAAGATGAGATATGCTGACAAAAATCCAGCCAATAAACCTTTTAATATTGTTTCTAACGATTCCATTCTATATAGTAATGTCATAAAAATATTCTATCTTTTTCTTTTCCACTATGTATATTAGAATATGATGTACAGTACTCTGAAGGAAGTTTATAATGTTGATTCTTTTGAAAAATCTGCAGAAAAAGAGAAAAAACACAAAAAAAAGAATAAGAACAAAGATGATTCAGAAGAGACTGACACAAAAGATTTATATATTGAACCTGTACCCACACAATGTACTCCACCTCCTAGTCGAAAAATCTCAATGACTGATGTCAAGCCATATTTAGATGCAGATTTAGAACAATATCTAAATCATGTATCTCAGCAACAAACACTCAATCAGCCTGTGGTTACACCAAATACTCAAGCTACAACAAACTCTTCTAATGTAACGACCGCAACTACAGCAACTACAGCAACAGAACTTGTACCAGCTGTTACAAAAAAAGTAGAACCAGTTGTTGCACCATTGCCGAATACAGATAAAAAAGATATATTTTATAAGAATTTAATCAATATAGGCTTATTCGTTTTTATTGGTATCTTAGTAATTTTTCTATGTGACCAAATAACAGAAATTGCTGTTAACATAGGTATGAAAAAAACTGTTGAATTATTAAAACCATATCTTGCGCGTCTTGATAAATTAGAAAAATCCTAAATAATACAAAAAATGATAAATAATGTAATTTTTCAAAATATAAAGATGGAATCTATAACATATCTGATGCATTTGTTAGATGATCATAAGAGTAATATTCAAGAAAATATATATTTGCAAGGATGTAATATGTTGAAGGAATTATATAATCTAAAGAAGGAAAAGCAAGAAAATGTTCTATATGTAAAAATTGAATACGTTGAATCTATTAAAAATATTATTTTACATGAAAAGAGCTATCTGCCATTTAATAACTTTATTATCAAATATAAGCAATCTGATGAATATAAAGTAGATGTAATAGATTCCATCATATATGATTTAATATTTAGTAAGTTAAAATATAATACATACACTAATATCATAAACAATAATGGAGGCAAGGAATTAGCTTTACAAAAAATGAAAGAAAATATTCCAGATTATGAGCATTTTATGATGAATAGTTTCAATTGTTCGACATCTGCTGTTCAAGAACAATATTTAGCTTATCATATTTTAGATACAATCATAGTTGAATATGATCATATAACAGATGATATCCCTCCAGATGCTATAAATATTGATGATTTCATAAAAATGTGTTATGAACTTTACTAATATCACAAAAAATATAAGTTTCATAATTAGAAGAAATGCCTATTGATAAATGTATAGGAAAAGTTTGTTATGATAATAAAGTATGTAATCCAACTACTGGTAGGTGTATCAAGAAAAAACCTATCAAACCTAAATCTTGTGAAGATGTCAAATGCCCAGATGGAAAAGTATGCAATTCAAAAACTCTTCGATGCAATAAACAAAAAAATGATAGAAAACGCAAAAGACAGTTAAAAATAGCTATGGAATTAACAACAAATGATAAGTTATACTTTTATTCTAAGTCTCGTGATGTGCTTCCAGGAAAAGGTGCTAATGAATCTATAAGTGATATTTCATTATATTCTGATCTTTCTCAAATAAAAGATTGGCGAAAAATTTTATCTAATTTTCACTTATGTCCGTTTACATATGAAGGGCACAAATATAATACAATAGAACATGTTTTTCAAGCCAAAAAAATAGAATTAGCAGACAAGGAAAAAGCTTATTGCTTCACATTAGACAGTGGTCACAATATTGGACAAGGTGATGGTGAGATAGCAAGGAAACATAGAAAACTTGTGAAATTAAATGATGATTTACTGCGTAAATGGGCGCAAATGCGGGACAAAGTAATGGCTGATGCTGCTTTAGAAAAATACAAAATATGTACAGAAGCTAGAAATGTACTTCGTGCAACTAATTCTGCCCAATTATGGCATATTGTATCAAGATCTAAACCTGTTAGATTTCACCATTTAGAAAATATTCGCCAAAAATTATTCTGATCAACTCTAGACATCATACCCTTCTTGTATTAAAGATACACAACAATGTGATGCAACGAGTCCTGTATCAACTTGTAATACAAATATACATAGTATTATGCAATATATACTTGTTTAATTACTAGAACTACTTGATCTTCTTGTACTTGTTAAACTTATTGCAGGAGATCTTAGAGGACTTACCTGATTGTGAAATTGTTTATTAAATTTGTAGATCATAGTATATATGACAAGTGGTAATAAATCATTATCTGGAATTTTCTTTATTGCCTCAAATAATTCAGCATTCATATACTGGTCATAAGTATCATCATAATATACATCATCTTTTCTTACATATGATATTCTCTGCAAACGCCTATAGCATAAAAAATAAAAGGTTCTTTGCAATATATTGGGCCATCTTAATTGTTCCCATAATGCAAATGTTTCATGCTCTGATATTTGTTGATTAAATAATATTTTATCATCCAATTTCTGTGCAATTTCATCCCAATAATCACCAACATTCTTCAATACATAATCTCTATTTTTCTTTTTGACTATATTATAAGCGACAAAATAATCCCTTTTGGTATAATGATTCAATAATATCAACAATTTTTGTATGTATTGTCGGGGCATTTTTACTGTTTTTGACCAATCTGTAAATTTTCTATATTTCATTACATATTTCTTTGTATATTCCAGAACTGCCTTCTTATCTTCCATATTAGCATCATTCATAACACTGTGGTATGTTTCTCTTGGTATTGTCCTATATGCCAGTTGTTTCAAATTTGACATCTTCTATAAAAAAGTACATAATTTTATTTCTATAAGCATTTTCAAAAAAGATTTACACCAAATAACGGTATAAAAGATTATGTCAATTTATATACAATAATGATTTCACATTTATTTTTATCAGGTGGTGGTCTTAAGGGACTTTGTTATTTTGGTATATTACGCTATTTATATATGGAAAATATGATAGAAAATATCAAAACTATTTGGGGCACTTCAATTGGTGCTTTTTTTGGCGCAGTAATAGCTTTGCGTATTCCTGTAGAAATAGTAGAACATTCATTTCATAATGTTGTTGACAGAGCTCATGAACTTCTTTCAATAAATAAATCAAATTTATCCAATATTTTTTGCAAAAACGGAATGTTATCTATAGACTTTTTGATAGAACCTATTGCAAAACATCTAGAAAGTACATTTGGTTGTAATGATATAACTTTTATTGAGTTTGTTAAAAAAACTGGAGTCAACCTACATGTCAGTTCAAGATGTATAAATACAGGAGAAGATATTTGGTTTTCAGTTGAAAATACACCAAATGTATCAGTCATAGATGCTGTGAAGGCATCTATGTCAATACCATTTATGTTTGAACCTATATATATTGATGGTGAATATTATATAGATTGTATAATATCTAATTATAATGTACTTAATGATATAGACAAACGTAGTTTACTATTGATTTACTTACCAGATGAGAAAAATACTAACAAAAACATTTATCCTAAGGGTACTAAATTCAATTTATTAGAACATATGATGAGAGTAACTGAAATTATGTTAGAAAAATTATTAAGGAAAGAACCAGAATCACAAGAATATATTTTTAAAATCAATGATTTGCCATATGACAGTAATATGAAGTTTAAAATAACAGATGATGAAATTATTATAGATGTTACTAAACAAGATGTTAATGATATGATTATAAAGGGATTTATTGATTTCGCCCTTTATATGAAAACTAGACACAAGCCTTTGCAGACTTAAAGACAAAAGATATTGTATATATTTAATCTGATAATGAATATTTTACAAAACTGTTTTGTAGTAGGTGAAGAAACTATCAAAGAAAAATTTGTTACAAATGTTCCTGTTACAAGTGACAAATTTGAAAATGTAGATAGGCCTGAAATTATTAATAAAACTCTATTTGATAATGTACCTTCGTCTAACAAATGGTGGAAACCATCCACTAATGGGAAAAAACGCATAATGTTATGTGGGACTTATCCTATTGGAACAAGTAATGGATATTCTAAAGTTGTATACTATATTGCTAAGTATCTAGGCGTTCACGATGACATTGAACTTACTATTTACGGTTTCCAAAATTTTGCAAACACAAGTGGAGCATCAATACGTAATGATATTCCGTCTAAAGTAAAGATACATGATGCTTATGCTACGGAGAATCCAAAACGTAATGGATTCGGAGAAGTAGAAATTACTGGTTTTATTAAACAAAATCCACAAGATGTCATTATTATTTTCAATGATAATGTAATTACATCTGCTATTACCAATAATATTCTTAATGAATGCGGGTCTGAAAAACATAATTTCAGATTGGTATCATACATTGATCAAGTATATCCTTATCAAAAGAAATCCTATATTGAATTGCTGAATAAACATTTCGATGCAATTATAGCATTTACTCCTTACTGGGCTCAAACAGCTAGGAAATTGGGAATCAAAGCAAGTATGCCTATGTATGTATTTCCACATGGTTTTGATGAAAAATTATACTATCCTGTACCAATGAAACTTTGCAGAATGTTCTTCAATTTTGATCAAGATGCTTTCTTGGTTCTGAACTTAAATCGTAATCAACCTAGAAAAAGATGGGATACAACCATTATTGCTTGGGCAGAATTTGTTGAAAGACATTATCAAGTCAATGTCAAAGGCAAAAAAGGGGATTTTAAAGTGAATAAACATACAAAACGACCCATCAAATTGATTGTTGGTACTCAGATGGATGGATTTTGGGATCTAATGGATGTACTTGAAAATGAAATCAAATTTAGAGATGTACCTTTCGAATACGCCAAGGAAACTATTCAGGCAGTACCTATGCCACAACAGCTATCAGATAGAGATATTAATATTTTGTATAATTCTTGTGATATTCATACAAATACATGCGATGGTGGTGGATGGGAACTTACTATAGCAGAACCTCTTGCATTAGGAAGACCAGCAGTATCATCTCTTGTTGGAGGTATCAGAGAATACTTAGATGAATATAATTCTATTCCAGTTACCCCTATAATGTACACTTATCTTGATAATAAGAATCAAGGAATTGGTGGTAAAAATGAATTATGCAATCCACACGATTTTGCTGAAGGTTTTTGGAAATATTTAAGCAGTCCCGAACTAGTTGAAAAACATGGCAGACGAGGACGCGAAAACTTTTTGTCAAATTATCGTTGGGAATCTGTTGTAGATTATTTTTATAAGACAGTAATTCCTAAATTATAAAAAAATGATTTAAGTATGTTCTTATTTTTATATATATAATGAAACTCATTATAGATGTTGAAACTACTGGTATTCCAATTGGTAGAGATGCTCATTATAGTGATTTAGAAAAATATGCCAATGCAAGAATAGTACAATTAACTTTTATGTTATGTGATGATGATTATAATGAAATATCTTTACAAGATTATATCATTAAAGCAGATAATTTTAGTATAGAAAATTCACATATTCATGGTATTACAGATGAAATATCAGCAAATGGTGTACAATTAGAATATGTTATGCAACAATACAAAATTATGCTTAGCCAATGCGATACCATTATAGCGCATAATGCTAAGTTTGATATAAATGTAATTAAATCAGAATTAGTAAGAAGGGAGTTATTTGATATTATAGATATGATGGATTCAAAACAAATAGCATGCACAATGATGAGCACAAAAGAATTAGTAAACATTAAGAATAAATATGGTATAAAATTTCCATCTCTTGCAGAATTATATTATTATTTATTTCATTGTCAATTAGAAAATGCACATAATTCTAAATATGATGTAATCAATTTACATAAAATTGTTGCAGAGTTACATAAAAGACAAATTACACCATTTACATCTAAATAATTAGAAAATCATATATATATATTCTTAATTTTTTATTGATGTGTCTATTGATTATTTTTATTTATATTTGTGACAATAAAATGCAAACAAGTTGTAAAGCACCAAAATGTGAATTTTCCAAGCGCTGGGGTAAATGTGTTAAGCCAAATCCATATAGTGAAACATTAGCATGGTGTAAAAGAAATAAAATAGAACATAATAAATGTAAAAGCATATATGATGGTGATAAAGAGTTGGCAAAGAAAGAAGCATGCAATAGATATGGTGAAAAAGTTAAACAAAGAAAACAGAAATCAGCATCTGCAAAAACAGTGAAAGGTCATGTGTTTTTAAAAGATGTTTATGATACACCACCTAACAAGTTAAATACTGATATTAAATCATTTATGCAAAAACGAGCAGCAACTACTATAAGCAGATTTATCAAAAATACTGTATTAAGGCGCACAGAGACTTTAAAAAACCGATTGAACTATTATACTTCTATACAATACCATCTAAAAAATGTACAGTATGAAAACTGTCTTGTTCCCAAACGATTCAAAGATGCTGAAGGGAACATTAATGACGGGTTTGAATTAGATTCAACTTTGAAATTAATTAAACGTATTGGAAGTAGAAGTGCATATGGTGCAGTATATCAAACTGCTTCAAGAAATACAATTTTAAGTGTAGCTAGTAAATTAATGCCAGCTAATAATAAAAATAAACAAGAGGTTATATTGAATACTACTACAACGTTTTTGGTGAGAAGAAATTTGACAAGACATTTTTTGATTTCTTATAAAACATTTAAATGTAGTAAAAAACTTAGCAGTATTGTTTTACCTCCCGTTATTAGAAATCATGAATATTATATTAGTATGAATGAATTAGCACATGGTGACTTGAAACAGCTTTGTTTCCAGACTAAATTCTTATTAAATGATGAACTTATGATAAATACAGCAATTCAATGTTTTTTAGCTATTCATACATTTCATATGTTGAACTACAGTCATAATGACTGCCATTGGGGAAACATTTTATATCAAGTATCAAAAAATACTGATGGTTATTTTCATTACAAAATTCATGACAAAGATTATTATCTTAAAAATTGTGGTTACACTTTTATGCTATATGATTTTGGTTTGGCCAAAAATCAAAAAACAACTGGACATAATAGAAGACTTCTTGAAGATTACAGGTTGATTTTACAATATTTTATCAAATACTCTGACGGAGGAATCCTAGATTTTGGTGATTCTGTACCACACGCAGTAATATCTAATTACATGTCATCTATTAATCATTTACTCTTTGATATTATTGCTAATAAGGATTCTGAAGTAATCGGATTTGAACAATATATTCTCCCAAAACTTTTGAAATCGCCTATTTCTGGTATCTTTATTGAAAATATTAATGGACAAAACATAATTAATAAAACCCCTTTTATTATTGATGACACTATTAGTATTAGGCCAATAAATCCATTTATGTCACCATTACAGAGTCCTTGATGTAGCAATATTTATTTTACTCATTTTTATATTCAAGTCAAAATCATTTGTTAGGTTATATATAATGAAACTATCTAATGCATCTATCATTCTACTATTATAAATACTTTATTTTATATATATATATTGTATATAATATTTAGAATATAATGTTAAGAGATATTGTAAATAAAAGAGTGATTAAAACTAAATCAGATTTGAAATTTTCAGTTGATGTTAACATAAATGATATCATAATTTTGAATAATAATACTGTTTTTTATTCAGTCGAGAAATATGCAAAGAAAAATACAATAAATGAAATCATAGGTTCATATATTAAACAAGGTAAAATACACACACCAATTATCAATAAAATATACAAAAGTAAACACATTATTGGTGTTGTAAAATCTTATGATAAAGAATATAAATATTGGTCAAGTTTAATATCAAAATTACATGATAAAAAATATACAAGTGATGCCAAGTATAGACAATATTGTGATAAATATATGAAGTTGTTGCATTCTAAGATTAAATTAATAAAAGGAGGTTCAAGTTTTGATACAATAGCAATATATATAATAAATCAACTAGATAATAATCCAAAAAATGATACAAAACCTATATTGGCTAGTTATGGTATTATCTTTAATAATAATGATATAAGTATACATATTTTGAGATTTATCTTATGTTTATTATGTAACTCTGTATCGAAAGCTAATATTACTCAACTATGTTTTGAATTTACAGAATCATTGTTAAATTTTTTTAAACAAACACAGCCACAAAGTATTGATCAGTTCTTTGGTAAATTACAAGAAATATTACCATGCATTCATAAGTTTAATGCTATTTTCGATCAAATAAGAATAAACTACATTCAAGGTAATATAGAAGAATTTGCAAATAAAATTACGGAATTTTCATCTGGAATTCATGCTGAACTAAGTAAACATATTGATCAAGCTGGACAAAATATACAACAGTTTAGTCAAGATACTTTACAAAAAGTAGATGAAGCTGGTAAACATATTGAACAATTTGGAAATCAAGTTACGCAAGATACTTTACAAAAAGTAGATGAAGCTGGTAAACATATTGAACAATTCGGAAATCAAGTTACGCAAGATACTTTACAAAAAGTAGATGAAGCTGGTAAACATATTCAACAATTACAAGATGAAGTAAAACAAAATATAGAAAAAATGAAAAAACAATCAGAAGAACTTTTGAAAAATATAAATAAGTTCATTCGTTGGGGTGGTAGAGGTAAAAGATATAGAATGAAACATGGAGGGCTTGCACAGGATGCATTTTATGATAATCCTATATCAATGTCAATTATAATGAACTATTATAAAGTGAAGACTTTGAAAATTGAAGAATTCAAAGACACAATTATGAAAAGTGCTGACCCAGCACTGAATACTTTATATATATGTAAATATCTAATTAATTTTTTATTTAAAGCAATATTTGAAATTCACAAAGATGAAAATATTTATAATACATTAGATTTTATAGATACACTATTATCTCTTTTTATAGGTATATATATGTCAGGTATGCAAGGTATAAATACAAAATTGTTGAACATTTTGGATGATATCATTCCTAAAAATGAAGCAGGAATGGTAGTACATAATTTTATAGCCAAAATCTTGAATTTAGATAATGGTGCAATGTGTATGCGATAAGAAAAGATATTAGTGTTGATTAGATGAAATTCAATAAAGAATTAAGTAAGTATATACAAAAATATAAAAATCAGATACCAGTAAATTATTGGTTTAATTACAAATTTTTCAAGAAAAAAATCAAACACATTTTAGCTTTGCAAAATAATTTAGAAAAACAAGATTTTGCTGAAGATGATAATTGTTTCATCTGTCTTGATAATGAACACTTGATGAAAACGTTTTGTTGTAATCAGAATATTCATCATATTTGTTATATTGAATCTGTATTGCATACATCTGATTTATGCCCAATGTGCCGTAATCCAGTATCAGATTATTTTGCCAAACAAGATACCTTATGTACAAATGATAATTATAATCTGAGTATATTATCTTTGATAAGCAACATTTATCTTAATATCATCAAGATAGAGAATATATTTCAAGAACATTTAATTCATAATAAACATATTTTGTATAGATTTTGCCATATAAACTATATTGCTGTTGTTAAAATTTGTAAAAAGATTTTAAAATTATTACACGTAGATGTATGGAATTATTTTGCAAACATTATGCAAAAAAAGAATATTTTGAAGTTATATATAAACTCAAAACATAGTCTATTGTCATATCTTCTGAAACTAATATAAGTAAAAACTGATCTATAATTATAATCTATTTACAATATTAGTATGAGCATAGACGAAAATATTGTGAGACAACTTATAGATGACCCTGCTAATACTTTGAAGAGACTTTCAAATACAGAAATAGTTGCTGTTTTAGAGAAAGCAGATGAGCAATTTTTCAGTAGTAACAAACCTTTATTTACCGATGATATTTATGACATTATCAAAAATTACTTGAAAAAAAAAGATCCCAAAAATGTTTATCTGAAACGGGTCGGGGCTGTAATTGAATTTAATAAAGAAAAACTTCCATATTATCTAGGTTCATTAGACAAAATTAAAGATGATAATAAGGAGATTATGAAATGGAAAAAAACATATCCAGCAGAAAGTCAGGATGGGTACATTATTTCAGAAAAATTGGATGGTATATCTTGCTTATTATATTTTAATAATGGAATTATAAAAATGTACTCTCGTGGTGACGGCAAAGAAGGGCAAAATATCACACATATATTACCATATATCAAAGATCTGGATATATCTAGACTTAGTTCCATAAATGATACAATAGGTATCAGAGGTGAATTAATTATTTCAAGATCTAATTGGAAACAAATTTCAGATCAAGGCGCGAATGCAAGAAATGTTGTTGCTGGCGCTATTCATAGCAAAACTATAAATAAAGATATCTGTAAGTATATTGAGTTTATTGCATATGATTTGATGCATCCTAGAATGAAATTAGGTGATGCTCTGAATTATATCTCAAATCTCAATATTCCAATAGTAAAACATATCAAAGTATCTGAAGAGGATATTTCAATGACTACACTTTCTACATATTTACAAGAATGGAGACAATCATCTGCATATGAGATTGATGGTATTGTTGTTTATCATAATGCTTTACATAAAATAGTAAGTGGAAAAAATCCTAAATATGCATTTGCATTCAAAAGTATTCTTACACAAGAACAAGCAGAGGTGATTGTTACTGACGTAATTTGGAATGTTTCAAAACATGGATATATAAAACCAACAGTTACATTTAATGAAGTTGTTCTTGCTGGGGTAAAAATCAAACAAGCCACTGGGTTTAATGCAAATTATATAGTTAAAAATGTTATTGGTCCGGGGTCGAGATTGATAATTATTCGCAGTGGTGATGTTATTCCGCATATTACACAAGTATTAACACAATCTGCAAATGGTAAACCTAAATTACCTGATACAGTTTATGTTTGGAATGATTCAAAAATAGACATCATATTGGCAAATAAGACTGTTAATAAAGAACATGATATTCAACAATTCCTGCATTTTATGAATACATTAGGCATTGAAGGTGTTAAACAAGGTGTAATTACTAAATTATACGACGCAGGGTACAATACATTATATAAAATAATAAATATGACTGTGGAGCAAATTAAAAATATAGAGGGATTTAAAGAGAAAAGTGCAGTGAAAATTTATAATTCTTTACAAGGTATTCAAAATGTAGATTGTCATAAATTGATGGTAGCAAGTAATGTATTCGGGCGAAATCTTGGAGACAAAAAATTAAAATTAATCATAGACAAGTTTCCAAATATTCACTCTGGTTTAAAATTGAATATAGCTGAGTTAATACAAATAGATGGTATTGCAGAATTATCTGCCAAACAATTTATTGATAATTTACCTAAGTTCTTTGAATTTTGTGAAGAAATAGGCATCAAATGTGCACATTCTAAATCGCAAAGTAAATCACCTAAAGAACATCAAAAGGAATTCAATCAAGTTTTTCAAAATATGACAGTAGTTTTTACAGGGTTTAGAGATAAAAACTTGGAAAAATTAATAACTGATGCAAATGGTAGAGTAGTATCAGCAATTAGTGGTGTCACACATATACTTATTCTTAAAAATGCTGATGATACATCTGCTAAAGTTAAAAAAGCTATGGAATTAGGCATCAAAATAATGACAAAAGAGGATGTTGAAAAATTACTACACTAATTTTAGGCCAACTTTCTCATCTAAATTGTTTCCCAAAATGACATCAAGTTTAACAGAGCTTAATTCGTTGCCTCTCAGTACTTCTACTTTAATTTTATCACCTGGATTATGTTTGTCTAAAATATCTAACATTTCATCTGCATTTTTAACTTGTTTATTATCAATGGCTATAATTACATCTCCTAAAGCAGTTTTGCCAAATTCTTTTTTTTCTAAGCCTCTTAGACCAGCAGAGGCGGCAGCTGACCCTTCTGCTACTTTAAGTATAATTACACCAGATTCTACATAGGATAACCCAGCTTTTAGTGCTTCAGATTTAGATGGTAATTGAATAAAATATTCTATACCCAATGTTGGATGTTCAATAATACCTTTTTTAATAATATTATCAACAGTTGTTTTAATTGTATCTACTGATACACTTAAACTGATACCAGTGGACACATCTCCGCCAAGAATTGCAGTATTGATACCAATCAACTGTCCTGAACTATCTAATAGACATCCGCCAGAATTACCCTTGTTAATTGGAACATCAGATTGAATAACATTGGAAATTTTACGCCCAGATGGTGATGTTAGTTCTCTGCCTTTACCTGATATAATGCCCATAGTAAAACTATATGGTTTACCAAATGGATTTCCAATTGCATAACAATATTGGCCTACCTTGATATTCTTATCAGAACTAAATGGAATAGATTTTAAATCACTTGCATCTACTTTTAATACAGCAATATCCTTATCAGAATCATAACCTACAAGTTTGGGAACATATTCTTTAAGAACACCTTCCTTATTAATGAACTTTACAGTTGCATTAGTACATTTATTAACTACATGGAAATTTGTGACAATATGACCTTCATTATCATATACAAAACCACTACCAACTCCCTTGGGATTTCTATCTAAACCTTGAGACATCTTTTCAGTAACATTATAATCAGTTGTGATGTAACATACTGAAGGTAAAATAGTTTCATAAATATTAATTTGATTGACTTCATCTGGTGTTAAAGCTGTTGCTTTTTTAATATCAGTTAATTTTTGCATAAATGATGTAGCTAATAATGATTTTCCACACAACTGCATAAAATTACGTCTGTCTGAAGTTTTTATGCTAATATCATTATTTTTAAGAGTCATCAATGGGGAGACGTATGCTGATGCATTACCAACCAAGAGTAATATGGTTAAAACAAATTGGAACATAGCTATGTATATGTACTTAACGTTTATATAAGAATTTGTGAAGATGATTTCATCATAGGATTATGAATGTAAAGATAGCTAAAGATAATGTATTTGCTCATAATGATACTAAGTTATATTATAAGTTCGAAGATTTATCTCAAGAATTACCTTATGATTCAGCATATGAAAAAAAATTAAAAATGATACCAGAAGTAATATATCCGGAATTCAAAAAAGGCAAGAAAAGCATTGATGAATTAGCAAATTATTATTTTATTGAAAAATATTTGATAGAAGAATATATAGAAAAAATAGAAAAGAAATCTAATGATAAGAAAATAGATGATAACAATAATATTACAAAAAGCGAAGATACAATCATAGTAAAACTTGCTTCATTAGAAAATGAGTTGATAGTTCTAAATAAAAAATTAGATAATATAATCAATGTAGTCACAACATATTTTGAACATATAAAGAATAGATAAATTAATTAATAACAAGATGGTATTCAAGTACGTGATTTTTATTTTAAGCATTTTTGAAATAGTATCTAGTTTTAAGATATTACCTTTGAATACAATGATAATGCGAAGAAGTTTAATTGTAAGTACTCTATTATCACCTTTACCATTGATATCACAAAAAGTAAATGCAGACGAAGATCAGGATAACAGACCCTTAACACCAGAAGAGATGGAAGAGTACAATAGACTTTTAGAAGAAGCAAAAAGAATTAAAAGCATTATTGATGCAAATATTAAAGCAGCAGACGAAGAATTAGCTAAAACTAAACAGGAACTCAGAAAATAATGTTACATACATTTTTGTTTGATTGTACGCATATCATAAACAATGTCACTTATCATAGCATTTAATTCGTCAATCAATCTTTTATATTTGTTAGCTTTATTCATAAACCTATCTTTATCAAGAGTGTAAAAATGACCCCTATCGGCATTTGCAAACAATCTATATTCTTTTTCTTTTTGTTTGTATACTGAAAGTGTAATGTATATATTTTGCAGAATTGCATCAATCAACTCAGGGTCATTCGGATCAATCATCATCAGATTGTATAATGAATATTTATGCATACATCATCATTTTTTTACATTATCCTCTTATAGTTTTCAGAAAATAATAATCATTTCAACATATTATTGATAATCTCCAATCTATACAAATATTTATATTTATAATATTTTAGCTTGTATTCGTCAGCACCTTCAAGTGTTTTTAAGAATTCATCCTCGTATTGAGTATTGATAGGTACATTTAGTACTGTTTGCTTATCAGTGACAGAGGGTGGTTTAATATTTTTATCAACATACCTAAGAAACCTACTAAAATCATCAGCCTTAATATTATAAAATGTGCTATATCTTAATATAATACTATCATATCCAATAAGAGATGATTTATTGAATGTGTTTTTATCAGTATAGAATAATTTACGCATCAGTGGATATACATATACTTTTACTAATCTGCACTGAACAGCATCAATTGTTCTTTGTAGATCATCTGCAATAGCTTGATATCCGTATCCTTGCAGATATTTGTAAACAAGTGTATTATCATCTTCAGTAGTCCATTTTTTACCAGTGTTTGAGATAACCATTTTTTACGGTAATCAGAAAATAAAATGCAGTCATCATTTTTTTATTTTATCTCATATATCCAAAATAAACCGGTGTTGTGATATATCAGAAGACTTAAAACTATCTTGATAGAGATATAATGTTTCACATTTTTCATCACAAAATGAACTTTTTTTATTTCGTTCAATTTTTGAATGACAGAATTCACACTTTGGTTTTGTGAAAAACCAACAACAGCAATAAACCATTTGTTTTAAATATTACAAAATATATATAAATGATTTTTTTATATATTATTCAATTTACAAACCAATATCAGATATTACTTTGTTAAGTTCTTCGTCACTTTTATCATCTATTTTCATATCTTTAAGATACCTGAAAAGCTCTCTTAATTTGCTTTTTTCATCTGTTATATGAGCCAATTGCAAATTACATTTTTCTATCAGAAAATTTGATACATTTTGCTTTGAGTTTTGTAAACGAACTAACCAACTCTCTATACTATTCTGAATAACAAGCTTATATACATTTACATTCTTCTTTTGGCCAAGTCTATAGCATCTACTTATTGCTTGTTGTTCTTCAGCATTATTCCAATATGGCTCAATAAGTATTACATGGTTTGCTTCTGTTAGGTTTAGACCACAGCCACCTGCTCTGAGATTCATCAACAATATTCTATTATGTGAATTATTTTTGAAAGAATCTATGACTTGATTTCTTTCAGACATTGTTAATCCACCGTGATATATTAACGGTTGTGTAGCTTGTAGAGTGTCACACAAGTGATGTAATAACTTAGTGAAATAAGATACAATCAATACTTTGTCATCTTTTGGTATATTTTGTAATATATTAGATATAGCTTTTAGCTTTATGGATATGATATCTTCTTCTGAATCTAGTTCATCTAACTCTTCTAAAAGTTGTGAATGATTATTTAGAGCCTGACGCATCCTTAATATTTTGCGTAATATCAAACTCTCATTAACAAAGAAATTATACGTTTCTCTTTGTTGTGAATCATGGGAATCTTGTATATCTAAGTTTATTATCTGAGTACATATTTGTGGTAAACTATCCATAATTGTATCCTCTTTTCTTCGACGCAATACAATACTATCAACAATTTTGCTTAGTGCTTTATGTTTTGTTACACTGCTTATTCCCTTCCAAAGGTCTTGTTGATTATAATATTGCAGATTAGATAGACATATCAGTGATATCAAATCATCACAAGAATTGCATATAGGTGTTCCTGTTAAGAATATCTTATTTTCTACTGAAGATGAATATAGATACAAGTGCTTGTAAATCTTGGTCCTACTATTTCGCAATTTGTGTGCCTCATCTATTATCCATCTTTTGCAACCTCGAAATAAATAGATACCATTATGTATATCATTTGCAATCACGGCTGGTGTGCTAATAATAACATCAGCTTCTTTTACAGCTTCTCGCATAGATTTATATTTTCTATTAGAGCCATGATATATACAAACATTGATGCCTGTTGTATGCTTTTCTATTTCTGATTTCCATTGACTAATTAAAGCTGTAGGTGCAATGACTAGAGTTTTTACAAGCTTGGTTACAATCACTGCACAACTAATCACAGTTTTACCAAGACCCATATCATATGCAAGGATACAACACCTGCCTTCATTTTTGACACACCAATCAACAGCAGTAGATTGATGAGATAAAAGAGAAGAATTCATAGACTTTGTAGTGGTAGCCATTTTCTACTTGGTCTATAACATTATACACATATTTTCATCAATTTTTTGCAAAAACCCAACAAATTCATTCAAATCATATTTTTGCTTTCAACATATTATTTAGATGTTTTATAATGGATTGTTTTGAAATACTTAATGGACCTGATACATGGTATCGAGAAAGTGACCTAATATTTCTTATTTTATTTATATTCTTTTTATTTTTTATTTGGATAAAATAATGACTTGATGCATTTAATAAATGTAAATTATCTTGATATACATATCCAGTATTACTTCCGACACGCCTAATTGCTATATTTGGATTGTCATTTTTTCTCACGAAAACATAACCAATAGGTGAATATTTTTTAGTCTGTTTCCGCATTATAGTTTTTTTACACCATATTTGAAAGACACTTGGAACATTGTACATATGTTTATTTTTTATAAATGAATACGGGGGTAATATTAAATTTCCTTTTAAATGAAAATTTAAGGGCACTGACTTTTGCATGGACCTCTTCATAAAACTTTTAGGCAGAATGAATCCAAAAGCATCACAAAATTTACAAATATGTTTTATGAATTTAATAGCAGTCGATGATTTAAAACCAAAGGGTGGATTTCCAATAGCATATATTTTTCTATATTTTTTTGTTTCCTCTGGTAATATATATGTCAAGAAATTTTGTTTTTGTACTAAGCTATGTTTAGGGGATATATCTAGAAAAATATTATTATTACTCAATTGCCGAATACAGGGTATGAATGAACCATTGCCAGCACTTGGTTCTATGACCAAATCATTTTTGTCAATTTTTATTATTTTTTTAAAGTAACTACAGCATTTTTTGGCTGTTTTTGGATTAGTATAGTATTGATCTAGTTTCATTGTATTCTTTAATTTTATCAGAGAGTACATTTTGCAGAATGGTTAAGAATATAGTTTGGAACTGGTTTCTTCTTTAGTAAATTGATGGATGTAATTTACTTGGGTAATAAGTTCCTTAATATTCTCTAGATAATTATCAGGATTCCTGAACAAATAATCAATGATTGTTGCCATACTTACTTGCATATTCTTAATATGTCCATAAAATTTCTCAAAGTTTTTATCTGTTCCAATAAGAGAATTAAAAGCTTCCTTGATTTCATCTTTTTTAGGATAATCAAAATTAATAATTTTATCAATTCTACCTGGTCTCAACAATGCAGAATCTAATCTATCTGGATAATTAGTAGTAATAATATTTATATTACCAGAGCCTTTACTAAGTGTACCGTCCAAAATATTGATTAGACAACTAAATGATACATTGATATCATGAGATTTTCTCTCTGTAAAATATGCATCAATATCTTCATACAATATGATTGAATTGTCTTTGACATCTGAAGTAAGGTCTATCAAATACGAGTCTGTCATAGACTTATTGAAATTCATGATATAAATTGAATATCCATATTTCTTAGCTAAAGCTTTGCAGAGAGATGTTTTTCCACTTCCTGGAATACCTGTTAACAGCAAATTTGTCTTGAAATTTCGGCCAAATTTACTATATTTGTCTTTAGACGCCAAAAATCGATCCAAATACTCTATAATAGAATCTTTTAATTTTTTATCTATAAAGATTGTATCTAGAGTTTGCACATCTACACAATTAAAAGTCTCCCACCCTGCATGATATTGATTACATTTATTAATATATAATTTTACTTTACCTTCATCATTTTCCTCAGAAATAAAATTAAACACATTTTCTAAAAATTGCTGAATTTTATCAAGCTCTTCGTGATAGACGAAAATCCTCATAAAATATTCCAAGCCATCTTGTGAGGCCTGTACTTTACCTTCTTCTAAGAATTTGATTTTAAAAACATCATCATTGTGATACCAATCATATGTATTATAACTAGGATATATCAAACATTTTTTCTTTGATTTTTTATATGATGCTATGTAATCTTTAATATTGGAATTGTGAGGCTGTGTATGGTGCATCTCACCAAGATATTTCAAAAACTTTTTCAATTCGAAACTATTTAGTTGTACTGAATACATTTGTTATCAGAATAATAATATATATATAATCTTTATATATTATGACAAAATTACAAAAGTTTTATTAGTTTTTTTTGTTTTTTTGTTGATTTTTATTGAATCTGTGACATTAAGTCAACACATTCTTGTATTGTAGAATTCAGAAAGTTTCGCAAATACTTAGGAAATTTATGCATTTCCTCAATGCACTCTATAAATTCATATCCCTTTTCGATAACAGTATCTTGAAAGTTCTTGTTATAGTTCGAAGATTGCATAAGTCCGTCTATGTCATTCATCATATACATATAAAGCAAACATACAACAACAGCCTTGATTTGTTTATTTGTTTCATATTCAACAAACTTGATAAGAAAGCTAATAGTATCAAATATACAACAGCTGTAAACAAGCCTGAATTCAAGATTATGTATCATGTTGTATAATGTATGATATTTTCTATGTCGAATATGATAAGCAATCTCGCAAAGTTCGATGACATTTACACAAAGATATTGCCAATCTTGCCAGAATATCCTGTATAGACTTTCGTGAGGACGCTTGTACGAATACTTGTAATACCTACATATTGCCTTACAACATGTTTCAAGTATAGATTCATCGTATGCAATATGAACAAATGTGGAAGGATTGCATAATTGATAATGTGGTAAGATGTTCATAGTGTTCTTGAGCATCTTGTAGTCAATTTTTTTTGGGAGATTTTTGATTATACGTCTTTCTTTGCTCTGCATACGCTCGATGTCGATATAGCTGTTGAGAAGCATTGGGATATAAGGCCTAGGATCGTATTCCCAGTAGAATTTGTAAATGTCGTTAACATACCATTTAGAGGTATGACGCATCGCGAACAGATACTTGCACGTACTAATGAAGAAGATGAAGGATGCAATATCTAATTCATAAACTATATGCCATATATGATCCTCTGTGAGATCAAGGAGATTCATTGTTCTTCGCTTTTCGCTTGTCGCTTCGTGGAATTGCTTTGTCTTTTTGTGGATTTCGCTTGGTGGCCCCAATAAGGTTTCTGTATTAGGGCAATTATTTTTCCTCAAATACTTTATCATTTTTTTCCCTATGATTATATTTTCCTAACAAATTTATTCTAACAATAATTCATCAAAGTTCTTTTATAATTCTCTGTAAATATATTTGTAAATAGGCATTGGCAATATCATAAGCAATCTGTTCATATGGATGTTCAATACTATGAATACTACCATCATACACATCATTAATACCAGATGGTTTATCTGATTTATATATGAAGATCATTTTTTTACCAGTATATGGATTTATATAGACTGTATCTGTAATATCTGGATTGCTTCTTCTCAGTTGATATTTTTCAGGTGAATAACAAATAGTATATCCTTTTGAAGCTAATACTTTGTCCATTTTTTCTGTATTGTGCCGTTGATAAATATGTACTTTCTCATGAATTAATGTACTCACAATATTTTCTTCACTACCTATAAGACTTGATTTTGATAAAAATATAATATTTTCTCTTGTATGTGGAAGACCTTCTTCGTATTGATCACAAATTAATGCAAATTTCCAAGGAATATTAGCAATCTCTTTGCAATCTATAATATCATATTTATAATGTTCTAAAAATCTATCAGCCACATATGCACATCGTGTCAAAACATTACGTTCAGATGCTTGAAATGAAAAGGTGCATTTTGTGATTTTTTCTAAATATTCTTTAGGTGTCTGTGAACGTCTAGCATGTAAATCAGCTTTAGTTAAGTTTTTGACATAACCATCTCTATCATGTTGCAAAAACATTGCAGACTCTTCCGCAGTTAAAAATGTTATAGATGATACAAACTGTTTATCTTGAAATGATTCTTTCTTATTGTAATATAGTAAAGCAATAATTACAATAACTATATATGTGATAAGTACTCCAATCACGCTGAAATAAAACAAATCCATCTTATTATTATTTTGTATAATAAAAATAGAATAAATGCAAGAATATTTGAAATATATTATTGTAGCTGTCACAATATTGGGATTAGATTTTTTATGGATTTTTATTAATCTACCATTATATACTACATCAGTAAAAGCTGTGCAAAAGACACCTCTTGAAGTAAACTATTATGCAGCAATAGCAGCATATGCTGTTATTATCTTTGCATGTTTATATATTTCTATTCCATTTACTAAAGTGCATGTCACCAAAAATATTGATATGCAACAAAAAATATATTATGCGTTCTTATATGCTGGTACAGTCGGATTTGCTATACATGCCATTTACAATTTAACAAGTATGGCAATATATAAAAATTATACATTTAATATAGCATTAGTTGACACAGTCTGGGGTACATTTATGAATACATTTGCAGTATTTGTATATTTAATGTTACCTTAGCACATTAACGCATCATGTATTGCACTGCAGTAAGATCTAAGTCCTTAATACGATAATATTCATATTTATTATTTGGCAAAGGCCTCTTGATTATAAATGGAAGTTTGCCCTCTTGTAGTTCACGCAAGGCTATCTGTCTTAATTCCATATTTGATTTAATTTTTTGGTCAAATACATCTACAAATGCTTGTGCTCCTAATGCTAATTGGTTGGCACGAATGCTGATTACTTGATCAAACTCATATTTTGTCATTAGTGGTTTAGAGATTTTTGGCTTATCTACATTTGCCATAACTTTATTGTAATCGTCAAAAGAAGGTTTGTATTTCTGCATAATGCTTATCTTATTAATATATAATATCTTTATTATCATTATCATTTTTTTATTTACAAAAATACAAAAATTTATATTTTGTATTTTATTATCTAAAATACAACAATAATGCATTATGCAGTTATGACACGACGGATGGCTGCCTGAATTATTTGTGCAGATTTGATTTCGTGTAACTCAGCTTTCAAAGTAGCATTCTCGTCTCTCAAGCATTTGAGTTCGTACTCATTATTAGAATTTTGCATGCATTGTGCACGCATACGCAGAAATATATCTCTATGTTCTGTACGTTCCTCTTCCAGTTTGAGTTCAAGTTCCTTGATTCTTTTCTGCAACATTTCGATTTCGGTGAAATATCCAAACTGCGACATTGTAACTTCGTAACTTCGTAACTTCGTAACTTCGTAACTTCGTAACTTCGTAACTTCGTAACCGTGAAAAAAAGATTTTAAAAGTAATCATTTTTTATAAAAATAGTAACTGTTTCAATGCAAATTTCTTATTCATCATCTTTAAATTTGAGGCCACGCCATCCCTTATTATCAATTGGGTAAGGACCCAACATCTTTTCAAAATAAGCCTTAATTTGTATTCTATCTGGTCTTTTCTTGTTCTTGGGTAGATTTTCAGCAGACCAAACTCTGAATTCATTGAAGATATTTGTAATATTTATTCTTTCACTCTGTGCCTCCTTATCAATAATGATGCATTCGTTAATAAATTGTCCAATAACATCATTATTATTCTTGTAACTTTGTGTAGCAATTCTTACCTCCATTGGTTCGTGTATATTATTAGGATTTAAACTCTTATGCCTTTCAATAAGCATACTCATAAATGGTTCAGCCCATCTTTCGAATTTATCACTTAATTCCATATCCATTGCAAATTCATTTGGCTTAGTAGGATTGTCACAGAATTTAGATGTAAATTCTATAACTCTAATTCTGCGCCATGTACCACCATCATCACTAGGGACTTCTGGTAATTCATTGCATGTTAATATCATCTTGAATTGGGGTTTAAATTCAAATGGTTCTTTGTAAAGTCCCCTCGTAAGAATTCTATCGTTTCCTGATAATTCCTTCATAAAACCAATATTGATTTTGTCTTGATCACTAGGCTCTTGCATAACTGCAAACCGTCTACCTTTTGTCCTTTCAAGTTCACTTTGTGCTTGATTGGATGCTGCACGTTTTTGTGTAAGGAGTGCTATAGGCATTATACAATAATAGTCACCTACTGCTTGTTGTACTAAATCTAACAGTCTTGATTTACCATTGCTACCCTGACCTGTGAATATATAGAATCGTTCCTGTGCTATACTACCATCAATAGTGCAAGCCAATAGATCAAGTACATAATTACGAACTGCTTCAATTGTAAATATTTTGTTAAAGAATTCAGTAATTTCTGCTAACTCTGGAATATCAGAATTATAGACCATATAATTGATTTTTGTTGAATGGTATATATAATCGTCGGGCATTCCATCTCTGAACAAATGCATTTTTAGATCATATACCCCATTAGCAAATCCAATCAGATGAGTCCGACTATCTAGTAACTCTTCAAATTTCTCATCCATAAATAAACAACGTAACTCACGCATAATATTATCTTTAAATGATGCATTTTTAAGGTTCAAGGCAATTTTAAGGCATTTTTTGGCCCGTTCACCGAATACATCCTTGTTTTCTTGTGATGTAGTAGCATATGCTTGACTATTCCAATAATGCGATCTTTCACTGAATTTTCTGCAAATATCGGTGCTCAATATATTTCTAAGAATAGAGCCCTCTGTCGATATCTTCCAACGATGTTTATCCTTGTTATAATGATACCATACAGTTTTATTCACAGTTTTGACCTCATCTTTATATATAGCTTGAACAACTTTAGCAATATCATAGTGTGCACCATCACTTCGTACTGCTAAATCAATTAGAGGAATAATAGAATCATCTATTATTTCATCATATTTACTAATATTATCTTGCTTAGCCCACCATTTAAGAGTACCAATACCCATATGATCTTTGCGCATCTTGTTCCATAATTTTTGACATTCTCCCTCAATATATGTACTACCAATCTTCGAAAATTCTATCCACGTTTCTAATAGTCTGTAATCTATATTTCGCAATACCCAACCCAAACTGATCCAATCTTCGTACTTTTCAGCTCTTGCACTTGCCAAACATTCTAGAACTAGTCTTTTGATAATAGTTAATTCATCGTCAGACGTGTAATTTTTGTTTATATTAAGGGATTTTGCAAATATATTATCATGCAATTTAGTCTTATATTTTATATCTATAGCTGGTAACACATGTTTGACATATTCTTCTACTTCTGCAACAAATTCTGGTAAGACAGAAATTCTAGATACCTCATTTTTCCGCATTGAGAATAATCTAATAAACCCAATTTCATCAATCGGAGTAACATCTTGTTTTTTGTCTACCATTTGTGTTGTAGTTTTGTCATACGCAAATACATAAGAAACACGATAACTATCTGTTTCGATTTTTTTACTGCCATACATCAACCAACAATTGACATCAATTATAGCCTTATCTATAATTGCAGAATAATCATTACATATTGGTAGTCCACTAAATAATTCCTGTCCAATATCCAATATTTTCTTTCGTAAGAAATGTTGGATATTGTTTGATACCATTATATGTGGAAATACAATATGAATACCATCCTTGATTTTATTTCGATATTCAGATGGTTTGGGTTTTTCCATTACATATGCTACATTACAATCAGATGGGACTGACAAATATTGATTAATAATTCTGAAATAATGATCAACAATATTTCTGACATGTTCAGGTTTGTACACACGTTGTATAATTTTTTCGCCAGACATTGGCGCAGATTGAAATCCAGCATCATCTAAGACATAATTTGTTTCATCCATTGAAAACCTAAAGTCAAGATCCACACGTAAAGGACTTGGGTCAATTGGTTTTTCAGTATAATGAAGAGACATACCATTTGTCAATGCAAGACCATACAAATTCAAGAACTTATCATATTCATTGTCGGGAATATAAATAGACGCTCTTGGATTTCCTAAGCTTGTATTGGTATAAGGTTTACCTTTTTCAGTTACTTTATGTTTTTGTATAAATGAAACAAGATCCTCTTGGATGCCCATAATTTGGGTATATGTCTTAATATACTATATTAATTTTATTTTATATGTATTTTGCGTGTCAGTTTTTCTTTTTTTCTCTTTAAAAACATTAACATAATAGTCCTATTATTTTGAAATTATAATCTATTTTATGTTATATAAATCCTACAATACAATTTATTTTATTCATATTTAGCAGGACATTAGAGATAATGCAAACAAAGAAGAAATTGACATGTTATTGTAGTCCTGCAAATCAAAATAATCATCCTTTTTCTATAAAATCAATGCAACATTTGCTTGTAATATATTACAGAATTATACAAAAGGCAGATTTTGATCCGAATGCAATAACAGAATCAGCAATATTATATAAAAAACTAAAAACAATACTGAAATCATATATGGGGAAAAATGTAAATAAATACTGGCTATGGTGTGGTGTTATTGAAAAACTTGCAGAGAAACATATTACAAAAGATGAAATTTTGCAAAAAATAAAACGTCAATTACGACTTATATCCAAGAAAGATCTCAAACCAGAGAAACCTGAAGTCTGGTATAAAAATCCTAAAACTTGGCTATCAAATTATGATATTCAAAATGTAATGGTACAATATATGCAGACACCTCGTTACAAATATGTATTCCTTGGTGTATTTCCTATTGACTTTGCAGTTATGTCTAATAATGGGAGCTGTATGTATAGTTCTCTTTGTGCTGTAGACGTAAATAGTTATTTAAAAAAAGGTAAAAAGTTTTTAGGAATTATTACTAATTTAGATAAACACGACCAATCAGGTTCGCATTGGACATCAACATTTATTGTGATAGATCCCAAATTGCCTACATATGGTGCTTTCTACTATGATAGTACAGGCAGAGGAATACCATCATATTTATTAACATTTTTAAATGGCATTAAAGAACAATGCAATACATTACATCCAGATAAAGAATTCAAAATATTGCAAAGTAAAAAACAACATCAGAAAAAGAATACAGAATGTGGGGTATTTTCAATGCTTTTTCAAATTCGCTGGTTAAATAAACATATTGTCAAAAAAAATCAGACATCATTTGCCGAAATAATAGCTGGAAACCCATACATAGATGATGATCATATGCTAATGATAAGGGACTATCTATTTAGACCAAATACTAAATTGGAATTGAAAACATTAGGTATCAATGTGTAAAATATATAAGAAATCTTAATATCTCTTTATTATAGAATAAATGGAAAGCATATTGCAACAAGCACCAGAAGGGGTTACGCTTGCTGATATTGAACCACTTTACAAAAAATATGATGGAAATGTTGCAAATATTTTAGCAGACCTTTGGCAAGTTGTTACAGAAAAACAAACAGTCGCAAACATTTCAGTAGAAGAAATGAAAATCAAAAATAAATTTGCAGAAGTAAGAGAGATTTGTAACGCAATAGACGAAGAATACGAAGCTTTTATCAAGAAATGTAAAAGCATATAAGATTATACTAAATCAATTTTTGTATACACCCTCTAGATGAGTTGTAATGCTGAATATTTGCTAAATATAAAAACAATTCAAGCTCCTATTTTCAAGCAAGTCATTGATGCATTGAAGGATATTTTAACAGATGTAAATCTTGAGGTTGACGAGACAGGACTCAAAATAGTTGCAATGGATAACACAAATATTGTGCTTATTCATCTCAAATTAGAAGCTGATAAATTTGAGGAATATTATTGTGAGAAAAAGATGTACATTGGTATATGTATGTTGAAATTGCATATGCTTATCAAAACAATTGGTACAAACGATTTGCTTACATTATACGTCCGCAAAGATGATCCAAGTACATTAGGTATTCGTATTGTAAATAATGATAAAAATGTGGAAACAAATTATAAACTTTCGACTCTTGATATTGATGTACTTAATATAGAAATTCCACCTGTAGATTTTCACACTATTATTACAATGCCTTCATCATATCTGCAAAAAATTATTAGAGATATGCATAATCTTGCAGAATATATTGAAATTCGTAATATTGCTGATCAGCTTATTCTAAGTTGTAAGGGTGACTTCTGTACACAGGAAACTATTCTAGGAACAGAAAAATCGAATAATATTTGTATTTCTAAAAATTCTGAAAATAATACACATGAAATTATTCAAGGTGTGTTTAGTTTGAAATATCTAACAATCTTTACAAAATGTACTAATTTATGTTCTAATGTTGAAATATACCTTAAAAATTCTTATCCTATTATTTTGCGATATAGTATTGCATCTTTAGGAGAAATTAAACTCTGTTTATCTCAACAGGAATTTTGATTTTTGTATTACATAAATTTTTTATCAACATTATACAGATAATGATAAAGTTGAATGCAAAAGATAAAATATTCTACTACGCAGTGATTATGCTTTTATTTATAATAATTTGCATGATGGCTTTTTTTATATACATTATAATGAATAAAAGATATGAAATCCATCATCATGTGTATACAGAAAATGTGAAAGTTTCAAGCAATAATGAAGATAGTATTCCAGTATATCCCAAAAATCTACCACACTATGATAGTAATGAATTTCAACAAATAGGTTTGTTAACTGCTAATGAAAGTGATAAAGAACCTATTATACTACCTTTGTTTGCCAAAGAATTAAGGAATAATAAAGACAGATGGCAATATTATACTGCAACTGATAAAAATAATATGATGAGGTTACCAATAGTACATTACAATATGAAATGTGATGAAGATATTGGATGTAAAGAAATATATGATGGAGATACACTATCTATTGAAATATATCAAGGTCGGATTTTTACAGCAACAATATATAAGAAGGATTCGCCAAAATATTTTGCAGATATATATTGAGTTATTTTTTTATAAGTTTTTTCACACCCAAGCTTTGCGAAGATATGCGCAATGATCTTCTTGTTGCTGTTCTTGCTGATCTTCTTGTTACTGTCTGTGAAGAATCAAATTCATTTGTAATATTGTCCTTTTTATATATATCACATTGTTGCTTGAAATTAGTTGATATGTAAGTCATATTTTTGTTATAATTCCCCTTTTCTGCATGTGTCATATAAGTTTTGCCTTCGAATTCCCAAAGAATTTTAAGTGACTCTAATATTTCTTTATTATAATTAATTCTACTTTTTGGATTAATAACATAAAAAATGTGCTTATTTTCATACAATTCTTCTGTCAGAAATACTAGCTTTCTATAAAAATTTATACTAGTTGGTAAAGAATATAAAAATAATATATCAACATTATTCATCATATTATTCTTTATGTGATGCATCATATATGTACCTAATCCTTTTCGTTTTGGTTCTGATCTTGTAACTAGTTTATCTATCTCGAGATAATATATATATGTTCCATTGTCTACATCATTAATCATTCCAGAATATTTAAAATCTTTATATAAAAGATTGCACCAACTTTCTATAATATTTTGTAAAGTATTATATGCTATTAGCACAGCTGAGTGTCCATATTGTAAATTTACAAAATCATTCCACGGATGTAATGTATTAAAACATATATTATCTTCATTTGCATTTTTCTTCAGTATATCATATATTTTTCTTATTTTATTCTTATTATGTGTAAATAATTTTACTATATTGTCTTTGATAATTTCTACTTTATCCTTTGTAAACAGTATAAGTACTATATCATCATTATTAAAGTTTGTACTTGATTTTCTAGACATTGTTATTATATCTACATACTTGATACAAAAACTTTTGTAATACAATAAAGATGAAAATAAAATTAATCTATACAAAAAATTATATGCTGTTTATATACGTCTAAAAAAAGTATAATCATTTCTAAGCGCATGAGTATTTCTATTCATAACTATTCGTACTGGAACATTATTAAGCATTCTAAAACCATATGTGATTTCGTTTGACGATATGTGTGTGTTGTTGATTGAATATGTAGTATCTAACTGTAAATTTATCAAAAAGCTACGAGCGTGATGTTGAACATTTACATTATTATGTTCATTATTATTTATAATATATAAATTTTCACTATATTGTCTGCTTAAACGAGGTGGAGATCTTGGTGACCTCTGTAATTGGCTCATAAGGTCATATGTTGCATCTTGTCTTATTAGAGGAGGTGTTGGTGACCTTGGTGACCTTGGTGACCTTGGTGACCTCTGTAATTGGCTCATAAGGTCATATGTTGCATCTTGTCTTATTAGAGGAGGTATTGGTGACCTTGGTGACCTTGGTGATATTGTTCTTGGTGATATTGTTCTTGGAGACGAACGAGATGAACGCGACGAACGAGACGAACGCGAAGATATTGATGATATTCTAGATGGATTAGTTATCGTTGTACCACCATTCTTATAATGTTTCTTCTTTTTATCAGGCATTCTATAATATATAAATATTATAATATGTATTCTACTAAAATTTGAGTACAAGCCAAGCAAAAAGTGACAATGTTAGAATAAGGAAAGTATATGGAAGTGTAACATATTGTATAAGAATCATAGTCAAAAGTAACCAGCCTATAAGCCATATTGAATCAGATATTGCTGCACCAAAGTTTACCTCTTTAATATATCTCTGAAAAAAGGCCACATATTTACTGAATCCATTTGGAAGATTCATTACAATTAATGCAAATGATAAATCATATACCCATTGTATGGCTATAATTATGCCAATGAATACAAGTGCCTTAGTTAAATTATCATTCATTTTGATTGCCTTTGATTGCTCTAGCATTTTGAATACTAATTGTGCTGTTAAAAATATAGCAGTTGAATAAATAAAATCACCAGATACAGAAACCCAACTTGGTAATTTAGTATAATATTCAACAGGTGTTCTATATTTATTCTGTGAAAATGCCAATATTATATATATAGCTATCCATTCGTAAATACTAAATGCAACCAACCAATAAAATAATGTCTGTAGTGAAAAATAGTATATGTTCATAATATATATTACGAATTTTTATTTTCATATCTGAATATAATTATTTATATATGTAAATAAAATAGAATATGGTTTATTCAAAAGATGAAGTAATGAAAAGTAAATTCTTTCGAAATAATTTTAAAGATGTGAACAATGGAATATTTAAATTATTGAAACCATATATGAAAAAACATTCGAAGCAAATATATGTGGATTTAATACAAACTATGTATCATATATTTTTTGAGACATTGCCAGAAATAATTACTGAAGACTTCTATTATAGAGGAGTATACACTTCCAAACTAGAACATAGAAAACAATCTCATTGTATAGCTTTTATAATATATAAAATATTAGATATCTACAAATATTTTGATATTATAATGATATATCTATCATCACTAAGATATAGTGATACTTCAATAAATGCTCTTGTTAATTACCAAGATAATATAAACCAATTTTTACAAAATAATCATATCAATATATTTGACTTTTTAACATCACTTATTATATATATAATTTATATTGCTTATATAGATACATATGTTAGATATATATTAAATATTGGCTTAGTAAACGAATTTCAACATATGAACCCCACTTTAGATATGGAAAATGAAAAAATATTTTTTGATATTTTTGATAAAAATGCAAAAGTAATTTCTATTAATAATATTGATAAAATTATAACATATGCAGAAAAACAACAAATTATAGATACTTTAAAACCTTTGATAGATAAAATAGAAGCTTTAATTAATAGTATAAAGTTTCATCCTAATAATTTTAATTTATTTAGATCAACTGTAGACAATACATTTAATGTCCATCGTAACACATATAGACCTCTTAGTCCAATGAAAGAAACATCTGTATCTCCACTTGAATGGTCCCCACCATCGTTTAAAGCTGGTAAACCTATGCGAACAAAGACAACAAAGACCACAAAGACCACAAAGACCACAAAGACCGCAAAGACCGCAAAGACAGCAAAGACTACAAAGACAGCAAAGACAGCAAAGACTAGGAAGACTGCAAAGGCTGTTAAATAACTGAGAAAAATACCTAATAATAATAAGAATAAATTTATATATATAATTATTTTTATATATAAATAAAATAGAATATGGTTTATTCAAAAGAAAATATAATCAAAAGTCCATACATTCGAAAAAATTGCAAAGATGTTAACAATGAAATATTTAAATTATTGAAACCATATATGAAAAAACATTCGAAGCAAATATATGTGGATTTAATACAAACTATGTATTATATATTTTTTGAGACATTGCCAGAAATAATTGAAGATGGCTTCTCATATAGAAGATTACACACACCAGGATTAAATTATAGGAGAACAGATCATTGTCAAGCTTTTATAATATATAAAATATTAGATATCTGCAAATATTTTGATATTATAATGATATATCTATCATCACTAATATATGGTACTAGGATTTCAATAAATGATCTTATGAATTACAAAGATAATCAGCTTTTCGGGTACAATAATATAGATAACTTTTTACAAAGAAATCATATTCACAAACATGATTTCTTAACAGCACTTATTATATACATAATTTACAATGCTTATATAGATTCATATGTAAAATATGCATTAAATATTGGTTTAGTAAACAAATTGCAAAATGTGTTGCAAGATGGTGGAGATGCTATTCTAAATATAGAAGCTGAACAAATAGTTTTGAATGATCGATATGGTAGACAAACTAAAATAATTTCTTTTAATGATATTGATAAAATTATAACAGATACAGAAAAACAAGAAATTATAGATACTTTAAAACCTTTGATAAATAAAATAGAAGCTCTAATCAATAGTATAAAGCTTCATCCTAATAATTTTAATTTATTTAGATCAACGGTAGACCATACATTTAATGTCCATCAAGACACCTACAGACCTCTCAGTCCAATGAAAGAATCATCTGTATCTCCACTTGAATGGTCCCCACCACCTTTTAAAGGAGGCAAACCTATGCGAACAAGGACTACAAAGACCACAAAGACCACAAAGACCGCAAAGACCGCAAAGACCGCAAAGACCACAAAAGCCACAAAAGCCACAAAGGCTACAAAGGCTACAAAGGCTATAAAGGCTGTTAAACCACTTAGACGAATACCTAAAAGAGATAATATAAAGAACAAATAAGTTTGTATTATCTTTTTGCTTTCATCCTTTTTTCTTATAAATATCTATACCTTTCTTTGATACATATTTGATAAATCGCAAAGTGTAGACATCTTGTAATATACCAAAAGATGTGTTAAAAATACTTTTAATAAATGGCAAAATGAACTCATGAACTAGACTATTACCCAAGAATGTTTCAGAAAAACTGATAATATTAGGATTTATATTCAAGGTTTCCTGTTGGTAAATATTTGTTATTATATCTGTATGGTCTGCATTCATTATGCATGTATCATCATCCTCCTCATCTGTATTAACTAATTTTTTGTTGAAATGTATGACTGTCATATTGCTATCATTAATATTTGTATTAAATTGCACATATAGAACAATTCTTGTGTTTCGTAAAATTTTTTCAACATATTCAGGTTTCTTCAGCACAGATGTGTATTTAACAATAAAACACTTATCTGTATGTTTAATAATCTCGTGTTCTGTATGCATGCATATTTGAATATTCTGTAAGTTGGTTTCTATAATACTTACAAAATTATCTGGGACTTCAACTGCTTCAATTTTATTCAAATCTTTATAAGAATACATTCTTTCAAAAGTTATCTTCTTCCCATCATCTGATTTCTTGAAATTTGCATTATCATCCAATAAATAGATTTTTTTCAAAAATTTCTTGGAACCTACTAAATCATAAACATCTTCTAATCTTTGATGTATTATAAGTGACATCTAACTGATGAATACTTAGTGCAAACATCTGTTTATATACTTTCATCTGAATGATTTTTATACATTAATGTTGAAAACTTAGGTATGGCAATATTATAATTATTTTTTGAAGCATATTTATTATCCTTAATCCATATTCTTATAATATAGTAATTTTTCTTAGGACTAATAGAAATACCATTTATATTACTACTGAATTCATCTGTTTTACCTAATACTTCACCTAAAACTTGTGCAGACACATCAAAAAAATATTCTTCTAATACATATTTATTCAGTTTAAATGAAAAACAACCACCTAGTTTATTATGTTCATCCTCCCAACGTGGCGTAATATGCTCTCGCATAATAAAAAACATACCTTTATAAAATAAACTTTTGAAAGTTACAAAAATTCTTAGAAATTCTTCAACAGTGCTTATAGTACTAATTAATCTATAACTCTTAATATCCCAATTATGGTCAAGTGGATCATGGAAATATATGGCCCAGATATCATTGAGATATGTTTGTGTCATTCTTTTCCTTGTACTACTAAATATAAGGTATTCTTATATAAGATAAAAATAAATTTATTCATCATCAGAATAATCATCTGATATATTACCAAAATCAATATAGTTGTCATTCTCATTTTCGAGTCCATTTGTAATGGAATCCGTTGACACATGAATGTTATTATATAAATTGCACAAAATATTGGATAATTTTTGCTCAGATATTAATGTCTGTACTTGATCTGAATTATATTTATGGACAATATCCACTTTGTCTTTTTGATAATCTCTTTTAGACACAACAACAATATCACCTGTTTCAATAATCACACGTTTACTGAATTTCCGCAAAGAACCGCGAATAATTCCTATACCCTCTGTACCACTATTTGTGATTAAATGTACTCTGCAATTACCAAGTAATTTTTTAACATATGCATATTCCTCATAATTTGTATTCATCTCATAATTATCTGACCTTTGCTGATTAAAAATTTTGTGTTTCTTTTTGTCTCTTATACTAGCTTGGTACATTAGTATTAGTGTTTCTCTCATTAAGAGAGATATAAATTATTCTTATATGGTTGTGAAACTACTAATCAGAGATAATATTTGTATCATTTTCGTTTTTATTTGACATTTTATTCAAAAGATATTCCTTCAATTTTCTGACTGTATTATATTTGTTTACATTGTTTTTTCTATTTGCAATATCATCTAATGTTATACCAGCTTGCGATTCATATCTTTGGATAGCCACTTCTTTATCAATATCAATTTTACGTATTTGGAAATCAAAATATGCCTTATATTTATTAAATTTAATAATATCTTCATTTCGTAAATATTCCATCACATTAATAGTCTTAATATCATTGTCATATTCAGCAATTTTTTCATTGAGAGACATAATGTCTTCTTTGGACAAATTGTCGAAGGCCAATAGGTTGAGAACTTTTTCATATTTTTTATTATATTTTTCACGATAGCCTATCAATAGATTTTGCTTGTCCTTGAGTTGTTCTAAGATTTCCCTATAGTTTTTGAATCTGACAATACTACTCAATATTGTTATAACTGTGCCAATTGACAATGTAACTATATTCATTACAAAGGAAATAATATCTGTCTCAGCAACAATATTTGGATTATTATTCACAAATTCCATAATACTTAATCTGAATGCTTCTATAAGAGTTACTATTGATGATAGTATCAATATACACAATGATATGTTATTGAATTTCTTATACACCTTATCATATGCTGCAGATATTATAAATAACTTGTCATTGGTTTTTTCTTTGTCCATAGCAATATGATTCAACAAATCAATGATTGCCTGCATATGTTTTTCTTCTTCTTTTTCCTTAGGATTATGGTATTGCATCAATTTTTGTGTGATGTACTCATTTGTTAACAATTGTGGCAAATTTTGTTTGAAGTCTTCAGCCACATCATTTGACATATCTACTATTTTGTGTATATATATGTTTTTCGCATATATTGCTACATTATTTTTGTTTTTTCAAGTGTTTCTGAAGATGTTTGCAAAGACCTTCCCTGTACTTGAAAGCAGGACAGGAGCAAAATTTTTGTTCTAGATTGAGCCAATACAGATCACCTTTGGACCCCTTAATCTGAGTAGTTGTTGGGAGTTGCTTGAATTTTTCAAATTTCTCAGCAAGCACATATTTGTTTCCTCCGCGATATCTTGAATGCAACAATAAACCCATATATCCATATAATTCACTCTCTCCACTCAATACATCACATAGATGCATACTAGCAGTCCAATAGATTTCCTCCAGATAATCAATAATCCTTGCACTACGCATACTGCCTGTAACATCCCCCATATCAAGGTCTTGCAACCTTAGCTGTAGGATTTCTGGCTTATCATACTCTTCATTCCATACTCTGTGCTCTAGACATAGATTGACATATTTCCTTGCTCTCTTATACAGATATCTTTCTATATCACTTCTTAGATGTCGCGATATTGATTCTGGAATTTCTTCTGGCACATCATTGATGATTCTCTCTTTGTATAATTCTCTCAGCTCTCTCCAATTTTGAGAAGGAGTGCCTAGTTCTTTGCTAGAAAATCTTCTGTCCAATCTACAATCATAACACTTCATATCTGTTGCATCATTTTCACTTGAACAATTCTTGCAATCCCATTCCCCTTGTTTTTGAAGAATTTCCACAGTTTTTTCAGGAAGTTTCGAAGCAAACATGGATCTGGTGAAAATGTCAAAATGTCACCATAATTATAAATCAAAATGGCACACATGAGATGAGGAAACATCACCTGAGCATTTTGGAAAGTTGGTTTAAAAATTGGTAGGAAAAAACGGCACTTTTCCTCTTTCAAATTTGATGGTTCAAAATCCAAAAAAAGCCGTTTCAAAAAAAAATTTGAACCCTAGAAGAAATCCGAAGCCACACGAACATGGCTGCAATGGGAGCTGGTCAAGATCGCATTTCTCTTTTGGAGAATGACATGGAGAAGATCAAGAAGGCTCTCCTTGATGTTGTCAAGACCCTTGAGGGGGTTGTCAAGCCTCTCAAGACTCCTGAGCTCAGGGATTTCAACCCCATCCTCACCAAGATCAAGGCTGGATCCTGCATCACTGCCAAGGAGTTCCAGACTCTGGAGAGCTACTGTGATGCCAAGCAGTTTGGTGGAACTGATAGCACCCAGTCTCATGTCCTCACTGCATTCCAGCAGATGGCCAAGAACTCCCTCTCCAAGGAGCTCTGGAAGAGCAACAAAACTGCTGTGATGCAGTTGGATGTCTGGACTGTATTGGGCCACCTCTCCAAGATCTCCAAGCTCAAGTCAGATCAGGCTGTTGGCACCTACTTCACCAAGGACTTTGTCAACTCTTTGGCCAAGTGAAAAATTGAACAATACAAGTTGTAGACAATCCAACAAAAATACTAGATTTTTGGATTCTAGAAAAAAGTGGGATGCTGAAATATAATAAATCCAAGTTCAAACATCAATCACTGTATGGATTGTATGATTTTGGTACTCTATTCTGTGGGATTAAAGTTCCCAGAGGCTTCTCAATTTCCTTCATCAATTTGCCCAAATTAAGCATAATTTCATCATTTGTCTTCCCCAAATTATGCAGAAGATCCTTGTTTGTATTGTCTATATTTTTAAGTATTTCTTTATTGAAATCATCAACGTTTTTGCATTGCTTTTGAAAATCCTTAAGAAGATTGTCCAAAAAATCGCCCATATGTACCCTACTATAGGTATAAAAAATAATTGTAAAGAAGCAGTTTCTATTCTGGTAAATTATGCAAAAAATATCTGAAATGGTTTACTGCATTTTGACCCAAATGTGTTCTGATTATTCTTTCCACTACTTGTCTTGAGTTCAATTCAGGATGATCTTTTAAAAATGCTTCTGCTCTTGAGTATGTGTTACGATCTGGTGTCATTATAGAAAATTTCCTTTTTCTACTAGCAGATTGCTGACCAAGTGATAATGCTTCAATACTACTAACTGCAAGGTTTCCCTGATCAGAATGATAAATTTCTCTTAATATAGATACAAATCTATCTTCATTACTAACACCACCTACTCTCTTTGATTTTGTTTTGGATGATTTTATCTTCTTATAATTTTTATATGACATCATCTTCTTCTTATGTTTAATATATAATTTATTTGAGTTTGATTTTTTATATAATGTCCTCAATTTTTTACCAATTAATACTTTTTTATATTTTGTATATTTTTGCATGCAATATCTATATATATATTACAATATAAATATACAAACTCTCAATGAAATAATAAAAAATGTACTTAAAATTTTCTTATATATTTATATTGAATCTGGTGCCATCAGCAATGATCATAGATGATTATCTTGATTATATGAAAACATACAAGGCCAAGTATGGGGACAAATGTATTGTTTTGATGCAAGTAGGCAGTTTCTATGAAATGTACTCTGTTGTTGATGATACATCTGAAGATATCTATAATATTGCTGATATCTGTAATATTCAAATTTCGAGGAAGAATAAATCCATTAAAGAGGTGTCTATCAGTAATCCACTTATGGCCGGATTTCCTCTATATACATTGCAAAAATTTACAGGAATTTTGCTCAATAATAATTACACCATTGTACTTATTGAACAAGTCACTGAACCACCTAATCCTCAAAGAAAGATCACAGATATTCTCAGTCCTGGTATGAATCTAAATATCACTAGCAAAAGAACAAATTATATGATGGTCATATATTATGAATTTATAGGAAACTTACCTATTGCAGGAGTGGCAGGTATTGATTTATCTACAGGAAATTGCTTTGCATATGAAGCTGGTGCTAATAAAAGCGACCCTGAATTTGCAAATGATGAAGTATTCAGAATGATGGCAACATATAACCCTTGTGAGGTTGTTATTCTGTCTGACAAAGATTATGACAATGATTTGAAGACATATTTATTGAACAATATGAATTTATCAAGTGGCAATTTATTAGTACATTATAAATGGGATACATTTGATTATATGAAATCTATGCAAAAATTATCATTTCAAACTGCAATTTTAGAAAGAGCCTTTGCAGAGAAAAAACAAGAGTCTATGCTAAATATTATTGAAAGTCTTAATTTAGAAAAATATTCTAGTGGGAGAATAGCACTTTGTTGTCTATTGCAATTTGCTTATGAACATAATGTTGATATTATTCAACAGCTTAATGTCCCAGAAATTATAAATGACAATATGCATCTTACTATTGAATATAACAGTGCTGTTCAATTAAATGTACTTGGTCTATATCCACAAGATAAACCATTGATAGATATTTTAAACAGATGTCTGACTGCGTTTGGGTCACGAGTCTTTCGCGAGAGATTATTGAAACCTGTGGTAGACAAAGATGTATTAAATAAAAGATATGATGCAATTGAGTTCTTACTACAAGATTGTAAATTTAAATTAGTTAACAAACATCTTGTGCGTATTTTGGATTTAGAAAGAATTAAACGAAAGATGATGATTGGGAAATACAATCCTCAAGATTGGTGCGGATTTAATACATCTCTTGAAAATGCTGTTGAGATTCTTGAAAAATATCTTGTGATATCTGATGCTGATTTGTTGGAATACAAAGAGATAATTGATTTTTATAGTAATATTATTGATTTGAATGAAGCCAGTAAATACAATATTGGTGACATCAAAGGTAACATATTTTTAAAAGGCGTGTATACTGAAATTGATGCATATACAGAAGAATTTCAGAATGCTTATGATAGGATTGTAAGAACATGCAATGATATAAATAAATTGGATGTTGATTGCAAAATTGAATATTCTGATAAGGATGGACATTATTTACTGATTACTAAAAAAAGATATGAAACTGCTAAGAGTAAAAATGCAGATTATTTCAAGAATTTCACTGTTAAAAATGCAGGAACAGCTACAAATACTAATCTTAAAATATGTAATCAGGAAATCTTGGTTGCTTCTGGGATAATGGATGATAAACAGAGTATCATATCAAGGTTAGTTACTGAATATTATCACAAGTTTATAAAAGATTTCTTGAGCAAATATGCAAGTACTTTGGATAAATTAATTAGGGCTATTGTTGATATTGATATTAATTGTTGCAATGCCCGAAATGCATTTGAATACAGATATTATAGACCTCTTATTGCTGAGGGCACTGATAGTAAATGTTCCTTCATTAATGTTGAAAATCTGAGGCATCCTATTATCGAACGTATTGATGATAGTATTCCTTATGTAGGCAATGATATTAGGCTTTCCAATGATGGCAGTGACGGAATGTTACTTTATGGTATTAATGCTGCAGGCAAAAGTAGTCTTATGAAGTCAGTGGGGCTTTGTATCATAATGGCACAGGCTGGGATGTACGTCCCTGCAAGTAAGATGATATATCATCCATACAGACACATTTTTACTCGAATTTCAGGTATGGATAATATCTATAAGGGTATGAGCAGTTTTACAGTAGAAATGACAGAACTTAGGAATATCCTAAAGCGTTGTGACAAATATAGTCTAGTTCTTGGTGATGAGATATGTAGCGGAACAGAGGCTGTCTCTGCATTAGCAATTGTAGCAGCAGGATTGGACACATTGGTGAAGAAGAAAGCATCTTTTATATTTGCCACACACTTGCATCAACTTACTGGACTAGATATTGTCAAAATGTACTTGGATTCTAGTATTTCAGTGAAGCATATACATATTACTATTGATGAAAACAATAGAATAGTATATGAACGTAAATTACGAGATGGTCAGGGATCTTCTACATATGGAATAGAGGTTTGCAAATCACTTGATATGCCAGTTGATTTTATGAAAATTGCAGAAGGAGTCAGAAAACAGATGGAAGGATATGATACTGTAATAGTGAACCCAGAACATTCGAGGTATCATAAAGATATTTATATGAACAAGTGCAATATTTGTGGTGGCGTCGCAAAAGATACTCATCATATTCAGTACCAATGTGAGAGTGATGCTGATGGCAATTTCAGAGATTTCCATAAAAATATCAAACATAATTTGGTGCCTTTATGCAAAGAATGCCATAAAAAAGAGCATAGTGGTGAGATTGATATCAAGGGATATAAGAAGACATCAGCTGGTATTGTCATTGATGTATCTGTAAATCCAGTTGTTGTTGACAAGAACGAGAAGATTGTGGATGATGCTAAATTGACAGAAGATGATTGTGAGTTAGTGAAACAATATGTGAAACGAGGGAAATGTAATTGGTATATGCGTTTGTCACGGACCAATACATTCAAAAAATGTACTGATGAGAGAAAAATGATTGAGAAGATCAACAAGGTATTGAAAAGAGTGGTTGTATATGGCTTAGAAGAACAGGGGTTGTATAATCTGTTGTATGACCCTAATATGTAGTTCTTGCTACATAATATTCTTGCAATTTAGGGAATAGGATATGCCTATAATAGATGTTTTCAATTTGTGATAATGTACTCTTGAGGACCTTGATAATTTCAGTAAAACAGGTTGTATATCGGGATGACATTTCATCATCAATAATGTTGAATAATTGGTTTTTTATATTTATAAACAGATTTATTATAAATTTCTTCAATATCATTTTAATTATTTAGTTACAAAAATGTGAATTATATTCTTTATATTGGTTATTATTAGAGAATGGCTAATAACTTAAAAAAATTGTTTAATGATTTAAAAACGTCAGTAAAATTGATATCAGATGAACTGATAAATTATATGAAAGCAACAATAAATAGCATAGATGATATCGAATTTGACAAATTAGTTAGATTATATATTTTTCTAGAACATTTTATAAATACTGATATACAACGATTTGATGATGATACAACACCAAATATTAATTCTTATAAAAGAACTCTTATAAATGAATTGGCATTGCAATCAGATAATCAGAAAATCGGTAAAATAAATAATATACAAGATGTTGATTTCAAAGGAGTTGTACAATTAAATAATGATTTAAAAACATTATTAGAGGATTCTCGCAATGTGATATCACAACAAGCACAACAAATAATAGAACAAGAACAGCAACGTGCACTAGCACAACAAGCACAACAACGACAACAACAACAATATGCACAAAATCAACAACCGCAACTACAACGGCAACAAGGGCGACCACAAGCACCAACTCTAATATCATCACAGCAACAACAAGCACTAGCACACCAACAACAAGCACTAGCACAGCAACGACAACAACAACTGCAACAGCAATATCTACCATTCTATATAAATAGAATTCATGGCAGTGGACATGCTTTAACGTATTTAATTTTAAATAATAGAATTTTTGGACAAACTACAGATAATATTGAATTTAATAAATTATTCAATTTAATGTTAATGGTAGATAATAACAATTATATACAATGTTTTATTAATAGTAATAATAAGCTGCTATATACTAAAACTGATAATAATAACTATATACAGTATCGTTTAGATGATAAATTTTTATTGTATGTAGGGGATATCTAATAAATGACCAAGCATTTTTAATATTTTCGTTATATTCATCATTCTGATAATACAAACGATAAAAATAAATGTATTTAAAGTGACCAAATATTGGGTCACTGATCACTTAAGGGATATAAAAAAAAACCTAAAAGTACTTTCCTAAATATACTTCATTATAAACAAATTTATTTTACATTGTATTAGTAGATATATAATGGAACCCCTAAAATTAAAAAATAATTTAGCCAAAGGTATAAAAAAATCTCTTGAAGATATAAAAACTTTTAAAACAGGTATACAAGATGATCTTGATCATCAAATAGCTAATATTTGTTATAAAACATTAAGATATATTAACAAAATTTACGGGCAAGATATATATAGTGATACTGCTATTACAGACAATAATATATCAAACATACAAAAATTATTGATATATATATTCATCATATTTTATTTTCATTCAGCAAATAATGATTTAAGAGATACTCAGCTGAGTGAGCCTAATTGGAAATCTACATTTAAAATTAAAATTAGTAATCTACATGATTTATGGTTTATGCAAAATAAGTTTGCTCAAGTCCCATCAACTAGTATAATATCACCCGCTATTAACAGACCAACAGAATATAAACCTTTCAAACGAAATCATAATATTAATAGAACACAATATCAAGAAAATATCAGAAAAATATTTATGTATACAGCCAATAATTTCTTAGATGGTAAATTAGTAAATATTATAGCAAACAGCGTATATAATATAGCAAAAAATAATTATAATATTTTAACTGCATTATTATCAGATCCATATTATATATCATACAATTTTGAGGTTGGTTTAAACCATCCTAATGTACCAAATCATATCATAAAAGCAAGCAATTTTGTGCGAGGCGATTATGGGTTTCCTTTGGATATTCAACCAGCTAATTTTATTCTAATAGGAGGGGTTGATATAAATTTAGCAACAGGAGGAACTCATTATTTGATTCACAATATTGTGTTTGATAACAATACTAATTTGCCTGTAGTTACAGATGGTGATAACAAATATGTTAAAGTTTTTGATTTTATTCCAGTTAAAAAAAATGGTAATCAAATTAATAATTTAGCTAATACTGAATTAATAGCTGATATTAGTGCAAATACAGCACAAGCAAAAGAAAACGTATTAAATCCAACTGATCAAATTGGAAAATATTTTAATAAAATAGTTAAAAATGATGATAATGAATATAAATTAGAATTTAATACTAATGGAAGAATAAACGATGTTAATTCTCTGAAGTTTGAATTATATGTAATAAAAGAATCATAAGCAAAAACATTTCAATTTATTTTTTGATTTTTATTTACCAAATAATAATAGATATGCCCCGACATAAGATAACATCTAAAGGAGGAGATAATGATTTGTTGTCCAAAATTGGTGAAGTTGCAGCATTGGGTTCACATGCTTCATCTTCATTAATGCAAGAAGTAGCATCTTGTACTGTTGACAAAAAACAATCCGCAATGTCAAACATCTCAAACCTAATGAGTATGGGAAAACAACTATCAACTTTTGGTATGGTTGGCATATATATAAATATCTTCATATACATCTTAGGGCTATATGTGTTCCCTGTTGCCATATTTATATTAGCCTTAGTGTACTTTATTGACGTCTATGTCAATTTCAGCAGACTAAAAACAGCAAAATTTTATGCAGAGACATTAGCATATCAGGAGCTCATTAAAGCCAAGAAATTAGGCTCCATTTATGTAAGTGATTATATTCTTACTATTTTTAGTTTCATCATACTTTCTATCATATGTTTCGGTTGGTGTTTCTATCTGTTTAGGAAAATGCCCACTGACTGTGGAATTAAACAAAGTTTTAGAAAAAATGCTATAATTAATGCTGTATTCCTCCTTGTATTCTTCGTAATCTTTATTATCGAGTTAACAGTTTTTAATATGAAATCAGGAGGGCAATATCGTGACATTCTTTATTCGCAAGTGAATCAATATGTGAATCTCGATTATGCTAAAAGTATACAATCTGCTGAAGACGTATATCCAAAATTGGTGGCATATATCAATGAACAAATATCAGCATATAATAATCCCACTAATCCTATTAAATTAGAAGACCTGCAAACAAGAGCAAAATCAGCCGCTATTACCTATGCTATATTCAAAAAAATCCAAGATAATGATTATAAAATTGATAGTTACAATAAATTTTTTGATAATTATGATAACTTGATAAAATCAATCAATATCCAGAATAATCAGCTAATTGACGCAGATGTTTTTAAGATAGATATCCTGCAAAAACCACAATTAAATGACAAGATGAAAATGCTAGACGAATGCATCAAAATTGGTAATCAAATCAATAGCACAATAAATGAAATGAAAAACAAGACATCTGATGTCACTATTTCTAAGCTTGTAGTTGGTCCCATATTATTAGTTATTTCAATTGCGTGGCTATTTATGCTGTATTATCCCTTAATAAAATACTTGATGCAACTACGCCGTCAATATAATGCAATTAGCCCCATAATTTAATTAGTTTTTTTATGTCTAAATAGAGTAAAGATATGACCAAACGACATTATCGTCACAGAAGAATTGGAGGAACTCTGCCATCAATCAATACAGATGAACAAGTACAACCTTTCAAAATTAATGAAATCATAAATAACATATTTTCTGTTTCATTTAATGTATCAATGATTTTGATATTCTTCGTGGTACTTGCTATTAGCTTGATGGCCATAGTAAATTTACTTATGTTGATTATATATGTTATTTATGAAACAGTCAGTTCGAGAGAAGATACCATCATAAAAGATACATTAAAATATAAGATCATTCAATATGCAGATTTTTTGAGTGGGTTTTCATCACAAGAACCGTTATTTATGATTAATACATCTGCGTCTCTAGTGTCCTTAATCATTATGATTTATGTATTTTTGGTATTTATTTGTATGATTTGTATTATTTTGTATTTCACATATACTGTATTAGTACCTGCACTATATCCCAATTTCCTAATAGATGGGTCAATGTCTGGGAAATCATTTGCCCAATATATTTCAGTAGCAATGTTCGCTGGTCTTGTATTTGCTATTGTACTTGGCGTATTTCATACATTGTATATGAATCGAATAGTCAAACCAGAGGTAATGAATATGAAAAAGAAAATAGCTTCCATAGATAAAACAATTAAACGACAACTTAATAGTCCTGATAATAAATTTAACGCAGAGTTGTTTGATAATCTTATTACGAAAACTAAAGGTACAGCATATCTTGGGGACTTTCGAAAATATGTTATGAACGATTATAAGCAAAAAGATTATTCTAAAGCTCAGCAAAAAATTATAATGATAATCTTGTATTCACACTTATATGATAACATACCTGACACCAATCCTAAAGCCTTGCAACTTGTCAATTATTATTTTTTCAAGGAACCATATATACCAGCTGCAGAAATGGAAATAAATGTCAATGACACAAGTGATTTATCATTTGTATCTTTGCTACTTGACAAGAATAATGTAGGGGCAATCAGTGATGAACTTATAAATTATGATTTCTACAGTGGTATAGAAAAAGATGCAAATATTCGAAAAGTAAGAGAAAACGTAATGAGATTTTTCAATAATCTGAACAAAGAGCTTACTGCATTCACGTTTCAAAATAAGCTACATCTTTTTATTTGGTATATTGTGATATTCTTTGTTTTAACTATAATTGCATTATTTATATATATGCGAGTTGTTTATAAAATGTCAAATGGAACTTTCAATAAACCTATGCAGGAATTAGCTGGCAATATTACAAATGGTATTAGTAGTGGTCTTGGAATAGCAACTGCAGTTGTGCTTCCAAGTGCTCCAGATGTTCCAAGTGATCCTAATGAACTCAAAGTCAAGGTTGATGGATGGAAACCAATGCCAAATGATGTTGCACAAAATAAATTGAAACCAATAGAATCAGATAGTGATACTACTATACAATCATTCAATAATAGAATCAGAGAGTGATACTACTATACAATCATTCAATAAAAGGTAAATAATAAATATAAAATTGTCTACTAGAATAATAGTATTATGGTTTTGCAAACACTATTAGAGTTGTCTAGTAAATTTCAAGTTTTATCTCTATTTTCAGTAAATATTGTGTTGACACAATTTTATGAGTTATTGAATTTGAAGTGGCAACTTGATTATATGATTACAAAGGATAATTTATGTAAAAATTACAGATGGACTAAATTTGAAGTAGAATCTCTCCGTTATAGTCTGTTACAATTTTTTTACGGTGATGATAAAACATTTGAAAAATTACGTCAAAATAATGTAACAGTTTACAGCGTATTTGTAACTTATTTTGTTTTGATTTTGATATTGTTAATAATAGCCCTAATATTTTATCCTATACTTGCGTTTGGCATAGCATTAGTTATATTTATGATATTTTTCATTATAATTGTGGTCATTAATAGTCTGTTTATGAAATCATATGATGACATCTATAATTATATTTATCTGGAAGATAGTGATATATTCAAATACTATGCTGTTTATAAAATATTAAGTGCTGTGATAATAATAAGCAACTTGAAAGATGAAAAATTGGAATTTACATATGAAAAACTCAATGATGCAGAATTGACATTTGATGATGTACTTGAACGTAATATTGCATCTTATGAAAATATTTCACAATCATCCAAGGTTGTTAGTATCAAACAAGATGCATATAAAAAATTAGATTTTTTGAAATATATTGTCTTTGACAAAACATCTCCTTATTATCTAAAATATTTTGATAATGTCTATGCAAGACTACCAAATGCAGATAACCATTATTTCTTATCTGAGCTTAAAAAAGATGCTCCATCAAAAGAGAAAAAACTAGATACAGAAATAAAATGTTTTTACACTAGACTTAATGATTATTACAATAGTAAAAATGATGACAAATCACTCATTCAATTTATTAAAGATGCATATAATAAACCAACTAAAACTGCTGATACTTTACAAACAGATATTCTAAAAAAATTTGATGACAATAATAAACAAGGGGGACTTGAAATATATTCTGGTCTAAAGAATATAATAACAGATATAAATACATTCTTGGCTTCTCTCAAGAATGATTCATCAAATACACAAGATACACTAGATCCAGAAATAAAATGTTTTTACAATAAACTTAATGATTATTATAATAATAAAGATGGTGACAAATCACTCATTCAATTTATTAAAGATGCATATAATAAACCAACTAAAACTGCTGATACTTTAAAAAAAGATATTCTAGAAAAATTTGATGACAATAATAAACAAGGGGGACTTGAAAGCTATACTGATCTAAAGAATATAATAAGAGACATCAAAAATTATTTCGCTAATACAGACAAGTTTTCTATTCTTAATAGTCTGATATCAGATATTTTTAACAATTATGACATTGATATAAATGTCCCCCAAAATGATTATATCACATTTTATTTAGATAACAAAGATGTTTTAACTGATGATACAAAAACACAAGATATTGTGAATAAGCTGAAATATCAAGCAAATTTTATTTATTCATATTTCGTGTTTTTAACAATAGTATTTTTCTTAATATCACATCTTATGTATATGTCTTATAATAGCACTATTTATGTATATGTATTGCTGAGCATATTATCTATATATATATTATTCATTTGGATGTATACACATCAAACTTTTGTAGACTACTAGTAAGAACGCGAGAATGTTAAATATTTTTGAATTTTTAACTGTTTGGGTATTCATTCTTGTATTATTTCATAAAATTACACAAAAGATAGTATGTTTGCCTTTTCTGACTTTTATTGTAATGATTAATGGTTTATATTTTTCACATATAAATCCTTGTAAATTTGTATTGAAGGATTGTAATAAGACATATGAACTCACTGGATATGAAAAACTCTTAGGTGATATTTTTTGCCATGTCGGAATTTTTGTTTTCATATATTTTATTTACGGTATGGAGAGCATATTTAATGAAAAAATATTGCCAACTGCATTGTTATTAGCTTTATATGGTATAATTTATTATCCACCTGATACATATTTGATACCATTTGAGGAAATTGTTACTATATTTTTATTCAGCATAATTTTATATTTATTATTGAGTTATAGATTTGTATGAATTTTTTGAAAATCATAAAAAAAATGAAATAACAGTCATTAAATATTCTTTCGCCAAACAACAGGCCAACAACAAGCGAACGACAGCAAGCAACAAGCTAGCAAATCAACGAATAACTCAAATCCTGTTTTACCAGACAATGGTAACAACAGGTGAATGTCTGAAAAGCGAATTCTTGCGTGTCCATACTGCAGGAGCAGTATATTGTATTACCGATATGATAGTATTCGATGTTCTTAAAAAGATTGGTGACCAATATTACTTGCATATGTGTATCCAGATTAACGAGTTTGATGAAAAAAACTTTCTCTTCCGATGGGATGAGATTCCAAAGGATGTATCTGATATATACGAATACGTCAAGTCGACCTCTATAGTGGAGATAACACCTAACGGTTCATATACTCTATATGGGGACCATATTGCTAGGCGCAACAGCCATAAATACACACTAATCAATTTTCCAAATGATCCATTCAAAATAATGGAATTAGATGTGGCACACTGTGAACTAGATGACGAAAACACAAAATTTATCACAGAAATTGCCGAAAACATGCGCATTGTTAAAGTGTTGTAAAGTAGTTATATAAAATAATGTAAATAAAAATGCCAACTTTTGGCATTATTGTTGAAAACAAGTAAATAAGGTGTCTTTGTTCTTTACGCTATATGTTTTTTATATTTTATTACAGATTTCAAATGCAATTCAATATCCTTACTTGATAATATTTTTGAAGTATTAACTTTTTCCCATTTCATATCATCTTCTATATATCCAAATATAATATTAGGTAATTCAAATTCATCTTTATAGATCAGATATAAATTGTCTAGTATATGTAAATTGATTTTTATTTCACCAGAATGTATATCATATGATATATGTAATACATAATTGTCAAATATGACAATATAATATATATGTACATATCCTTTAATGTATATAAAACCATTATTTTGTACATATTCATATTCATCATCGTAAATTTTACCCCGTCTATCCTTGAGATGTAAATGACCTCTAAAACATTCTTTAGCTTTATCATATAAATTATCTACAAGATATTTGTCAATATATTTTTTTAATTCAAATTTACTATCAATAACATTTTGAGTTTTTAGAAAGATATTCATAGTATAGTAAAATGGGTAACCTTGCTCTTCTGCATATTTCAAATAGTTCTCATAAACACCAAGTGACCCATTATATTTATCATAAGTAAATTTACCTATCTGTAACGTAAATTCTTCATCTTTCAAAGGTGGATAATAATAATTTGATGCAAGCACATCTAAATCTTTGGCAAATAAAAAGTTTTGTATAATTTGATGATATTTGCGAAAACTTTTTGTGCTTGTGTTATCTACACATGCATTTATTCTTTGCATTTTCTGTATAATAATAGATATATTGTTATTCTAAATCATTTTTTATATTTGCAATAAATAAGTACATGCAAAGAATATTTACATTGACAGATTCATCTATCAACATATCTGGTATGAAATGCAAGGCTGAAAAACCTATATTAGCTGCTAAAATGATTGCATCCAAATTGTTTATGTCAAATAATAGCAAAAGTATTAGGTTTACTATCAAGAATAAAACTAAACTATATCATTATCTTGGCAATAATCAAGATAATACTATTAAAGTTAAAGTAACTAATCATAAATTTCAGATGGGAGGATTTCCATTACTAGAATGGAAAGTAGATTTGCCGGACTCTGATAAAACATTTGATACATATTTACTTGGATTTGCTGTATACAGATTATTTTATGTGAAAGCTATCAATATAGGTCAAAAAGATAATGATTATTGGAATGAATATTATCAATATCAACGTAATCTGTTGAATACTATTGCCAATTATGAAAATCTTAATCCAGATAAATTCATAGAACTATATGAACAAATTGAAAAATTATATGAAGAAACAAAAGGAATGGGTCTTACTCCCGGAGCAGGCACAGATGCATCAATTGATAAGGATAAACATATTGTAAGTTCCTTTTTAACATTTTATGCTGAAGAACAACCTATGATGCGACCATCTGGTCCTGAATAGAAGTATCTAGTTGACCAATATATATGGATATGATTATATATAATATATATAGATGCAATGCAACAAAAAGTGTCACTAATCGTAGCATGTACATTTGATGGTGGCATTGGTTATAATGGTGAAATTCCTTGGTATATTCCATCGGATTTGAAAAAATTTAGAGCAGTCACTACAAAATGTGTTGATGAAAACAAAATAAATGCAGTGATAATGGGTCGAAAAACATGGGAAAGTTTATCAAAACCATTGGCAAATAGATTAAATATTGTTATTACATTGAATCCATATTATAAAATTGAAAATGAGAATGTCATAGTAGTACATAGTATAATTGGAGCATTATGTTGTGCAAATAGACCATATATTGAAAATATTTTCATTATAGGCGGGGCTAATATTTATAATACATTTTTGCAAAAAGATATGTTTTATAAAATGATAGATAAAATATATTTATCACTATTATTTTATGATAATAATATTATAACTGATAAACATATTGATATTGAAAGTATTTTGATAAATTTCAAATTACAGAAGGATAAACAATATAAGAATGAACACAATAATAGATTATTTGCTTCATATATTTGTACACCATATGCTACAAAAAAACTTGACACAAAAATGTTTCTAAATAGATAGGTTCTCTGCCTTTATTAGCTTGTTTCAAATTATATTCAATGTCTGATGCATTTTTAATAAGATTTAATTTTGCCTTTTTAGATTTCAAGAATCCTTTGATTTTGAGCAAATCACATACAATTTCTCTTATTGTAATATTATATTGAAAACATTTGTATGAAAATGTTTTTACATCTGTAATAGTATGGTTTTTTTTTTCTGCAAATTCCAATAGTGGCGGAAAATTTAATTGGCAAAAATCCTCTGTAATTTCTGTACCATTTCGTTCCAATTCTGTTATAAAAATAGCCCTTATAATGTTTCGCCAATGTTTACTATCTGCAATGTGACTATTAAGTTTTATTTGCATTTTATGAAAAATGTCAATAATTTCTTGATGTGTAAAAAGAGGCATTCTTACTAAGGTAAATCTACTTTTAACAGGAACATCTATTCTATCAATGTTATGAGCAGTACATATAAAACAAACATTACTTGAATAGCGCTCTAAAATAATGCGATAGCTACTAAAATCGTCTTTGTCTAACAAATCAATATTTTTTATAATGATACAATGTTTTTCGTTACTGATATTTTTATTTTTAATGATATCTATCAGAAATTTACATATAGATGTCAAATTCTTATTCACTGTCGGATGCATCAAGTTAATTTCGAGAAAGTATGGATTATGATAATATATTATTTCTTTGCCCCATGTACATTCGGTTTTATGTAAATGTTGTATATCATACATATCTTGTAGAATCTCATCTATAAATAAATCAGTTGGGAAACCGGATGGTCCATACAAAAGTACATTATGATTGTAATTCTTCAAAAAAGTAAACCATTTACTATAATATTGATGTTGACTAATGATATCCTTGAAATGTACTTTGAATATGGACCAAATATTCGACATTAGAAACATATAAGTATTTCGTTTTTATATTATCTAATGCATGAATATGAAATATTGGGATTAAAACCCAATGCTACCAAAGACGAGATTAAGAAGGCATATAAAGAGATTGCTATCACTTGTCATCCTGATAAGTTAATGCATATTACAGATGAAGTAGAAAAGGAAAAGCGTATTGACAAGTTTAAAAAAGCTACTATAGCCTATAACAAATTATCAGGGTCATCCACACAAGATGATATTGATATAAATGATGACTCATTTTGGGCATCTGATATATTTATGGATGTAGCTAAAATGTTTATAAATAATAATATACGTCCAAAGGCTTATTATAATCCAGTAGAAAAATCAATAGAAGAGAGAATAGTACATAAAGTGAAACTTGATGTAAGTTATATAGATATTTTGAACAATACTAAAAAGAAGGTCAGACTTATTTTAGTAGATATTCAGGACCCCATATTCATAGATATTTATTGTGGAAAATTTCCACAAGTTACAAAACAATATATAGATGATGATGATGTAGAACATGATATTATAGTTGATATGACAATAAAAAAAACAGATGCTGATGGAGATATAGATCATATGATACTCTCGTCTGGTGCTATTGACTTAATAAAAACTGTAGATGTTACTCTTAAAGAGTACATTCTGGGTTATACAAAGAACATTTTATACATAGATTCTATAGAAATACTTGTTACAGTACCAGCATTTCAAAAAGAATATTATGAAATACCTAACAAGGGTATTTTAGGCGGTTCATTAATATTAAATATATGTATTAAATATATTGAAAAAAACGCGTGGTACAATTTTAATGAAAATGACAAGGTTGAAATGCTAAGGCTTTTGGATACATTACAAAAATGATATAAGGATTTGTATAATATTATTAATCATAAAAAGAACATCGTATAATGCCTGCTAAGAAAGTAAGTGAGACTACTGTTACCCCTGTGCAAGTTACGCAAGTTGCGCCAGAAGTTGCTGGTGGAAAGGGAAAGGCTGTTCCCCCAGCTTCTACCCCTGCTAAGAAGAAAGCTGATGTTCCAGTTAAGGCACCAGCTACACAGGCTACTACTGCCCCTATTACGAAAGTAGCTGATGCTAAGACGACAGCTCCTGTCAGTGTTACGCAGACTCAAGTACCTGCACTACCTGCTCAGGTAGTAGATGCAAAGGATGACCCTCAATCAGCTGAACATTTGCTGACTGATTTGCAAGAAAAGGTTACATCACTAACTGGTCAACTTAAGACTATTCAATCTGCCTTGAAGCTACTTGCCAAGGAGTTCGACAAGCAAAAGAAGATTATTGATAAGGTTCAGAAGAAGAAGGAAAAGGCCAAGAAGTCTCCATCTGGTTTTGCAAAACCATGTAAGATTTCTGATGAGCTCTGTGACTTCATCGGAATTGCCAAGGGCACTGAGCAATCTCGAACTGACATTACCAGATTCATCAATTCATATGTTAAGCAACATAATTTGAATAATCCCGAAAATAGAAGAGAATTCTTCCCAGACAAAAAACTTAAGGCTATTCTCAATGTTAAGGATGGAGAGAAGGTCACATATTTTGTACTACAACGTTTGATTGCTCACCATTTCCCTCCTAGTATGAGCAAGCTTGCTGCTGCAGCGGCTGCAGCAAATAAAGCGTAAATGATTAATATTTAATATTTTTTATTGTGTCATAACTTCATATATGATTATATTGGATAAGTATAATATGAATGATTACAAAAGTAATTCAAATTTTACAATATTACTATCTGCATGTACTAAAATGTTAAAAGAGAAATTTGACGTAACATTAGCAGAAGATAAAATCCAAACCTTACTAAGTGATACTATAAAATCAATAGAGGCAGAATACACATCTGTTGACCTTAAATGTAATGAATTGAACAATATGACTTTGTCCAAAATAAAAAATATGTTTGCAAATAATCCTGTACCTAAAACAAATACAACTACAAATAATGTATTAGATGATGACACTATAAATATGAAACTTCGTGAATTAGAGACAAGAAGACAAATAATACCGACATATGAAACTATAACAAATGAACAGGCACAACAAGCATCATATTTGCCACAATCCTTACCTGCAACACAATCGATACAACCCATTACATTTAAATTGCCAGAAAATACTTCAATTAAGGATAGAATATATAAGACATTTATCATAAATAGTTTGAATAGAGATTGGATTAAAAATCCTTGCAGAAATAATATAAAATTTAATGTTCCTCTGACTCTGGATAATTATGAATTCTATCCAGATTGTGTATGTTTCCCATCGTTTGTGAAGAATATATCACCATATGTCATTCTCAATGTCTCGGATGGTACAAAAAAAATTTATTATACATTTATTCCAGTACACTGCATATCTGCTAATGCAAAATGGGATATTTGGAAACCAACTGATAATGTCGAGAATATTGTACTAGGACATAAACATTGGTCAATAAAATTTTATGATTTTTTAAATCACGAATTAGATTTAGGTTCTGATGATATATATATTACTGAAGTCACCAAGATTGTTGATACACAATATAATACATTTAACATCAAGCTACAATTATCAGAACATTCTTTTGAAAATAATTTTAATGCAAATGATTGTGTAATTCTAAAATGTAATAATAAAGTACATTATGTAAGTATCCAGAGTTACAATAATGAAAGCAGAACAATGATGATTGTTGATAAAAAAAATGAATTACAACCTCAAGATTTCATCAATTCAAAGATAATGAATACTGGTAATCAATTTTCATTTATTATTAAATATTTTTGTAAATTATTATGATATTATGATATTATGATACAATAGTAATAGCAGACACAAGAACAAATATGAAGATAGTCATTAATTCTAGTTTATATACAAGGCGCATCTTCTCGATTTCTGTGATTGCAGTCTTTTGATTTTTGACATTTTTATCAATATTGTATATTATAAAGTACATTAAAATCATTAGGCCAACTACCATAAAAATGTGACCAATGACCCCAGATGGGTTAATATGCATATTAAAGTAATTGAACATTATTCGCAATTTATAATCATCAAAATTAATGACAATAATAATGATGAGGATGATAAGTGTATAGAAAGCACCATATGCAATGAGAGCATTATGCAAAATGTTTACATACCCATAATCAATCATTAGTTCAGTGATTGCTAAAGCTATTTGACGGATGATGAAAATGATAATACAGAATAATATTTTATCATCTGATGACAGTTTAAGAGCATCTTCTGGGTCTAGATTTTTATTTCTAAAAGCCTTATAGAATTTGTCTTGAGTTTTTTCCAATAATTTTGAATTGTCCTTCAAATCATCAAGATAATTATTCCAAATTGAATTATATGCAGATTCAGTTGTCAATTTATCATCTAAGGAATTTCCATCTACTGCTTTTTGCATAGGATTTCTGGATTTCTTTTTGGCTATTTCATAGACTTTCATTAGAATGGTGTTTATTTCAGTTGCTGTTTTTTTAAATTCATTATCAAATTTTGTATTTATGTCGCTATATTTAGTATCTATAGTAGTATGGCTATTTTCAACTTTATTTAATTTCAACTTTAATTCTGTTAGATTACTTTTATTATTGGAAAAATTTTTATAATCACTTAGCTTGTCTGATATTGATTTAACAAGTGTTTTTATAGCTTTTATTTCAGTTTCATTTATATTATTTTTTATTTGATTGATATTATTAATAAATGTTTCAATATGTTTTAGATATTCTCGTAATTTTTCTTTCAAATCTTGTAATTCATCAGATGTCAGTAATGGTGTAAAATGTTTTTTTGATTCAACATATGATTTTATATCTGTATGAAATTTTTTGTACTCACCTACTATGTTTATTAGATTTTCGATAGTTTTTGATGATAAGTTTTGTTCAAATGTTGCAATATTATCTAAAATTTCAGTTAATTTAGCATTTAATCCATTGTCGGTTACTGATTTTCTGAAGCTCTCTAGTTCTGTATTATTATTTGTGGTGGGAACAGGTAGATTGCCATAAGCGTTAATTGTTGTTTCTAATTCATCAGGTTTTTGAATTTTTTTATAATTTGTTATAATTAAATTACTAACTTCTTCTAATTTTGATTTTATATTGTCAACACTTTTAAGTTTTTCTTCCCAATTTTCCAAATCTGTCAAAATCTTGTCATAATCTATTTCCTCTTTGTTTGCTAAAGTCTTTTCTTCTCTTTTATCTTTTGGTGCTTCTGTACTAGGTTTTTTCATTGGAATAGGTGGTGCGCCACCTGCATAACCTATCTGTATTTGTTGAGTTTTATTATATAAAGTAGTCAATGCATTTGCAATAATTGGCATAAAATCATTTAACTTACTAAAGATCATTCTTGTTTCTTCTTTAGATTTATCAGATACTGATTGAATAATATGATACATTATCACAATAGTTTTTACTACTTGTGCTAATTGTGAGGTCATTTCACTATTATCATTCATATGATTTTGTTCTTGTATCTCTCGTGGTTGTGCATTTGGTAATTGATCAGATTGATGTAGATTTAGTATAGCATTATTAGATACAATAGTTGTAATTATAGAATTAACAATATCAGAATTAATGTCAGGTGCTTGTGTATATGGAGGTGTTACAGCTATTACAGCATTTTGTACATCATTAGTTGAAGGTTCTGTTAATTGCATTATTTTATTAGCTAATATAACTTCAAAAATATTGTCTATAATTGTTTTGTCAATAGGTTGCACAGATGCTGTTGGTGGTGCATTATTTGGTACATTTCTGCTTAAACTAGTTGTACTAGTTGAACTGGTTGAAACCATATTTTGTAATTTAGATGTAGCTAATGTTGATAACAGTGAATTACGAATAGAGTCAATCATTGATGCATCATAACTAATTGTTTGTATTCCTTGACTTGATGTATTGTTGCTATGAGATGGTGATTGTATGTGCGCTATTAATTTTGAAATAACAGTAGTCAAAATAGATACATGATTCAAAGTGTCAAATACCTTGTGAGATGTATCTAGATTATTTTCTTGTTTTTTATTGATTTGTTGAACTTGTTGAACTTTTTGTGTTACAAGTAAACTTGTTAAAACTTTTTGTAATACTTCATGTAATTTATAAGTTGTATCGTTGGTTGCTTCTACTGGAACGTGTTTAGTAACATGTATTAGATTATATAAAAGTATAGATGGAATAATCATTTTGCCAATGCTTTGAATTGATTGTAGAATTTCTGCTTTAGTTTCTTCATTTTTAGCTGAGATATCTACAATAAATGTTTGATTATCTGTTAATTTAGATTTGTATCTATCATCTTTTGCTATTATGCTAATTATATCCTTGTCTGAAATATTTGAAAGTATAGGTGTTAAATTATAACTATATATTTCTTTTGTTGAATTTTTTGTTTCTTCAAGTAATTGCTCAGTCAATTTTACTAATGTTTCTTTTTTAATCTTGTTGATGCTTGATTTCAAATCCACAAAAAATTGTATGGGTATTTTCCTATCAGTGTCATAATTAGTAATAACAATTTTATCATCAGCACCTCCAATATATATACCATTGCCACCAGCAATAGGTGCATTAATTAATTCTACATTATCAGCATTTAATTGATATAAGTGAAACATTAAAACATTAAGAACATCTGCTGGAAATAATCTATACTGTTCCTCTGATAGTCTGATTCCATTTCTTATCAAATTGAAGAGGATGTTTATTGGTATATTGGCACCTGCATTTAAAGCATCTCTTTCAGCTGTAACTTGATTTAATTTATCTTGAACTACAGTTAATGTAGCGGTAGCTTTATTATATTCTTCTTGAGCATTATCTTTTATTTTTGATATATTGTTAAATAGCGCAAGAGCTTTAGTATGAAATCCTTGTGCTGCAATTTTTTGTCCATTAGTAATTGCTGCCCTTACATTATTTTCGGTTTGAATCTTGTTATTTTGAGCATCAGCTAATTTAGCTTGAGCATCAGCTAATTTAGCTTGAGCATCAGCTAATTTAGCTTGAGCAGCATCATGATCAGCTTCAGCCTTTCTAACTTCATCTTCAGCTGTTGCTAATTTAGCAGCATTATCTGCATTTTTTTCTGGATTATTAAAATCAACATTTAGTTTAAAAACCCTAACACCTAATTGTTGCACGAATTTGGTAACTTTATCTTTTTTACAATCAACAAAATTAATTTTTGTCAATACACTATCTGGTAATCTTTTTGGGTCTGCTAAAATATTCCAAACGACTTCGTCAAAATCATTATCTTTTAGCAATATATGTGAAACTTCTGTATCTGTTAATGGTCTAGTAGACCGTTCTAAAAAGGATTTGATGGTTGCTACATCAGTAGTATCTGTTATTGCAAATGCATCACCCTTATTGAGATCAGCTGTTTTGAATAGTTTCAAATATTTATCAGGATTTGTTGCAATAAGTTCTTTCTTTTTATCAGCATTCAGATTTTGTAAGATAACTTCATCATCTATTTGCTTTAAAGCTTCAATTTTGATTGCATTTATTTTAGGACCTAAAGCTTTCAAAGCATCTTTGGACAAATATTTTATACTATTTTCGGTAATTACTTTATCAACTTGATCCTCCTTTAATGTACTAATTTGTTCAGGTGTAAATTTGGTCAATCTTTTAGGATCATTATTTAAATTATCAATAAATTCCTGTTCTCTATCACCAAAATTAAAGTTCTTCGGCACTGGCGCTGTCCAATCTGTTAAAACTTTGTCTTGGTCTCCTGCTTTGTCATCTATGTATTCATCAAATAACATTTTGCTTTTCATAGACTTAATCTTTGCCGCAATATATTCTGTGTATTTTTTGAGTTCTTCGTTTTTATTATACTGTCTATTGTCTATTAATTCAAGATATTTGGCAATAATAACATTATATTTTGCAAGTTCTTTATCTATCAGATTTTTGGCCTTTTTATACTGCTCTACAAAACATTCATATGCAGATTCGTGGCACTCTTTAGCAGTCTTCTCATCATATCCTGCTATCAACTCGAAAAATGTTCTCAAATCATCATATTGAACTTCTTCAATAGCCGATAATTTGACATTTTTTAATTTTTTTTTAATTTCCTCCAATTTCTTGTGCTCAGGTAGTTTTTCTTTAAATGCCTTTTTATCATTCTCATCAACAATTCCATTCTGAGCAATCAAATCTTCAATTTTTTCTTCAAGATAGGCTATCTCTGCATTGTATTCATCTACAAGTTCTTCAGAATGTTCTTTACGCAATTTGAATTCGAAAAATCTATGCAATTGTTTGAGAATTTCATCTTTAGAATATTTATTGCTTTTTGATAGACTATCTATCATCATTTCTCTGATAAATTCTTTTCTTGCATCTGCGTTAACCATAATATTAGGTACCCTCTAAATTACAACAACAAAAAAGAAAAGTTTACAACTTCATAGCAAGGATAGATGTAAAAATCCATAATACTAAAGTAAAATTATTCAGCTGGCGTTTGATTTGTTTCTTCTCTGCATAATTATAATTAATCTCATCTTCAGTATATGACCCATTATAACTAATAAACAGAGATATAATTGTCATAAAGAATATCAAACCTAAATGTATTAGTATACGCATACCACTACCCAACATATTACCAGGAACTAAGTAAAAATAATACAATGAACCTGCTAAAGACGTAAAAAGATTATGTTTATCAATGTACAGTTTATAAATTGATAGATTATAAGTAAGATTTACTATCACCACAAATAACAAAACAAATACAAAATAGAGCCCAATATATAGTATATAGGCCTGAAAGAAATTTATAACAAAATTTGTGGTCATAGACCAATCAATGACTGTTAGTATTAGCAAACGAATCATAAATGTTATGCCAATAAATACTAGTCTGTCTTCTTTGGTTAATTCAAGAGATTTAATAGATGTCATATCATTGTCTTCTATCTCACTGATAATGTCTTGTAACTTCCTAGCTTTTATTTTGTCATCACCAGTTGGTGCATCTAGAACTGTTTTGAGTTTATCTTTATATTCCCCTAGTAAATTTGTAGTATTATAATCATCTTTCAATTTGTCAATTTTGCTATCATAATCCTTGAAGAGTATTTCATTATCATTAAGAAGAGCTTCTAATATTTCTTTTTTGGCTTTTAATTCATTTTCTCTTTCACCTACGCCACCAGTCATACCAAAACCACCATGTATTTTAATATTAGATGTACTTCCAAAAGCTTTTCCAATATTTTCTATTACATATTTTGAAGCATCCTTTTTTGTTAAGGTTTTATCATCATCTAATATATATTCATCCATAGCATCTGTTAGTCTTTTGACTACTTCATCTTGTTCTTTTTGAATCTTCGCTTTTTTGTACTCAGCAAATACATCATCATTTGCAAACATATTTTTATCAGTGACAGCAAATAATTGGTTCAGTCTTTTGATGATATCCTCTAAAATTTTATTTTCATCTTCCTTCTTGGCCTTGATTAATTTACTTTCATATATAATCTTTTTCAATGTTGCTGGATCTTTCAATGCTTTCATAAATTCTATATAAAACATGTAACGTTTTGGATTAAAATCGTGAACAAAAGTATCAGTCAACATGTTATCAAAAAAGCCGAACTTGGTTTTCATATTATCTGGTTTCAAATCAGACAAATATCCAAATTTAAATGCAAGTTCCTCATAAATATCTTTGAACATATGAATTATTATTACTCCTTATGTAATGTAAATAAAAAAAAACACCATTTGACATCATCCTAGATTGAATTATTTGTTACAAATAATGACCATAATGAAGCAATAATAAGTGAAACCAAAATCATACATAGAATAAACATAGTGTAATAATCTCTAAGCCATATATTAAAAATTTTGAGTACATAAAAACCTATAATTATCCATAAAATTATTACAACAATATAAATATGATTTATTTGATATGTGTTGTATGGTTGATATGGTTCTTCTAAGATTGTTAATAGATCAAATAATGCATCTGTATCTATAGTATTATTTGCTGCCTTGCTTTGCTGGTCATCATCTTTGGCTTTTGTATAATTTTCTAAAAGAGGTACTAATTTCCTCATTTTTTCAATGGAAACCTCACTATTCTCGTAAAAAAATGGGAAATATGACATTGGTAAATTCTTAAGTGGCAATTTCGTCACATCTTTTTTTTCGATATAGTCCTTGTAATCAGCCTTATCTCCTATAAAATATTGGTTGATACTGCTGGCACTGGTCATTATACTCTATTTGTTAGATGATAATAATTTTGGCCATCAAAATAGCAATCACATAATTCAGTATAACTATATAAATTAGATGATTTGCTTTTATAGCATCTGCAGTGATAGTTAATGCATCAGCCTTGTAATTTGCAGGCTCTTTAGTTTGAATGTCACTTGGTTTTTTATATGTCAACATTTCAGTTTCAAGTATAGATTCAAAATCTTGAAAGAGCTTATTTACATCAGTTATAGTATTATCAATAGTTTGAGTCTCTGCAGATGTCATTTTATTCATATTATTATTTATTTTTATCATAAGATTACTAGTATTAGTTACAATATACCCAATATTAGTAGAAGGAGGAGTATCTTTATTCTTTATTAAATTTTCAGACTTTCCTGTTAATGGAATTATATTATTCAATGTAATATCTGGTTGTTTTGGATTTGTATTATAATTGTCGAAAATATTTTTGACAAAAGGATACTTGTTATTAAATTCAGGTATGTTATTATCTTTGATTAGAGAATATAGTTCAGGAATTTTATCATAATCTTTTTGTAATGTATCAAAATATGAAACTAATAACTCTAAATTATCCTCTGTATCTACAGTTTTATCATCCTTAACCTTATTTGAAATTATCTCTTGGTAAAAAACATTTTTGGCATAAGGTGTTTCATTAATACTATTATAATTCATAATTATATAACTTGTTAATTTGCCATTTTTCAAACCATAAATAGGTTGAGACAAATTCTCGTTTATTTTATTAAATGCTTTTACAATAATATTACTGATAGCTGTAATATGTGGCTTATATTTATCAGGATTGTCACTTAATACTATATTATCTAAATCTTTAGGTTCTACAGTTTTATAAATCTTCTCATAAATCTTACCATAATATTTAAGAAAATCTATTATCATATCAATATAAACTTGAGCTATTCTGTCATAGATATAATCCCTATAATATAACATTTCTGTAAAATCAACAGTATTTTTACTAATATCCTTAATTTTATTATTAATATTATATGATTCCAATAGTTTGGTTGAGCTTATGCTTTTAAGTTTATCATCTTTTTCTATATCTTCTTTTGTTGGATTTTTGATTAAGCTTATGTTTGTTGTTTCTGTTGTGCTTGTTGTGTCTTGATTATAATATACATTGCCTTTTCCAATATTACTTATAGCTTTTAATATATCATTAGTAATATTAGATTTTAATGTATCTAATTTATCTTTTATATCTTTATAATTAGGGCTATTTATATCAAATTTATCATCAGAATGAAGTTTTTCTTTTACAGTTAGTGGAATACTATCTATAATTCCATAAATATTTGTCAAAAATTGTTTAATAATTGATAGATTGACATTTGAACACTTATCAAAATAATAAAAGATACTTTTCTTGAATTGTTTAGCATTCAAATAATAAGAAACATCATATTCCGGATAGGTTTTATAATCATTAAATGCAAAAGACATTACATTATCACAATCTACATCATAAACAAATTCAGGTGTTATATCTAACAGTTTTAATTGAAAAGATTGTCTATCATTTATTGGTATGGTTTCAATATTTTTAAAAAGATACGAATATAGTACATTTATAATGGCATTTCCATAATTTCTGCACATATATTCTTGTTTATATCCTTCTATCTCTTCATATTCAGTGTCTAGAGCAATATTGAATGTTTGATTGATATCACTTATATGTTGATTATAAGATTTAGATGGTTTATCAATAATGTAAGTATTGACTACTGAATTATATGATGTAAAATTGGATATTACAAATATAATAATAATTAATATGATACAAATCATCATCATCATTCGCAATAATCCAAAATCTTCATATGATGCTTTTAATTGAGGAATCAGAAATACCAAATTAATAAAAAGCAATACTATCAAAATGATAAATATCAAGAAAGATGTTCCAGATAATCTTTTGTAATTGTCAATATCTGTATAGCCCAACAATCCCGCATAAAATGATGCAAATGAATTTATATTTCTCATATTATCATATCTATATTGGTCTGGTTTATCTATAAGTTCGTTATGTAATTTAATCAAATTACCTAAGATATGGTATATAAATATATAAAATCCAAATAGTACAAAGAAATTCAAAAATGATGCTACTGTAAAATTATTTTCATTAAAATATAGAGGTATACCAATCAGTCTTGCTAGATTTGCTACAATGATTATAATGAAAAATGTCAAATATAAACCATAATAACTATTTATGGTATTAAATGGAGAGATATCTTCTTTAATAGAAAAATATAATGAGAAGTAGAGGGGTAACATTACAAATATAAATACTATCGTAATAAATGCAATAATTATGTATAATATTGCCACCACAGAATAAACCCAAAAATAACGATTTTCCATTATTTGTCTAATCAAAGCAAGAAAGAATTTGAAAAAACTGATGCTTTTATCTATACCAAAAGCGTCGTGTCTAATTAACAATCTATACAGAATCTTCGTGAATTCATATGTGAACAACATCCCCATTATGATGGTTATGACGGCTATAAATATTATGAAACCTTTTTCATCATATTTGAATTTGATGTCATCAATAGCTGATGCTACTTGAAAACGATTTGTTTCATATTCAAAATATTCTTTATTACAAATATTTCGCAAGGTTTTTCCATAATCAAATGCTGTATTATAATTGTATACAAATTTTGTCATATCTATAAGATGGTAGAAAGCAATGCATGTGATGAAAAGAATCATAAAAATATAGACGTATTTAGAATAATTTTCATAATTCATATTTAATTTTTATAAACATAAAAATATCAGGCTATTATATAACCTAATCCAATTCCAATCAAATATATGACAATTAGTATATAACTAGAAAGAGAAGCATCATTTGCTCTTCTATTGGCTTCTATAGAATCAGCGTGATAATCTGTATTTGATAATGCCAATTGATTCTTGAAGACATCTTTGGACAGATTCCATACATTATCATATTTTGCTATATAGCCTGTTTTAATTGTATCAAATTTGGTAGTATAATTTTGGATACCATCTGTTTTGCTTAAGATATTTGTATAATTTTCAGTATTTTTAATATTATATAAATTGATATATCCATCAATGTATTCCTTTTTGTAACTGAATAATAATTGTTCAAAGTAGTTAGATGACTGTGTATTGACTATAGCAAAAATATTGATATATCTCTGATATTCAGCTATTAGTTTATCATATAGAACAGTATCATATGATTGCTTACTTAAAACTGATGCATGTATTTTATCTATGATTTCTTGTATTTTTTCTATATCCTTAAAATATTCTTTTGTTAAATTTTCTGCATCTGTTTGATTTGATTCTGAATATAATGGAAAATGTTTGAACTTTGAAGATTCATGTAAAATATTATAATTACTTATTATCATTTTTGCAAGTTTATAATTCTTATCATTGGTGATGATTTCTGATGACATAATTGCATTTACCTTGACTAAGAATTCCTTTGTCTTGTTTATAAAAATTGTAATATATTCTCTTTTCAGATTGGAGGTATATGCATTAGTATTATAAGTAACTTCTTTAATTATTTTTTGAGTAATAAAATTGTAATCAGTGCCATCTGTTATATCTTCAACACCATTACATTTACATATTGCATTAATAGTTGTTAATGTTTGTGTATACATTGTCAATAAGTATACTTTATAGATTTCTACAATTGAGTTAACTACTTTATTCAAATGCTTATCTGCTATACTAGCACTTAATTTTTCATAATTCAAACTTGATATATTATTGTTATTCTCGTAATTATTGGAATATTCTAAATCTTTTGTACCATCATATATATATCCTTGATGTATATTCGTAATAGCAAATATTAAGTCATTCCTAAATTTATCTACATTCAGATTATTTACATAAATTACATAAATATCTTTATCATTAATAATTTTTTTGGTAGGATTTGGTATACAATTTATCATTACACTAATAAGAAATTTATTTGAAATAGTATTACATTGTTTGTTGTCGTCAAAAAATATATTTGTTCTATCATTTATGTAATAGTCCAGACTATACTCAGGTATATCGTTATAATTAGTATAATCAGAATCATCACACATTCTAATATACACCAACTTTGGTATAAATAACTGTTTTGCAGCTTCGTTGTTAAATGCATCTTGTAGAATTTTATCAGTCATAACATTTACCTGTTTTTGTGCCTTGTCTTGAGTAAATATAGTTGAATAAATAGCTAAATGTATTGCATTTGCATAATTTTTGCAAACTGATTTGTTTTCAATACTAGATTTATCATTTTCCAGAATCTGATTGAAAATTTTGTTGATATTGACCATATTTTGTTTGTATATTTTAGCAGGTTGATATAGTACATATTTATTAATGTTAGTATTATATTCCTGATTCGCCGTACATACAAATATTATCACCAAAATTACTATCAATGGAATAATCATATAGTATAAAATATCTTTGTCTTCGTCTTTAAAAACATTTGGTAGAATCTTCTGAATTCCGAAATATCTCATAAATTTATATACTAACCATATGAAAACAAGACCAATAATGATATTCCCTAGAATGAATATGGTATTTTTCTGTGTATACAAAGGAGCAGATGTTATATCTGATAAACCAACTATATTCTTAAAATAATCATTTATTACACTATCAACTTCATCATAATATTTCAAATCATTATTATGTTTATCTCGAGAATAATTATCAGTTATACGTATAAAAACGTAAGAATATAGACAAAATGTTAATGTCATCATCAGTTTTGTAAATAATGAAGCTGTCCCATCTTGATAATATTTAATATGCCAAACTATAAGTATAATTGCAATAGCCAGAATAGCAATCAAATGTAGTGATATTTGTGTTGCTTCAACTTGAAAAGGTGAAATATCAGCAGTATCTGATAATTTTAGAATAAAATAGATTGAGGGGATGAAAACTATATATAAAGTCAGTATGAATATAAGTAAAAATTTAAATCCTTTGATAATACTTTTTTCATTCCATATTTCTGTGAGTAATAATATAAATTCTGTATTTGTTCCTTGTAATAATATGAATACCAATACAAACGATGAAAATAATGATATGCATAAAGCCATTATCAAAATAATGACATCATAAATACTGTTTTTGGAAAAGTTATCACTTTGCACTTTGATATTATCTAGATTCATAGCAACTTGGAACCTAGATGTTTCATATTCTGTATAAGATGACAAACAAATATCCTTTAAAGACTTGCCATAATCAAAGAAATAGCTATAATTATAGACAAATCTTGTTAATTCATAGAATTGTACAATAATGAATAAACACAAAATGACAAGTAAAATCATATATAGTATTTTATTCTTTGTATCATTTTTCAGGATATCAATCAATTTATATTGCATAATATATGCTCAACTTTATAAAATACATATATAATTTTTATCAGATTAAGATTAAGATATTAGTTTATAATAGATATCTGATATAAAAATGGCACAAGTTAAACCTAAAACAAAAGAAACTACTAAGTGTAAAAAGAAACCATTGATAGTACGTACTATTCTTTTTTATGTCATAACTATCAATTGGATACTGGGAGGAATAGCAATGATTTTAAATATGTCTGCAATGAGTGATATTAGATTACTTTTTATAACATTTTTCTTTGGTTTGTATGGACATCTAATGTATATTTTAGATTAGATGTCATGTATACATAGACCATATTATATCTTTTTGCTTATGTTCAAATTTGGTGCAATATTTATTATAAAAATTTGAATCTACACAAAATGGAAATGTTATTTTTATATCATCTGTAGGGATATATTTCATCATATTGATGCATGACAAAATATCATTTATTACTCTTTTAAGGCTTCTAACACCTTCTTCTTTACCATGAATATCAATTATATTTCGCAAAAGACTATCCTCAATTATTACATCTCCTTTATGCATATTATACTGAGGTAATAGTTCTGGCAAAATGTAATCCTTGCAAATAATAATTTTTTCTTTGGCATTATATCCAGATACTTTTATAGTAATCATTCTATCCTTCAAAATTGGATTAATAGCATTTTCATCATTATACGTAAAGATAATAAGGGATTTAGACAAATCTAAATCAATTTCTTCAAAATACTTGTCAGTGAATCTATCATTTTGTACAGGGTCTGTAATATGTATCAAAGTATTTATAATTTCATCTCCACGAGATGTATTTGATACCTTGTCAAGTTCATCAAATAGAATGACTGGGTTCATCACTTGTGCTTTAATGAGACACTCAATAATTTTGCCGTGAGTTGCACCTTCATATGTATAATGATGCCCATTTAAATAGGATGCATCACTTATACCTCCTAAGGAAATAAACGAGAACGGATAATTCATTGCTTTGCAAATGCCTTCCTTAATTAGCTTTGTTTTACCTACACCAGGCGATCCTTGAATTCCAATGACATAACCGTTACTTTGAGGATTGCTAATCCATTGTGCTAATATTCGAACAATTTGCTCTTTTGTTTCATCATGGCCAAAAATATTTGTATCAATAGTTGATTTGATATTTTGCAAATAATTGGCAATATCATTGTCTGTATTTGTAATAGGCAATGTATGATATCTGCCTATAGGAATTTTTGATAAAATATTCATCCAAGTACTTAATTTGAAATATTCTCCAGAACAAGGTATCATTTTATTCAACTGTTCCAACTTTGATATAATGATATTTTTAACTGTGTTTGAAATATTTAATTTCAAAAATTTAAAACGTAGAGGCTCATTGGTTATATAACTACATTTTTCTAAGTTTTTTTCTAATGCATAAATATTATCTCTTTCGGTCTCCTCAATATTATTGAAATGGTCTCGTTCAAATTTATTATATTTTTTTACTATATCATCGTATTTATGCTTTTTATGTTTAATTTCTGAATTATGATTTGATGATTTTCTTTTTCTACTCTTGGATTGCTTCTCACTTATGATACTATTGATTATAGGTAATAAGGGGTTATTGTTATTACTTGGACCATTGATAAAAAACATTATATTTTTAGGTTTGCTATGATTTTCCTCATCTTCTTCCGAGGAACATTCAGAAGTATCTTCATTGTGTTCTCTACATCCTTCATCTTCATTTTCTTCATCATATTCTTCATCATATTCTTCATTATATTCTTCATTATATTCTTCATCATATTCTTCATCATATTCTTCATCTTCATGTTCATATTCATCTTCGCTATCATCAGATGATTCATCTGGGATATAATCAGGGTCATATTCATAAAATTTTGACATAATCTATGTGATGTGATTTATTCATTATATGCATAAATGTTTTATATGGTTTTGCAGACCAATCACTTATGAAAAGAAAAATAATACAAACATATTTAATTACATATACATAGGTTTAGTCTAATTTGAACTTAATAAAACTGACTGTGAAGGTTTAAGCCAATATTTATTACGAGCTCTAGTTCTTACTGGATGTAATATAATGATATAATATATGGCCATATTTATTAATAATAATATAAGGCCTACAATTAAATATACTTGCAGATATTCTGGATTAATTACATAAAGTGTATATATGATTACAATTACAAATACTGATATAGACAATAAATTCATATAACCAGTCTTTTCAATCATTTGATGTTTCATAATATCAATAGATTTGCTATTGATTTCTTCCTTCATTTTAAACTTAGATGCGTGGTCTTCAAATGTTCTTTGTTCATTTTTCAAGGATCCAGATAATTTAAGATAAACATCTATACTATCTAATTTTGTCACATATATTTTTATTTTTGTACACAATGCAATAAGTAATGCTGAGATTATTTCATTATGATAATTTACTAATGTAAACTTTTCAGGTTCTGTATCTACATTATTACAATTTGGTGCATTACTACGTTGCGTAGCAGATATTGCAAATGGTTCTATATAGTCATACTTATAATAATAATTCACTATATTAATAGCTAGTAATGCCAATCCAAATACCAAACTAGCATATAATTTAATAGATTGCTGAGTATCAATTAAAAGTAATATGATTATTAAAACACTGATAATTGCATATATGACATAATATATATATTGTCGAGTATCTAATGCTTTTAATATACTATTTTGTGCATCATATGTTTTAACTTGCGAATTTATTTTATCTTTTGAGTCTTGAATATTTTGATTCAAGATATTTAATTTAGAACCAACATTATATAGATCTTCCTTCAAATTATCAGCTGTTTTGTTCAATATCTTAACATCTAATTCTTGGTTTGTTGTTATATTCATTAATTTATATGTGCTATTTGAATCAATTCCAGAACAAGTGGATGTTTGTGCTTTAATGCTTAGATCAGTCATAATATTTGAGGTGGCAGTCAAGTAATTAATTTCTTTTATTTCATGTCGTTCAAAAGGAAATGTAGTACTACTAACTTCAATTAAATATTTTTCATAATCTCTAGCTGAAATTCTTTTAGAATGATATTTTTTATTTATAACTTGACCATTCATTGAAGTTATATTACTTGTATCTGGAAATTCAAATTTAACAGGACAAGTAGCTATTACTTTCCCCTTTAAAGTGTTACCATAACTATTATCTTGTGATGCAATCGTTATATTTGTATTTAATATTTCTTCTATATTGAGTAATTTGGCAGCATAATGGTTAAGTTTACTAAAATCAAAATAATCACAAGTGGGAACTTGACTTGATCTAGCAATAAATGTTTCAGTATGATCATAATATCTGAAACACTCAAATAATACTTCTATCAAATAATAAAACGTATATAATTGTCTTTTTAAATTTAATTTACTGAATGATAGCAAAAATTGACAATAATTTTTGACTATATCCTCTTTTGATGCACTTTGGCTAGTATTAAATTGATAATTACTATTTTTTTCAAATGAAGTAATTTCTACAATAGAAGGATCATTATCCCGGATATGTAAAATATTTTGTGCATTAATTTGATAATAAATATTTATTTTATTAGATACTACATTATTAGCATTATACATAGCTACATCATTTCCATTAACATCAAGATTAAGATTAATTTTAAGTTGAACCCAACTCGATTTATCAGTAGGTTCAGTTATATCTATCGTTATACCTTTTATATTTGTATAAGTTATATCATCTGCACTCTTTTTAACAATATCATTGAGTACATTTGCAATGACGCGAATAGTATACAATGTATCTCTATATTTTACATATAAGGCTTTTCTCACAAATTGTGTAGATAGTTCTCGCATCCAAAAAATATATTCTTGGAAATTAGGAGCAACTACGTATGGTATTTTGAACTGTATTATTTTTTTTGTAGTCATTTCAAAGTCAGTACCACTATTGACATTATAAGCGTTTAAAAGAAGATTAATGAAATCTTTATTATCACTAAAAGAACTAAGTAATGAAGTAATGTTGGTTCTAATATCAAGTATTTGTGTATTTGTAGTTTGCCGAGGAGTTCCACTCATTCAAATCCTTTACTTAATCTATATAAAATAAAATATAATATAACTTATACACAAACACGATAATAATAAGCTAATCCACTGTTTTCATTATAACGCTCTATTTTTATCACATCACCTTGTTTAAGTCCTAGCCATTTTGCTATAGGGTCGTTATGTAAAATGTAGGGCAATTGTATTTTACCTCTAATGAGATATTTGTCCATCATTTCTGTGACTTCTTCGTTTGATAACTTAATATGTCGTGGAACAAGTTGATGTTTTGTAGGATTAAACAGAAGATTTTTTAGATGAAAATATTGCAATGTCCCTCCCTTTTTCTGTAACATTTTGTCATATTTACTTAACTGTACCAAGATCGGTGTAGATATAGTATCATTATTGAAGACTATAATAACATTTATCTTTTCATTGTATTTGTTTGTAAAATTTGTAATATCAACACTTGCCAAATCCTTCAATTCTTCCAATATTGATCTCCTAAGTTTTCTTGTTAAAGCAAAGATTATAGTAGTATTTGATGTATGAAATTCAATGATATTTTTATCATTATAGAAATCTTCTCTGTCAATATCTACCTCATGTTCATCAAATTCATCAATATTATCACCACGGTCAATAAGCATTTCTTTTAAATTATTGATAATTATGTCTATCTCCATTTTAGACTAATATAGAATGTATCTTCTTATATATTCATTTTTTTTATTTTTTCCTCAACTGCATATATAATATCCGGATCTACGTAGTTTTTTTTACAAACAGCAGCAGTATTATGCAATTTACTAGCTACCAATTCTAATGCTTTTTTTATAGGATTTTTTGCCCCATTATCAAAAGCATCTTTTGCATAATTTATGAATAAATTATTCGCATTCCAAGTCCGTAAATCCTTGGTAGTAATATCTGGATGAAATTGTTTCAGATATTTGTTGACATCTGACGATGTTATATTAGGAAATACTGGTTGTTCACTATTATTTTGATATTCTTTCATTCTATTATGCAGTATTTTGCTAATAAGTGTATTATTGCATTCACCTATATTGCGAACCCCTTTTTTACCTACAAAATCGAAATAAATATATCCCTTGCTTATTTTCAAATGTTTATAACGAATAGTTGAAACACCAAAAGAACCATTAGATTTCTCATAAGATTTATTACCTACTCTAAAACCACAGTGTATGATTATATAAATAATTATAGCTATATCCCTAATATTCTCATCTTTACTTTGTATATCCTTATTTATTTGGTTTTTAATTTCAAAAAATATTTGATTTAACTCAATAATTTTTTTATACTTAGCTTGGGACCTTTTAGCAACGAAATTAGGATTATAAATATATTGTTTCCGACCTTTTGTATCATATCCTATTGCAAGTATTTTGCTTTTCTTGTTTTTATTGATTAGAACATCAGTATATGCAGGTGGTATCTGCAAAGTTTTAATCCATAACAAAGTATCTTCGTCAATATGCTTTTGTGTTTTTTTATCAATATAGCTGAAACCTTCTTTATAATTACCAAGTCTAATAATGACATTATTCATATCTCTGTTACTTATATTTGACATTTTTATCGCCAAGTATGTCCACAATGGTCACATACATATAAATATTTCATATTATGTGGGTGGTATTTAATGTAAAGGACTTGTTGTTGTTTATTCATATCTTCTATTGTTGGACATTCAGTATTAGGACATTTAATTTGACTATCATTAATTCTACGTAAAGTTGGATCATATCTAAGATATTTGTTAATATTTTGATTATATAAAAGGTCATCTTCTGTATACATTGTTTCTGATATCTTTACACTATTCATATCAGAAACAGTTTTTGAAAATTCACAATGCTTACAATATTTAACCAAAAGTCTATTTTCATCTGTTTTTACATAAAGCATATTATTGCATACTTCACAGAATTCCATGTTTTATAAGTACCTAATTATCTTATATATAATCAATCATTTTTTATTTTTTTAAGGATATAAACATTAAAGTACATTAGTTTCTAATAAAATGAAAATACTCAATCTATATGTAGTACATTCTACATATCTTGAAAATAGATTGAAATATGTCAATATAACAACTTCTATGATAAAAAAACTTGCAGAAGAACAGGGATTTTCTGTTGAAATAAATGTTGTAAAAGAGCCTGCAAAAGACTTTATTGAAACACATATCGAAGACTTTAATAAGAAGGTCAGTTATGATAAAGTAGATGATGATCAATTTAATAATATAATAAATTCTCTTAATGTACACCAAATTTCCAATATAGAAAAGCACAAGGCTATTTATAAAACTATTGCAAGAACGGATGAAGACAATAAAGAACTTCATTTTATTGTAGAGGATGATGTATTAGTAGGAGAAGATTATTTGCATAATATTAAAAATCTTTTTTCAGCATTGAAAGAAGAAAAACTAGTAGATTGGGATATCCTTTTTACTTGTTTAGCTGATATTGAAAATAATGTACCTATTGCATTAAAAGATAGCAGAAAACAGTATAAATTATTGTTAAATAAAAGTTCTTATTTTATAAGGCCTTCGTTAGCTAATAAATTATATACATATCTTGATGTCTATAAATTTCCATTAAAACATGGAATAGCTTATTATCTATGGAAACATAAGGATATTAAGGCGTGTGTTTTAAATAAACATACATTCTTGGAAGGTTCGAAAATAGGGTTATTTCCGACATCTGTCAATAATGCAAACTTTCTATATCAGAATTCACAGTTTATTGCACTTGCTAAATTAACAACAGCTAGTGCAATTTCTGATGAAATGTTGAAAGAAGCAGATAAATTATTTGAAGTACTAGAAAAATTTGAAAACCCAGATGTGTTACATACAATGGGAGTGCTATATTATAAGCGTAATGATTGGACAAAAGCCAAACAATATATGACGCAAGCCTGTGATATGTTACAAAAACATCATGGTTATGTGTCCAAATCATCAGAGATTTTGAACAATGCTATAAACATCTATCAATATGAACAGGTTTTATTGGAAGAATGTAAAAAAAAGACATCGAAATATAATGCTGATAATCCTACACTTGTATTTTAGTCAGTTGCTAATTTTTGTTCAATATTTTCAATTCGTAAGAGAATATGGGGTAATGTTATAGTCTCAAGATGTACTAACTTATCATTCAAAGCCTGTAATTCATTTGTAAGAGTATCAACCTTTTCAGGCAACTCCACTGGGAGCATTCTGGATTCTAATTCTGCTACCTTCTGAGGCAACTCCACTGGGAGCATTCTGGATTCTAATTCTGCTACCTTCTGAGGCAACTCCAC
>JACCDP010327541.1_pt1 | contig 180253 bp, 189 predicted proteins | sample 7445841 | NCBI WGS metagenome assembly JACCDP01 (sample SAMN15323441, study PRJNA562643) | freshwater metagenome | isolation source: river surface water | place: USA:Blue River Watershed | collected 2017-08-17
GCTGTTCCTGTAGAAGTTTCCGTAGAAGTTTGAGTAGCTGTCTGTGTAGAAGTGCCTGTAGCAGTTACCGAAAGTGTAGAAGTACCCGTAGCGGTTTGCGTAGAAGTACCTGTGGCAGTTACCGAAAGCGTAGACGTACCCGTAGCGGTCTGCGTAGAAGTACCTGTGGCAGTTACCGAAAGTGTAGACGTACCCGTAGCGGTCTGCGTAGAAGTCTGTGAAGCTGTTTGAGTAGCTGTTCCTGTAGAAGTTTCCGTAGAAGTTTGAGTAGCTGTCTGTGTAGAAGTGCCTGTAGCAGTTACTGAAAGCGTAGACGTACCCGTAGCGGTCTGCGTAGAAGTCTGTGAAGCTGTTTGAGTAGCTGTTCCTGTAGAAGTTTCCGTATCTGTCTGTGTAGAAGTACCTGTGGCGGTCTGTGTAGCTGTCTGTGTAGCGGTTCCTGTAGCAGTTACTGAAAGGGTAGACGTACCCGTAGAAGTCTGTGTAGAAGTCTGTGTAGAAGTACCCGTGGCGGTCTGTGTAGAAGTGCCTGTAGCAGTTACCGAAAGCGTAGACGTACCCGTAGAAGTCTGTGTAGAAGTCTGTGTAGAAGTACCCGTGGCAGTCTGTGTAGAAGTGCCTGTAGCAGTTACCGAAAGTGTAGAAGTACCCGTGGCGGTCTGCGTAGAAGTACCTGTGGCAGTTACCGAATGTGTGGACGTTGCAGTGGGTGTATACTGCAGCGATGGTACATAATCTAATGTATCCTGACACGTCTTAATTGCACTGATAACAGGACAATAAAACCGAACTTTATAATCAAGACAGTTACCATTATTCATATCATTATAACAAATACACCCAACATGTGGATCATAATATACGTATTGTCCTGTATGATCATACGGAATCATAGCATCATCATTCGTAACACATTCTGCAAAATAAGGGTATGGGCAATTTAATAATTCACCCCATGGGAGACTTGGGTCATCACGAATCTGTACAATATATGAATCAATATCTTCATAGTCACCTTCCCCTGTTGGATTATCCCTACTATACCATTTTGATACCCACACGTTATCGTCCGCAATACCATCACTATTTCCATCATAAAATTTCCATTTTGGAATACATGTAGACGAAGAAGTTTGGGTAGAGGTTGATGTGGAAGAAGATGTAGAAGTACCCGTAGCTGTAGCGGTTGAAGTCATTGTAGATGTTCCTGTAGGTGTAGCGGTTGCAGTAGGACATCCAATTGAACCATCTGAATTATAAATCGCTACAATAGAGATTCTTCCTTCGCGCTGAATCGTTAGATCTTCTGTTTGATACTGCAATTCAATGATTTGACGATTTCGTAACTTGAAAAAATATCCTTTGAACCAACTCATTGATGGACATGTAATTACAGAACCCGCTGTATTTCCAGTAAACCCAATCGGATAATAATCCAATGTCTCCTCTGCCAGTATTGCATCATCCAGGGTCATCCATCCCAGAAATTCATTATAACGAAGATTGCCCATAACTACCCCTACATCATACGTGACTTGATAGATATGTTGGTTTAAGTTATCCGTACACCCGTACGATATTGGGGCATAAATAACAGGATCACATGGATACGTCTCACATATACCACAATCTGTAGTACAACTATAACATGATTCGTGACCATTACATACACCATCACCGCACCAAGGTGGACAAATACCGCAATCTCCAGGGCATGATGCACAATTTTCATCCCCATTACAAGTACCATCTCCGCACATTGGGCAACTACCACAATCTCCTGGACATGTTTCACAAGTTTCTCCGTTATTACACGTACCATCTCCACACCATTCTGTGGGGGGACAAGACCCACAATCCTGATAACATGAATAACAATCTTCCGTTGGATAGTTACAATATCCATTTCCACAGTATTCTGAAGGCGGTGAGGAGTAGTAGTACGGTGGTGAGGAGGAGTAGTAGTATGGTGGGGAGGAGTAGTAGTATGGTGGTGAGGAGGAGTAGTAGTATGGTGGGGAGGAGTAGTATGGTGGGGAGGAGTAGTAGTATGGTGGGGAGGAGTAGTAGTAAGAAGAACATTCCCCACAGTCGTCAAGGCATGTATGGCATGTTTCGCCGTTATTACATGTCCCATCACCGCACCACATATAATATTCGCATATCCCATTTCCACGATCAATATACTGGGAAGGACATACACATCTTTCTTGATAACTATCCCATACAGATCCAGAAGGGGCACCGATACAATCACTTGGCAATATATCACGACACACAGAATTTTCGTATATCATCCCCGTACTACAAACACATTGCGACCCATCCCATACACCGTTCATGTAGGAACAATCGGGTGCTGGCGGACATGCACCACAATCGTCGGGACACATGAAACAATCTTCTCCACGATCCCAGTTACAAGTCCCATCTCCACAGTATGGGTCGCATGTCCCACAGTCCTGGGAACAGGATCCGCATGTTTCGTCCCCATTACATGTTCCATCCCCGCAAACAGGTGCCGGTGGCGGACAATCCCCACAGTCCGCAGGACAGGATGAGCAAGTTTCAGCGCCAGTACAGGAGGCATCTCCGCAGTGATCTTCGCTGGGGCAAGATCCACAATCCGCAGGGCATGCAACACAGTCTTCCCACTCCTGACAGATGGTATCGCCACACCCTGGTTCTCCGCTACACGGTCCACAATCATCCGGACAGGTTTGGCAACTTTCCACTCCTGCTGTACAAACGAAATCACCACATCGGACTTCGCTACAGTCTGCCGCACACGAAACAAAGTCTTCCCCCAGGGTGATGTCACAGGTGCCATCTCCACAAAACCCTTGGAGGGATCGGGAACCTGGATCTATCATTCCGTTTGTCACGGAGAATAACCACATGAGGGTAACCCCCAGTTGTAGGAGTCGCATTCTACTATTCATAGAGTTATTTCCTATATGAATAGTGGAGCATATATTTAGACCCCTCTGTTTATTCGTTGAGATCTTCATCCTTTGCCAGGCGTAACATCCGTTGCTGCTGCTGGAATTGTATGGATTTTATGCGCGGGGGTTGGGGTTTTGGAAGTACGGGGGACCGCAGTGTACTGTAATAGGTTGCCGATTGCACCGATGGGGATGCCCGACCCACCTGCATGGCATTCTCTGTCGTGACCACTTTTGTGGCCGGCACCACGGATAAACGGCGATTGCTGGCGTGTTTTACATGAACCGGTCCGTGACTGGTACGATATGTTTCCATCGCCTGCAGGGAATTCATTGGATTCTTTATGATGGATGGGGTTTGTGTTATAGAAGCGGGGGCGCGTGGATTCGGCGTTGTTGGTTCCGACGTATAGGGTGTGAACGGACTTTCTTCATCTTTCCCTTTTCCTCCTTCTCCTCCTCCAGGACGGTAGCGTTTGGATTGTTTTGCGGCATCCTTCAGGAGTTTGTTCTTTTTGTAGGCTTTGGATATCATGAAACCACCCAACGTTACGGTAAGAAGACCCACTACGGCGCCCACAATTCCGGCAGAACTGTTCGCCTGCGCACTGCCGTCGGGGGCTGGCAAGAGACCTTGAGCAGCCAGGGCGTCATAATAGGAACGATAGGGTGTTTCAGACGGCGATGGGGTCACCGACGGTGTGGGTGTGGGCGTATTGGACGCGGTATACGTTGCCGTGGTGGATGGACTGGCGGATCCCGACGGAGATCCGGATGCACTGGCACTGGCGGATACCGTCTGTGATGCGGATGCGGTTCCACTGACCGATGACGTGATACTTCCCGATGAGGAAGAGGATGCAGAGGAGGATACAGAAACAGAGGGGGATGGACTTCCAGATGCACTAGGGGTGATCGTACCAGAGGCCGTGACCGAACCTGACGGAGTTGTCGTCCCCGATCCCGATGGACTGGGTGTGGGACTTCCCGTCCCGCTGACACTTCCCGTAGAAGTTACGGTAGATGTGATGGATGCCGAAGTGGAGGGGGAGGAGGAACCCGAACCGGAAGAGGTGGGGGAACCCGTACTTGTAATTGTGGGTGACCCCGAAGAACTTGCGGACACCGAACCCGTGATAGAACCGGATGCCGTGGTTGATGGGGAAGAAGATCCGGATGCACTGTTGCTTACGCTAACCGTGCCGGATGCTGTTGCAGACACAGAACCGGATATGGATCCCGATGAAGTACTGGATACCGATGGGGAACCGGAGGGGGACGCAGAGGAGCTTCTTGAACCAGAGGAGGAGGTCGTTGGTGACACTGATGCAGAGGTTGACGCGCTGACAGATCCGGTGACCGTTGGTGTTACCGATGAACTCCCCGTAGAGGATCCACTGGATGACACAGATACCGACGGAGTACCGGTAGAAGAACCAGAGACACTCCCGCTGGTAGTTGCACTGGCAGATCCAGAGGAACTGGCGGTGGTCGTCATGGTGGATGATACTGTTGCGGACACGGATACCGTAGATGTACCGGAGACAGACACCGTCGTTGTTTCACTCACGGACGTTGTGGGGGAGGGTGTGGTGGTGCCACTTACGGAGCTACTGGATGTGCTGGATGCACTTCCGGAAGTTGTAATTGTAGGAGTTGCGGAAGGGCTGGTTGTGATGGTACCCGTACCTGTAGAGGAGGTGGATACACTGGGAGTGGGACTGGTGGACACGGTCATTGTAGGAGATGCCGATGAACTACCCGTTGGAGTCACGGAACCAGTTGAGCTTACGGAAGGAGTATTACTACCCGTCCCACTGCCCGAAGCGGTAGAACTCACAGTCGCTGTGGCAGATGACGTTGCGGAGGCAGTTGCTGACGCGGTTGCGGTTGCCGTTGCCGAAGCGGTGGCACTGGAGGACGCAGTGGCCGATGCAGTTGCTGTTGCACTAGACGTTGAACTGCTTGATTTTGTAGCGGATCCCGTTGATGTAACCGTTCCAGTCGGAGAAGTAGTTGCCGAAGAAGTGGATGTCGCAGAGGCGGTTGCTGTTGCAGAGGAAGTAGAGGTTGCCGATGCGGTTGCGCTGGAGGACGCGGTGGCCGAAGAAGTGGAAGTGGGGGTTGCCGTTGCTGTGGCGGTGGAAGAGGCGGTTGCGGTAGAGGAAGATGTGGCAGTTGCCGTAGATGTGGCAGTCATCGTGGATGTCATCGTACTGGTCCCCGTCATGGTAGAGGTAGCCGTCATCGTGGATGTCTTTGTGCTGGTACCGGTCATGGTAGAGGTAGCGGTCATCGTACCGGTCATGGTGTTTGTAGATGTCTGTGATGCTGTAGATGTGGAGGTTCCGGTGGCTGTCTGGGTAGCAGTACGCGTGGATGTTCCGGTAGATGTTCCCGTTGAGGATCCAGTAGATGTCTGTGTAGATGTCTGTGTAGATGTACTAGTAGAAGTACCTGTAGGTGTGCTGGTAGATGTCCCCGTCAGTGTTTTCGTTCCCGTACTAGTAGAGGTCTCTGTAACCGTATAGGTTGCGGTAGATGTTGGTGATGGACAGACTCCACAATCTCCTGGACAATTCCCACATGTTTCTCCAGCATCACATGTCTGGTCACCACAATAGGGCCCAATTGCTGCACAGGAACAATATGTATAATAGAGCCCCGTATATCGTGTTGGAGGATTTGCATAATCCTGTTCTGCACAGCAACAGAATGCATTTTGGGATGGAACCCAGGTTCCAAAATTATTACAATTTGTGGAACATTCCATCCAGGATGCCACATTGTTGTTTTGGTATGCACAATAGTCGCAATCTACCGGAGGACAATCCTGTGGACACGAATTACACGTTTCGCCATTATTACAGGTCCCATCCCCACACCATACGGGGGGTGGAGCATAATATGGAGGAGGAGCATAGTAGGGTGGGGGAGCATAATACGGGGGAGGAGCATAGTAGGGCGGAGGGGCATAATACGCATAGTAGGGTGCATAATACGCATAGTAAGGTGCGTAGTAAGGTGGTGGGGGTGCGTAGTAGGGCGGCGGGGCGTAATATGCATAGTAGGGTGCATAATAAGAGTAGTATGGTGCGTAGTAGGGGGCATAGTAGGGTGCATAGTAAGGGGCATAATACCCTCCTCCCCCACAGAGTAAACGTTTATGATATTCTGTAAGATTCTCAATCTCTTCCTCTGTAAAGGTTTCTCTCAATATACGAACACATTGAACTGTATTATAAAATAACGTACGCGGTTGTCCTATATCTTCTCCTGTATCAAGGAAATCTGCATACGCCGTTGGATCTAACGGGGTTGAAATTTGATCCTGGTTCAAAATACTATCAAATATCTGATATTGATTCTCCTCATTCGTGACTACCATAGAGTCGGCTTCATCCAAAAAGGTGGGTTCGGCTGTTGTAAGAAACAGCCCGCCCAGCAAGGCCAGGAAACGCAATATCATCCTATTTACCCTGCGGTTTTTTCGCGACGTTCTGTTTAGATGTGCGGGGTGGTGACATTCAGGATTGCGTCCAGGTGTTCATAGTAGATACCATCATACTTGGACACCTTCTGTGTAAACAGCCACCAAAACAGAATCACGATGATGACCCAGGGTCCATACTGATTCCAGACTATAGCGATCGGATTCTGAAGTACTATGATGTTTACCTGCGGCTGAAATGCATGCATCGGATCCGGTAACTGGTGTTCGCCCTTCCGGCAGATAATACAGATTTGCCCCACTTTCTGGACCCATTCTTCCCAACAGGCCTGGTGGACCGCAATCCGACATTCGCAGGGTGTCGGGGGCATCCACCTGGATTTATTCGGTTCAAAACATATTAAGCATTCAGGATACTGTCTCATCCTATGTGGGTGGCGATTTTCAGGGGGCTCGGAGACCCAGAAGCCACGAACAGTTTGGATCCAGACCCAGATAAAACCCGTAATCCGTTGCCCGCTCCAGAGTCGTCTGACTGAACCGTGCATTCACCCGACTGAAATCTTCCGCGAAGAAGGCATTCATCGTCTTGGCGTGATCCACGAACTTCTGGACTGGCAGATCCGTGCGTTCATGAAGACCGTACCGCTTGATGGCTTCCTGCAGATGTTCCATGCTTAAGAAGGGGCGAACGCAATTTGTCCGAATCAGATAGACCGGCTTGTTTCCCCGTTCACTGATAAATTCTTTGCGCAGGGCATTCGTAATATCGTGGAGGTGTTCGGTACTGGATCCGCGATACTGCATCGGTTTTGCGTGATTGATCTGTTGGAACAGGATGACCGTCTCTTCCCAGGTGGTTAGGCTGTACATACGAACCAGCACACTGAAATCTTCGGCATCGGGAGACTTCTGGAAATACCGTCGCAACACTTCCTGACGATGCTGTCCGTCAATCAGCTTCTGAATGCTTTGCGGGGGCTGCGTGGTATTATCCTTATACTCGGCGACGGTGAAGATTCCCTGAATCGTGGTGGGGTCCGTGATTGTGGACTCCAGATCTGTGACATGTTGGAGATCCATTACGCGGTTGGCTTCCCATACAGGGATCATCGTGAGCCATTTGGCGGATGTCCGATACAATTTACTCTTATCATTGTAAATGAATATCGGGGCGTGTGCGGTGGACATCGTGTGCGTGTGTGTACGTACGTAACTGGTTACCCCGTCACCTTTCATTTTACTTGCGGGATTTTACAACGGAACAGGACGGATAACAGGCTTCGCGGATCCGGAAGATATCGTCGCCATACCGTGCGTACTCCGAAATGGCCGATCCCAGGAAGAGACTAATTCCGTATTTGTAGTATTCCGTTTCGCGATATCCGAAGAGGAAATTCAAGGTGATGTAGAACAGAATCATTGCTGCCCCCCACATCCAGTGATGGATATGATAACAGGAATTGCTGCATACATCGGTATCGCGGACAATGACCAGATTCGGGACGAATTTTCCCTCTTCGTTCTTGCGTTTTCCGCCGAACAAGTAGGTCAACAGGTATCCGACCGCAAAAAGACCGACGAACTTCAGATAGGTTTCAATCTCCTCAGTGAAGCGTTCCTTCTTTTCGTAGGCGGTCCGGACGAAAAAAAGATAATAGAGCATGCCGGCGGATATCGTAGAGCCGATGAGTTTCGTGATCATGGGGTCCCTATGATGGAACCGTAAAATCTATTAGGGGGATGAGGCAATTAGAGGGTGTTACGAAGAACATAGGAGACACTCTGCCGGGTCGGTCTTTGTAGTTTCTTTCTCTTTCTCCTTTTCCTTCATCAGCGCAGGGTCGACGGTAAATTTAATCGCTTGGACCGCCGATTTTGTACGCAGATAATAGATTCCCGTCTTGAGCCCCTTCCGCCATCCGTAGAAATGCATGGAGGACAACTTTGCGATCGTGGGATCCGATACGAACAGATTCAGACTCTGACTCTGACAGATGTAGGCCCCACGATCCGCCGCCATATCAATCAGCGTCTTCTGTTTGATTTCCCACACCGTCTTGTAACGTGCCTTCAAGTTATCCGGAATTTCGGCGATCCCCTGTACAGATCCATTGGCTGCCACAATGCGTTCCTTCAGCTGCGGCGTCCAGAGATCCAACGCCATCAGATCCCGGACTAGATGTTTGTTCACAACGGTGAATTCACCCGCCAACGTACGACGAACATAGATATTCGTGGTGAAGGGTTCGATACATTCATTGTATCCCAGAACTTGACTGGTGGAGGCCGTGGGCATCGGGGCCAACAGCAGCGAATTCCGCAATCCTACACGCTTCACCCGTTCACGAAGTACCATCCAACCCAGATATCCTGCAGAGAGAGGCATATAGGAGGAGAGACGTGAATCAGGATGCCAGAGATCCGGCTGGAGTTTTCCCTGCGATGCCGGCGACCCCTGGAATGTTTCGTACGCCCCTTCCTGTTCAGCCAATACGGTTGACATCTCCACAGCAGCGTAATAGATATTCTCAAAGATTTCCTGATTGAGAGCAGCGGCTTCCGGCGTTTCCCAGGCCATCCCCAGCTCCGCAAAGACATCCGCCAGTCCCTGTACACCAATTCCAATGGGGCGATGCCGCAGATTACTGCGACGGGTTTCCGGGGTCGGATAATAGTTGATGTCAATCACACGATTGAGATTTCGTGTGATGACCGCAACAACCTGACGGAGTTTCGCAAAGTCAAACTTCCCATTCTGAATATAATGAGGAAGTGCAATGGAGGCCAGATTACAGACGGCGGTTTCATCCTTGTCGGAATACTCAATGATTTCCGAACAGTTTCCACAGAAGATTCCGTTAAAGATACCGGCGTGATTGATCGGTTCGTTGAAACAGTAGGTATCGTCCCGTCGTCCCAGATCCTCCACTCCAATAACTTCCTGTTCTACTTTGACCCCGTCGTGATCCGTGAACGTGTAGAGCTTCTCTCCTGGGACCAGTTCGTAGGCTTCCTTGCGGGGGGCATCGGCAACCGGTCCATCATGGGCCAGGAGGAACTTGTGGTAGGGCGTACAGTCCAGGGTATTCCGTTCCCAGCGTCCCTTCACATTCTGGGCGATCGTGACCCGCAGGAGCTGGACATTGTTGTTGGTCAGAGTCACACGAACCGACGACAGTGAATCCCCGTTCCAGATTACCACATCCTTCCCATAGAGATCCTGAATCGGCACTTGGCGGGTCTTCCGATTCGCCGGAAGTTGAATTCCGTGCCATTCGCCTTCGCTGACAGGGGGATCAAAGATCGTCAGCAGAGTTTCGGGAGCGACACAGAGATTGGAGGACTTGATAGTGCCCAGATTCTGTTGGTTGGATTTCTTGTTGGCGGCGTCCTTATGGAGGAGATAGGGCGTTCCCGTCTCAATCTGACTGACCAGAATTTCGGACCAGAGCTTCTGGGCAGAGACCGTACGTTTCGCCTTTCCTTCGCGTTCGTAGCGTTCGTAGAGAGCTTCAAAGGCGTCCCCGTAGACATCGGCCAGACCCGGCGCTTCGTGCGGGCAGAAGAGACTCCAATCGCCACCAGATTCTACGCGCTTCATGAAGAGATCCGGAATCCACAGGGCATAGAAGAGATCGCGGGCACGTTCTTCTTCGGATCCCGTATTGGACTTCATCTTGAGGAACGACTGGATATCGGCATGCCAGGGTTCCAGGTAGATCGCGAAACTGCCGTTACGCTTACCGCCTCCTTGATCAACATAGCGTGCCGTATTGTTAAAGACACGCAGCATTGGCACAATCCCGTTAGACTTTCCCTGCGTACCGGCAATGGTCGTCCCTTCCGCACGAATGTTGTGGATGTGGAGACCAATCCCACCGGCATACTTGGAGATTTGTGCACAGTCCTTGAGTGTCTCAAAGATACCTTCAATGGAATCTGACTTCATTGCCTGAAGAAAACATGAACTGAGCTGCGGACGGGGTGTACCGGCGTTAAAGAGGGTCGGCGTCGCGTGCGTGAAGGCCTTCGTACTCATGAGCGTATAGGTCTCTTCAATTCGTGCCAAACGCGTTTCCAGGGGTAGCGATGCCGTTCCCCACAGTCCTACCGCCACACGGAGCCACATATACTGCGGAGTCTCCACGACCTTCCGCCCCTTCCCACGCAGGAGATAGGCCCGTTCCAGAGTCTTGAATCCGAAATAGTCCAGAAGGAAATCATGTTCCGGTCGGATCATCGCGTTGAGTTCGGTTGCAGCGGTCCGAATAAATTCCAGGATATCCGCTGCCAGAGCCGGAGTGGGAGTCCCCTGGGCATTCGTAAGAGCCCCCAGCTCTTCCATCGCTGCAGAGAAAGTCGGTGGCGCATTCCGCTGACAGTTACTCAGGATGATCTGACTGGCAAGGTGGCCCCAATCCGGATGGACGGTCACGTAGGAAATCGCAATGCGTGCGGCAATTTCATCCAGTTCGGTCGTCGTTACCCCGTCGTGAATTTCGGCCAGAGTCAGCTGGGCCAGCCGGGTGTAATTCACGGAAAGACCCGCGGCCGCTTTCCGCATACGTTCCAACACCTTATCAAACTGGACCGGTTCCTTGGATCCATCGCGCTTGATGACGTACATATCTACTGGAGTGTTCATCGTCGTTGTGGGGGAAACGAACGCAGAGGGCAGTAGGGTCACCTTTATGACCTAAACCCCGCATCCATAATGGAATACCAGATGTCTCTTATTATTCCGCGTGATGAAGCACGAATCATCTTCCGTTTGGCCTCTTTGAGTTTTCTGAGTAGTTTGTATGCGATCTATCGCGGACATTACGATCTGAGTATGGTACCCTTTTCCGTGGGATGTTCTACGATGCTGTACTGGTCCGAACCCCGGTACGGATGGCGGCGGAATGTTGACATGACTACGGTATTCCTGGCACTCATGTATCAGCTCTATCGTACGACGGCAGCGGAGATGGTGATGCCATACTATATCTTGACGGTTCTCACGATTGCCTGTTATCCTGCGGGTATCTATCAACATCAGAAGGGAAACATACGCACGGGTGTCTACATTCACAGTGGGATGCATTGGATCGGTAACATTGCGAATTTTGTGTTGTATTCTGGAGCTATAACCCCATAATATCCATATACGAAATTATTTTGTATTTTTCTGATTTCTGCATACGTTTCTTACGTGTTGTGCGATATTTCCCACCTTTCTGAATCGGTTTGATATCTTTTAGTTGATCTATATCAATTACCCATTCTTGATTAATTCTTTTCAAACCATAATATTCCATAAATCCGGACAACCAAGGAAATAGAATATCACATCTATCTGTTTTTGGAATAGAAACAAAAAACTCCCGGTATGTTTCAGCAGAATCATATAGAGGTTTAAGTGTTTCAATCATTGTAGATGATAAATGTGTTATTCGTAGAAAATCAGAAAAGGGTACCTTCTGTGTTTTATCCGTTAAAAAATGTATTATATCACGATATTTTCTATATTGTGTTTCATTTTGAAGTCTTGCATTAAAATGAAGTTCATACCATGATTTGTCATGATAAGCAATAGAAAAATAAAGAAGACTTAGGGGTTTCTGTAATTTACGTTCTAGGGGTTTACTGAGATCTTTCTCTATACAGTCAATGTGACTCATATCATCAAAATAGAATTGTTTAATATGTGGAAATTTACTGTTCGCGAACAGTAATGCACACTTTAACATTTCAACTGATCCTCCACCTTTATCAAGATTTGATCCTATACTGCATTCAGGTTCATATAATACGTGGGGTATTGTTGCACGTATTGCATTCCCATCTCTATCAAACATAAATGATATGTTAATACATCCTGGATAATCACCCCCTATCTTAATATTGTAGGAATAACGTACACCTTCATACAATACGTCACTTATTGTAGCCTTAAACACATATTTGCCATACCTTAATTGTGTGTCCATCCTATATTATGGATATACAAATTATTTAACCTCATATCAAAAATCCCATACCCCTACAGGAAACAACAACATGGAATGGATGATCCTTGTTACCATCATTTTGGCGGCTCTCACGGGGCTCTACATTCTTCAGACGAACCAGGGCCAACGCACGGAACATTTCGCGGACTACATTGATTCTTCGGCGTCCACGGGAGGTCCCGACGGTGTCAATGTGGAGCTGGCGGCCTTCCCCGAAGGTCAACAGACCCTCCTCAAGGATCACCTGACTCCGTCCGTGGGTCTATCGTCTCTGACGGCCTCCTCTTGTGCTGCCCAGGATCGCGCCCGACAAATGGAAGTGGGTGGGCAGTACGTCCAACGTACGAACAACTATCGTCGTGATTATCCCGACAATTGTTCCGCGCCTCTCACCGAATTCGTGGATTCCATGTATGCACCCCGTGATGGGGTGGGTCTCACGGTTCCATGCAACGGGGCTTGTTAACAGTGACATTCCCATATTATAGTATCATTGCGGTCAGGTATTACGACGATACTATAATTCTTAAGAAGAATATGTACAAGACACCCAAGGGAACCTTTGACATTGTTGGCAACGATGCTGCAACCTACACGGATGTTCTTAACACGATTCGCGCCGTATTTGAAGCGAATGGCGGTGAGTATCTGGAGACTCCCGTCTTTGAACGGAAAGATGTTCTCCTGGGGAAATATGGCGAAGAAGCCGAATCCAAACTGATATACGATCTTCAAGATCAGGGCGGCGAACTGTTATCTCTTCGGTATGATCTGACGATTCCGTTTGTGCGCTATGTGAAAGAAAATGCAATACGAAAAATGCGTCGCTACGCGATCGGAAAAGTCTACCGACGGGATCAGCCGAATAATAAACAGGCCCGGTATCGCGAATTCTACCAGGCCGACTTTGATATCTACGGAGAAACCCAGGAACCGATGATGGCGGAGACCCACCTGTTGATGATGGCGTGTCGGATTCTGGACACCTACGGGATTCGCTACCGGATTCTTATTAACGATATCCAGAATATTCATGCAATGCTGGAAGCATGTGGGGTTCCGGCCGAACAGTACAAACGGGTCTGTACCGTCATTGATAAGTTGGATAAGGTCCCGTTTGCAGCGATTATCCAGGAACTCTTGGAGGTGGCACCTACTGTAGATCTGACGCGTCTTCAGGGGATGTTGGAAACTTCGGATCCCATCAATCCGACAACCCAGACGCAGTTTGGTCTTCTCCGTGAGTATATGGGGGCGTTCGGTCAGGCGGGTACACTCCAGTTCCAGAATTCCTTGGCCCGTGGATTGGAATATTACACCGGATTTATCTGGGAATTCAAATGTGAAGGTCTGGATTCTACCATTGTTGCTGGGGGTCGGTATGACGGACTTCTGGATGCACCGTGTGCGGGGATTAGTGTAGGGGTGAGTCGGCTGTGTGCGGTTGTAGCGGAGAAGGAAATGGACTGGAAGGAGGAATACACGGTAACCACGATCGGATCCGTGTCCGTGGTGGATAAGTTACGCGTTGTGAATTATATTCAGAATCTCTTTCCGCAAAAGAAGGTTGTCTATGACTTCTCTGCGAAGGATCGGAAATTTACGAAGACACTCCAGGACTGTGCGGTCAATTATTCCCGCTATATCGTGATTGTGGCCGAAACGGAATGGAAAGAGGGACTTATAAAGCTCAAGGACCTAAAGGAGAAAACGGAGAACAGTATCAAAGTAATTTCATAAAACTCCGAATATCTTTGAAGAGTGTACCCGATGCCAGGGCCGCCAGGGGTGCCGAAAAATAGAATGCCCCGTTGATATGTTCCTGATTCATATCAAAATAGGCTGCGTAGGAATGCAGGAATAAACGGAGTTCGTCAATCAGAATCACCAGAATAGGAACCTGAATAAAAAAACGGATCGCTGGATGAATTACCGACAGTAATTGATCCAGGGCCACAGAAATCCCCAACGTCAAAACACTGATGGATACAATAAGCGTATACCGTTCCACGAACATCGTTCTCTACTATATATCCAGATTCAATGTACCACCGGTCACTCCATATTCGTTGGTGGTTTTCCCATGACGCTCTTCTTCCTCTTCCCGTTCTGTTTCGTCTCCCTCTTCCTCTTCCAGATCATAATCATAGATTGTAAAGTCATCTTCTGGAGCGATTTGTGCCTGCTGTTTCCAGGCCCCGCCCAACCATTTTGTGGAGGAGGATTCAGTCACATGGACAATCATATTTCCATTGTTGGCTGCTTTTTCGGCTTCGCGGGCGGCCTGTACATCGGACCAGAATTCCTGTGCGGCCGGCCAACCAACGGCTTCCCACCACTGGTGATTTCGCAACACCGTACGCGGATACCATCCCGTAAGCCACCATACCGACGATTCCAAGAGTGGAAGATTTTCGGGAGGCGGCGGGAGGTCGGCATCTTCCAGATCCTCCACCGGTTCACTGTAGCGGTAACACCACGATGCCGGATTCTCCAGCCAACCATATACCTGAATACGTCCCTTCCACGGAGCCACCTCAATGTCATCCGCATCCTCTTCCGTGATCGCATCTTCGGGCCGTTGCTGAAACTGGGCCTCAATGAAATCCACGGCCTCTGACTGACAGACTTCCATCTGGACCTGCATCTGGGCGTAGTACTCCGCCGGCACATAGATTCCGGGCTGTCGGGTTTTCGGCGACTTGATTTCCACCAGACGACCCGTAAGAGGCCCGTTCGTCACCAACCCATCGGGACTGGCGGAGAGCCACGGAATCGTCGGATGATTGAAACGTCCCACCGTATCACACACCGTATGGTCTCCCGCGATCTCCAACTCATAAATCCGACATGTCACCGGTTCAAAGCGGTGGCCCCACGACGTGGCCACCATATCTCCGTCCTCCTGGGCAATGGCGACGGTACCCCCCGTTGCGCGATCGCCGGGGTCAGCGGATTCCAGCTTTGAACGCAGCATCGCCCCGCGACTGCCCGTGAGAATATTGTGAAATTCGGAGGCGGTGAGCCGATTCCGACGCTGGGCGTACCAGTCGGCACTGTGCTGGGCGACCTGGGGTTTGTTCATGAGGGACTGAATATCGTCGGGGGTGAGTGTCGGCAGGGATTCAATTAGCGTCTGATGGTGGGCCCGAAACCAGGTTTCGGCGGCGTCATGCAGAGCCTCCTCCATTTCGGCGCGATCCGTGGGGTCCTCCAGGAAATCCAACAGGGTTTCGGAGGCCAAATCGTGGACCGCATCCCATACTTCGTCGGCAATGTCTTCGTCGTCAAACATGCCGACATTGTAAAGATCTGGCAGGTTGTCATCGCACCAATCTGTCAGATCATCTGTCATCGTTCTCCTATCTAAATTTAGGCGGGGGGAGTATTTAGGTCGTTGGGTGTCGCTGCCTTGCGCTGCTTCTGCGTCATACGCACCGCGGGGGGCGCGTTGTCTATGCGAAATGTCTTCAGTCCAGATGTCGTCGTTCGTTCTTTCAAACCTCGGATGGAGAGTACCGTAGCGGTGGCCGCGTCGTATTCAACGGCAACTTTTGTGTTCAACTGGCGTAACTCAAATGCCTGCAGGATCGCCGTCAGAAGGGAGGCTCGTTCGGCGGGGCGGAGATTCGGATATCCCTGGACGAACTTCCGTAGACGATCCAGACGGGATCCACGATCCAGCTTCTGCCAGGGCTGTTGGAAGGTGGCAAGCGTCTCCGCCGCAAATAATTCTTCCAGACTGCTTTCGGTGGCTCTGGCCACATTGTCTCCCATAAATGGACCCAGCGGGACTTCGGGTGCAGGGGTAGAAGGCATACGCTTACGGAGAGTCTTATTTCGGTTCATACTTAATTCTATTACGTTCGCTTTCGTTTAGACCTGCACCGGTGTTCCAAATTTCTGTGTCTGCAGCGAACCGTTCATCGGAGGTGGTGTCCCGCAATACGAACAGAGATCCCATCCGCCAGATCTCCAGCCCGGCGGTCATACCGGCCCCTTGACAGACCGGGCCTTCCAGAGGTAGCGGTGTCGCTGGGGTCGTTTTCTTAATGATACGTCGTGGAGGCATGGGGGACTTCTTCTCTTGTAAGGTTGTTTTGGCGTACTTTAAATCCACGACTGCCGTAGATGGCAGCGCCGTTCTATGCAGTACAAACGACCGGAGTACAGCCGGGAGGAGGAGCAGCTGGGCGTGATGGCTCCCGACAGGCCAATGATCAGCGTCTCCTGGATCGCGAAGCGCAGACCCGCAGTTGGGCCGCACCGCTGCCCGATTTTGCTGCGATGCCCCGTTACACCGAACCGGCACGGATGCGTGCGGAATGGGATACACGGGATACTATGAACCATCGTCTCTGGTCGGACACCATGTCCGCGGGAGCAAAGGCGGTGACACCGACCATGTTAGCCCATCATCCGACCCAGGGTGTGGATATGAATATGCCGGCAGTTTCCCGTCAGGATCCGCGTTCGTATGTAACGGGGCCGGTATATTATCCCGATGCCCCGGCAATTCGTCCGGGTGAACAGATTCAACAGCGGCCGATGGTGCCGGCACGATCCATGTTTCAGAATGCCTGGACAACGGAATTGGATATGGAAGGCCATGCGCCGAATATGGCACGGGAAATGCGTGCCGTCGTGAAGGAGGAGAACCGGTTTCGTATGGAGGATAGTAGTGCCCGTATGATGGACCGAATGTTCCAACATCAGTGGAATCTGCCGGCACCGACAAATCTGCAGGAACAACTCCAGGCAGCGGAAGCATTGCGGCCAAAACAGGATGATTACAGGGTTCCGATGTAAATCGGAATCCTTACGTACTGCATATCCGGGTTCCTATGCAATGTATGAGCGTGTCAGGTAAGTTTAAATGAATAAAGAAAACACATCGGGTTAAGAAGAATGAATCCGGAATATGAACCGTATTGGTCTACGTATCTGCAACAGTTTGCCGATCTTCCTGCTTCGGAGTTCCAACGTATTCGTCGGGATACGAACAAATTCTGTGTGATCGTGGAACCTCGTTGCCATCCTCTGTTGATCCCTGTGATCAAGAACTTCATGTATTTACTCCAGGAGAAGGGCTATGGATTGATCGTATACCACGGAACGGCCAACGAACAATTCCTTCGGGATGGACTTGCGGGGTGGCCGGATACAATTCATTATGTCCAGATGGGATGTGCAAATCTATCGCCTTCCATGTACAATACGATGTTCAAATCATTATCTTTCTGGGAAGGACTCCTGAAGATGGGGTGTGAACATGCGCTGATCTTTCAGACAGATGTCGTCCTATTCAAAGATACGATTGACGATTACTTGGACTATGACTATGTCGGGGCGCCATGGAAAGATTCGTTCTTTGGCTGCAGGGTCGGAAATGGTGGGTTTAGTCTGCGGCGTGTAGAAACCATGCTACGTCTTCTTACACTGCCACCTGCACAACGGAATGTGTACGGAAATGAAGATGGATTTTTCGGTCTGCTGTGTATGCGGAATGGATACAACCTACCAAGTGTGGATGTAGCCAGTACGTTTTCGGTGGAAACAATCTATCACCCGGATCCGTGCGGTCTACATAAACCGTGGTTATCCGTATTTCCTTCCTATGAAACCTATGAAACGATGATGTCGCGACGTGTTGTTCGGGGATGCCCTTCTAAATGACGATACTGTCCGCCTAACGGCTAATCTATCCGCCTATCCGGCTAATCTGTCCGCCTATCCGGCTAATCAAACGATACCCGCACCGGGACCTGAAGATGATTCACGGTTTTCATTGCCGACTGACTCATCTCCTTTCGCTTACGGCGACCGGTGGGCGTCTTGGATTCCGGAGACTTACTGTAGTGTTCGCGGAAACTGGTGGTCATATCCTGTTCAATGTCCTTCACATGTTCCAGAATATAATTCATGACCCCCTTTTCCAGAGCCCACCGGAAGAAATTCAACTGTCCGACGGTGGTCTCCTTGATCGGCGGCTGACCGCGGACCTGGAATTCAATGCGTTCGCGGCGACAGAAGGGGTCAAAGAGACGCTTACTGTAGGCCTTGAGTTCACGCTTATAGTGAAAGTGTACCATGAACTGGCGATCCTCCAGGGTATAACAGACATTGAACTTCTTGGAATAATTGGTGACGAACCAGTCAATGAGTCGGAGACTGACCGGCGATGTACCCGTGAGCACCGGAAGAATCTCCTCTAAACGCCCCGGCTGATTGTAGAAATCCTGGAGCCAACGAACGATGAAATCCTGCTTGCACTGAACGCGGTTCTTCTGGGTTTGACGTGCATCCATCTTATTAGACTGTGATTATCCTTGTCGGTTTAAATAGACGCAGAGAAATCTGCAGATCTGGATAGAGGTATGGCATCGCCTGGATCGTTTCCATTACAATTGAATACCCGTATGATAGAAACCGATGTAGATCAGATTCCTATAAAAGGGGACGGTTGGTGTCTCTATGCGTCGTATTTGATGGCATTCCGTGTCTACAAGTCGCCGATTGGAATGTTTGAGACACCGACCGCAGTAGAATGCTGGCGGCTTGCGTGTACCGTATCCACGCTTCTGGAAGACTACATCAATACGCCAGACGGCGAACATCTACGACAAGTGCTGCAAGGAATCCTAGACGCAGAAGTCATGAAAGATGTACGGGGAAACCGAATCACAAATCCGGTAGAATATCTGCATCGGCTTCGGACTCTGAAAACGCCTGGTGTGCCTGCGGAAGGACCAATGTTATGGCCGGATATCTCCATGATAGGGGCTGGGTTTACAAAGGCGATCCCCAGTGTTGGATGGGCTCTCTATGAAGCAGATAAGAGAGAGAATGCTGCTGGTGTTCTCGTACCGACGGGGAAATATAATCTGAATACGGCGATCTTTTCGGAAACTATACAGGATAATGCCCCCTCTACGGATCTGTCCAAACCCTTCCTTCTTCTCATGCACACGGGATCGGACCACTATGAATTGTTACGTCCCAAAGAAGGCCGACCCATTCGGAATCTCTGTTTACCACCGGGTGCCAGCTTAACCTGGAATGATGCGTGGTATCAGTGTGATGGAAATGGATTACCCTATCATATCGGGAACGCAGGAGCCACGGTAGCAGGACCCACGGTAACAGGACCCACTGTAGCAGGACCCACGGTAACAGGACCCACGGTAACAGGACCCACGGTAACAGGACCCACGGTAACAGGACCCACGGTAGCAGGGTCAAACACTGTCAAAGCCCCTCCCCCTGCACCCACAATCCCCACGTGGGCATCCTCTTTTCTCCAACCTTCCAACGTAGATCCCAAGTGTGCCCCCCACGGCATTTTCCAAACGCCCGATTGCGTGACGCGAAATTTGGCCGATCATCTGGCCACCGTAGACAAGTTTGCCCAGTCCTACCGTGTCAGTAAACAGATGGTTGGGTCGGATCCCAAGAGAGCGGCCTACGATGCCGATTATGCCGCCTGGATGGCCGAACCCGATCCCCAGAAGAAGAAGTCTCTCAAGAAAAAGATGGACGCGAAATACTACGATGTGGATATATTGGTACACGCCCCCAGCGGAGAAACGCGCCCTTACAAAGTCGTGAACCCCTACCGGGCCATGGCCAGTCGTGAAACTGTCGGTGTCTCCTTTGCAAATCCAGGCGGGAAGTTCCCTGCTGGAACAGACGAAGCTATTCTCAAGCTGAACGCGGAAGTCCTCCAGGCGATTGCTCCTCCGGAACTCATCGCGAACACTCCCTACGCAATCTCTCTGCTGGAATCCCTATGGTTCTGCGGAACCAATCCGGCGATCAGTACTGACCCACGATGCTATCCGGCGCAGGTGTTGGGAGAGTTACGGGAATACACGACATTCAAGGATCAGGTACGCGATTCAACTGCGGCAGGAAAACTGTTGGCATCCGATTCGCAAGGAGTCGTACGCAAATTTGTGGATTTCCTGAAGGGGAAGGGGGTCACACGGATGGCCGAAGCCCCGCCCGCACCGGTTCCCCCACCGCCTCCTGCACCCGTTCTCCCGTCTCCATCCCCTGCATCGCCTGGAACAATCCGTGTACCTGAAAAAGAGAAAGAGAAGGGCGCAAATGAAGGACTCAACACTCCCTTACCATTACCATCACCATCACCATCACAAACACAATCGCCATCACCCCTCCCGAATGCTGGACGTTCTCCTTCGGTCGGAGATGCGACCCCCGCCGGAGTGCCAGTAATTGTCCCCATGCTCCTCGGAAAACCCAAAGATATCCGCGACGCATTCGTGATCCCATCTCCCCTGGCCGGTGGGCGCCGCAGAGTATTCCCGATTCGTCCACGCAACAAATAAATACGAAAGAAAGAGTAAGGATGCTTACCAATTTTATTACGGGAATGCCAGTGCCTCCTGGAATCGTCGGTCTCCCGTTTGATAAAGAATTCGTCGTGGAGCCAGAGGACCCTGTCTATTATTACCTGCGGGCGGAATCCGATATTATGCAGAAGGGGCTTCCTCCGTTTGTATACGCGGGGAATCCTCTGTTATCGGGTCCCGCCACGGCGATCCATATTACGGGAGGAGCGATTCTGGAGGAAAAGGACACCATGGTCGTCGGCGCCCCGCAGGAACTGGAATTTCTCCAACACCTGGGCATGGCCTTCCAAAAAGAAAAAAAGGGGGCGTGGTATATTCTTCCCCATGCATCCCAATTCTATGAGCCAAGGGACGGTCTATTCCGACGTGATAAAGAGGGGATATCATCGGAGGATGTCAAACCCTTCTATACTCTCATGCTTCAATATGTCCTTCCCGGTCGGTATTGGGCGACCTACAAAGCCCGTGATGGTCTGGCGCTGCCCGAAAGTGTCGCCTATGCCACAAAGTTGGATCAGGATATGAATCAGACCGTGCTGGATTACAATGATCTCCTCCTCAAAAATCCGAATGTAGAATAGATAGACGAAAATGCTCAACCTCATGCTGAAGGCGAAATATAGTTTTATTTCGGCGTTAGTATTTTTCATCGTAGCGAATCCGGAAACCTACAAGTTCACTCAGACACTGTTCGGTGGACTCTTCAAGGTGGCGGAGGCAGGCGCAGCTACCCCCGCGGGACTCCTGTTGCATACCGCGGTCTTCTTCTTTGCCATGTGGGGTCTCATGATGGTCCCGCGGCTCTAAATTATGGAACCCTTATAGAAGAGAATGGACGCCAGTACGTTTACCCGGTTGCGCCGGAATCGGGCGTTGATTTCCAATACGTATACGAAGGTTCCCGGGGTTCCTTCGGAAGTCGTCATGGAACGTGCGGTGGGGCGACAAGCCTTCATCCAGGAGAAGAAACTGGTACAGGAGTGTTGTAATCCCGAAATTAATTACTATAATCCATTTCAAATTAATTTTTTAAATGGCGATGATTGGGAGGAATCCACTGTTACATTAACATTTGGATGCACAGGGTATATTGAATTTGCCCTAGTTGATATAGCTACAGCAAACGTTATCAGTAGTTCAATCGTATTTAGATTTAATTCTCCAACCAATACATTTACATACTCTATCCCGCAAGCGATATCAACGCAGCGTTATATTCTTCTGCTATGGTTAGAACCCGATTCATCTCCCCTTACCGATGTAACCGTGTTCGGTACGACCGTTAATAGAGTAACGTCATTTGGAAATTACTCTCCGGGTGTATATGGTTCATTAGATGTAAGTCAATGTCCAAACCTACGCTTTCTTGATATAGCGGGTAGCATCAATCTTACGTCTGTCAATCTTGGATCTCCGAAAACATTTTTAAACGCAGTATATGCATCGGGTTCCGGGATTACAAGTCTGGATGTATCGGGGTCTACTTCCCTTTCTTTATTAGAAGTGCTGAATTGCTCATCTCTAGAAACTCTTACCCTTACAGGGTGTACAAGTCTGGAAGAATTAAACGCATATTCAAACCCACTACTAAGTACCATAGATGTATCTGGGTGTAGTTCACTCACAAAGCTATATGCATACGACTGTTCAGCGTTGGAAACTCTTACCCTTACGGGGTGTACAAGTCTGGAAGAATTATACGCTCATACGAACCCACTGCTAAGTGCCATAGATGTATCAGGGTTTAGTTCACTCACATTACTAAATGCATATACCTGCCCAACTTTGGGATCCCTTATCCTTACAGGTTGTAGTTCACTCACGACTCTAAATGCATACAACTGTCCTGCGTTAGAAACTCTCACCCTTACGGGGTGTACAAGTCTACAGGTTCTAGACATATTAAATACGCGTGTTCCAGCTATTAATGTTTCTGGGTTTACACAACTTACAACATTGAATACACAAGATAATCCAGATATCGTAAGCATAGATGCATCAGGTTGTATTTTATTGTCCCAATTACTTGCATTTAATTGTACATCTCTACAATCTGTAAATGCTCCAAATTGTACTTCTCTTACAAATCTTGATTGCTTTGGTTCAAGTTCTTTAAGCACAGTAAATGTGGCAAACTGTAATGCAGGGGCAATATTAAATCTGATAAATTGCGGATTTACTACAGCAAACGTAGATCTAGGGTTTGCCAGTTATTTAATAGCAGGCCCAAATCCAGCTACGGGTACGATTAATTTAGAGGGACAGGGTATTGTTATTAATAGTTGCCCTGATTTACTCACCCTAGATGATATATATGGTTGGACTATAACTGGTGTTATAATATGAAGAGGCTAAAGAAGTTGTCTGTATTTTAATGGAAGAGGAAATACTGACAATGCCGCCGAAACCCACAAAACAACAAATCGTGAAAGCCTCTATTCCGCGGGCTCTGCGCGAACAAGTGTGGATCACCTATGCGGGGCGGGTGTACGAACGGAAATGTCTGATCCCGTGGTGCCAGAATACGATGACCGTCTTTGACTTCCATGTGGGGCACGATGTGCCAGAAAGCGCGGGAGGAAAGACCGATATTCCGAATCTGCGGCCGATCTGTGCGCGGTGTAATCTGTCCATGGGAAACGAATATACCGTAGCGGAGTGGTCGGTCTTGTCGCCACCCACAGTCACGACGGACACGAAAAAGGAAACGAAAAAGAATCCATGGTGGATCTGTTGTCATGAAATCTCCGCATGCATGTAGAACGGGATGGACGCCAGTACACTCACACGACTTGTCCGAAATCGGGCGTTGATTTCCAATACGTATACGAAAGTTCCCGGGGTGCCTTCGGAAGTTGTGATGGAACGTGCGGTGGGACGGCAGGCCTTTATCCAGGATAAGAAACTGGTGCAGGGATGTTGTGGGACAAGTGGTCCCACTTTAGGTCCGGTTGTTCAATCTATGATTATCACATTCGGTGGATCTCCGCCCCCTCCTCCAGAAGAAGAACCTACCCGCGGTCTTACAAGAACCATGGTATTTAACCCGGATACTCTGTATGTGATTCTTAAAAATGCATTTGGGAATATTGTGGCACCGGATGGTACTATCATCCCCGTAGATATTCTGGGATCTACGGATACATTTCCAATCCCTGGAATTACAGAGGGAGATGAAGTAACATTCAAATTTGCGACCGTAGAAACGATTCGGATCTACGGGGCTATTAATAATGTGATGGATGTGTCTGTATACGATATGCCGAACATTGATGGTATCATATTTGATAGTGATTTTGATACTGAAGGGGTATTTAATCCTTCTACCGTAAATTCAATCACATTTAATTCTCCATTACCATCCTTACGTAACCTTCAGTTCAATTATGTAAATACTCTCTTTACAACATTAGATGTAACTAACATTGCAAATCTCACTACAATGCATGTTGGATTTGATGGATACCCTGGTACAGGTTTAAGTGGTACAAATCAACTTAATACGATAACCCCCTCCTTGCAAACATTAACAGATATTACTGAACTACACCTCGTAGGTTGTATGTTTATGGCACTGGATGTATCCGTATTATCCTCCTTAGTCAGGTTCAGATGCAGTAACAATGTATTGACATCATTGGTACTACCAACTGCAGATATACTAACGGATTTTACATGTTATGGAAACAGTAGTCTGAGCACGATTACAAATTTATCCACATCTACAAAATTAAATATTTTGAATGTAAATAACTGTAATTTATCAGGTACGTTAGATGTACATTTGAACACCGGTTTAGAAATTTTAGACTGTAGAAACAATCCTGGAATTACCGGCGTAAATATTACAGGGTTAACATCTCTACGGGAACTAGATGTAAGTGACTGTACATTTAGTCCGGCGGGTACATTGAATGTAACGACAAACACCGGTTTAGAAATTTTACAATGTAATAACAATCCTGGAATTACCGGCGTAAATATTACAGGGTTAACGTCTCTACGGGGACTATATGTAAATGAATGTACATTTAGTCCGGCGGGTACATTGAATGTAACGACAAACACCGGTTTAGAAATTTTACAATGTAATAACAATCCTGGAATTACCGGCGTAGACATTACAGGGTTAACGTCTCTACGGGAACTAATTGTAAGTGACTGTATATTTAGTCCGGCGGGTACATTGAATGTAACGACAAACACCGGTTTAGAAATTTTAGACTGTAGAAATAATCCTGGAATTACCGGCGTAAATATTACAGGGTTAACATCTCTACTGGAACTATATGTAAGTGGATGTACATTTAGTCCGGCAGGTACGTTAGATGTACATTTGAACACCGGTTTAGAAATTTTAGAATGTAATAACAATCCTGGAATTACCGGCGTAGACATTACAGGGTTAACGTCTCTGGTGGAACTATATATAAATAATTGTACATTTAGCCCGGCGTATACATTGGATCTACATTTGAATACCGGATTAAGATTCTTAGAATGTAGTAATAATCCGAATCTTATAGGACTCAATATTAATGGAATAACAACATTGTCACAAATATTTATAGTATCTTGTAATTTGTCAGGTACACTAGATGTATCTGATAACATAGCGTTAGAACTCATAATATGTAGAAACAATCCGAATCTTACTGAAGTAATCCTACCATCATCTTCACTATTAAATGAAATACAATGTAATAATACTGGTATTGATCAAACGGGCGCAGATGGTATCGTATCTGCACTTGTTAATAATAATGTAGGGCCGTATGGTCAATTAATAATAAGACAAACTCTACCATACCCCGTAATTGTAGATCCAAATACAGGTTATTGGAATATATTAAAGGGTGCCCCTTATTTCTGGACCATTGGTTAATATACCTATAAAATAGAGGAATGGTTCTTGCTGCTGCATCATCGCTTGTCGCCGCCGAATCTGTATTAGCACTCACACCGATCGCCATCAAAAAAACGCCTCTGGATCCTCTTTCCGCGATCTGGTCGCGTGTCCTCAGTTCCGGTGTCCTGGGGTACGCGCTTTCCGGCGATCGCACACTGGCGGCCGACGAATGGTTCGGCGCCGGTGCCCTGGGATACACCAATCTCCTGCATGTGGCTTCCAGTTACGAAGCCTTCCGCAATCTTCCTGCTGGTCAAGCGATGAGTCTCTTCTACACGTACCCCCTCTGGAATCTCGTCTTCGGCGCCTTCTTTGAGGGCGAACGTATTACGGCGTCCCAGTACGGACTCATGGGACTCGCCGCTGTCGGATCCACGCTTCTCAATCAGGATCCCGGAGTCGCGGCCTCTTCCGAACACAGTGAAGGTCTCGGTCGGAAACCCGTCAAGTGGTGGGGAGTTCTCATGGCCCTCGTCGCAGCTCTCACCGAATCCGGTATGCACGCTCTCCTGAAACATTTCGGCTGGATGGATGCGGCAAAAAGTGTGTGGGTCGTCAACATCAGCGCGGCTCTCTGGCTCAGTGGAATTACCGGAATCAATGCTCTCTTCGGGTCCGGCAAGAGTCTGGAATTCAAGGGCGATGCCCTGGATGTCGCGGAACTCACGGGGTTCCACAGTTTCGCCATGTTCGCCGGCTACTGGCTCCGTTTCTATGCGGTACCCCGTCTCTCTACGGTGACCTATTCTATTCTCAGTTACGCGGGGCTCCTGGCCAGTTACGTGTTTGGCCTCTGGTTCCTCGGCGAAAAACCCGGCTGGATGTCTATGTTGGGGGCGATCCTGATTCTGGTGAGTGGGCTAGTGCTTCAGAACCTGCCCGATGAGAAGGATACGCGGGGAGAGAAGGAAATGAAGAAGGCGCACAATCACGATGACTAACACGCGTTAGACGTGTTCAATGGTGCTACCGTTATCGCTGTCTGTATCTTTTCCCTTCTTCTCCTTCTTTTCCTTCTTCGGTTTGTAGTGATTGTGGACGAACCCATTGACCTGTCTCCAGCCATAGTAAGTCTTCCCCTTTGCCTTGTTGTATTCCTTCACTTCATCCCTGGTAAGAATCTGTGCAATCTGATTCTGATAACGATCCCCGATTTCACGTAGTGCCGTATTCGTGAAATCAGTGATAAACTTCCAGTAATTGCAATGGAGCATCTCAATCTGTTTCACTTTATCATGCTTCTTGGCCTGGATATTCCGACGAACATTGACCAAGAATTCCATCGTCGTGATCACATAGAGTTCCAGGACTTCGCGGATTTCGGCTGACTTTTCTGCCGCGCGTTCCATTCGCTGAACGGCCATACTGAATTCTCGTTCCGTAATTTCATTGAGGAGATATTTCACCCGCAGCTTTCGGAATGCCGCATGATGTTCGTTCGCAGTGATCGCTGGATAATGGGGGAGTTCCACTTGTTCTACATGAATCCCGGTTTGGAGAACGAATATGATATCTTCAATCTGCGTAATCATACAGGGATTCTGCAACAGCTGTCGGAATTCATAATAGTCTGGCCAGCGTCCACAGGCGGCATTCTGTTCCCCCTGTTGCCGGGCTTGATCCATTAGTGCAGTTCCCAATTGCTGCAACCGTTCAAAGTAGTGCGGGTTATGGATCGGCCCCGTCTGAATCTTTCCCGTTTTGTAGGAGAACGCCGTATTACACTGCGTACAGAACATCTGGTCACAACCGTGGACTTTACTGATCGCAACCCCACAGGAGGGACACGGATGACTATCCTTCACAATCGCGGCAACCGTGGCCACCAGATCCGGATCACAGGTATGTTCCTCTTCTGCACGCTTCGGTTCGCGGCACTTGGAACAGAACTGTTTGCTACAGGTTCCACACTTGTAGGCGGTGGAGAGGAACCCGCGACAATCTTCGGCAGGACACGCTGCGATAAACGCGCGCCGTTCCTGCACTTCTGCAGTGACTCCATTGGGATTTGCGGTTGGAGCATTCCCGCTGGCGACTTGGAGAATGTATTGTTTGTTCAATTCCTTGCGCATCTGAAGGAGATTCAGTTGATGCTTCAGTTCCTGTTCCTGCTTATGGAGTTCTTCATTTTCCGTATTGCGTCGTCGGGCTTCCAGTTCGTATTGAACGTATTCCTGGGTCGCCGGCATCAGAGACTTCTCGCGGTCAAAGATGGCCTTGTAGCGGTGTTCCTTGAGATCTCCGTCCACGAAGGATTTCGGTAATTGGTCATACAGGAAACTCCGATTCCAGGCCATCCGACATTGCAAACAGTGCGGGGCTGCAACCGTGGTCAGGAGGTAATTCCGAACGCAGGCGGTACATACACTGTACTGGCACCCCGGGCACACGATTGGCTTCCGTTTGGTTGCCGTATATTCGGAAATGCAGACTTGGCAGATCTGGGATTCGTCGGTCATCTTCGTCGTAGATTTGTTCGCTGCGTCTGATACATCGGATTGGGGGGTTTGGTGATGTCAACTTTTAGGGGGTGTAAAGGATCAATGAAAAAGAACAAACCAGAACAGGGGATACCATGGAAATGAAACGACTCGTAGATTTAGTGGACCGCGGTCCGCGTGATGATGCCTTCTTTCCGACATCATCGCAGGAAACCATCTTTCGTCGGGAATGGCCACCATTCCATAATGCCGTACCGGATACGGTAGAAGTCGGCTTTCAGGGGCGGGCGGCCTGGGGGCAGCGTATTACGGTCCCGCTCTCCCGTGAAGATATCAAGGGAGATCTCCTCCAGTGGATCTGTCTCCGTATTCAACCGCGTTCCTGGTTGGGGGCCGACGTGGAATCCAAATTGCTCAATAAGTCCTGGACGTATGCGGATGTAGAGATGATGCGGTACTGGATGTGGGCGAATTCCCTGGGTTCCATCGCAATTGAGAAAGTGGATCTGGAAATCAATGACGTCACGGTGGAAACATGGGGCGGAGAATGGCTGGATGTCTGGTCGCGCCAGTGGATGGATGCCGGTCGGGCGTCGGCATGGGATACGGATCTCTACAGCCAGTTATCCATCACTGATGTACGGAATCCGCCGGTCTGGCGTACCTTCCGACCCACCGAAGACGGATACGTCTATTGTTGGCTCCCGTTGGCCTTCTTTCGGCGCCCCACCATGGCATTTCCCTTGGTGGCCGTAGGACCGCTCCAGCGGGTACGTCTTCATATTACGCTGCGCCCCTTCCACCAGGTCGTGCGGCGGCATCTTGTTCCCCGCAGTGATCCTACGGAAGTCCCTCTGGGAGAAACGGTAGTATTCAACGATATTACCGGACCAACACCGGTGCCCTACGAAGTCACGTTGCCGTCCCAGATTCCGGAATTTGAGGATGCCACGGTGTTTGCCGGCATTGTCCACATGGATACCGCGCTACGTACATCCTATATGCGTGACCCGTTTGAAATGCTCTATGAACCCGTTCATCATATGGTCTACGATGTGCCCAAAAATGCGGTCTCCAACAAGGATGAAACGCACGTGGTCTCTATGCAGATTCCGCTGACCGAATTGAACGGGCCGGTTCGCGAAATCTGTTGGGTGTTACGACGGAAGGCGGTGTGGCGATTCAATGAGTGGACGAATTATGGGGCTCTCTTGGAGGATACTCTGGTGACCACGATTCCAGTGGAGAATGTCAAGACGCCCCATCAGAAATCCATGTTGCGATCGGCGCGTCTGATGGTCGGAAATGCCGTATGGCGCGATGAAGACGAACGCTGGTGGCGCTACGATTACGGGGTGGCTCATCGCGGAGGAGTGCGACTTGTAAATGGGATGGTCTACGGATACGCGTTCGGAGATGCGGCGGATTGGCGACTGGAAGACAAGCAACCCGCGGGGACGATCAATACCAGTCGTACGACGATTCGGCTGGATCTGCAGATGACACCGCCTCCGGCTCCCGAAGGAGCGGAAACCTGGTGTAATGGGACCGTGCAGGAAAATGGGTCGGAATGGGAAATTCACGTGTTTGTAACGGGGCTCAACTGGATGCGGTTCGTCAATGGGGTGGTTGGACCACTATTTAAGGATTAATTTCTATGTGTGTATCAAACATGCAGATCTTCGTCAAGACTCTTACGGGGAAGACGATTACGCTGGATGTTGAACCGTCCGATACGATTGAAGGCGTGAAGCAGAAGATTCAGGACAAGGAAGGAATTCCGCCGGATCAGCAGCGTCTGATTTTTGCGGGTAAGCAGCTGGAAGATGGACGCACGTTAGCGGATTATTCGGTACAGTCTGAGGCGACGCTTCATTTGGTTCTGCGATTGCGTGGTGGATATTAACACCTACGTCATGTGCATGTCTTGATGATAGAGTTCATCATGGGACAATAATTATTCGTTCTATACTGAAAACAGAATGAATAAATATTGTGAAGAATTATACGTGCGTCATCATCGTATGCTGGACGCGGGCCTGGATGAATGCCGTCAAGAGTTCCGAACTGGAAGGTGTCCAATCCTCTACCGACCACTGCAGAGTCGTTCCCGTAATGAGCTGATAGAGACAGACATCCTTGACGACGTGTCCGGCCAGTCGCAGCCCGTGTACGGTCAACAGAATCGTCAACATCCGTTCCAGCCGCTGCATTTCGTTCGGTTGGTCGCCGGCCACAAAGAACCACGCGGTCGTTCCCAGGAGCATGTCGGCTTCGGCGGTGACGGGGGCGGTCGTGATACCCGGGTTTACCGTGATCTGAATACGACATAAAACGGAGGTGGATTTTGCGGCGGCTGCACAGGAACGAATGCGGGCACGGAAGTCGGTCAAAAACGGGCGGATTTTGGACCATTCGCGTTCGCCGGGCAGGGCGGCCAGAACACCGCTGCGCCCCTCGGCGATGGCCCGACAGAGTCCGATCTGGTAGATGGTGTGGAGATCCTGGAGGGGAATCGGTGCATCATCAGGAAGGGGGTGTCCGTCGGTGTAGGATCGCCAGGCCGTGATGAGTTCACAGCGGGCTTCCTGGGGCGGACTGTGGCGAATGGCGGCGAAACGGAGTTCGTGGAGAGCGATCTTGGCGAACCGCAGATTGTAGAGAACCGTACGCATCTTGTGGATAATCTGGATGATGCGGATGAAGTCGGTTTGGGCGAAATCGTTTTGGGGGTGGAGTGCATGGATGGCGGACAGAATCTCCGTGTAGTAAATCTGGGGTGGGGCTTCGCCGCGGGGCGTGGCACCGAAAAAGCGGGTGGCCAACTTCTCAAAGAGTTCACGGTGCGTTTCAAAGAGGGTGACGTCTTCGGGGGCGATCTTGATGGTCCAGATTGTCTGTTGGGCATCACGATCCCACTGTCCGCCGGATTCGGGACGATACATCGCCATTTCCCGTAGCCAGAACGCACGCAGGAAATCGTAGAATTCGGCGCTCATCCCCTGTTCGGACCACCAGTAGGGCGTGACCCAGAGATTCGTTCCAGGGGCTAACGTAGGTAACGTAGGTGTCATCTGGCGGGCGTCCTTGAAGACTGCTGGGAGGACCTGGAGCTGTTTGATCGTACGGTAATCTTCGCCGGCCAGATAGTTGACCCAATCCTGTACGTGAATCGGGGCGATACTGGACTGGAGCGTGGACAGTTCGTAGAAGGGAAGATTCCGCCAGACCAGGAGCGGACGGTGCACCTCCCGCACAAAACGACTCAGAGATTTCTCCTGTTTGCTGTACGTGAAATAGAGGTAACGACGGGCACGGGTCACCGCGACATAGAAGAGCCGGCGTTCCTGCATGACGGAATCATCATCTTTCTGTTGGGGAAAGACTTCATCGTTCATTCGGACCAGAAAGACGTGATCCCACTCCAGTCCCTTACTTCCGTGGAAGGTACTCAAATAGACCGTGGGTGGGCCGTGGGCCGATGTAGTCTCTTCGCCCTGGACGAACCGTACACGGACTCCCAATTTCATGAAGGCTTCTTCGTATTTGTAGAGGACACTGTTGAATTTACTGAGAATGGCAACGGTCCCCGTTTGTTGCGTGAGCGCCTTCGTCGCCGCTTCTACGACCCAATCCCGTTCATCCGAAGTGCGGGCGAAGTAATGAACTTCGGGACGATCTCCTGCCGGAGTCGCCGCGGTCATAAGTTCCTTATGGGGAAGGGTTGGAATGAACCGCATGGTTGAATTTGCAACGGCCACGATGGCGGCCGTGGAACGATAATTCGTAGAGAGTTGGAAGTCCATCACATCGGGAAATTTCTTGTGGAAGTTCAGAATATAATCCACGCAGGATCCGCGCCAGGTATAGATGTTCTGCGCATCGTCGCCCACAATCGTCACCATGGCCCCCTTATGATGGAGCGCACGGATCATATCATACTGGGTGTCATTGATGTCTTGGTATTCGTCAATGAAGATCCAGCGAATCGTTTTCGTGACCCAGGCCTTGCCGCGATCCGAATGCAAAAAATCCAGCGCTTTGAGAGGGAGTTCGTCCACGTGGAACATATCCTGGAGAGCGGCGGGATCCTGTTCGCGCAGAATCTGTTGACTGATGGCGTGGAAGGTCCCACAGAGAATCCGTTGGGATCCTACAAGGGACTCCAGGCGCTGACGCATCATAGTGGCGGCATTGTGGGTGAAACTGAGGAGGATAATTTGAGAGGGTTTGGCACCATAATGTGTAAGGAGATAGGAGATACGACCAGTGAGCGTACTCGTTTTCCCGGACCCGGCCGCTGCTATAACACGCATATTTACGTCATGCGGAGAGCGGACAATCGCTGCCTGGTGATCATTTAGTTTGATGGACCCTTCCGAAAAATGGAAAGTCTCTGCCATAGTCGGATAGCGGAGACTTTCTTTAGACGGGATAGGACAAATAATATTATATACATCACACGATTATAGATAAATTTAAGGGTTTCAAATCAATTGAAAACATATACAGATCAATTATTTTATATATATATCCAGGATTGAACATTAGTAGCGTATAGAATATGTGCCCCATCTCTTACTTGATATACACCATTTTGATATGTAACCCCAGTACAGTTATTTTCTATACAATAACGCTGTGCATCCTCAAGTGTATTTTCATGAGGTAACTTATTCACATCATAGTTTATAGGGTATGACGGAATATAATAATTATCTATAACTGATGTGAAAGAAGTTTTATTTTTCACATTTTTCAAATTAAGTTGTAGAAGTGTATCATTTTCTCCTTTATACATAAGTTCATATCCTAGTTGCCTATATAGATGAATAATTTTATTGACACTTTCTTCGGTACTTAATATATTTGATTCAAATAAAATTTTATGAGGGAGAAGATGATTTTTAGTTATTGTATCTTCATAAAATTTTTCTAAAATAATCGTATCATGACCTTCTGTATCAATTTTTAGATAATATATACCAGTTATATTATTTTCAGTTAGTACTGACATAAGTGTTTTAATTTCTACATCATAACTTGTAATTACCTTTGATATATCGGCCCCCCTTTTCTCAAGTTCCGATGTAACTGTTGGATGATAATTATTTATTGTATTACAACCTCTTACCCAAGAAGGTAGATCATACTTTCTCATACATTCTTCATCTATGTAGTATACTTTTGCATTTCCATTATGATTACTTATTGCTGCGTTCATCTTACGACACCAAGGAGTATTGGGTAAACGGTCAATATAATATTTGATCGGCTCAATTGCAATCCCCTTCTTATTCTCTAATTTCTGAATTTCCGTATCAAAATCAGATGTACCAATTTCAATAAAATCAAGAAACATTTTGCTATTTTATAGCCTATAAATTTTCTTTAGATGAATAACATTATGGAGAACACACACATATATGTATGAATTTCATTTATGATCGTACAAATAATTATATAGGTAGGAATGGAGATAATTGAACACGTATACAGGTCAATGATTCGCGTGGTGTAAGTCCTGGAGAAAGAGAAATGCCTCTTCGGATATGACATATTCGGACTCCGAATAGGTTCCCTGTGCGAACGAAAACAGAACATCACCGATATCAATATAGTCACGCCCCTTCGGGGATACATTCAGCTTAAGTTCCAACTGCAGACACTCCTGTCTATCCAATTCTAACATATGTACTCCCTGTGCCGTAGTAATATTGAGATATTGCACCATCTTTTCTTTTACAGGAAGACATGTATCCGTCTTTTAAATCCTGTGTCGGCCGATGGAACATACAAAAATGTGACTACGTGCGTGTCGTACTATGGAGACCGTACATACGATGTCTCTCTCCACATTTCTGAACCGTCGGTTCGCACTCCGACAGCTTCTCCACCAGACGAAATATCATGACCACGATGGGGCGATTCCCGCCCTGGAAGTTACGGTGGAACGGGAACCGGCGATTCGTGAACAACTGGCTGCCCTGGCCGCACAGATTGTGGCTGACCCCAACACGATTCTTCTGGATGAATATACCGCCGATGACCGATCCAAGGACTGGAAGGCGTTGGAGAAAAAGGATGTCCTCACCGTAAGTGGGGATGTCGCCCACATTGATACCCGGTCGCGTCCCGGTCACAAGATCCTGGATCACTTCATGCCACATTTCTGGAAGGTCAAGGATCACCGCGGACTCTCCGTATTCGGACTCATGACAACCGAAAAAGTCCAGAAAGCCTTGATGGCCAATCTGATGATGCACTCTACGCCCTACAAGAGTGAAATCCGTCGGATGATTACGATGACCGGAGGACTGGCCAACGTGACGAAATACCGTACCGTAACGGCGAAGGCTCTGGCCCAATATTACGGGGCGCGACGGGTTCTGGACCCCTGCGTGGGCTGGGGCGGTCGCATGTTGGGAACTCTCTCTGCACGATCCGATGCGATCTATGTCGGGTGTGAAACGGATCCCAATACAATCGTGGGTCTCCAACAAATCCTGGCCGATCCTGCGATTCCAGCGTCGGTACGGTCGCGGGCCACGATTCTGGATTCTCCTGTAGAAGTCGTCTTGCCCCAGATCAAGCTGATGGAGAAGTTTGATATGGTGTTGACGAGTCCCCCGTACTTTAATCTGGAATTGTATACGGCCGGTGTACAGTCTGCGGAAGTATACAATACGTGGGAAGAGTGGGTAGCGCACTGGCTGAAACCGGTGATTCTGGGATGCCTGGACTGTCTGCGGGAGGGTGGAGTCAGTTGTTGGAGTGTGAAGAACATCAAATCCGACAAAAAATATCCGCTGGCCGATGTGACCAAACAGATTCATGAAGAGGCGGGGTGGAAACTCGTGAAGACCGTGACCATGACGGGTTCCGCACGACCAGGGGCCAATCGGATTGGGGGCGATGGCAAGGAGACCCGCGAATCCGAAGAAGAGACGTTCTGTTTTATGCGATCGGTGGCTTAAACATAGGGTGGGTCTGTGACGGGAAGATATGATTGGAAACGCGAAAGAAAACGATGCAAAGGATGTGTTTTTCATACATGTGCCGATGAACAAAGAACAAGCGGAAGCGAAGAAGCGTGAAGAGGAATGGAACCAGCGGTTGCGGGAACCGCCAAAAAATGCGGTCCATCCGGATGGAAAACGGGTATATCCATTCCACTGGTTCTTCCGTTGTTTTGCGAAGAGAACACGACTCAGTGATAATCGGTATTATGACATATTCTGTAATAATTTTGTATATACGACCGATGGCCGTATGTTTGTCGGAAATTATATTCCAGGGGACGATGCGTTGGAGGACTTGGATCCATTGATGATGGTGCCAGCCGAATATATATTTTGTTGCGGATGTTGTTGTCCGTCCTGGTTAGAAGACTAACGCATGCTTCTATGCGATCTGGCTAACAAATGCGATGAGGTCCGCATCGTTGTGAATCGGAGTCAGGTGTTCCTTGACGGCGGAATAATCAAACCAGACGCCTTCGGAACTGTCGGCCGCTTTGTTGCCCTGGTTTTTGATTTTGCCCGTACCGATAAGGTGTTGGAAGGTGGTCCGATTCATCGCCCAGAAGTGGATCGCGGTATAGTCAATCCCACAAAGAAGAAGAACATTCCATTTATGTTTCTCTTCTACGTGTTGCCACTTATAGTCGTCTTCACCCCAGTGTCCGCTGGATTTCTGTTCCACGAAGAAGGTGCGATCTCCCACCGTCAACAGATGATCGTACCCTGTCTGATCCTTTCCCTTGGCCCGTTTCTGAAGGCTGGAGAACCGATGACGGGCGAATTCTTCGCAGGCGACCCCCATACTGGACCCACCGCCCAGTTCAATGAATCGTTTGATGTATGCGGGGGCCTGTTTGGCTTCGTAGCGTTGGAGTTGGTTCGGACCCCCCTTCTTTTGGCGGGAATTCCAGAATGCGTCGTATTCGTTCATTTCGGTTGTCATATTGCGTCGTCGTTACGAACATCAAAAATCGGTGAGTGTTGTCACCTTTTTTGTCAACAGTGCATTACATGGACGCAAGTGCAAATACGACACAACCAATATACAAGAAGATGAACAAGAACATATGGAGGTCAAATACAGGAAGGAGTGTTTTCATCATGTAGGAACCGCGGAGATCGTATCCGCTCTTTTGGTAGTATCCACGAACACCAATTCCGGAGATAATCGCAATCTGGCGCATACCCTCCTCCATGGCAATGGTTTCTGCCATCTGAAGAAGATGCTTCCCAATTCCCAGATGTTGGGTGGCCTTCGGGTCGGAGATGGGTGCTACCCCCACTTCCTGGATTTTTCCGTACACGTGGAGTTCACGAATCATGGCCGTGTTCCCCTTGAGTTCCGGCAGAATGCTCTTCTGCAGGGCATCCGAAATACGGAGACGGAGAAAGCCCAGCATCAGGGGACGATGGGGACGGGGGACTTCCGCCGACAGAAAGTATTCACGACCGCCACTGGCCGGAAATTCGGCAATTTCATACACGACCTCTTCCGGTCGGAATTTCTGGTTGCGCACCTCACAACACCGAATGCACTGACAGTATATCCCCTGTGCCTCCGCTTCCTGTTTTACGATCTGTGCAAGATTGGAGGCAATGGTGGAACTCTTATAGCCAAGAAAGCCGTGCTTTTCGTCGTCTGGCTTGAAATCCCGCTGGATGCGATTCACCCGCACCCATTTCGGCGTGATGGACTGTCGGTAGATCAGGACGTCCTTTAAGTCCCGTCCATCCGGGGTCCGATCCGAATAGGGAGTCCATCTCCCCTGCTGTTTCCACGTACGGACCTTCGTGAACGTGACATCCAGACAGGGGTAATCCTTCATGTAATCCGGAATGAGATCGGGATCATCACGAAGAACCTGGCGATAACAATCCTTGTCGCCTTCCGGAGTCGCTCCTGGCAAATCCGCCATGATATGGAGTTCCAGTTTGAAGCCGTAATCCTTGAGAAGACGGATGGCGCGCTTGGAGTCTTCCAACGTATGACCGCGATTGACCTTGCGGAGAAGGGTATCGTCGGTATGCTGGACCCCCAGTTCTACGCGGGTCACCCCGTAGCGACGGAATCGGATGATTTCGGATTCGTCCACTTCATCGGGTCGGGTCTCAATGCCCAGACCGACTACATGGGCTTTCGCCGTAACATTGATCGCCTGTTCCTCTTCTAGGGTAGAGGCAACACGGGTGCGATCGCCGAAGTAGGTATTGGCTGCATAGTAGAGATCCCGTACGAATGCATCGGTAATGGAATGATCGTAACAGCTGAAGGTGCCGCCCAACACACGGAATTCCAGCTTATCAATCGGATGTCCGTTTGTCTTCAGAACATCCAGGCGTTCGTACACTTGTTTTACCGTATTGAATCCGATCTTGGCCGCTCTCTGAAAGACGTCTTCGTTGCTCAGATAGCTGCGGGGCATGCCGGGTTCGTTGGGGCAGAAGTAGCAGTTGTATTTGCAGGAGAACTTGTCGGGGGGCAGAGAAACACTCACATTCAGGATTCCGCTGTCACTGCGAACTCCCTTCGTAATGAGGACCGAATAGAGGGAGGGGTGTAGAGGAAAGTGGATGGGATCCTCCTTCATGAGGCGGCGATAGAGGGTTCCCAGGGCGTGTTTACTGGGAATGAATTTGTAGCGACGCTGCAGGGGGATCAGAATTGGATTCATGTCATCATAGGTATCGTACTCCTTGGGCGATGTACAGAGTTCCTTGATCATACAGGTGAGGATATACTCCTCCGACGTATGGCGGCGGGAGGGACTGTCGCCCTCAATATCGGGGATCTTCGTGTCGTTCATGATTATCTGTCGTAGTCGTACACACGGTAGGTGGTTGGGGTCACCTTTAATGTGGTGCAGGGGTGGCAGAGAAAAATGGGAAATGAAAAAGAGGCAAAAAGAAAAAGAGGGGGTCGGTGGGAATCGAACCCACGACTTCCATCACCCTAAGATGGAATCATACCACTAGACCACGACCCCGCCGGGTCGTATCCACCTGTGTACAGGAGTGAGGGGATTCCGACCAATGGGAACGGGCCAAGATTCGGTATCTAGGGTAGGCGAACATCCAGCGAAAAAAGTGCGGCGAAATGGAAGTGAAACGATCGCCGCCCCTATCAATGATGTGGGCAGTCCTCCTGCTCTTGGCAGTTGTCGTCGGCGTTCATTGGTTTGAATACAAGCGTTCGGTCCAGGAATATACGTTCGCCCAACCGACCGCCGTGGATCAACACGATGAATTGTGTACGGTCCTCAAAGAGAAAACTCCGATCGTGGTGGAAATCGGAGCCCTTCCGTGGCGCCCCGAAGTTGCCGGAAAGGCGGCATGGTCCGTCGTTACAGCGGATGGCTTGGAAATGTCCAGCAGTCAGTGGGTTTCGGCAAAGGATGCACCGACAATTCAGAATGGGTCGGAATTGGCGGAACAAATGGGGTTGGCAACCGGGTTGGCGGATCTGGATGAATCACGGGCTGGATGGTGGCTTCCCGGAATCCGGGATTGTACCGTAGATACACTGGTTCCCGGGGATACGGTGGGACTCTCCTGGGTCTCGGCGGAACGGCAATGGATTGGCTGTTCGCACGGGGGACCTCTCTTGTTGTGGTTGGTCCATTCCCGCTATCAACGGTATCTTCCTTCCGTATCCGCTTCCACTGAAGAAGCAATTGACCCCTGGTCGCTCACCGTGGAAAAGGCTCCCTGGATCGGTCGGGTGCAGTACATTGAAGTCCGTGTAAAGCCCGGCTGGTGTATCGGTCTTCCCGCGCATTGGGGCTACGCCATCAAACACGAAGGAGCCAAAGAGAGTGGGGCGGCCTGGTGGTGGACAGCATCCCAACATTCTCTGGCATCGCTGGCCGTACATCAGTGGAGGACATCGTCGGTGCCCGTTGAAGAAGAACCGATCATGGAATCTATGGACGAATAAGTGTCCATGCGATCTTGTAATACGTGTTGAGTGCCGGTGTACTGCTAATCCGAACATCAAATTGGGTTGTCGGATTTGTCAGGTTGACGTTGTACCAACATTGAACCCCCACTGGGTTCGCACATGTCGGTGGAGGACCCGATGTATAATTATCGTCCAGGAAGGTCAGCTGCACGATCGGCGCCGCTGTCAGTGTCACTCCAGGCGTGACGGTTGCAGAGACGGCGGTATTTCCGATTTGGACGATACCGGATAGTTCGGTTAGAGAAGGAGTACAACCACAGTCATCGGCGGAAACACCAAACACACACTCAATGGTGGATGCCGGTGTAAGAAGGGAGGCAATATTGGAGGTGCAAAAACCCAGTTGTGTGGCGTCACACATATCTCTGACGGAGGATTGTGAATTCTGTGTCAGAGAAAGAACGATTACGGTTGGATCCCCCGTTTGTCTTTATTCGGGACGAAGTAGAGGAGACATGTACAAACCCTATGATGAAACATCAGAGGACGATTCCGATGACGAACAGATTCTCTATGGTCGTCCGAATCCGCATCGGGGACGGGTGTCATCGTCCGATGATTCTGACTCTTCTTCCGATTCAGACTCTGGATCCGGTTCAGAAACCGATGGGACCACCGTGAGCCAACGAATCCGACAGGATGGTCGCATGCAGGCCCTGGATATGTGGCGGAAAGACGCCCTGGCCTGGATCAACGGTCCGGGACGGAATCCCGTTGTAGAGGGACCTGGGGTAGAAGCAACGCCCCTGGGACTCCATAACAGTAAGACGAATTATGTTCAGCAGCGGGTACAGCACGTCCTGATGGTCGACAGCCTGGATCGCGATCAACGAACCTATCCCCTCCCGACCCAACTCAAGTTGAAACTTCCCCGTGTCTATCGCAACGTAGAACGGATTGATATCGTCCAGGTGAAGATGATGTCCGGATTCTATGCCTTCACTGCACAGAAGGGGAATACGACCGTTTGGATCAACGATGTGGCATATACGATCCCGGATGGGTCCTACACGGTGGCGCAGCTCACGACGGCGATCAATACGACGATCGGGGTGTCAGGGGTATCGGTGACCTTCTCCGCAACGACAGGGCGATTCACATTCGCGAATGGTGGCGGAGCGGCCTTCACGGTTTCCTACAAGGCATCTACGGCCCCCGATGTTGTGGGAGTCTATTCCGAATGGGGACTGCTGTGGAATCTGGGGTTCGGGGGCGCACCGGCGATCTACAGCGGAGCCAATACGTATACGGGGAGCACGGTTCCCCGTCTTGTGGAGGATTACATTTTTCTGCGCATGAATGACACGGAACATATGAACACTGTGGATCATACGGACACCGAAGATATTGCTGTTGCCCAGGATTCCACGGGTCAGGTGTCGCATTATTTCGGGAAACTTCTGCTCAATAATTTTGGATGTTATGCCCAGACCTTCATTGAATCACCGAAGGAATTCCATCCGATTCTGGGAAAACTGGATCGTCTGAGCTTTTCCTGGTGTGATCGGAATGGAAATGTACTGGCGGGGGCCGATGCTGCATCCTGTGACTGGCACATGACCCTACGGATTACGGAGGTACAGGATCGGTCGGTGTCGGACGAATCACAGGTTCGTGGGGTTCATACATTTTTATCCAACACCGGTAGATGATGAACACCGCAGGTGCCCCCTTCAATGCCGCCAATATGGTGATTCCCAATGCACAGGTGAACCCCTACACAGGCGGTGGCGTGGAGAGTCTGATTCCGAATCCGAATACGTCAGGGTGGTACAAGACACAGTATGGCTGCCTGAAGAATGATCCGACGATGATCAGTCGCCTCCATACCTTTCCCGATGCGATGATTCCACGGGGCATTCCGAAGGATCCTGCGGCACCGGCCAAGATCTGTCTGGATTATCGTACCGCATGGGCCATGGAGGAAGTGAATGCGGCCGACATGGTGGATACCGAACAGGATCATCCGCAGTTCGCCTTCCGTGCGGGCGGTCCCGGTACTCCGTATCAGATTGATGTGGAGAGTACTCTGCGCAGGTTAGATCAGCCTCTGGGAAAATGTCAGGCGGTGATAGCGGAAGATGCCCCTCTTTACCGGAACACTGTGGCACCTCCGGTACCCACTGGTGTACGGGCTGATGTCCAAAATGCCGCAAATCCAATCGCTGCGATCATCCGACCCGGTGAAGACGAATGCCGGCGCGCGGCCGATACTGTGGCCGTGGCTATGTCCAACCGGTTTTTCAACAATCCCACCCGTCAAGACACGATGCGCTTTGACAAACCCTTCTCTCCTCCTGGAATCGGGGTCGGTGCACCGCGAAATGCAGTAGCGGCGGATCCCAAGAAACCGTACTATGCATAGAGTTAACTATCGGTTTGTAGGCGTTGATATAAATTGAATATTATCAATGAGGGATAACATGTATGTAATATCATCCTTCGTCATGGTATTTCCTTTCATATTGAGTTTATTAATGTAGGTTGATATCGGGGCAATTGTTTTGGTATCAATGACTTTAATTGTGTTGTACAATAAAGTAAAAAATTTATTCAGATCAAAATAAAAATTGTTTAATTCCATCATTCGGTTATACATGGAATTGTCCAGTACAATGGATGTGTTTTCAAAATCCATAATCCATGTACGTATGCCATTCGTTGGTATGCTTACATTGAATCCGATCTCAGGAATACTATAATCTATGGAAGTCTGCTTTGTTTCTTTGAGTAACACATTTCCTGGATGAAAATCGCCGTGAATTACCTTCACGGAATGAAACGCAATGATAATACTTACAGTTGCGTGCTTCAAGCACGTCTTGAATATATGTAGGGTTTTATTATCCCATTTGAACATTGCTAAACTCCCCAATGGAAAATATGGCATGAGAATTACTTTCATGCTGTCGCCTTCGCCTTTACAAAGCGAATCTCTATTTGCAGATGGAATGGTTCGGAAATCATCATTGCACGTAAAATAACAAATATATTTTATAAATCCTTTGGTATTGTACAATAATTTGCTGTACTGATATTCATTATATATATCATCCGTGTCTCCAATTTTGATAACAATGTGACCGTATTTTTCAAGTTCTCCCAATATAACACGTGATTTATCATAATCGGATGTATGGAGTTTGATCAATCGCAATACTTTTAACCATGATTCAGTTGTCGGTGTTTTATTCGTTATTTTCCCGGAACACCATTCTACATCGTATTTTGTAGTATTTGGATTACGGGTAATAGAGGAATCTGTTTTTGACAGATAGTTCACTTTAAATTCCGCCATTGTACTGTAATACGATAAAATATTCTTATATAGAAAGCATGCCATTGTACAAACTCCAACGCCATGTCATCTATAAACCTGGATGTCAGGAGACCCAGGAAGTGTGGGGAGTCCAACGCAAACCCAAGGCGTTGGAAACGTGCCCTGCACCGCGGGATACCGATCGCGATGATCCTTTACGGAAGGACTGTGGAGATTGTTGCACACTACTTCTCAAACATGAGGGACAGTATGTAACATGGGATCGGTTCATTGATTGGCTCTCCGACGCAGAAGAAGCCGGTTATGAACTCATCAGTGGATACAAGAATATGACCCCGTATACGGTGTTCATTCTGCGGGGACCATAAACCTTCGGAATCCATAAACCTTCGGAATCCATAAACCTTCGCAAAGGATAGAATGGGTACCGCTTTCTATGATGGCTATTCGGTCCTGCACGCCGCCGTCGGTGTTGTCGCCTGGCATTGGGGTGTCGGATTTGGTTGGTGGGTGTTACTCCATACACTTTTTGAATTCCTGGAAAATACGTCAACGGGAATGCACTTCATCAACACCTACATTACGGCGTGGCCCGGCGGAAAGCCGTCCGCGGACTCTCTTCTCAATTGTGTGGGGGATACCGTGTTTGCGGCGACCGGCTGGTGGATTGCGGCGATCTCCATGCGTTAATCACTACTTTCGTAACAGAACATGACCATATGCAAACATCTGACGGTAGGCGATCTGATTGATGGGGTCCACCGCCACCTTGAACAGTTCTTCCAACCAGGTGGCGATTTCGGCCTTCTTTTTGAGACAGGCGTGGAGATAGACCTTCTGAAGGATGTAGGGCCAATCTACGGGCTGTTCGGACCAGTCATAGTCCTCCTGGAGAGACTGATAATATTCCTGCAGAGATTGTAAGGTGCTTCGTTCCACAAAAACCTTACATTCTCGTATAATCGTATCTTCCACCGGCGATGGCATTCTATTCTAACCTATCCAATAAATCTGGGAGACCGGTTTAGGACCAAAACAAGTCACTGCGAAGATCCGTGACCTTCTTCAGGGGCGCCTTGGCGGGTTCCTTCTGGATAATTTCCGCGACCTGCTGCTCAATCTGCGGATTGTATTTCTCATCCAGACGCTGTTTGAGTTCCCGCAACTTCGTGTAATATACGGTATTCGCCGCAAAATGTTTATCCAAGAGTGCATTCTCCTCTTCTTCGGGGACCAGAGAAGTATCCGGAAGGACTCCATTTACAGTAATCGCTTCGTATTCGGGAACCTTGACATAATACTGGGCCTTGAGTTCACGTTCGTAGTGTTCGTATTCTTCTGCCCAGCTTGTGAATGAGGGGAGTGATGATTCCATGGTTGGTGTTTATTCTTCCAGAGAATCTTTATATAATCACGATTTCTTTGATTTTGTCTTCGTCTTCTCCTTCGCCGTAGCTGCACAGTGTTTGTAGAGTTCTTCCGCGCCTTCGGGCGTCAAGGTCTGCCAGGGCGTTGCATCCGGAATACTGACGAAGGTCGGTTTCGCTTTCGCCCCTACGGTCGGTTTATACATATACAGACCATAGGGACCCCGCTTAATCTTATAGGGACCGACCTGGTGATCCACGGCATCTACCGTAGTTTTGGCTAACAGTTTTGGTTGAAGATCATCCAACGTATCCTGCAACGTACAGTTCAGAGTATAGGAGCGCCACGTAACATAGGGTCCGAATTTCCCGCTCTTCCGAAGAACCGGATCACCGTCAATCTCGCCTAGGAGTTCGCCTGTCGTATGGATCGGGGCAGCCGCAGCCTGGAATGCGGCAATCGCATCCTCTTTGGTTGCGGTCTGAATGGAGAGTTTTGATGGAACCGTGGCGAATTTGGTTTTCTCTCCTTCGCGTTCTAGGACGAACAGCGGTCCCTTCTTGGAAATCACCATCTTGTAGCCATCGCCGAATTCGGCCTTGTTGGCCGACCGAATCACCCCACCGGCCTGTTGCAGAAGTTCTTCCGATGGCGGGGTGGATGTGGATCCTTTGGGTTGTGTTGCCGGCGTCTTCATCACCTGATCGTACCGATCTTCGTAGCGCGACCACGTATCCGTGAGCACGGTCTTCCAAACACGCTCCCCCTTCGCCACTTCATCCAGATGCGATTCCATGGCCGCGGTGAACCCGTAATCCACCATGTCCGTGAAATGCTGGAGGAGCCACTCAATCACCGTACGCCCCAACGCGGTTGTGCGGAGTTTGTCCTTTTCGGCCCCCACCTTTTCCTTCTTTTCGGTCACCTTGATATCCTTGGCTCCCGCCTTCACCTCCAGACACTTTACGGTCACCGTCTGGGCCTCAATCTTGGCGCGTTCTACGTAGTCGCGGTCCAGCACCGTTTCTACCAGCGTGGCGTACGTACTGGGACGACCAATTCCGCGGGATTCCAGTTCCTTAATGAGAGAGGCCTCCGTATACCGTGACGGCGGAGAGGTGCGATGTTCCATTGCCGTGACGGACTTCCAGGCAAGTGTCTGATCTTTCTGAAGAGTAGTGCGGGCGGCAAAGAGTTCGGCGGCGGCCTTCTCCTCCTCTTCTTTGCGTTCGTTGTCCAGAATTCGCCAGCCGGCAAAGCGGGTCTGGTCCCAATCCGTGACCAGGGAGAGAGGGGGGGCAGACACGGAAGGTTTAATTTCGCCCTGGAGCTTCACGACATCACGGGTCTCGGCCGCCATCACGGACTGTACCGTGCGTTTCCAGATGAGGTCATACAGACGCTGTTCGTGTGCCGTAACACCGGTGAGAGTTGTATTCTCCATGTGTGTGGGTCGGATTCCTTCGTGGGCCGCCTGTGCTTCTGGCTTCGCCGCTTCCGCCTTCTTTTTCTTGACAACCTTCTTCTTGGGTTCAGACGAAGAGGAGGAATCCGCGGACAGGGTAACCCCTCCCAAATACTCTTCGCCCCACCGTTCCCGTACGACGGCGGACGCAGCTTCCACCGCTTCATGGGAAAGAACCGGATTGTCCGTACGCATGTAGGTGATATGACCTCCCTCATACAGCGTTTGGGCGGCGCGCATCGTATCCTTCGGTTTCATGCTCAGACGACTGGACGCTTCCTGTTGGAGTGAAGAGGTGATGAAGGGTTTTGGGGGTTGGTGGGTAGAGATCCGTTCCTGACGTTCCGTAATGCGAAGAGGCGGGACTTCTGAGCCCTTACCTTTTCCAGTAAGAGTCTCCAGGATCACAGTTACATCGGTTTCCGTTTCGTATTCCGTGACTCCCTTCCAGAGAAGTTCTTTGTCGGATTGCACGGACAGACGCCACGAATTCTTGGTCTGGTGATTTTCAATCTCCTTGTCGCGATCGTAGATGATGCGGAGCGCCGGGGTTTGACAGCGACCGGCAGAGAGACCGGGTTTGAAACTGATTCCGCGCCACAGACACGGGGAGAGAGTAAATCCGATGAGCATATCCAACATGGTGCGGGCCTGCTGGGCGTGGAATTTTGTCATGTCAATGCGGCGGGGAGCGGCGATGGCATCCTTGATCGCCTTTTCCGTGATTTCGTGGAAGACGACGCGCGGTGTTTCGGCGGGGTCCAGACCCAGGAGCATACAGGTGTGCCAGGCGATCGCTTCGCCTTCACGATCATCGTCGGAACCCAGGTAGACTTCTGCCCCCTTCGCCGCCTGACGCAGCGACGCAATGGCCTTGGCCTTGGAAGCAATATTTTCGTACATTGGTTCCCAGTCGTTTCGGAATCCGATCGCGGTCAGATCTTCTTTCAGGGCACGGATATGGCCCATGGTGGCTTGGACACGCCAGCCAGCCCCCAAGAATCCTTGGATCTTCTGGCACTTGGCGGGAGATTCTACAATCAGGAGCTTCATCGTCGTTGCATGGGTGTAGGTGTCATAGGATGAAGTCACTTTTACGGGTGGTTCAGGTCCAATAATTCTGTTCGTACTATAGGAATGCCAGACAGTAACTGGCGTACCCGGAAAAGAGATAGGGAAAGAACAACCTGGTGGAATGCAATAAATATTAATATTCAAAATTATAATATAGCACATGGGTTGGATACGGGAATTCGGTGGAAGAAATTTCCAAAATATTCTATGAATGGGGGTGGCGGAGACCCAACCTTACATATGTGGGGGATTTCAGAAGAGAATTATCCTATTTCTAATAATAATTCTATTGCAAATAACAATGGAAACTATACAGGATCAGGGTATGATCCGATTGTGTACACGATAGATAAAACAGTTACGGTAAACGAAAAGCGTTATAAATACCGTGAAACTGAGAATGGGATGAATATTGTTTTACGAAAGAGTGATACCGACGTCTGTTTTCATATTCGCATTTTACCAGAAAATACAGTAACTAAGAAAAAGATGGCTATTCTTCAGTCATTTCATCAATATCCCTCCTGTTCGGTAGACGACACTGCAACCGGTAGAGATTTATTTGATGCTGTCATACAGATTCTGAAAGAACGCAAAGATATTCTTTATATGGAATTACAAGATGAATCCCACAAAGATTTACCGAATGGAAAGAGTATCCCCCTTGCGGATATGTATTTTGTATGTACCGGTAAGACATGGTACGGATCTATTGTACCTTTAACCCCAATTGGGAAAATAACTAATAAAATTCTACGAAAGATCATACATAAGGTGAATACGAATACATGGCTAACAGTATCCAGAGGTTTGCTAGAATATTATTCTACTGTTAGTATCCCAGTTGATATTTCCGATATTGATATAACAAAATCTGGATCAGCAATGCAGGTATTTCAACGTATTAAAGAAGCAAAAACAGATTTCTTTGCCGATTATGCATATGGTATATCAATATGCAGTGGGTTTTCTTCGCTCACTGGATCTGGATGGAGATATACATTTTAGCACATTACAAGTTTCTGATTGGATGGATCATTATTTCCTCCAGGCCTTTGCGAACGGAATAGAAAATCTGCATCATTTTGTTCACGCGGGATCCACCGAATGCCGATCCAATTTCCATACTTCGCTATCCCGTAAATACGTTCGCGGTAATACCGGCCAATTTCCTGTTTTACCGGATCGTTCGGAGAAATCAAGGCAGTTACAACTCCCAAGTTGTCATTCTCAATTGCCAGACTTGTTTCATTCTTATTGAGGGCGAACTGGAGACCCTGCTCTACCGACATCCATTCTGCCTCCATAGAGGTTTCGGCCAGTACATGCTGTACTTGTCGGTGGATTTCCTGTTGATCAAGCGTGTGCAGAATCATTGCAACACGTGCACCCGAACGGGGGTGAAAACTCCCATCCGTTTGAAGATGCGCCAGAACTGGCGGAGGCACCGACATGCGTCCGCCAATTCGGGTAAACGGTTGTACAATTCGTGACGTCATCGTATGGTCTTATACAATGTGAGAATGCGCATGCGCAGTCACCTTTTTAGCGACGATGCGAACGACGCGCACTCTTCTTCTTGGAGAGACCCAGAACACGACGACTCTTGCGACCGACCTTGCGGACGACACTTTCCCCGCGCTTTTCTACACCGATGGCGGCCTTGCCGACCTTGCGGACGACACTTTCCCCGCGCTTTTCTACACCGATGGCGGCCTTGCCGACCGTACGCACCAGCGATTCGCCCTTGCGTTCCACTTTCATTGTTGTACGACCGATACCGCGAACAGCCTTCTTTCCGGTCTTGAATGTCTTACGCAGAAACCCCATGATTGTGGTCATCTTGTCTATACTGAGGGTCGCGATTTTGTTTGCCCCTAAAGTTGATTCGGGGTACCCCAACCGTCGGCTGTTACCAGTATCTCTACAAAACGATGTTATACGATCAAACATTCTGCCGGTCCTCTGGTTCTTCTCTTTCTTCCCGATCTTCCCGATCTTCTCTTTCTTCACGCTCTTCCTGTTCTTCTACGTCCTTTGGCGCCTTTGCGTCCCCTGTATTCCCTTCCTTCTTTCAACAGAAAAAACGGACTGGACTCCACCCCGATGATAGCTATATGGGGGCCGGGATCATTCTGGTTCGCTTCCCCCCGAACGCAGAACCGGAGTATCTTCTCCTCTGCGGCACCGACACCGGAATCTGGAGCTTCCCCAAGGGACATTGTGAGGACCAGGACCAACAGAAACCATTCTGCACGGCGGTACGGGAAACCTACGAAGAGACCGGGTTCGTCTATACCCAGAACTACACGATTCTGGGTGATATGATGCGCTTCGGAAAACGCTTCTACTGGATCGGGGTCATGACCCCCGCATCCGAAAATATGCCAATTCGGATGGTGAGTCGCGAACACCAACAATCCGGGTGGTTTACGTTCTCTGAAATTTCACAGCTTCGGGGAAACCACGATGTCCGCGTGTGGGCCAAAAAAACGGAGGAGAGTTACTGTATGCAACTGATTCGGGATGCAAAGGAATGCATGGATCGCTCACGGCCTACTTTGTGTCGCTGCCCTTGTCCAGCGTCTTTTTCCATACTTGATACGCATTTGAACGTTTCGGATCATACCGCGTCTTCAGCATCTGACGAGCCAGCGTATGAATAAGCTTGTCCTTCTCGGGGAGCCATTCGTAGAACGCCTGGTCCCGTTCTTCTTGGGTCATATTTTTGCTGTTCATCGTAGAGGATTGCATCATGCCGACCCCGAAAACACTGGATCAGCTCGTTTCAAATTTGCGGCGTCATGGCCGCCCTCTGGCGACCTTTCATAAGGGAGACCGTGTCTACGGGGCGACCGGAATGTCTCTGCGATCACGCTATTCGTATGTGTTGGAGGCGGCGCCCGGTGATCTCCCTGCGGATTTTCGTCCGGACTATTCTCCAGGCGAAATGCTGACGATGGGAGTGTTTGAGGGAAAATATCTCAATGACTGTACACGGGAATTTCCGGCGGAGTGGTTCTACGGCGCCTTGGCCGCGGGGCGACTTTCTCCCGAAGGTCCGAATCCGGCGGACTGTAATTTTTTCGGCGTCGGATCCCGCCAACCTCTTTCGGCATGGAATCAGAACGGTTGGGCGCCTTCCAAGGAACGGCGGGGGAAGACGGACGATCGGTATCGCGGAATGTTAGGCGATCCGGCCAACAATCCGGATGAACGCGGTTGGTTTCAATGGTACTGTCGGTACTGGATGGGACGACGTCTTCCCGCCATAGATGATATTCAGATCAAACGGTGGCGGGCATTCCGACGTCATGCCGGGGCCATCCGTGCGAATTGCAAACCAGGAGATCTGTCCTGTCGCCCACGGGAACGGCAGGCACTTCTGCAGTGGGCCTACGACCCATTCATTTAGAGGGGTGGGCTGGATGCATAAAAATCACCGGGAAGAGTAAACATGTCATTGCTGCGTTCGGCCAACAAGATCTATTTTCAGCCGATGCCGGTCCGACGTCCTGCAACCGTCGTTTCTATTCCGGCCAAGGCTCCCGCGGTTCCGCCCGTGATTCCAGGGCTGAAACGCGCACTCCTCATCGGGATTAACTACGTGGGTACACCGTATGAACTGGCAGGATGTATCAATGATGTCACAAACATGCAAATACAATTACAGAAATACTTCCCGATGTGCAAGGAATACCGGGCCATAACCGACAATACTGTGATGAAGCCTTCCAAGGCGAATATTTTGGCCAGTCTCTCCTGGCTCGTTACGGGTCTCAAAGCAGGAGAGAATGTGATGTTTCATTACAGTGGTCACGGAGGACTTGTGCGGGATACGAACGGCGATGAGCTCACCGGTCAGGATAGTTGTATTTATCCGATCAATGGACCCATCATTGAAACCATTACCGATGATGAAATCCGCGCGGCTCTTGCAAACAGAATCCCCGCCGGCTGCAAGTGTTTCGTCATCTTGGATGCCTGTCACACTGGCACGGCGGTCGACCTCCGTTGTATGTGGCAGGCCACCGGACCCAACACCCTCACCTATGCAGAAAACTCCAAGTATACGAAGACCGCGGGGAATATTCTCTTCCTCAGTGGCTGCCAGGATAGACAGACTGCGGCGGATACGGTGGATGTGACCGGTCGCCCTTGCGGAGCCCTCACCATGGCCCTCCTGGATACCTGGAAACAGTACGGGGCGGCCATCAAGACGAAATATCTCCTCTGGGATGTACGGCACTATCTCCGATCCCGTGGATATACTCAGATTCCTCAGCTGAGTACTGGGTATCCCATTGATATGAATCAGGTGTTTGATTTGGGGAAGGCATAAGCGCTCTAGAAAATGTACTTTGCGACGGCGGCGGTACTGCCAAACAGGAATGTGCCCCACATCATATCGGAGGCGGCGAACTGCGGCGAATAGTGTTTGATAGTAGCAAGATTCGTGAGATCATAGGTTCCGTAGACCAGGAGACCCAGACCGGCTCCACGGATCGCGGCTTCCTTCCAGTCTTCGGCAGTACTGACGGCGAAATAATAGAGACCGATGGTCATAATAATATAGACCAGTCCGGCCGGAATCCAGCGCATTTGGAGAGGTTCTCCCTGGATTCGGGCCAACATAGAACGGAATTCCGCGGCAGTAGAGGTGAGCCAGACAGCATCCAGGGCAAGCATCACAGCCAGAATTGTGAACACGGTGGGGAGCATCGCTGCGTCTATCATGGCAGCGTATTTTCGGGTTTGTTAGCAGTGGGGGGAGATATGTCGGAAACAATTCGCATGGAGGAATTTACCGGAATCATCCAGAATAAGATTGTCTGTGTCTGGCATCCCGCGGATGCGATCCAACCGTGGCTTCCTACGGAATTCATGTTACAGACCTACGTCACCCGCATTCTGATTGCAGGACGGACATCTCCGCTCTCTACCGCACTGGCCGCGGATGCCAGCTGGACCCAGGTGTGGCGTTCACCCGGTGGAAAAGAGTGGTCCTGTTTGTTGGGAATTCTCCAACACATGCCGGGACCGATTCTGATCGTGGTGGCCCCCGATATGGTACTGACCCCGAAACTGGTGACGAATCTCCAGCAGGCACGATCGGTGGGCACGACAGCGGTAATGGTACTCCGACAGCCCGGGCCGATGGGATGGGTCGGCGATGCACCGGATCAAGTATTCTTTCCCGTTATAGAACCGGGGACCATTACGGGGAAACACGTGGGAGTGTGGGCGGCAGTACAGGAGTGGGCCGGAAAGGCGAATCCCCGTACCCTGGATCTGCGGGGCCTGTTACCGCAACTGGCAGCACAAGGCTATGCGTTGACGATTGCGGAAAATACGTGGCATTGGTACAAACCGGCGGATTCCCCGCCGCTGGCAACACTGACCGTCGCACAGATTGCGCGTCAGATGCAGATCTTGGGGTATCTGTTAGAGAAAACGGTATCATAACGTAGAAATGAGTGTTATCATTGATCCAGAATCACCGGCATCGGCGGTGCGAACAATCCGTGAAGAAATGGGACGTCTGGGTTGTGCCTCTTCTCCACAGATTATCCATAACTTATCGTACTTAGAAAGGCTCATTGATACACCAGCTCCTGGAGGTATGAAACGTCCTCTGGGCGGCGGGGCACGGAAAACACGGAAGGGCGGGCGACGCCTTCGTCGTAGTACGCAGCGAAGACGGCTATAATACTTAGATTCCGGTGAAATCAACCGTATAGGTTTTCCCATTATATTCATATTGCTTCGTTGGTTCGGGGAATTTTGTACTATACACAGCAATGGTTACATGCAAATCTTCCACAGTTTCATAACTTGCGTTAATATCTTGACGTATAATCTTTGTGAGTGGTGAGTCTGTAATATATTCCTTATTACTATTCATATACATCAAATGACCCATATCACTTATAACATAGATCACATCCGTCAGTTTCGTATCCGGAGAGTTGTATGTCACTTTGAGGGAGTCCCGTTCATTGCGTAGTGCCTGAAATGCTTCTTCAAGGGATACTGACATGTTTGTATATAATACAAATAATAACCTTTAGATAGTACAAAAATAATTGTATCATCTAAAAATTATTGATTCATCATATGTTCTTTAGAAGAAGCCCTGCTGGCGCTTGTGGGTGCCACGGTGCTTGCGGAAGAGCTTGAAGGTACCACGCTTCGCCTTGTAGCCCTTGCGGGTGAGGTACTTGAGGGCCTTCTTGCCGGCCGCCATCTTCTTGCGACTCACAATACGTCCGTGCTTGTTCTTGAGGAGGTCCTTCTTGGTGAGGCCGCCGGAGGTGTGCTTGGCAGTTCCGTGGTAGACCTGGGCCTTGGATCCGGTGGTCATTTCAAATTCAGTCATCTTATACTTCTGACCGCGATTTTAAATTCCTGAAGAGTGTCGGAGGATTGTAGAGACTCTGTAGAGAAGAGTCCGGATGCCACCGCCCGTCACCTATCCACCGATTCAGAACCCCGATGGCACCTGGAGCCTGGATCCACGGGACGTCAACACCGGGTATGATCCCGCGTTCCGTGAACATCGGGATACGCAAAATCTGCATACCCTGACAAATGAGAATCTGGAAATTCGTGCACCGATGGATGTTCGGGAAATTATGGATTTGATGGATCGTTTTGTGAGCCCAATGACCCCATACCGACAACAACGAAAACCCTGGACAGTACGCGAAATGCGAACCAATATTGCAGAATTCTATCGCTTGATGCGGATACTGTACGAACACTCATCGTCACTGCAGAAGAATCCTGCGTTCGGGGACGCGTATGCCGAAATTCAGCGGGTCGGGGTCGGGTACATTAGTGGATTGCACATTGCGTATCTCCACCAACAGATCGGGGCATTTATTACGACGAACAAGAAAGCATTAACGGATGCAATATTCACAATGTTAGGGCAAAATCGTATTCGGGGAGGAGGTAGGATGACAAAAAAGAATCGTCGCACATGTCGCCTGCGGTACAAACGAAGATGTAACACACACCGACGTCGTTAAAGTTACGATCTAAACCATGGGGCGGATAGGAAGAGCAGAATGTTCATTCGTATTTTTGCTGGAGGCAATGGTCGTTGGGGTCTCGGACACGACAGTCGGCTGGTGGAATCCGTACTCAAACAGGTGCGCCTAGGAATGCGCAATGCGGTGAAGGCGGGGGCGGACTGGAAGATTGAACACTGTGACCCGGTAACCTGGGGAAACCGCACGACGCCTGCCGATCTCCATATTTATTTGGAAACTCCGTGTCGCATGGCCTTTCCGTGGGCATCCTACAATGTTGTCGTCGTGAATCCAGAATGGTGGCCTGTCCAGAACTGGGATTGGTGCTTTGCGGAACCGAAAGAGGGCGGGGCTGATCTCTTTGTCTTCAAGTGCCGTTCGGTGATGACGGATCTCTTTCGGAATATTCCGGAGAAACGGAAGGTATGTATCCCCTGGAAGACCGACATTGTTCCCCAACATAACTGGTGGTCGGATCGTGAAGATCGGTTCCTCTACGTGATCGGTGGATCGCCCAATAAGACGATTGCCGCACGGACAGTGGTCGCCGCCTGGAAACCGGAGTGGCCGCCGTTGGAAATCTGGTGTGCGCCGGCCATTGCGGAGGAACTGCGCGGATACTGTGGGGCCGGACTGGAAGAGAACGGGTCCATTGTATTTCAGACTGTCTATAAATCCGCGCAGGAAAAGGAACGTCGGCAACTCCAGTGTAAGTGGCATATCGTGGCCAGTGCGGCCGAAGGGTACGGATTCACCATGGCCGAAGCCGCGGCAGTTGGTGCACCGGTCGTCTGGACAGATCTTCCGGTGTTGTCGGAGACCTGGCGACTCAAACATGGACGGATCCCGACGTATATCGCGGAATTCGGAGACGTTGCGCCTCTTCGTTCGGCCAACCCGGAAAATCATGTCCCGATGCGTGAACCTCATCAGCTCTTCCGTGAAGAGGATGTCGCCGGAGCGGTTGAGGAAGTGATCGGACTCACGGCGGATCAGGTCAAGATCTTACAGGATCATTATCGGGATCGGATCACGGAAAATCGGGATGCATTCCTGACGGGGTGGCGGAAGGTCGTGGTGGATCGGTTGACCAAGGATCGCCATATGCCGTTTCTGCCGGCGCCGATGCCCAAGGGAGCACCGGTCCCCAAGGTGGGTCTCATTACGGTGACCCGTAACCGATCTGCCTGGTGGTCCAATATGGTCGGCGGAGTCATGAACGCCCTGAAAACGTGGCCCGTGAACCGTCTGGAGTGGATTATCGTGGATGATTCCGATGCGGCAGAACGGATCGGGGATCGCGTGGCGCGTCTCCAGCAGGATTTACCGACACTCTCCATCAAGTATATGCCTCTGGAATATGTGGAGACGGTGGGGACGAAGCGCAATATGGCAGTCGCGGCGGCATCCGCGGATGTGGACGTCTTTGCCTGTATGGACGACGATGATCACTATCCGCCGGGCAGCCTGGAACGCCGGGTTCCCTGGATCACCACGACGGATAAACAGGCGGTCTATTGTTCGTCGCTGCCGATGTACGATATCACCCGTTACGTGTCTGCTATGAATGTTCCGCCCCTGATTCTGTCACCGGCGAAACGTATTTCGGAAGCGACCCTGACCTTTACCCGTCGGTTCTGGCAGGAACGCCCCTTTGCGGATTCCAATATGGCAGAGGGTGATGGCTTCGTAGAAGGACGCTGGAAGGATACCGTGGAGATTCCACCCTACGGGATCATTGTGTCCTTCATTCACAAGGGAAATTCGTCATCGCGTCGTACTCCGGCCGATCAGGAACCCAATGGCTCCCATTATGGATTTTCGGACAAGTACTTTGAGTATATCCACGAAATCGGAGGTCTAGAGGAGGAATAGGTCCCTTAGTTGGCATCATTGCCGCGGATCAAATAGAAACCGTGATAGGCCATCGCAGTGAAACCCAGCATTAGGACCACTTCCCGTAGCCAGCGCGGAGTATGGACACCATAGTAGCCAATGGCCAGGAGCGGCGGAGCAACGATCAGCGCGTGAAAAATATTGACCCAGGACGACAAGTTCTGTTTGTATTTTCCGTAGGCACGGGAAGCATGATACCCCAGAATAAAGATCCCCAGTGTTCCAATCGCAACAGTGGGAATCTTTGGGAGAAGATCTGTGTCCATGCCAATCGCGATCAGGAGGGGGCCGAACAACAGGATATGCACCCACTGTAAGATTGTACGGGGTGTCATTCTATCCTATCGGGTGAAAATGTGATTGGCAGGTCGGCGTCGGGTTCGTATACTGTATCCCAAACATACGACGAATGAATAGAGGGATGTCAATCTTCTGTGATGGTGCATGTCGCGGAAATGGTCAACGCGGGGCCGTAGGAGGCTGGGCGTGGGCCTATTGGAATGGGGAAGCACGGGGAGAGCCGGTGACGTGGGGCGCAGAGAAATTGGCGGTTCCCCCGGGGCAGGCGGCCACGAATCAGCGGGCGGAACTGACCGCAATGTTAGAAGCGATTCGGTGGTGGAAGGATGTTGCGGGAGGCGGTGGTCCGATCACCATTTATTCGGATTCCTTGTATTCTATCAATTGTACGTCCAAGTGGGGACCCGGATGGCGACGGGCCGGATGGAAACGGGCCGGTGGGGAGCCGTTGCAGAATCTGGATCTCATTATCCCGCTGGTGGAAACCTGGAAACCGATCTGGAAACTCCATCACGTACGCGGGCACCAGACAGGATCTTCGCCGGAAGTGTGGGGGAATAACTGGGTAGATCGCGCGGCGGTAGTCGCATCGGAAGGAGGTGGACAAACTGTGTCTATCAATGCTGTTGTTCCTATTTCTTCTGCTGCTGCAGCAAAGCCGTTCTTTCCTCCATCACCGACCCCAGCAATCTCTGCCCCTGCCTCTTCCTCTCCCTTTTCTTATTCCTCTTCTTCCAGTCCTTCGCCCCTTTCTATTCCATCGGCCCTGGAAACTAAAAAGTCCGTGATCAAACAGCCTCTCTTTCAGACCGATATTCGGAAATGGTTTGGCGGTGGCGGGTAATCCTTTATCTAAACCATTCCTTGTACGAAAAGGATAGATGTTCTTCACTGCCTTGCCCCGATCGCTTTCCGTTGCCGAAATTCATTGCCTGAAAAAGATGCACCGATTCCGTCCTCTCAATATGTTTCAGATGGGGAACGAACAATGGCGCACGCTTATGATTACGGGAGCCCAACAGTATCCTGTCCCCACGATGCTCTATGGCTCCTTTTTGGACAATGGGGGAAACCGACTTCTGACGCAGCCTCCGCCCTTTACGGCGACCCATATTCTGAGTCAATCGTTTGAGATCTATCCACTTCAAACGAACGACGTCGCACAGTATGCGTTTCAGGGAGATAACGGACATATGACCCAGATGATTCTGCCGAAGAGTATTGTCTTGATTCCGTATGTGTTGTACAATGAATAATTTATGGAGTATTCGCAGTCGGTCGTGTGCTTTTCACCGTTCGGCGGAGGGCATTCACCATACTGTGACGACGTCCGGTATACGCAGCGACATTCGTTTGTACGCCGGTGTTCGCCGCATTACAGTTTTTCCCGCGACAGGTTTTGCGGAGTGTATTGACAAACCCATTCCGGTTTCTCCGATTTGTGTTTGTGTTCGTCTGGATTCCTGTGTTGACCGCATTACAGTTTTTCCCGCGACAAGTTTTACGGAGTGCATTTACGAATCCATTGCGACTGTTCGTCTGTACATTGACGGAAGCGAATTGTGCATTGTTGGTCTGCGTGTTCATGTTCCCCTTGTTTACGGCATTCGTCTGTGTATTCATGTTCATACCTTTTTTGGAGATACTGCCACCCTTTTCTAACATTTCTATATAATCTGCAAGATCTCGTGTAGGCTGGAATGCGCGATGGGGAATAACATCTACCGGCGGATTCGGTTGTGCGATTATCCAACGTGTTGGACCAACATATGTATGTGTTTCTCTTGAAAGTACTTCGGATTGATGTGTTATAATTTCATCAATAAATGAATCCGGGAGTGGTACAGAATTTTTTGTAATTAGTGGAAAACTAAAAAATGAAAAATAACTGGTTGTATCCATGGGGACACCTAAACTGGGTAGTTGGGTTCCAGGTTGTAGTGCTGCTGGAATATGATATTTATTTCCGTTATTATCTATTAGAAAAACAGTACGTTGTGTGGAGTATGTAATTTGAGCAAATGATACTGCAGCAAAGACAATATAAAAATTACGGATAAATTCTGGCGAAAGATCCTCGTTTACGGTTAAATAAACAGCATATCCTGCACCAATTGTTCCAGGTGGTACTATTGCACCTGGTGGTTGTATCGGAAATTTTATTAAAAACGTCCCCTTTGTTGCACCAGGGATTAACAATCCGTTAATATAGGGAGATTCTTTGTATTCTATAGTACCTACTTCACGATACCGTGGTGAATACGTAATTAATGGTGCGGACATGTTCCCCCTCTACACTACAGGAAGAGATTTCTGCAAGTGTGTATTCCACAGAGCTTCTGCGTGTTCTAACGCACCTTCCATCCATGCCTGCAACAGACTGAAGGATTCCCCACATACATAGAGATGGGGCATGGTGGATGGACGGGGTTGGAGAGCCCGTTGAGATTCTTCCTGCGGATTATAGTTGCCGGGAAGCCAATACGTACAGCCATCCTTCCATTCATACGATTTTATCCAGGTCGGTTCCGGTATTGTCAGATGCGGGAACAGACGACGGACTTCGGTCTGGATCGCATCCTGAAGAGGTTTCTTTTGAAGTCCTTTCCATACGCGTGTATCCTGATCATCCGTATACGAAATCATGGTGAGACCCGTCTTTGGGTTGATCGGAATGATGTAGCGCAGAGGGGAATCCGTGACAATCCGACCAAAGGGGGCAAACCAGGCGACTCCCGTGGCGGGATCGACCGGATACTGTGCGTAGATACGGGTCAGTGGACGCATACTCAGATGTTGGAGGGGGGCGAACCCACGCAAGATCGGCAGCTTCTGGAGAGCGGTAGCATGCAAAGCCAAAATAACGCGGGCAGCATGGATAGGTACCCCATCCTTTACGCGGACTTCGTAGACCCCGCGGTCATCTATACTGACATTGGTCACCTCCGTCTCCAAGCGAAAGCGGACACCGGCCTTCTTGAGATCCGCAACCATCCGTTGAATCAGGGCAGAGAGACCACCGACCACTACATAATAGTGTTCCTGGGTTCCCAGGGTATCCTTGAAGGTTCGCAGAGCCATATCCGCACGGAGAACTTCGGTTTCCGCACGATAGGGGAATTTCTGGAGGAGTTCGTGCGTATGTCGGGGTCCCCACACTTTCATGGAGAGTTCTCGCAGAGTATGTGATGCTAAGACATCGGGAGGGAGTTCTTTGAATCGTGCCAGAAGAGTGTTCCACACCGCTTCAAACCGATTGGGTTCGGGGTTTGTGGATCCGGATCCCTGCGGTAACCAGTGAATGGAGCCATCCAGATCGTAGGTTTGGAGACCGTACCGTTTGATAAGAGCTTTCACACGGTGGTGAGATGTATGGATCCGTCCGGCTCCGATTTCATAGGAAGTTCCATCGGGGCGGGATGCGCTTACGATCCGTCCTCCCAGATAGTCGTACTTCTCCAACACCAGAATCTGTGAACCTGGAACACCGGCGTTCACCATCTTGTCGGCAATCCAGAGACCGGCCAATCCGGCGCCGACGATCACGGTCTGTTTTACGGGGGACATCTTCTTGGTTTCCTTATTGTAGTCGGATATTATCTAAACGATCCATCTTAGAAAGTGGAGAAGGAACAGAATGCCGAACATCTGTGAGAATTGGGTACGTATCACGGGTCCTGCCGACACACTGGAAAAGCTTCTGACAGTACCCTTTGAGCCTCGTCGCTGGTTTCCTGCCCCGACTCTGCCAACGAATGATCTCAAGGGATACGACTTTATGGACAACTGGTATACCGAACACTGGGGGACGAAATGGGTCTGTAATCCGGGGCGCGATGAATCACCGGTAATGTTACAACGGGTAGAAGGGCAGGAGAATGTATTGGAATCTCGCTTTCAATCTGCGTGGGCACCCCCGATTGCATTTTATCAGTCCATTATTCGGGAATATCTGTCGGACATCACTCTGGAATACGAATACCATGAATGGATGATGGGGTTTGTGGGTCACGGTATCGTAACGGTGGATGACACGGAATCGGAGCCACACCATTTTACGTATTCATCGGGGCGACAGATGCGGGAGATTTCGGAATCACGGGAGTGGCACGTAGTAGTATGGAATCCGCATTTTACGGAGGAGGATGAGGAGGATACTTCTTCGTTGGAGGAAGGCTGGGATGACATTCGCAACTATCCGGAATATACGGGGGAACGTGTACCGACACCGATCCCCGTGTTTGAAAATTTGATTGAGGCATCGGCGGTGCCAGTCCCCCCCAAGAAAGTTGTGAAGAAACCATGCGCGAACAATGTGTCATCTGTATTGAACCCGTAGAAGGGCTCCGTCTCCAGTATCATGGTTGCCGTTGCCAGATCATGATTCATCCCTATTGTAAGAATCAATGGGATGGTGTCTATCCAGGCGATGTATGCCCATTGTGTCGGAAGAAATCACCGACCGCCCCCACTCCCGTACCCGAAAAGAAGGCTCCTCTTCCTGGCAACACGTCACGGAAAGTGATACCGACAGCAGCGGTCCACCCGCCACCTCCACATCCTCCGCCTCCTCCTTCCGCTCCTCCGCTATTTCCCATTTCGGTTCTTGTCACCGAAGAAGAATATTACAACCTTCAGGGATCGCCGGCGACCCCGTCACCTACTACATCGGTCACTCCTGTATTTCCATCCGCTCCTACATCGGCCCAGGTCTTCCGACATCCCATCCGTTGTAACCCGATGGTCGCCGGTGTCATGGCACTCCTCATGCTCCTCATCATTTATCTGGCGTATCTGTGGTCCCATGCGTAGAGGACGGGTATGACAATAAGACTACTTAAACATTAGAACGATAAAAATAGTGTAAGTGTGCAATGAATCGTTTCATCAAGCTGGGATATCATGAGGCCGAAGCGAAATGGATATCACATCTTTTAAAGTTCAAACGCTTAGATAATGGTCATACACATGATTCGGCTCTTTACACAAAGACTATTGTAAATAGTATAATACATAATAAGAATTGGGATAGGAATCATGTTCATTTAAATTATCCTATCGTATTGGATGCATTTTTGCTAAAGGGGTGTGGTCATCTAGGAATGAATTTATTGTCTTATGATTTTTCAGATCCAGAAGAATTTAAATGGTTAGAAGAATTTCGGAAACTTGACCAATCAATGATACGTCCACTGGATTTAAAACATTTGGTGCGAATCTCAAATAAACCTAAAATGCTTATTTAACAACATTTCTGTTAGCAGTCAACCACAGATCCATAGGATGTAAAGAAAGACTGACAATACATGGAATAATGGATTCCACGTATAGTCACGTGTTTTTGACCAAACAGGTACAGTCCCAGTGGTTGGCGCGGCCGGAAAACCTGATGATGATGCGCACCAAGGGATATGAATGGGTTTCTGCGGTCAAACGGTCCTGGGAATCCAGTCTCCGCGAACCTGTTATGGGGCGTCTCCTCACACTCTCCACCCACTATCATCCGGGTGCCGAACGGATCACCAGTCGGAAAGGCAAGGCGATGATCTATCGGATCTGTTAGTTCGTTAATCGTATTTCTTTTCGGTGTTCAGCGTCGCAATCCATTTACATACCGTTTCCGTGTTGGAGTTACTGAGACGCGACAGAATGCGCTTCGGGGGCTGGAATGCCAGAAAGGTAGGGAGTGACTTGATACCACAGTATCCCGACGTATACTGATTCACGGTCTCGTCGCAGTAATAGAAATCAAGGCCGGCCCGGGCAGCAGCATCTTCCAGGGCCGCTTTGTCCATGCGTTGACAGGGGGCACACCACGCCGCGCTGAACCAGATTAGTACGGGTTTTGCGGTGGTGGGGTCCGAATTGTTCCAGATGGCCTCAAATTGTTCCTGGGTGGTCAGCGGAATCATGTTATGCTGGGACCAGATAGTTGACCAGACCTTTGACCGCACCGCCGGCGATCAGCGCAATGAGAGTCGCTCCCAGGGCCAAGGACTCTGTGGATAAGCCTTCTTCCTTGCTCTGGGCACCCCCGCCTTCCTGCTTTAGTTTCATCGGAAGCACCGACTTCGCGATCGCCAGCTGGTTCTTCAGTTGGTTTGCGTGATCTGTTAATCGGGAAACCGTCTCTGGATAGGCGGCGGACAGAGACTTCAGATTCGCAGCGGTAGAAAGTCGTTGTTGGATATCTCCCATGTGTTTTTGGTATTGTTCGGGCCCCATTGTTTGCAAACGTTTCACATATTCGGCTGGATCCGTGAGTCGTTTTCCGGCCTGTACGAAATTATCGGCAGTAGAGGTTATCTGTTCCCCCTTCTCCAAAGCGGTATCTACCGCACTGTTCAGACGACCTATCGGGGTGAATTTATTGATGATCCACATGAATCCGTCTTCAATCGGGTCAATAATGTAATAGTGACCCAACGCGGATCCAACACTCAGACCGGATGGGAGCCAAGGGTTCGGTGCTTGTTCCTTTGCGGGGTTGGGCTCCTCGGGGTGTGAGATCCAGAAACTCTTACGGAGTTGATTGGAACTAATCGGATTAATCATCCAGCTACGACGAATCTCTTCACCATTATGAAGGCTATCCGTAATACTACGGGACCAATTCAGAAGCTGTTCTACGCTGGAAGGAAGAGGGAGACCTCCGTCCACACCCTTCGCCATCAGTTTTTCCGGTTCAAAGAAGACCCGATAGAGTTTCAGCAAATAGTAGACTACGACTCCGAAACCGGCAAAGAGACCGATGCCGCCCCAGAAGATATCGCTGAAATCATTGGATCCATTGATGACGTGTTTGTTAATATTAAACTGGGCAATCAAGAAACTGATGAAAATATTGACCGCCTGACCGACCTGTCCCATCATCAGGAGATCCAGACCCAGAAATCCGAACACAATCAGCATGAGCCAAAGCGAAAAACTGGATCGCTGGGAATAATGGGTGTCGCCATTTACGAACATTCCTTGGGCAATCCCCGTAGACATATCAAAGGGGGTCGTCAATCCGTACATGAGCACACGATCCCGTTCCAACCAGAGCTGGAGAATGTCCCAGATCCACCAGAGAAAGAATCCGCCCGCCGTAAACATTTTGAGGAGGCCGGTTGTATGACTCCGCACGTAGAAGTGATCCAGGCCGATGATTCCTCCTACAATGGACAGCAGGAGGGTCGTATTGATATTGCGGTCGGGTCGGGGGACATATTTCCCTGGAGAAGTGAACATCGGTTCCGCCGGATTGGCGGGATTCGGCATTTGCATATCGGTAGGGGCCAACGCAGTCGCTGCCCCCACATTCGTTGAAATCGGCATACGCCCCTTTGTGATCTCCATGACCTTCGTTTCCAATGGGTCGGATGACATCCCTCTGTTGCGGTGCGGCGGATTTTTAATCCTCATTCTGACATGGTATTTCCGTCACAGAATGCGAATGTTTAGAGTTGTGGGAGATTTGGAGAGAGTATTGGATGTCGCTTAGGCGATATACTCCACGCCACCAAGACCACCGACAATCGTCAGAATATTCCAGTTACGGGTATAGACCATGACGGATCGCTGATTTTGGAGCGTGTTCGGGTTGAAGGTCAAATTCAGATTGATATCGTCAATCTTACTGCAACTGAGTCCGCCACTGGGCTGCACATCATCTTCCGGTTTCGCGGCGAAACTGTAGAGATAGATAAAAGAGTTCGGAATCGTGGTGTGATACTGATAGGGCTGCGTGGTGCGGAAATACTGGGCGAAACGACGATAGAATCGGTCCATGCCGTCCAGCTGGATGAGCGCCGTATCCATGAGATCCTGGGTCACACCGACTTCCCCGCCGTTCGCTGTGAGGAGATTGGAATAATTGAACCATTCGCGGGCATCGCGCATACGATCCTGTTGGATGACCCAGATGAATTCCTTACAGAGATTGTTGAAGACCAGGGGCACATTCACGATGGAGGAACCGGCGGGAATGGACTGTCGGGGTGTATACTGGAGCTGGGTGATCAGATACCGATGATTCTTGGTGGCGAAGAGCTGACGTTCCTGACGATCCAGAAAGACGTAGTCTCCGTAGAGCTGGAGCCGGGTAATGGAGACGGGTGGAATATTGCTACACTGCGTGGCGGAGTCCATCTTGTCCACGGACCACCAGAGATCCTGGAAGCGACGCAGATGCACAATGAGACGTACGGGATGGGCCTGGAGTGCAATCAGGGGAAGAGCGGCTCCCAGACCATTACAGAACCAGAACCGGAGGGGAATCGTGAGACGCTGGGTGGCGGCCGAATATGCGACGTCCGGATAGACATCCCAGTGTCCGACCATTTGACTGAATCCGTCGCGCTTGTCGGCCGGTGTAATGAGTTCCGACCAGATCTGGAGCCACTCTCCGGTGTGTTTGTCAATCTCCTTGTCGCCGATTTCAATGCTGACATTCTCAATCAGAGCGTGCCCGATGTCGTTACACCAGTAAATGGGAGTGCCATCCACGGGAGAGAGTGCGGGGAGATCCACTTCCAGAAAGAGAGAGGAGAGAAGATCGGCCTTGCGGGGAATCAGACAGCTGATGCGCTTGCCGAAATCCGGGGTACCGTCAAAATCAATGGGAATGGATTCAATGGCGAAGGGCGTGTGCTGGCGCCATACGGACTGAAAGTAGGTCATCTGGGGCTGACCGGTGATTTCGGCGTCCTGTTTGCCACGGGCCGCTAACTGAATCAGAGTGGCTCTTGACATTCCTTCCTTAGTCTGGTCGGTGGTTTTTTGACATCTGGTATGAACCTACCTCTGTTGGGTTGTAGGTTGCAAAAATACCCGTGGTCATGAATAGGGAGAATGGCAGGAGTTACGAAGACCATGGATCTGCGCACACTCAAGACACGGGAAATCGTGGTACAGGGGGTCACCGGCGCATTTCCGGCAGTGAATTCGGTGCTGACGGTGAGTGATACGAAGGGCCATACCCGTTGGGTCTCCGATTTGACATTGGATTCCGTATCGCTGATGTCGGCGGCGGGGGCCACCGGAACTCTGACGTATGATGGTTCTACATTACTCTTGAATGGGGCTGTAATTAGCGGAGGGGATTGCGGATTTACAGGGGAAACGGGTCCACAAGGGACAACCGGACCACAGGGAAGTACGGGTCCTCAGGGTGCAACAGGGGCACAGGGGATAACGGGTCCTCAGGGGATTACGGGCCCTGATGGTGGACAAGGGCCACAAGGAATTATAGGGCCGGATGGTGGGCAAGGACCACAAGGAATTACAGGTCCACAAGGAATTACGGGACCCAGAGGAGAAACGGGGCCTGACGGAATTACAGGACCGGATGGTGCACAAGGACCACAGGGGTCACAAGGACCAGTTGGTATACAAGGCCCGCAGGGTATTACGGGTCCTGATGGCCCCTCTAGTACAAACTTTAATACGTACACAGGGTCGTCTGTTACGTTAATACCAAGTAATAATGATCAGTTTATATTTAATGGACCTGGTGATAATATCAATGCAGGTGATGTTAATATCATAACATTGACATTTCAGATGTCATACTCTGGTACTCTTGGGAACTATGAAGTACAATTATATACGGAAGATCAAAATGCAATTCAGACAGGATTTTATTCTATTCTGGAGAACCAAATTCCAAACGTATTTGGTACAACCGGACCGAATCCATATGTCACAGTTACATACACACGATACTCCGCAGTAAGTGATTTTGCGACAATTGGTGCATCCATTGAACCAAGTAGTGGGGTTACATCGGTTACTGTTACTCCTCTAAATATTCAATGGACTCGTATTGCAACGGTATAATATATTCATGTGTATGATTTTCAAAGCCAAGCCGGGGCCGGACGGCGCGTATACTGGGTAATCCCTCGTGCCTGTTTGGAACCCTTATAGAAGGCCCGATAGCAGACGGTGGGGTTCTTACTGATTTTGTATTCATCCGGCATGGCCAGCGCGGGCCACGTCAGCGGAGCATCCGGAAGCGGCGGAGGATTCGCCGTGAGCCACGCGATATGTTCCTCACAGGCGTGCGGCGGTGACATCGGATAACGATAATGGTATTCGGCGATGAGTTCCGTGGCCAGGCTACAGAGCCACCGATAGTTCGCCAACGTCTCCCGCACCCATTTCGCACAGGGATGATTCCGGTGCGTGGGGCGATATCCGCGCTGGGTTTTCTGTTTGTTCATGGGGGCGGACTCCAGGGGTGGAAGCAGGCCCTTGGCAGCATAGGCGATGAATTGTGCTGTCCACAGGAGTTGGGCGGATTCCAGGATCATCTTGACTACGTGTTTGTCGGCGTGCTGTTGGGCCGCCTTCGTCGTGTTGAACGAGAGAAAGAAGATATTCATGGGGGGGGAACCGGTTGGGTTGTGTCTTGAAGTACAGGAGAGCCGTGGGGCCTTTGTACAAATCAACTTTTTGTAGGCTGACATGCTTCGTCAACGTACAAAGAGGAATTTCCGACACCACTGTAGACAAGCGATGTCATCGTATTTTCGTCGCACGGAAGATTTACAGCGACTCAAGACACGGGAACTGGTGATGCAGAATACGGACGGAACCTTTCCGGCACCGGGGTCCTATGCGGTGATGGGGGCAACGGGGATTGTAGGATGGGCAAGTGGTCCTGATGGTCTTAGAGGTCCAACTGGTTCGCAAGGTGTGACGGGACCTACGGGTCATGATGGGTCTCAAGGGCCTCAAGGACCTCAAGGACCACAAGGTTCTGTGGGTCCAACTGGAGTTACAGGCCCACAAGGTCCGACTGGACCATCCAATGTTATTGTATACAGTGTATATACCGCTGGTTCCAGTACGTATACGGTATTACATGATTCCGTATTAAATTATCATGTGTACGGTGGGGGAGGGGGCGGTGCTGCCGGTCAAGGTGATGGGAGAGGGGGCGGTGGCGGTGGATCTGGTTACTATATAACGGGAGAAGAGGTTGTCCACGGTGGGGATGTGATTCAGTATACGGTGGGTGCAGGCGGTACAGGGGGAATTAATAACAACTCTATCCTTGGAAACGGTACAGATGGGTCTACTTCATCATTGACAATCCCATTTCTGTCAAGCATTACGGCAAATGGGGGAAAGGGTGGTATATGGGGAGGAAATTCAAACACTCCAGATGGCGGGGCCGGATATTATGGTGGAGGCGGAGGTGGCGGAGGCTATGTTGTAAGTAGTACAAGTGAAATTTCCTATTCTGGAGGTATCGGTGGTGTGGGCACGAAAGCATCCGGTGCAAACGGAAATCATGGATATTTTGATTCTCCATCTGGGATCACCTACGGGGGAGATGGTGGGTCGGGCGGGAGACAAACCGCAAATAATGGAACTACCGATCCTACTAATTATGGATCTGGTGGCGGAGGTGGTGGAGGAGGGATATATGGGGGGAATGGTGGAAGTAGTTCTACAAATCTTGGTCCGGTTGGGAATCCAGGATTTCCAGGGGGTCACTTTGGTAGTGGTGGCGGAGGAGGCGCCGGTACGTTTGATAATGGAGAAGGGACTACAAGTTCTGGTAGCGGTGGTCGCGGCGGAGATGGTACAGTTATTCTTATACTTACAGAACTATAATTACAGGTGGAGGTGCTGATCCGTGTGTGTAATATAGCAAAATTAACGCACGCTATACATAGGAATGTCATCTCTCCGGCCCTCGCGGACCTTACAGAATCTGGAGGTGAGCGGTCTCCGATATGCCCGAAATGAAGTACCTGTCAATGGTGGTCTTATGCAAGTAGAACAGGACGGAGAGGTCGTTATTACCCGCAACGTGGAACTGGATACTCTTACGGTTGTCGGAGAAACGACCTTCACGGGTGATGTTACCGTGAATACAACCCTTACGGCGACAACCGTGGATGCAACGAATCTGAACGTATCGGGTCCCTCTGTTCTTACGGGTCCGGTTACCAGTGTTGCGGGGATTACGGCGGCGTCGCTGTACGTGTCCAACGGAATCACTGCAGGAGGATCTCTCAGTGTGGGTGGCCCGGCTACGATCGGCGGACTTCTGACGGCAGCAGCAGGGATTACAACGATCAACATTGATACCGATACCATGCGGGCACGGGATATTGCGGTAGATACGCTCCACGTGGTCACCATTGACGATGTGTCTGTCGTCTCCTCCGTAAGTACAAACGTTGTGCGCGGTGTGCAAATTGTCGCCGGTACAGAGGATCCTCTCTATACATTTCTTCCTGGACATACGCTGGATGTGTTGGGAAATACCTATGTGACCGGAAACGTGGGAATCGGTATTACGGGTCCTACCGTGGCCTTGGATGTTGCGGGAGCGGCTACCTTCGGCGGTCTCGTAACCGCGAATGCTGGCATTACGGCATCCGAACTTTACGTTTCCAATGGAATTACAGGAAACGGGACCCTGAGCATTGCGGGGGCGGCCACCTTTGATAGCCTCGTGACGGCGAACGCGGGGATCACCAGTAGTTTCCTGGATGTGTCCGGAAATACCAACGTCTACGGAACCCAACATGTATACGGTCTCTTTACAGCATTGGCCGGGATCACCGGCAGTTTGTTGGATGTTTCGGGAAACACTACCCTCTATGGTACGGAAACGGTAAATGGTCTTATCACGGCGAATGCAGGGATCACCAGCAGTTCGCTGGAAGTTTCCGGAAATACAAACCTCTATGGAACGGAAACGGTGAATGGTCTTGTCACGGCCAATGCAGGAATCACCAGCAGTTCGTTGGAAGTTTCCGGAAACACTATTCTGTATGGCACGGAAACCGTGAATGGTCTCGTCACCGCCAATGCAGGCATTACCAGTAGTTCGTTGGAAGTTTCAGGGAATACCACTCTCTATGGCACGGAAACCGTAAATGGACTTCTCACTGCGAATACAGGAATCACCAGTAGTTCATTGGAAGTTTCCGGAAATACCACTCTCTATGGCACAGAGACCGTGGAAGGGCTCATTACCGCCAATGCAGGGATTACCAGCAGTTCGTTGAATGTTTCCGGAAATACGAACCTGTATAGTCTTCTCACCGCCAATGCAGGGATCACCAGCAGTTCGTTGAATGTATCTGGGAATACCACCCTCTATGGAACCGAGACCGTGAATGGGCTCCTTACTGCCAATGCAGGGGTCACCAGCAGTTCTCTTAATGTTTCCGGAAATACAAATCTGTATAGTCTCCTCGCCGCAAATACGGGCATCACTAGTAGTTCGTTGAATGTGTCTGGGAATACGAATCTGTTTAGTCTTCTCACCGCGAATGCAGGGGTCACCAGCAGTTCGTTGAATGTATCTGGAAATACCACTCTCTATGGTTCCGAAACCGTAAATGGTCTTCTTACGGCAAACGCCGGCATTACCAGCAGTTCGCTCTATGTAACGAATGGGATTACGGGAAATAGTACATTACAAATTGCCGGTACTGCGAATGTCGGTGGACTTCTCACTGCAAGTGGGGGAGTTACAAGTACAGCGATTAATGGAACTACAATTACATCGTATGGCGAGCTGTTTGTAAAATCAACGGGTACGCAAGCTTTGCGTATGGTAACGGATGCAAACCGATCCTACATTCAACCGTATGCGACCCCTGCAAATACAGGAAGTGAACTGCGCATAACAAAATACGGTAGCGCCACTCCGATATTATCCATAGATACCTTAAATAGTACAGTCGGTATTAGTACTGCGGCAAGTGGTGCTTACACTCTGGATGTAAATGGGACATCACGGTTCAATAATTTGATTACTGCAACCGGTGGGATTACGGCGTCATCACTCCATGTGTCAGGTACTATCACGTATGGAAGTGAAAGTTTTGATCAGTTCAATGCGAATGCGGCCGTAATCGGAGTGGATACTACGGTTACCGCGGGATACAAACTGGATGTGGATGGAAAATCACGGTTTCGGGATGTACTTGCAATTGCGGATGGAATTGTGACTGCACCAGGATTATCATTCTACAATGATCAAACTACGGGTATTTACCGACGTACTGCAATTGAAATGGGTATGGTAGTTGCCAGTACCGAACGTATGAGATTTGTCAACGATAAAATTGTGTATATGAGTCCTACTACAACAGCATATAATGGGGGTGGCAGTGGTTATCCTGCAGGTGCTTGGACACAAATTTATTCAGGGTTCAGTGATGCAATTAACAATGACGGTAACTCTTTTATGGCTGCGCAAGGATTAATGTTACGCGGTCAAGATTTAACATGGGCACCGACGAACCGATCCTATGGCTCAAAAATTTGGATCGGTGGGGGTCGCGCATCTCCTTTACCTGTAACGGCAACAAATGCAGAGATTATATTAGAAACCGGGAATACACCCCGTATGACAATTTCCGGTACAGGGAATGCTACGTTTACAAATAAGGTGACTGTAAATGGTGATTTTCAGGTGGACGGTACACCCATCGGTCTCGTAAAAAGTGTAACAGGAACGGCCAGTAACCTTTCGGCATCAAATACAGGCGGGAATGTTACAATGGATTTAGTGAATGCGGGGACAGCGGGGACATATACCGTCCCAGCATCCCTTACAACGGACGCCAAAGGACGGGTTACATCGGTAACTCCAAGTACTGCTGGATTTAGTATATCCTATGCTTCTAATAAGATATCATATAACCCTACTTCCTATGTATTAAATCTTGATCCAACTGGATCTACTTCCACATATAATAGTAATATAACCACAAATGCTTCCAATTTTAAACGATGTAAAATTGAAATATGTGGTGGGGGAGGAGGTGGCGGCGGTGCATCTAAACATAATTCTGATGGTTTTAAATATGGTGGTGGTGGTGGGGGAGGAAGTGGGTCACGGAATGAATATGTAATTAATTATGATACATCATTTTTTATACATACTTTTACTGTAGGTATTAGTGGTACAGCAGGGGCAAATGCCGATATTGATGCCGGTGGGTTTCCAACACCTGGTGGGGATGGTGGGTTCAGTCAACTAACGTGTATTGTTGATGGGGGTAGAAAAACATTTTTTGCAGATTCTGGAAAAGGTGGAGGCCCGGCGGGATTTGGTGGTGCCAGTGGCAGTGGGGGTAACGGCTGGGGTGGTGGTGGTGGGGGATATGGTCAAGGATCGTGGGGTGGTCCTGGATCATCTGTATACTTTAATCAATTTAATGGGAAAATTCCTACAGTCGCAGGTTATGGTGGTGATGGGGGTGCCGACTATACATATTATAGTGATACAACTGGTTCATTATGGTCCAGTACAAAGACAACAGGCGCAGGAAATTTTGGTGGATCTGGCGGTGGCCCTTTTGGAGGTTCATATGGTTATTCATTGACACCAAAACTTGGGGGAGGTGGTTACGGCGGTGATTTTTTCGCAACACAACCTCAGCCGGGGTCATACGGGTTTATAACAATTACATTTTTCTAACAAGTTACTCCATCGTGGCGTACATCATCGTCCATTCCCGCGCCTTCGCATCGTAGGCCGACCGATTCCGTTTGTAGAGATCCGCAATTTCCGGCACCAACGGATCATTCGGATTCGCATCCGTCAGAAGCGACAGAATACTCAGCAGCACCTTGGAAATAGAAAGGACTGGACTCCACTGATTCTTCAGGATATCCAGACATATAGCACCGGAAGCGTTGATATTCGGGTGGTATATTTTCGTCTTGAATGTAATAATCGGCGGCTTGAACGGATAATCCGACGGAAAGTGGATATTGAGTCGGAAGATGCCGCCCGTAAAGGGGGATGCATCGGGTCCAAAGATCATGGCCTCCCAATGAAAGAAGTCCTCTTCGCTCACTGGCCCCGCCGTACAATTGGCAACCGGATCCTTCTGAATGTCGGCGTATTCGCGCTGCAAACGTCGTAGAGCCATCGTCGTTGTCTGTTGTAGGTAGGCAGGGTTTTGCATGCGCCGTGTCAAGTTTACACGGGTGCTGCATTCAGAAGCGGAATATCATTCCCATCCTGGGTGGGGATACCGACATATCGCAATGACGGAAAATGAAAGATACGCAGTATACACATTAAAATATTCTGTTTCATGGCTGTATATCCTGCCCTACTTAGGTAATAGAATACTGTACCAACATAATCGGACAGGGCTTCGGTGGTTGCTGTTGTTGTCCCTGCTGTTTCTGCCACTCCTTCCAGGCCGTTTGCAGAGGTCCTTCGCCGTATCGCTGGAGGCTCAACAGCCAGAGATTCACCGCGATGGTCCCCCGTGTTCGTTCGGGCTCCTTGATTCCCAGACGTCGGTAATCATTGTCCTCCATCGTACTAAACTCCTGGAACCAATTCGGAATCACTTCCAGTATAAGCTGGAGGAGCAGAGGGTGTTCCTCTTCCTGGAGCACACCGCATATCGTATACTGAATATCCCGCTTACAGAGGGATTGCAACAATGTCGGAAGTTCGCGCAGAAAGGCCTGAATTTCCGAATTGTCTACCGTACAGGATTCGGGGGGATCTACGAACGCCGATGTCTGAAATCGCAGCATGACGATGAATCTCTGTGTAGAAGATGCCATTACTCTACACAAAGGTTCTTTGGTTGCTTTATGACCGATCCTTTACACCCTCATCTGTTACATATACAGAAGGCCGCGTACGGCTTCATCCCGATTCGGATACAGCGTTCCAAACAGCCAATCCAGCCAGAATTCACCGTAATTCCACTGCGGATACTGGTGATGTAACAGATGATGATTTCCGATCAGCCAGACAAACCGATCATCGTGACGCATCATTCCCCGCAGGTTCAGAATGCAGAGAATCGCCAGAATCTCCCACGGTGTGTAGGTTAGGAAAAAGAAGGGGACGATTGACCCCAGACTCTGGAGAGGGCCTTCTATCCAGTGTCCTTCGTAGGTGTCCAGTGCCCGCGGAAACATTTTCCGATGATGAATACAGTGAATCTTCCGATAGAAATGATTATTATGGAGGAGGATATGGCTGAAATAGAACCAGAGATCGTAACAAAGGACAGACAACAGAATCGGAATCATTACTTGTATATTGCGGCTCCTCTTTAGGATTTATGGTAACGGATGGAGAATTGCGGTGGACCAGGCCATCGCTTCCTGAATATCCCGTTCGGTCATCGCCCGATTATAGACACGGAAATCCTGGAGACAGCCCCGTACCCCTTTGCCGATCTTGTTCTGGGTGAGAAACAGTGCCGGAATCATGCGGCCTTCGGCCTTCTCCTGGACTTTCTTGCCATTGATCCAGATCTGCCAGGTGGGCCACCAGGAAGTACTGTCCGTCGTCGTGAAGACCACGTGTTGCCATTCATTCACACGGGCTCCCTGGGGCGCTTCAATGCGCATCACGCGCTGTTCCGTATCCCAGATTTCCATCGCCAACGTTGCCGTCTTGTTCGTATGGAGAGGTTCCTGAAGAGCCGTCTGGGCCGGAATCTTCACGGGTTCCGCCAAAGGAGGACCCAATGCGAAAATCTGCTGCGGAGAGCATTCCTGTGCCGGCGCGGCTTCGGGAATCGGTTTGAGTTCTTTGCCCCCCACATAGGAATCCACGCCGATCCAGACCAGATCCTTCTTGTTTCCGTTGGAACATTCCAGAATGCGGGCACTCTTTTCAAAGTGATCCCACCAGATCCAGAACGAAATAGCCCGAATCTGTGACGGATTCACATCCTGGTCCAAATGCATCGTCTCCTTTTCGCCCCACAGGAGGAAATCTTCCAGAGGCGGGGCGGTCTCGGTCGCATCCTGGGACGCCGCGGGCCAACGATTGAGTTGGAGACCCCGTGTCTTCGTCGGACGGAGCATTTCGGGAACCGCCGGATGACCACGGAGTTCTACCTGGGTCACCCCTGCATAATCCACCGTATCGTCGCGCCATCGGTACCAAGAAAGGATACCGTGGTAGGCCCGAAGCAGCTGCTGAATCGCGGCCGGTGGAGAAGGATCCCGAATCTCCTTCGCGGTCTTCGTGTTCTGGAGAGGCCCAATACTCTCCCGTGTGGTCAGTGCACAACTGGAGACCCACTCGCCACTGTCCGAATCCTTGAGAATGCGACAGTAATCCATGCGCCCATTTCCGGTGACATCGCGCCAATAATCGTCGCGACTGAATCGGAATCCCTGGGCTTTGCTGCGACTCCGGAATTCCAGGGTATCCATTCCTTCGCGGGTGGCCAGGGCACACGCAATATGGAGGGACGCCGGGTCCCCCTTCTTATAGACCGCACGACAGAAATCCGCAGCGACTCCGTTGCCCTGTACGTCCACGAAGGATTCTGTGTAGCGCAGATCCCGTACATATCCGGCTTCGTCGGCACTCCACCCCTCGCTCGTGGGACCGATATCGGATCGTCGGGGAACTGCGAAACCCTCCCGTAACTTGGACCCCATCGTTTCTGTAAGAATATACGTGACCAACAGTGTTAAGACAATCCAGACCGACCATGTAGTCATCTCCCTGAAAGGCACAGGGCTTTTAATCCCCGCAATCGCAGCGCGTAAAGGAAACTCCCCGCGAATAACAGAGGATAACAAATGCAGACCAAAGAAGAACCGACGTCGCAATACGGTGGACGGCTCTTGGGAGTCGGTGTACACGGTTGCACATTTGACCCGGCACCGCGATGTGCAGGCGGCAGTGTATTTCGGAAGGTACACGGAGCCCCCGCGGTCGGTAAGATCACAAACGAACAGGTGGACGACGAACTGTCCATCGGGCGATCTCTGATGCGGCTCCCTCTGGGTCCCCAGTATTTTGCGCTTCCCACCCAGCAGTGCGCACCGGTCCTCCCCCTTTCCGACAAGAACGCCGATCACTGTACAATTCTGAAGGACGAAGAGGGTGAGGGAGAAGAATCAGGACCATTCACCGTGTTAGCCATGCCGTATGCAGGGACGGAACTTCTCAAGTGGATCCCTAGAAACCCACTCCGTGCCGCGGAAAACTATGAACGGATCTTTGTTCATTTGCTGGAAGGAATCCTTGTGTACCAGGAAAAGGGAATCGTCCACAATGATATCCATATGGGGAATATTATGGTGGATGATATGGGCGTGGCGCGGTTCATTGATTTTGGGTTGGCATATTATGCCAAGAATGCCGTAGATTTGGAAACCGCCAATCTTGGAAATCGTTTCCGTCCCCAGTATGTATTTCAAGCTCCGGAAATCCATGCCTGGCGTATGATGATCAACAAGATTCCGCTGATTGACGGTGTACGACAACTCTATGATGTCAATCCGGAGTATGCACGCATGGAACACCAGTTCCCGAAGCGGCTTCCGGCGTTGGCGGCTCTGGAACACCTGATGAATCACAATGATGCATTCCGTTCCGAAAATTTCGCGGCCTTCATCCGTTCCTTCTGGAACAAGATTGATGCGTGGCGAATCGGTCTCTGTATGTGGCTACTGTGGGACGATCTCCTACACTGGCCGTGGATCAAGAAGACGGCTCTCTGGGGGCGTCGGGATGTCATTCGTCGGACACTGGAGGGTCTTACGGATTTTGATGTCCGAACCCGTCTGACCGTGGCGGATGCCTTGCGGATCCTGGATCCAAAGAACCGTATGGCCTTATCGGCGGTGGTGTCGTCTGCGTCTCTGGGATCGGCGTAATCCACCGTCTTGGGGTCTTGCCAATTTAATCGTACGATTTCTGGGTGTACAGTAATATCCACAGAAGTCCGTATAGTTCAGAGAAGAACCACGGGGACGGTAATCCCGTGACGCGGTCTTCGGATCCCAAATTTGGAGTCCCTCCGCATCAAACCGTTTCACCTTGTTTGCCCCGTCCTTATGACTCCAGAGCCCGTCCGCATCTTGACGATAATAATGGTAATCGTCGCCCGGATCCACCACCAGACCGATTTTACTGTAGCCCGTGGGACATTTGGCATGAAAGGTCGTCGGTTTGAGATCGGGGATGTCTTCCTTCATCAACCCCTCCACGGTTTTACAGGTACGCCCGTCGTCGTATCGCAGATGATGGGCCTTTCCGACGGTTGCCCCCGGTTGATGATAGCGTTTCTTGCAGGTTTTATCCTTTCCCTTACACTGCAGAAGCTGGTTCGGATCCACCACATTCTGACTGAACGAATAGCAGTTATGTACAATTTGGAGAGCGCGATTCTTATTGTAACGGTCGGGATTGTATTCTGGTTCCCATCCGGACATCGGTGAACCCTTACAGTGTCGGTGTTCCGCGCAGAAAATGGCGTTTTCGTCGGCCAGTTTATGACACTGCGTTCCGTCCTTGTTCTGACAACGACAACGGACCCGACGGTTTGAGATTGACCCGACTGGCGGTGCGTGTCGCGGTTGTTTTCGCGTGACTCTTCTTTTCCGGTGCTGCTGCAGCGACCGTAATGACTGTACTGTCGTCATATTCCCCTACAGTGGATACAGATTCTCTTCGGTCCAGTGACGGCGGAGGTGGAGGGGGCGGGGCATTGGATTCCAGGGACGAAATGGAATCGCGATCGCTGAAATTATACTGGTGTTGCGGATTCGTTGGCGGCGTAGGGACCAACGACGATTTCACGTTGGCCTGCTGTTGCTGCTGCTGTGCATCGGCGGCAGTGCTACTTGTGGAGGTGGCGGGGGTGGCGGAAGAGGATGAGGTTGCGGACAGCATATCGGCCTGTTTGATGAATTCCTCCTCCACGTGCTTCATACGAATCTTTTCTACGTGCGAACAATAATAGACGTACTGATTCGCGTGGGTCGGTGTATCCTTTCCATAGTGCCCCGAATACCGACCGGACAGCGTAAGATACTGCCAGGTTTCTGAACGCAGACGTTCCGCAACCCCATGGAGCTGGAAGAACCGTTTATCCAACTTGAAGAGAGTCATCAGACCGTTCGCCGTCGTTACGGCCAGACTAATGGTCCACGTGACCCAATACATGACATCATTGGAGGAGGTGTCCTTGGTTTGGATCGTAAGAAGTGCCGGGACGGCTAAACTCCCGGCTGTCATTGTCGTTTTGAGAAAGTAGAACAGAATGGAATAGAGGAAACAACGGCGGCGGTATTCCTTCATCAAGAAATGGTATCGATGTTTTATGGTGGCAATCTGTTGTGGTGTGAGCCCCTTCAATTGATCAAACATGGGGCTCATATCGTCCTGGTAATGCATGGGTTGAATCTCTTCCGTGGGACTTGGCCTACGTCGGCAACATAGATCGGTGATTCCCATAATACCTACTGCGATTGAAAATGTGACGATTGGTTTATGTGATTGGGTGGTGTCTGTACGATGTATCTCTTGCAACCGATGCTCTATGAAACGGAGGACCCGTTTCATCAGTCCGATCAGATTACGGTATCGCCGGATATCTGGTCGGAAATCTATGAGACCTCTGCGACACTTCGGAACAATGTGCCGATCTTCTTCTCGGTAAATGACGGAGAACTGGTGGGGCGGATTCGGCCCGATAATGCGTTGCGGGGAACGGACAGTATGCAGATTCCCCTCTGGATGTGGATGCGTCTGGGTGCACCGGACCCCGATTACTGGATTACGTGTCATGTACTTCCCACCATTCCTCCGATCACGACGGTCACACTGCGGGCGCGTGTGGAGGCCTCCTTGACATCCGTGGAGGATCCCGTTGGAATGTTGACGACGGCTCTGTCGGGACAGGGTGGCAACCCCAGTTGGGCGTGTTTGAATGTAGGAGCGGAATTACCGCTGGCCTGCGGTACGTTTGATGTCATGGATCTGTTGGATACCAACGGTGCAACGGTATCTTATGGATCTGTTCTGGATCGGGATGTGCATCTGGAACTCCTTCCCGCCCTGGATCATGTGTCGGAACCGGCACCACCACCTCCGACCCCCACGTTTCCGATTCTACGACAGCATACGCCTTCCTTCTCTTCGGGTTCCGGTCGTATGTCGGATGTAAGTGCGGGATCGCTTCCTTCGCCGGTTCTGGAGCCAACTCCTGCACCAACACCAAATCGTCGTCCGATTCCGCCGCTCCATCGGGATCTAATGCGTCGCGGACTTCTGCCAGCACGGCGCGAAACGACGGTGACCGTACCCTTCTCTGGGAAAGCCCATCGTCTGGGCGACCCCATCTAAATAGAAATGCCGCTTAGAGAGACTAATTATGCTACAACGAACGCTGAATCGTGTGCGGATTCAATATGCTTCCGATCTTCATCTGGAGTTTTATAAGTCACCCCCTTCCTTTCAGACACTGTTGAAGCCCGTGGCCCCTCTTTTGGCTCTGGCAGGAGATATCGGGTCTCCACAGATTCCGCACTATACGGACTTTCTCCGTTACTGCAGCGAACACTGGGAATCCGTGTTTGTGGTTGCGGGGAATCACGAATTCTATCGGCGCACGTACCAACACAATCTCCAACTCTGTGGAGAGGTGGCATCCCAGTTTCCGAATGTGCATTTTTTGCATCGGGGACGCGTGGAATTGCCGCAGTATGGAGTCACCGTGTTGGGGGCAACACTCTGGACGGATCTAGGAACACCCTATCGGCAAGAAGTTGCCAAAGATGTTCTGAGCGATTACCGATATATTGCAGTGGAGAAAGAAGGGATGGGGGTAGTGGTAACGGCGGATCAACGACAGATCCGACCCTTGGAACCCAGTGATACGGATCGTTGGCATCATGACGATATGACGTGGCTCCACCGCGAAATTCAGGAGAATGCCTCCATTGGACGCCCCACCATTGTCATTACGCATCATCTGCCGACCTATCAACTGATCGCCATGCGCTACCAGCAGTCTCCCATCAATTTCTGTTTTGCGTCGGATTGTCGCTGGTTGCTGCGGGATCCAGTACGTGCCTGGATCTGTGGCCATACACATACGGCCGTGAACTATACCGCCGAAACACGACGGGGTCATATCCTTCTGGGAGTAAATCCTCTGGGCTATCCAAATGAAACAACACATTCGGGATACTGTGCAGAGATGTTTATGGATATCAGCACAGAACCGGTTCCGGTGGATGAACGGGATCCTCTTCTCATCAAGAGTGGACTCCATGATCATCCTACAGTAGATGTGGGGCAGCTTGTGGGAGAATCGTCGTTCGCACCTGGGTCTCAAACTCCCGCAGGGCTGTCGCAAAATTCGGCGACGGAAGAAACGCTATCGGACGTTTCTTTTGAATGAGATACATCACCTGGATGAGCGGACGACCGGTCAAGACCATCAAAAAGAATGCCACGGCGGTCGTGGAACGCTGCATGCCGGCGTGACAATGGACTAACATGGGATGACCCGCGTTGAACTCTTTCAGAATTTTGAAGGCGATTTCGGGCGCCCAGCGCTCCATATTTTGAATTTCCGCCGGCTGGAGATTATCGTCCACCGGAATACGATATTGGTACGGAATAGATGGATGGAACTCTATCTGTTTCGTACAATTGAATACGGCCTGAATCTTGTGTTCCTTGAGCCATTCCGCGTTGTGTGCGACCTGCCAACGCCCGATCCATACACCGGGTATAATTTCATCAACATCCACTTTGGGTTCGCGTCGTGGAATGAGCATGGCGGATATGTCCCTTATTGATTAACGGCGAAAAAGGGTATTCTGAATCAGCCGAAGGGTTTCGCGGGCATTCTCGTCCAAGCTCTCATCGGTGGTGGTCGTATTGGGGAACAGAATACTCTGGAGAATAGAACCGTGGGTGGAGGGTGTGGTGGAGGGCGAAAACAGGCGTACCACCGGATTCTCCGACGGTAAAATACTGTGCGATGTCAGGAAACTGTTCATAATGGATTGCATACCCGTAGGATGCGGATCCGTGGAGGCTCTCCGCAGAAGACGGAGACGGGGTGTGGAGATTTCCGGGAGTTCGGTACGGGTATAGAGTGCACGAACATCGCGATTAATATAATCCGTATTGTGCCAATTGGGGCGAACCTGGAGGTGAAGATTCGTATAGAGCGTGTAATCACAGACAAGACGGAGCCACTCCTGATGCATTGGGGTCACCGGTGTTTCTTGTAACCAATTCCGCAAAGCGACCGTTCTATTGAACGTGTAGGGGAGCGCGTCATACAGAAGCTGACGAATTGTATCTTCCACCGTTTCGCGATTATTGTCGGTCAGATCCTTGAAATAGTCGCGAATCGCGTACTGTGACAGAAGCGACGGATGATCACGGCGGAATCGTTCCATATCATATCGGGATTCACAGAAAGCCGCCAGAAGAACCGGTGGACACTTCCCCCGTTGGGCGAAATCGGCAATCAGTTGTTGACAGACACTGATGGTTTGTGACAGGGTTAGAGGGGCATTCGTCCAGGGATTTGTCGGTGGACGGGGGTATGGCATCATCTCGTCACAGTGATAGAGATTACTGATCAGGTTCTTGTAGAGATCCCGACGATGGAACCGAAAGATATACCGATGTTTGGTATCCGTGAGGAATACGGCGTCTTTATCGGCGATGGGTTCCATCTCAATCAGTTCAATGTTGCACTGCGTGCGTTTCTTCCAGACACGCTGCGTCCATCGTTGAAGAGCCCAGCGGGCCAACCAGCGTTTGCGTTGACGGGCAAAGAACCGGTCCTTGAGGGACTGAACTACGTCGGGAGTGTACATTGCCGATAGAAAACGGGAGGTTGGAATCTTTTCTTCTAATTCGGCGATGCGCTTGTGCCAATCGGTAAGAGTGATGGTGGATGACATCAGAAACGAATGGAGATAATCATGGGCTACGTTGGCATTGTTTGTGTCGGTACTGGTACTGGTGCTGCTGGTGGTGTCGGTGGGTACTTGCTGGATAAATCGGATTCGGTTCCGTCTTCTACGGGTTGGCGGAGGAGCTCTCCCCATGTGAAAATGAACCGTCGTATCGTCGTCTCCCTCCATTACTTGTTACGAACAAAGTTTTGCTTTAGCCCGTTACGCAAAAAGTGATCGGGTGCGAAATACACGGTGGTGTACTTACGATGACCGTGATACGTAAACATCACGCATGCGGATGCATTGTGGGAATTTCTGTCTGTGGAAATCGGATGGGAGGGATCGGCATGATTCGGCGATGTGGAACCTGTACGACGCAAAAACGAACCGAACATTGTCGTACGGCGCAGATGGAAAAGGATATGTTTCCACAGGTTTCGTCTTTCATTCATTACTTGGAGACGGCAGAGGCGGGGTGGTCTTTGTCGCCGAAGCGGGGTGCCACAGAATTGTTTGCTTTCCCCAATGCGACGTCACGATAAACCGACCGTCGTGGACCACGGTGCCGTCTTCGTGGAATGACGGATGACGATTCAATGGATCTACCCAGTAGAGATTTCCTTCGTGCCGTACGGGAATCACGGTACGAATCGTACGAAAGAGAGGGTCTGACCGAAGACGGGTAAGGGGACACGGGACGGATCGTTCGTGATAAAAGCAGGGCAGGGAGGGAGAGAGTCGGCTACGGGAGCAGGGACGCCAAAGACCGTCACCGTGAAAATCCCACCAGGGGCAGACGCCTGGGCTGTCCGGATCATGTACACAACTGGGCGGTGTCCACAGAACGGGAATGGAGGTTCGGGAACCCGATGCACCCAGGCATTTTTGCATAACTTCGCGTACCGATAGATTGAGACTGCGGGCGACTTCTGTAAGGAATTGCCGATCCTGTTGAATCACAGATTCCTCCAGATCGGCCCAGAGTCCCTTCGGAATCCGTAGGGGGATGGTGGGAATGTCAGGGGTTGACATTTCGTCGTGCGTGGGGAACACCTGCCTTGCGTTTTATAGGGTCACTTTTTGACATTGCGTAACATAGGGTGTAACAGAATGGCCGTTGCAGAGAAAGAATGGTGGGGACCCCGTATTTGGACAATTCTCCATACCCTGGCGGAATACAGTGATCGCGCCGATGCACTTCCACAATGGAAACCGGTGTTCCAACTTACGGCGGATGTGCTACCCTGTGCAGTCTGCCGACAACACTTTCACGGTCATCGTGGTCGTTTGAATTATATCCGACGTATCCCCGATGCCGATGTTCGTGTCACCGTGCGCCGTTTCCTGTGGGAAGTACATCGGGATTTACGTACAGGGGCGGGAAAAGAAACACTCACCGAAGACCAATTAACGGAGGTCTATGGGGGAGAGAGTCGGGAAAGTGCGATGCAGCGTGTACGTACGGGTCTCCAGGAAATCGTGGAGACCTTCACGCGGGAACATGTTCTGGATCGGTTCCAGATGGCCGCTCTCAAACCCTGGGAACGCGCCGTCCATCATTTGATACATACGCTGCTCCTACCGCCGATTCCTCTACGAACAAATAAGCGGCGATGAATGAAGAGCACCGGGGTTGATTCCCAGCATCACTCCGTGGACATCGGGGAACAGGGTGGAATTACAGGCCCGCAGTACATACCAGTAACCGACACCGGCACCAATCCCCCAGAGACCTCCGATGGCCGCCCCCAGTTTCGTTTCACAGGCGGTCATGAAACGGGGAATGACAATGAAGAAGAAGAGGAGACTGATGGCCAAGAGACTGATGATACCGATACTCTTGCGCTGTTGGACCTGGATACTATTCTGGGAGACCTTGGAGGGTGTGGGGGCACTGTACACGAAGGACGCGTTCGTAATGAAATACGTCAGATAGAACATCGCCAGCGTGATCCACATACTGGGCACGGGGGAGTATTCGCCGCTGGCAATCGGAATCATGGAACAGGCCTGGATCATGGTAGGTCCGGGAAGGCCACCGATATTGAAGGCTTTGGACAGAAAGTATTGCATCGCCAGTGTCAGAATCGCGACAATGACACCGCCGATGGAGACCAGGACCCATGGAATCCGGCCCAGGGTCATACCGATCACAAAAAGCGACAGAGTCATCGTGTTCGGAAAATACCGCAGAACACCGCTCAATACATCCAGTAGATTGGACATTCCTCCTTATGTGGGGCACGGATTTTACTTCTGTTTTGGGGGACAGACATATACAGGGGCGCCGTCATTGATGCGGTCGCGCAGTAGAGGAATCCCCCAGAGATTTGTACCCCGACGATCCGTAGAGTAGCCCAGGGCAATACACAGGAAATAGCCCATGACGACACCGAAGGCTGCGCCGATGAGTGTTCCCTTGATGGATTCACAGCCCGTGTAGATACGATAGACAATGGTAAGAAGTAAGAGAAGGAGAGTAATCACGGTCATCGTGATGAGGGCCGAACGATTCAGAATCCCGGCATCAATCTCATCCTTATAGAGTTGTTGGAGAGAAGCTCCCCAGCCGACGAAGAACCCCATAGTGCTCATGTAGATGGAGGGGGCCAGAGGATGCCAGAGAAGATCGGGGGTTGCCGCGCCGCGAAGGAGACGATCCCAGGAACGACCCACATGGCCCGCTGAACAGGTATCCAGACTAGAACGTACGACCGCATTTGCCGGATCATATTTCATCACCAGGCGCCCAGCACCTAATCCAAGGAGTTGGGTGGCAGCCAGCCCTCCCGCAACGGCGAAGAGCGCTTTATTGGCCAGCAGAATGGACAGAATGATCACTCCCGACATCAGAGATTCGGGTAAAATCTGAAGGTGGAACGCCGCTGCGGCGGACGTATAATCGGACCATTGCATTCCTCTATGGTGGGTGCACACTTCTCTCTTGTATAGTCGGTTGCGGGCTAAAGGTCCGATGTACTTATACGTATAAGGTCTATCCTGCCATGGGCATCCCAAGTTTCTATCGTCAGGTGTGTCGTAAGTATCCGAATATTATTACGAAAGGATCAAATGGGACGGGGAATGGTGTTACAGAATGGCTCTGTCTGGACTTCAACTGTGCGATGTACTGGGTATTGCGACGGATGCGTCCCATTACGGAGGCAAACAATGTGCACATCTGGGAAGGTGAGTTCTGTGAAGCGATTGTTGCCTATTTGGAGGAGATTGTGGCGACGGTGAAACCCACGAAGGGCGTCTATGTCAGTTGTGACGGTGTCGTCTGTGCGGCAAAGCGGAGACAACAGCGAATTCGTCGGTTTAAGGGGCCCTGGGCCTCTGCGGCGGAAGCGGCAATCCTCGGAAAGGCGGTAAATTCCGGCTGGGATCAGAATGCATTGACGCCGGGTTCCGCCTTTATGTCACGTCTGGGCGCCGCTCTTCGGGCTGCAGGGATTGCAATGTCATCCCGTATGGGGATAGAAGTTCGGGTGAGTGATACGGAAGAGGCCGGTGAGGGCGAACATAAACTCTTGGCCCATATGCGCACGGTTCGGCCATCTTCGTGTGTTATCTACGGCCTGGATGCCGATTTGATCCTCCTTTCGTTTCTGTTGGCATCTGAAACGGGGGCAACGGTATTGCTGCTGCGCGAAACGCAGGAATTTGAACGGGGTGGAGGCGGAGCGAATGAAATGGTGGACAATAACTGGCGCACTCTGTCGGTTCGCGGACTGATGGATGCCATGTTCGGTCCTGGACGAAACACCGGACACGTGCGTGATTATGTCGCTGCGATGTCGCTTCTGGGCAATGATTTCTTGCCCCATTCCCTTACACTTACAGTACACAATGACGGTATCCCGAAACTGCTGTCCGCATTGAATACGTGTCTTTGGAGTAAGGGCGAACACATGGTGGATCCGGCGACGGATCGGATTCGTATGGAGGGAATCATGACCGTCATCAGTTCCTGGGCGGTTTCCGAAGAGGGAGATATGCTGGAAGCGGCAGTGGAGGGGAGGAAACGGAGTCGTCACAGTGTCGGTCAGGGAGAAACTCCGGAAGAAACGGCCTTGCGGGAATGGAATGCACTGCCGGCGAAGTGGGCCTCCGTGACTCGCATTCTTTCGCCGTCTACACGGGGTCTTCTGGCCGATTGGCGGGATATCTATCGCCAAATGTGGGGGGCAGGGGATGTAGAAGCCTATCTGGCTGGCGTTGCCTGGGCCTGGGATTACTATGCGGGACGTCCTGTGGATCAAGGATGGATGTTCACGGCACCCCTGCCACCGCTGTGGACGGACATCATCACGTATGGGAACAATACCGTTGTACCCTACGTATCTGCTCCACCGGTGTTGTATTCCACGGCCCTGCCTTCCTGGGTACACCTGCTATCGGTTCTTCCGGTGGATTCCATCACCCGACTTCTTCCGACGAATAAACACGCCTTCATGTATCGTCACCCGTGGTTCTGGCCTTCTTCCTGGTCGCTCTTTGATGTGGGACGGGGCCAAATGTGGGAATGCGAACCGGTCATCCCGATCCTTCCCGAAGCACTCCTACGATCCTTTGTGTAAGCATATGTTATGCGGACCTTTGTGTAAGCATATGTTATGCGGACCTTTGTGTAAAGTTGAAACCGGGCCGACAAATTCTCCCTGTAGGGTATAGATTTACGATGACCGAAGAAGTGCAAATTATTTCTGCTGACTGGTGCAAACGATGTGTCACCATTAAACCCGAAATTCAGCTTCTTTGCAGTATGAATAACATCGCATGTTCCGTGGTTGACTTTGATGAGGATCTGGATGAAAACGACGAACTGAAGGCCGCGATCACATCTCTTCCCACGATCCTTTATCGGACTTCTGCGACGGCGGACTGGGAAGTATATACGACTGCAACACTAGGGACCTGGAAGGCAAAAATGGCCGAAAAAACCGCCAAGGATGCAATTCCCCGCGCGGATCTGGATTTCTAAGGTGTCATATAGAGGAGATGTCCGACCATGAAGTACATAAGAAAGCCGACACGAAATTTCAGGATGCCTATACGGCAACACGATCCATGATTTTTTACAATTCTACGGCGACGGTCCCCCTTCTGGTCATCATAGGTGTGCTTCTGTTCACGAAGATTCGTGGGACATTTTTGTACATATTAAGTATTCTGGGGGCGATTACCAGTTTGATCGGAATGTTCCGACTGTTGAGCGATCTCACCAAGGATATCGCGGGGTACCCCAACTTCAAACTGCCGGTTTGGGCCGTATTCTATCTGATTGCCTACATCATCAGTTTCTTTGCATTCCTGTTCTTTTCTATGCACATTAAATTCCCGCATTATTACTTTTCCGGGATCAGTCACGATAACGAACGGGTGGCCTTCGTGGATATGCTCTACATGAGTATGTGTGACTATATCGGGGTTACACCGGATGGAATCAGTGCGATCCGGCAATCTTCCCGATTCCTGAACGTGATTCACGGCCTCCTGAGTATGTTCGTCAATGCCGTGATCATTACCAAGTTCGTCAATGCCTTCTAAGTTTGTTCCGACTTGGTAGGGTGACAATCACATCATGAATTCCATGACAAATATCTATATTTTGCGCCTGGAAGGTGGAAAATATTATGTTGGAAAGAGTCGTGATATCGGGAAACGCGTGGAACAGCATTATCGCGAAGGAGGGGGTTCCGCCTGGACTCACAAATATCCACCGGTTGCCGTGGAACAGGTACTCAAGGGAGTCAGTCCCTTTGAAGAGGATCGGGTCGTAAAGGAATATATGTCGCGATACGGCATTGAGAATGTACGCGGGGGAACGTATTCCTCCGAAGTGTTGGACCCGGAAACCAAACAGCGGATCCAACAGGAAATCTGGGGAGCGACGAATCGGTGTCTGCGCTGTGGACGGCGGGGACATTTCGTACGGGAATGCTATGCAACAACGGCCGTGGATGGAGTCGTACTTCCCTCTGTATCGGGGCAGTGTGAGTGGCTGGAATGGATCTGGTTGTGTGGTCGCTGTGGTCAGGAATTCTCCTGGGAATCGGATTGCAAAGTTCACGAACAGGGTTGTACCGTACGGCGCAATCATTGTTTCTGTTGTGATCGGGACGGACATACTACGGATGGATGTTACGCCCGATGGACACGGGAAGGCGTGGAAATTCAAACGGAGAAAACTGAAACCATAAAAAACGGAAGAAAGGATAGGGGGTAACCATGAAATTGGAAGATTTGCCGATCGTGTGTATTTCGCTGGACCGACGTCCGGATCGGTGGCAACTCATGAAATCCCAGATAGAAGGATGCGGGATCACGCATATGCAGCGTCTACCGGCGGTCGACGCGAAGTCCTTCATTGCCCACAAGCATCCACAGATTTCACTTTTGACGGCGCACAATATTCTCTTCAAGACGCGCCGATCGCATTACGAAATTGATGCCGACGGAGCTGTCGGTGCCAGTCTTTCCCACATTGAGGCCTGGAAGAAACTACGGGCCTCTTCGGCGCCGGCGATGGTCGTGTTTGAGGACGATGTGAAGTTTCCTCCCGATTTCAAGGAACGGCTGCAAAAGGTTCTGGACACTGCACCGACTGAGTGGGATATGATTCAACTCCAGAAAACGGACTACGGAAATGGTCTCACCGGTTGTAAACCAATCGCCGGAGAGGCACCCTGGGAACTCTGTACCTCTCTCATGGGAGCCTTTGCCTACGTGATCAGTCAGCGGGGCGCCGAACGAATGTTAGCCAAGGCGTATCCGATTGAAATGCATATTGATGCTTACATGGCCTACATGTGTCGTATGGGATACATCAAGATGATCTGGAATCCTCTCATTGATCTGTGGCCGGCGGAAAAAGGAAGCGATATCAGCCACGGCGACTGTGAGATCTGTAATGTTCCAACGAAAATGACGGAAAATGGTGTCGTGGCCCTGGAAACCAAATCCGTGATTGGACTCATGGCAATGGCGGCCGTTGTCGGCGGGATGATGGCGCTGGTGGCCGTCAAACGGAAGTAGACAAGGGCGCGTTTGATTCCCACGTTCGTGTCCCCGGTATAAAATGGACTCTCTCTGTAATGAGCGCATCATCTCTTGAAAAAATTTGGCTGGATATTTGTGGTCTTTCGGCGGATCATGTACGGGCCCACATGATTGAAACTGTACTGAATTCCCAGGCCGTGGTTCGTGGGTTCCAACAGTTGGGGGTCTACGGAGAACTCTTGTCATGGCTGTCCGCATTCCGGCGGGGGACGGTGATTCCGTTTCCCTATAATGCGCAGGGGCGTCCGGTGACACTAGAAGCCCGGGTCCAACAGGAACGGTGGTCGCAGATGTATAGCTTTCCGACACATCCTGTGACCCCTTCTCATTCTCATTCTCCTTCTCCTTCTCCTTCTCATTCTTCATATACCACCGCTCCTCCATCCTATCAGACCTATGCAGCACGCCCATCGGTACCCCAAAGGGCCAACACCTATCCCCAAGATTCCGCATCATCGTCATCTATTGTGATTCATCCTGCGGCCAAAGCGATGGATTTCTTCCAGGAATCGTTGGCGCTTCTGGGGATTGATGAATCCGAAGCCCTGACCCACGAACGCATCAGTGCGGCCTACAAGCGGGCGGCCATTCGTGCACATCCCGATAAAGGCGGTTCCAAGGAACAGTTTGATGCACTCCGCAAGGCCTACCAATACATTGAGAAGATTGTGGAACGTGTCAGTCCCCGTCAGAATGCGGCGGAGAAGGCACGAATGTCCGCCACCGTATCCATGGAAACCGCGATGGCGCATCGTGCGGCTCTTCCAGAGGGACCGCCCATTGAAATTTCGGCAAAGAAGATGGATATGGCCCAATTCAATCGTCTCTTTGAGGAACACCGTCTTCCCGATCCTGATCGCGACACCGGCTACGGCGATTGGATCAAGAGCCAGGATGGCAGTGATGATATTCAGCGGGACCCACGACTCCAGGGAAAATTCAATCAGACGGCGTTTGAATCCGTCTTCCGTGAAAAGGCGATGAAACAGTTCGCGGGTTCCAGTGCCCTGATCAAACGCACAGGTCCGCAGGATCTCATTGCACTCGGTGGAACGGAGCTGGGGGGATCCTCCGATAATTTCACGGCCGCCTTTGGAGCCGATACCCAATTTGCGGATCTCAAACAGGCCTATACTACCGGGTCCACCGTTTTCCAGGAAGTGGCGGATGTTCGCATTACCGAAAAATCGGCGCGATCTATTGCGGATGCCAAACGGATCCGTGAAGAGGCCATGAGTCAGGTGGATCCGGATGAAAATGCACGGATTGCCGCGTATGCAATGGAAATGGAACGCAAAGAACGTGAACGCCGTATGCGTCTGGCAAAACAGGATCAAGTGGCAGAGAATTGGGCCGAACAAATGAAGCGTCGACTCGTCATTCGGGACACATCGTAAAGGGAGAGGAGAAGAGGAACAATGCATCAAAAGACGGGGTATAAAGATTTCCCTCTCTTTTGAGAATAGAAGTATGTCGGGTTTCATTCAGGCCATGAATGCGCCATCTCTGACGAAAACGGGGGTGAATGGGGCCCATGTCTACACGGAAGAGGGGGTTGGTCATCCGCTGGTATCGTTTTCTACCATGCTGACACGGGGACTGGATGATTCCTACATTCGGAAGGCGGTGAAGAAGATTCTGGATCGCGGGGACAAGGATATGATTCGGGATCTCTGGACCCTGGCCTTCCATACCCGTGATATCCGCGGAGGAAAGGGAGAACGGGACTTGTTCTATACCACATTTTTGGCGCTGGTCAAAACTCTTCCTCAGAACCTTGCGACACTGACACCGATCGTAGAACTCATTCCGCAGTTTGGCTGTTGGCGGGATCTCTGGACACTCCACCAGGATTCATCGGCATCCGAAGGTCTCAAGGAAACGATTCAGACGGTTGCGTATCGTCAACTCCAGAAAGACGAAGCGGATATGGCTGAAGGGAAACCGGTAAGTCTCTTGGCAAAGTGGCTACCACGGGAAGGTTCCAAGACCTACAAAGGATTGGGTGCCAAGTTTGCAACGGCGTGGGAACATCATACGGATCATTCCTTTCGTCTGGCGAACTACCGGTGTCGGGTATCTGCACTCAACAAGTATCTCAAGACGGTGGAAATCAATATGTGCGGGGGGACGTGGCGGGATATTCAGCCGGGAAGTGTGCCAGGAAAAAATCTGAAGCTCCATACGAAGGCATTCCTGAATGAAACCTGCAAGTACCGTCGGCGTACGGGGGCGCGTATGATGGTGGACGATGGAGAACTCCGCTATCCGGACAATGAGGACCGTATGGAGTGTCGTGAACACTTTCAGGCCCACCTGAAGAAGGTTGTAGAGGGAACCGCGACGGTAAAGGGTGCACATACGGTCATGCCCCATGAATTGGTGATTGCGCTACGTGGGGAAGACCGCGAAGATTCGGACACGGTACGTATGATCCAGGCCCAGTGGGAATCCATCCGTCGTGATATTCTGGAAAAGGGCACGGGTCAACTCCGTCGGATCGTACCGATGTCGGATGTCAGTGGTTCCATGGAGGGTATACCCATGGAAGTGTCTATTGCCCTGGGGATTCTCATTTCGGAAGTCAATCATCCTGCCTTTCGGGATCATGTGATGACATTCCACACCAATCCATCCTGGGTCCGTTTACCGGAGGGGGGATCACTCTTTGCCAAGGATATCCAGATGCGACAGGCACCCTGGGGCGGATCCACGAATTTCAAGGGTGCAATGGATCTCATTTTGCGTCGTATGGTAGAACATCGCGTCCCTGTTGGAGAGGAACCCGAAGATCTATTGGTTCTTACAGATATGGGGTTTGATTCGGCATGCAGTCCGAAAACACAGACGCTTCTCCAGTCCTTCCAAGATTCCTTTGTACGCGAAGGAGAGAAGTTGTGGGGAGCTGGAAATGGATGGAAGATGCCGCGTATCATCATCTGGAATCTCCGTGATCAGTACAAGGATTTCCATGCACAGGCAACGACGAAGGGTGTTCTGATGGTCAGTGGATGGTCTCCCGCGATTCTTGCCGCATTACAGAGTCCAGCGGGGATTACTGCACAGACCCCGTTGGAAGGTCTCCGCGCGATTCTGGATGCGGAACGGTATGATTGTGTACGGGAAGTCATTGACCGTGTCCTCGCTTAATGGCGTCGTCGGAATGTCTTTCGGCGATTGCGTTTCGGATGACGGCGGGTCCGGCGTTTGCCGCCTCCTTTCCGATAAGTAAGGAATTTGTTATGGAGTTCGGACAACTGTTCAGAGAGTGGTCGCTCATTCATTGCTGGCGCGGCAGGGGCCATGGAAGCGTTGTAGGGGATCGGTGAAATTTCTATAAAGGATACACCAGGGAGAGCCTTAGCCTCAGCCGCAGCCCGCAGCTGATTAAAAACGGTCTGGTTCTTCTGTATTAGATCGGCGACAATGTCGGGTTTTGTAGGAACCATACGCTGAAAGGGTACCGGTTCGCTGAGCATACCATACCGTTGACGAAGTTCAGCCTTTGTCCCAACATCATAGGGGTTCCCCTGAATATGCATGATTTTGATCTGGTTCATGTAGGGTGTCCCCTTGAGTACCTCATATAATTCCATGAATTTTTTGTCGCTACTGAACGTTGTTTCGTAGACGATATCCACCCGTGCATCTATGATACGACGTATGGCATCGTCCATGATTTGATTGAGATTCTGCGGCATGGATTCGCCCTTCAGAATATCGGCATAGGAACCGATAATTTCCTTCAGGATGGGGGCACACTTTGCCTTCTTCTCCTCAAATTCAGCAGAGGGGGCACACTCTTTCTTCTTCTCAAATTCAGCAGAGGGGGGCGCTGCAGCTTTGGCAACCTTGACCTTCTTTTTTGCACCGGCCCTTTCTTCCACATTTTCGGGGAAGAGTTCCTTCTGTAAGCCTGACATAAATCCCAGATTCGGCTCTTTGGACGAATATCCGCGAAGAGCGGTGAGGGGAATACCCATCTTCGCCGCCGTTGCCGTGGCTTCACGGAAGGGGATGAGCGATTCCAGAAGTGTATCTACATTGATCGTTGCGTAATCCCGTGGCCCGTCTGCCCCCTTGCGATGTACAATACCTCTTTCCTGCAAGAGTGTATGGCCCGTTGATTTTCCGGCAGCAGGGGCACCGATCAAGAACACAAAGGTGGGGTTATCCTTTACTGTAAGAAGCGGGGTTCCCCGCGAATCATACATGCCGAACAAAAAATCTACTTGCATGGGATTCATCAATTCGCACGCACTCTGTACGTAGGGCTGTAACTCTTCTGCCATTTGGATCTAACCTCTATCTATACGTGCGGTTATTCTGTGTAGAGAATCTCTTGGACCTCTGTGGAAGTGGACCAACCCTTCCTGGCACCGTATGTCCCCGGGACCCTTCTTCCCCCACCACTTAAAGTCATGTACCCTCCTTACCAACAGAGTGAAAACTCCCCCTGCAATATCGGAATCCGGTATGGCAGGGGTGCTGATGAAGTTTGCCATTTTCCTTCATCACCCCCAAAGGTTCCACACAGCAATCCCCCTTTTGAATTCCGTTTCGAATCCAACGTAAGACCTGGAACCTGACAGCCTATCGTATGTGTGTTTTTGATGTTTGATTTTTTGTGTATGATGAATCGTTCATCCTTGTGTCCATACAGCAACCACCCTCTAAAGACTTTCCTCTTTAAATTGTGCGACAAATGGCTATAGATCAGTCACGCCACGCATCATAGCTGCAGCTCTGTGATGGTGAGCATGATCCGAAGGACACCGACCCCCCTTGAATCCCATCCGATGGGTTGAAGCGGGTTTGGACTCTTATCCCGAATGCAAATCCGCTACTGGAATCATGAGCCATTTTTCAAGACTCTCTTGTGGGATTATGTATAATTTATTCACGACATTGCCCTTTGGGATATACATAATTCAGAGAGTTTACGACGATGGAACACTCCGATACCGTTGCATTGCCCCCTTGCACACGAATCCTGACAGCACCCGACTGACCAGAAAAAAGAGGAATTTGACCGGAGGGAGTCGTGATCCCCAGGATGGTTGATCGGATTCAGACAAAACGTGCCAGACAGAAATATATATGATACATCTGTCTGACTTTCTTTTTCAAAAAACCCTAGACCTACAGTAGAGGAGAAATATGATTCCAATCTGGATTCTGTCAGTCGGAATTATTGTAATTGTTCTGGGGGCGGCGTACGGAATCCGCAATCAGATTCATTCTATGTTGGGGTTCGGTGGCGGTGAAAAGGGGAAGTTTGATGGAAAGCCCGTGATGTGGTGGATCGTGGATGACTCCCAGATGAACGCCCGTCAGTGGCTGGATTGGGAGGATCGTGGAACTTTTGAACCCAACGAACCGTATCTCCAACTCTGTTTACAGAGAGCACGGGAACTCTGGGGCCTACATTTCACCATTACTCCCCTGACAGGGCGGGTGGCAATTCATCGTCATCTGGAGGAAGCCGGCATGACAATCCCGGCCGAATTTGATCGCTGTCCCCCCTATCTCTGGATGGCCTGGTGTCGTGCGGCCTTCCTCAGTAAACTCGGTGGAGTCTGGATGGACGGTTCCGTTCTCCCGATTGGTTCGCCCAACGATTTCCACAATCGGATTCTGAATGCCGACATTAAGATGTTCGGTACGGATCCCGATGAAGGATTGTCGGTCGCGGAAAGTACACTTCCTGCGGCGGGCCGCTCTGCGGGGTGGGCCGCGGTTCCCGGCCACCCGATCTGGGCCGGTATGGAGAAGGATCTGCGGTCCCTGATCATGGAAGGCGATCAGAGTTGGGGAGCCCCGGAAGCGCGTCGCTCTCTGCGAACTCTCTGGGACAAACACTGTGCCGGAACCGTCAAGGTGGACCGACGTGCCGAAGTCTCCCGTGATCAGTACGGACGGCGTCTGGAACTGGATACCCTCTTGGGAGAAACGGATTGGCCCAATGGAACCACGAAAGGAGGTCTCTGGGTGCCTCTCCCCGACGGTCGCGATCAACTGGAACGTTCGTCCCCCTACGGGTGGTTCCTGCGGATGTCCATTGATCAGATTCGGGATGCGAAATTCGTCTGGAGTCGCTGGGCTACCAAGACCGGTTAATACGGGTTCTTGGTTGTATTATATGCTACAATAATTTCTTTCTATTTATAGAATTTAATGCATTCTATAAATAGAGATATGCCGATTGCCGATAACAGTTACGCTGAACGTCTGCGTCGCCTCCGCAATCGTACCCTTGCCATCTTCCATGCGAAGAATCCACGCCTTGCCGAATTAGGGCCCGCTGTCACACCGGATTCTCTGCGTCTGGAACGCCAGTTAGGAGGAATGGGTTACACCATTCAGCCCTCCGAAAGCCTGTCCTATGAAACCCCGCTCTGCTGCCCGGCACCTGAAACCGTAGAATAAGTGCAATATCTTCTTATAAAGAACCTGTCTCTTCATTCCATACCACCGTCTTTCCTGATCGTACTACGATACCCTTCGGCGATTCTTCCGCCGTATTAACCAGTTTCCACGTCGTCTTTCCGCTGGTGACAATCCGATATCCATACGGGCGAACCAACTGACGTAGAAGAGCACACGGTGTTTTCTGAACCTTTTCTTCGGTTTCCTGTAGAATCTGCGAATGGCACGGTCGGTAGTAGAGCCGAATCGCGTCGTACATCTCGGCCGTTGGATATTTCCAATTGCCCCAACATACATCGGGAGAGAGTTCCTTCCCTGTTATATACTGGAACAGGGTCTTTACTTTCTCCAGTGGCGGTACGACGACGAACTGTGCATGCATTCTTTGAATCTCCCTACTTGAATACGGGGATAATCATTTAGATGTAATACCCAGAATTTGGATCTCTTTCCGTGTGGACCGACACAGATAGACATCCAAACAGTGAATCTGCATCGCTTGATCTGTCGGGACTTCTATATCCGGGGTCTTCCGCGTCATAGCAGTGTACTCCGCGATACGTACAGCGGTCTCTTCAGGGCTCAGACGGAAGCGCATGAATCCCATAGTCGTGAGGAAATAATACCAGAGCGATCGCGATGCATAACAGGCGGTCTCATTCTGATCGTGGGGTGACTTGATATGAATCACATTGCTGATGAATGGCTTGCCGTCCGGTTTCCGATAGGCATACTCTTTGGTGGGTCCCCACAGATAGGATTTTGTGGACCCCATGATTTCCTCCAGCTCATCATGATCTATTCCAATAGTATCACAGATGGTTCGGAAATTCGTACTGTATTCACGTTGGGTTACCATTATACATGGTCATATCTCTCTGGTTTATAACCCTATCTCTTCTGCCAAACATGCAGAGGATGCCAGCCCCGAAAACACCGCAATGAGATCCAGTGTTGTCATACGATTCAGGATCTGGAAAATGTGGCCTTCGGCACAGCACTGGAGGACATACTGGAGATCATCGGTCAGGATTCCATTGTAGACACGAACGACCATTTCCATCATGGATACGATATCTTCAAAGGAATATCCCTTGCTCCATAATGACAGGACACATTCGGTGATACCGTTCAGATCCCGTTGAATAATGGCTCCCTGCAGACGCAGAAGGAGCTGTACGGGCGGGGCGTTCACCAGCAGTTGGATATCTTCCTGGCGAACGGGGACGCCCTTATATTGCCGAAGAGCCTGACAGATGAGCGTGAACTGGCGGGCATTCCCCATACAGAGCGCGGCCATGAGCTGAATGGCATCGTCGTCTACCTGGATGCCTGGGGCATGATTCTGCAGAAGAGTCGGACCGTACTGCTGAAGGAGTACAGGTTGGCACTGGAGCATTACACACCGGGACTGGATGGGCTCAATGAAGTGTTCGGGACTCTGGGCGACGAAACAGAAGCGGGTTTGGTGGGCATGGAGTTCCAGGATTCGGCGCAGAGCCTGTTGGGTTACGACGGGAAGATTATCGGCATCGTCCATGAGTACCCATGCGACCGTATTGGGAACGGGGCGAACCCGACGAACAAATTCCGTGAGTCGCTGCCGAATGGCCGCAATCCCGCGATCGTCGGCAGAACTGAGACGGAGAATCATGGCGTTCTGGTGTTTGGGGTCCGTAACACCCTGATGGACGAGATGTTCGGTGATCCAGGTATTGGCCAGCATCGTCTTCCCAACACCGGTGGGACCCCAGAGAATTACGTGGGGCGGGTCACCGATACGACTCCGTAAATATTCAATGGCAGTTTCTTGGCCCAGAACAGTATCCATTCTCCTGGATGATGTTTTGGGTGCGGGGTTTAGCCCTTTGCGACCGGACCTTTGGTCCCTTGCAGCCATGCGTTTAACGGCGGCGGGTTGCGCGATGGCGGCGGTGAGACTTCTTGTGAGACTTCTTATGGGACTTACGGGCCTTACGATAACGACGACCACCTTCTTGGGGATCATTCGTGTTGTTTCCATTGTTGTTGTTATTGTTGTTGTTTCCATTGTTGTTGTTGTTATTGTTGTTGATGTTGTTGTTGTAATTTTCGTACGGCATAGGAACTTCGTTGGTGTTGACCATATTTCTACAATACGCTGCGAATATCTAAAAGAACGCGGGACCTACAAACATAAATGTCAGAGAATCTCTATGATTTATTGGGGGTACAAAAAACGGCTACCGAAGCCGATCTCAAAAAGGCCTGGAAACGCAAGGCCCTAGATCTCCATCCCGATAAGGGCGGAGACAAAGAAGTATTTCAGAAAGTCAAGAATGCATACGATATCCTTACAGATCCGCAGCGGCGCGCCATCTATGATCAGACGGGACAGATTCCGGGTGAAGAGGGGGCTGGAGGCGGTGGAGGATTCCCAGGTGGATTCGGGTTCGGCGGTCCTGGAGGCGTGCATGTAAACTTCGGTGGCGGTGGAATGCCGGATATTTTCAGCAACCTGTTCGGAGGAATGGGCATGGGCAATCCGTTCTTCGGCGGGGGTCGTCCTGGAGGCGGCGACCCTCCCAAGAAACCCAAGGGTGATAATCTCCTCCACGAAGTCGGTGTAAACATTTCCGACTTTTATCACGGAAAAACTGTAACGTATCCCATCCATCGCGATAAGCTGTGTCACGGATGTAAGGGCATCGGAGGAGCGCGGGTAGAAACCTGTCAGCCATGTGGTGGACGCGGTATGACGATGCGACAGGTCCAACAGGGGAATATGATACAGATCACTCAATCTCCTTGCGGTGTATGTCAGCAACAGGGGAAACGGGTATTGGACCCCTGTAAGGTGTGTGAGGGAAAGAAGGTGATGCCCGAAAAGACGATGGTGGAAATCAAGATTGAGCCGGGTATGAAAGAGGGAGATCGGATTGTTCTGATGGAACAGTGTTCGGAATCACCGCAATGGGAACGGCCGGGTGATCTGGTGATCTTACTCCGCCCCTCTACGGAAGATCCAGCGGAATGGATCCGTGTGGGGGATGAGTTGCGATACAAAGTGGAACTTACCCTGGCCGAAGCAATGCTAGGATGGGAACGTGAACTGAAGGGGCATCCATCGGGACGGTCACTGCATTTGGTCTGGACCGGTGGACCTCTGCGAGAAGGCGAAATCCTTCGGGTACCGGGTTGGGGTATGCCAATTCGGGGAGGCGGCGGATCACTGGGGGATCTGCGATTTATCTGTCATATTGTGGGAGAACAAGGAGCCTGGTCGGAGGAACAACGACGCGCCCTGTGCTCGGTATGGCCGGAGTGGAAACCACCGGTCGTACGTGAGGACAGTATTCATATTATGAATTAATCAGTTTAGGGGAACGCACGGTACATAGGGTTCACTGTAGGTTCCGTGCGGAACTGAGGGTTGGTACCGTCCATGGCATATTCGCCCTTGGAGAGGAGGAGATCGGAACCGCCGAAGGGGGCAAGGTCGGCACCTCCGCGCTGCTTACGGTGGCTCTTACGGTGGCTCTTACGACCGGCCTTATGGCTCTTGCGACTCTTCTTTGCCTTACGGTACCGACGACCGCCGGCCTGCTTTGGGATGACCGACGGTAATTCCGCCATGGCGCGATCTAAGGGACCGACTTCGGCCTGAACACGGGACGCCGAATCCAAAAGATACTGATCTCCCGCGGTGATCGTGGCCATACCACCGGACTGCTTCACGGCAACCATCGGGGCATTGAGGGGCATCATGGCACAGGAAGAACCTCCTTGCTGCTTACGGTGGCTCTTACGATGGCTCTTACGGTGACTCTTACGGTGGCTCTTACGACTCTTACGATAACTCTTACGACTCATTCTACTGGGTGGTGTGATTTATTTTTCGTCCATTGGGAGATCTTTCCCAGGGAGACGCACCGGGGCGCCGGGTCGTTCACTGAGTACCACGGGGTGTCCTTTCCGATGGAGCTTCTCCGCCAGAGTGGTATATGCATTGGAACGCGGTCCCTGAAGAAGAATCAGATGGGTCGCATCCCGTTGAATCCGACTGTCACGCAGAATCTTCGCGGTCTTTCCCTGTGCCGCCCAATCGCATCCCACAAAGCGCGCCGGAATATTCTGTTGGATCGCCCAACTGTGGATCGTCTGGGAGGAATCTCCTTCTGCGGGCAACAGGATCTCGTCAGGAGTTCCCCAGGCCTCCAGAACCGGGGCCAAGACCTCCAGAACCATTGTATCATAGTGGACTTTACTCTGTGTACCTAGGATCCCCAGGATCATCGGGGCTTCCGCAGAAATTGCAGGTTTCGCATGTTTCTTTGAAGAGGTTGTAAGAAGAGGGGAAAGAGACCGTGGGTTTACGGCGACAGTCTCTTTCTTGGGATCTTTTCCTAACCAGCCGAGGAGTGACATCGTACGGGTGGATTGATTGTAGGGTGCACGGGGGTCAAATTTACCTAAAACGAACCGGGAGAAATCGTCTTCTTCTTGATACTTCCGTGAACGACGTAGATGGAATTCTCCGTGATGATGATGATGTCCGCACTATCCTTGGGACGGCACATACGCTGCACCGGACTGGTGTATTCTTCGGGGTTCTTGACAAGCATCTTTTCCTTGGTGTCGGTATCTTCACCCAAAAAGGCAGTACCATTCCGGGTTTCGTTGTAATAGTCAAACATGATCGGCTTATCCTGTTCAATGGCCAGCTTCGCGGCCGTCTGGAGGACATGCTGATCCGGGAAGGGGGATGGAGCAGCAGCAGTGGCGGTGGCGGTCGGGGGACGTGCATTCGGGGTAGAAGTGCTCATACTCTGTCAAGCAGACCGGGATGTTTCTTGGAGCTTTTACCGCGCAGAGGTAATCTTGCAAACATTCCGCGGACTCGCGCGCATTTTCTGACGGAGGACTCCTTCCGTCGTGATTGGAGGAACGGCACTCTGCTTCTTTTTCGTCGGCACTTCCACTTCTTCGCGCAACAGATGATCGGCATGTTCACGCAGAATCGCCGTAATGAAAGCATAGGCGTCGTCAATCTGGGATACGTGCTTCGCACCCGTAATGATCACACTGCCCGTGCGGAAAGGGGCGATCGTAATCTTCCGACAGTTTCCAATGCTCTGACCGTCGCCACTTCCTTCACACGGGACCGGGCATCCACAAATCCCGGCGGGAGAATCGGGGGATCGCGTGGCATTCCAGTAAAAGGCGGTCTTCACGGCTTGATATGTACTCGGTTCATAGGAACAGCAAAGGCCGTAGTTCTCCACCAGAAGTCGGTACATCCGATCCCGCCGGATGGCCTTGTTAATCCGGAAATCGGTATTGATGAGCTGGAATTGGAAGGACTGGATATACGGCGTGGTATTCCAGATCTGTTTGTCCTTGTTCTGGGCAATAAAACGCTGGAGGGCGTTGCGACCGGTCTCTTCGGCGGCGATTCCCGTCATTTGAAACCCGCCGTTCTTGAAAATTTTAATATTCACCTCCTTGAATTTGGGGGAGGTGGAGTCCGAATTCACCTGAAGACGGAACACTAGAGACGACTGATTCAGAAAACTCTTCTTGGTCTTATTCGTATTATGAAGAATGTCTTCCGTACAGATTCCCTTCTTGTGTTCCCCCATTTCAATCTTGATGACGCCTTCGCCGACCCACCAGTAGGGGATAAAATGAACCGTTTCATAGAGTTGCTTGAGATTTGGCGTTGCACCCAAATTTCCAGTAACCGTCATGGTACTGATCGTGTAGGGGGTAATCTTCAGAGAATCGTTCATCGTGATGATATATTACCAACGATGGGGCTTAAGGCCGTCACTTTTTGTGAAGTGCCTGAATGAGAGGGGTCCATGCAACAAGAATCTGATCCAGAATCGTAGACGTGTTCGTAACATTCCGCAACTGGATCGTGGCCGTTAGCCATTGTGCCCATACATCCGATGGTACTAATGACGGAAGATTCATAGAATAGAAAAATACCAGCACATGTCGCAGGAGAATCCACACCGGAATTCGTTGGAGGCCCTCTTCCCAGACGAACTGACACCGGTCGGCCGGTGTATTGAGGAGTCGCTGTAACCAGGGTAACCAGGTGTTCGGATTCTCATTCTGTTGTGCACGCTGCATGAAGGAACGCATATCCCCGCGGTTGAGGAGACATGCCAGAGGAGTTGGAAGAGGAGTATCCTTTGCTTCTTTGGTTTGAATCTCCGTCAAAAGACCCCGAATCTGATTGCTGGTAAGGTGGCCACAGAAAAGTGGCAGCGCACGGGAACGGACCAGCGGAACAATCCGACTCAGCGTGTTACAGAGAAAGATGAACAGCGGTAGCGGATACCCAGGGATAAGGGGAGAATCCATCAGAGATCGCAGTGTCAGTTGTGCCGGTTCCGTCATGGTTTCCACTTCGTCAAAAATCACGATTTTACGGGTGATTCCAATCCAGTGTGTTTTCAGGAATTCGCGGATTCGTTCGCGCACGGTTTCCATGGTTCGTTCATCACTGGCATTCAGATACATCGTGGAAATCGGTGATGGAATTGCGGGATATACGTCATTCGCAAACGCAATCGCCATCGTCGTTTTTCCTGTGCCAGGGGGTCCATGAAGGATGAGATGTGGACAATCCAGGATACCACCGTTTGCAACGCGCTGGAGATATTGTTTTAATACATCCTGACCACAGACTTGTTCTAAGTGTTTGGGACGATATCGCTCCGTCCACAGCATGGAATTACTCATGGTGCCCTTGTGTGCTACTCTTTAGGCTCGCTCTAAGTCGTAGCAAATTTCGGTAGCGATTTAAACATCCTCTGGTTTATCTTACATAGGTAAACAATGGATCCCGTGACGAAAGAAAAGAAGACGACGAAGGGGAAGGCCAAGAAGATTGCTGCAGAGCCCGTCAAGGCGGCGACCTCTGTGGTCAGTGCATTCGGCGGTTCGTCGGTTGCCCCCGCCATCTTTATGGAAGAAGTGGCGAAGCCCGTTGCTCCTCCTGCACCGGCCAAGAAGGCAAAGAAGCCTGCTGTGGTCGCGGTTGTAACTCCGGACGGAATCCAGGGAAATCTGTCCATTTATGATAACCGCCCGCTGGTCGCCCATCTGCCCAACATTCATGCGGAAGATATTGATAGTGATCTCTTCTCTAACAAGTCGCTTCCGACCCAATCGGCGGGCGATGCCCCATGTGCGTATGACCCGAATGATATCTTCATGAATTACGATATGCCAACGACACCTCCAGTGGTTCAGACTCCCATTGTTGCTGCATCCAAAAAGGAAGAGGTGAGTCGCCCCACGCTGCCACTGCATTATTCGGAGAAGCTCATGATTCGGTTCCTGGATGCGAATCGGGATCAGACTCTGCCGGATTCTACGGAAGTTGCCTGTTTCTGGGACTGTCATCCGTTCCGCGGGCGTCCCTGTGTGATTCCGGTGGGAATTGAAGAGGGAATTTGGCGAGTCTATGGCAACTTCTGTTGTCCCGAATGCGCGGCGGCCTATCTCTTCAACGAACATCTGGATTCCCATGTTCAGTGGGAGCGTTTCGCACTCCTAAACCGCCTCTATTCTTCCTATGTGGGGGAAGATAAGGAGAAGACTCTGCGCCTGGCCCCCTCCAAGTCTATCCTGCGTCTCTTCGGGGGGACTCTGGATATTTCGGAATATCGTGAAATTATCTATGGAAAGCGGATGCGGGTGGATGTGATGTCGCCCCCCATGATTTCCATTATTCAGGTGATGGACACGAAGCCGATTGATTTCTATGATGCCTCCATGAAGAACACCTTCATTCCATGGGAAATGGATCGTATGAACCGTCCCGGTGCACAGGGACTGCGTCTCCGCCGGAGTAAACCGGTGATGGATAAGGAGGCAACCCTGGAGTTCTGTATGGGAATTAAGGCCTAAGGGTGGCAAAAGTTGACATGCTGATACCCCATCAAACGGGGTGGTAACGATGAACACGCACGAACGATTTCTTACGGTAGTACGATTCCTTGCACAGATTTACTCTGCAGGGAATAGCACGGAAAGCACGAAGGTTATGCAGGAGAGTTTGCAGACGATTCTCCATGGAAAGGTACCGGCAACCCGTATGGACTGGCATGTCCTGGGAAAGGATGTGACCCGTATTCTCAAGGTATGGCTTGCAAAGGAGAACGATCCGGTGGCCCAGGAGGTTGCCAACCAGATCGCGGATCTTCTGCAGGAATTTGATTCGGATCCGGTGACTCCGCGTCCGACACTTACGGTGACTGAATATGTACATGCGATGCCGGATGTGATTCAACATGTCCAGCCTTCCCAGGTGGTTGTGGACGATGAAGGTGTGGATGCAACAGAATCGGACAGTCAGGTGGAGTACAAGGAGGTGGAAGAGGAAGGTGTGGATCCGGAACTGGAGGATGACATGACCGCTAAGGAGGTGGAAGAAGAAGGTGTGGAACCCGAATTTGATCAGATCAGTATGATTCCCCATGCTGCGGAGGATACCCGCCCGATTGTGGAGGAAGAGGAAGAGGAGGTAGAAGAAGTTGAAGAGGAAGTAGTGGAAGAAGTAGTAGAAGAGGTTGAGGAAGAAGTTATGGAAGAAGAGGAGGTAGAAGAAGTTGAAGAGGAAGTAGTGGAAGAAGAAGAGGAGGTAGAAGAAGAGGTTGAGGAAGAAGAGGAGGAGGAAGTGGTGGAACCCGAAGAGGAAGTGGAAGAAGAGGAAGAAGGCGATGCCATGGAAGTAGAACAGATTACAATCCGGGGTCGTCAGTATTGGCTGGAAACGAACACCAAGAAGATCTATGCCGTTGTAGACGGTGATGATGTCGGCGATGAAGTCGGTGAAATGGTCGCAAACAAGCCTCGTTTCTACGCCAAGTAATGATCCCCCCTCTGCCTGCTCATCCAACAAAAATAGAAGAGCTCAATAGAAACAATGGATTTCGGACTCTGTAAACCCTCCAGTACAATCCTTCTGGTGAGTATCGCCGGAATGTTATACCATCTCTTTTTTGGCCCCCTTCGTTCCGTAACATGGTGGGGCGCCGTGGGTCTCTTCGGCACCGGAATTTTCCAGGCCCTCTGTTTCGGCGGATTTGAATCCATCGCATGGGTCCTGATGTTGATCCCCATTCTGATCATCTGTTTCTTCATCGCGGTGGCTCTTTTTGCCAGTCGCATGCGGATTGAGGACATTGAAGAAGTGCCCTGCGACGAATGTGGTCACCGTCACCACCGTGGAGACCCCTGCTGGAAACCCGATCAACCCATTCATCCTCACGGAGACTGCCCGCACCACGATTGCCCCTACTGCCGGGGTCACGGATGCCCCCGATGCTGCACCTCTACTTAGAGAGATACGGGTCAGCACCACATAATATGTCAATCTCCGTCGTACAAATCATGGCCTACGTTCACACGGTTCTGCTGAAGTGTCAGCTGTTTCTCCATGCGTGCCGCCGTTCCGTTCTCCCCTACCTCCTGAAGGGAGGACGTGATATGATCCTGCTCACAAACGGATCGTGGGTAGATGCATCCGTACACGTACCGGAGTGTCAGATCGCGTGGAAGTACGATTCGGTACACCAACATGTACTCCATGCCAACCATACGTCGGAATCAGGATTGGCGCGACATGGCTGGATCTCCGTTGTTCATGCGGATCGTGATATGTCGGATTTCTTTAGCGGTCTGCGTCATACGAAGGGCCAAGTTCCTGCGCACAGTGATCTGTTGATGCTCTATGCCCACCAGACGGGATGGTGTCCGTTCGGTTCGCTTCAGATTATGACGCGGAGTGGAGACGAAGAAGTGTTGGATATTTCGGCGACCTTCCCTGCCACGAAGCTTCCTCCTCAACAAGCGAAGCCAAAAACGTCGCCGACTCTGCAGGCCATGCAGGCTGTAGCGAATATGGACTATATTCGGTAGATAGTTTGTATATATTGTATTCTTGTTTGATCCTATTAAATAGATTCAAATAAGAATATTCACGATATGGCGATGTTACATCTTCTGTTCGGTGTGAGGACGATAGAGTACTTCCGGAAGTACGACTTCTTCGTGGAGAGATACAATATCCGCTGCCGGGTTATGGAATGCCTTTGCATCCGTATTCCAGAGCTTGATGATACAGAAACCCTTCTTCGGGCTCATCGTGACACCGACGATCGCATTCTGCGGATCCGTGGATGCGATGCCACAGGCCGCTGCCGCCAGATACTTCTGGTAGACTTCACCGGCGACCTTGCGACTTACCTTCAAACAATACGAACCACCACGAATGTTCGCCTTGTTCTCCCACAATGGCGACGTTTCCCCGCGCATGGCAAACATCATACCATTCGTCAGTCGGTGGGGACCCATTTCACGGAGGAGGGCACCAAGGGCCTCCCAACAATTCACTCCCTGGATACGCTTGTAGCTATCGGGAGTCCATGATTTGTCCTCTGGCTCATGAAAGTAGAGAGTCCATGATCCAGTGGGAATCGGATGAGTCACCATCGGCTGCGATGGCAGAGATGCCGTCTGCGCGAAAGATCGTGCCGGGGCAGTAGTCGTCGTATTCATACTGCTTATACTTGTCATTTCGGTTTTAGATACCGGGTGATCGCGCCCGTCAAGTTTATGCACCCTCCGCCGACTTCGTGAGGGCCGGCGCCAGGGCCAACTTGATCTCACCGAGCCCCGCAACGTTGTACTCCACGATGATCGGATAATCGTTCTTCAGATGGAGTGCAATGTCCGTACAGAGAGACGTGCACTTCGTGAAGAGAACCAGGTGCTTCAGAAGGAAGTTGCCCTGGACAATCTCTGATCGCGATTCCTTCTGCGAAAGACCATTCTGCCCGATACAATAAATGGTTTCCTGTTCGGCGTTGTCGCCCTTACAGTTGAAGGAAAGATGATCCGCGGCAGACTGAATCTCCACCGTTTCTCCGAGCCCATGCATGTCACGAATCACCTTCTGGAAATCTACCGCAGGCATCGTAATAATACTGGGGAAATCCACCGGCGGGATCTCAATCGGATTCACATCCAGTTCAATGAGATTCATGTGGAAGCGGGTGACCATCTGCTTTTCGCCGTTCATGATCTCAATCCCAAGCTTCGTGGTATCCGACTTCTTCATGTAGAGAACAATACTCTCATTGTTGGACATCGTCTTGACGAGCTTGAAAAAGTTAATCATATTCACACCCAGGACATACTTCTTCGGGCAGTAATATTCGTCAAACCGATCCGCCTTCAGTCGGAGGTGGACCAGAATCGTGTGCGTACCGTCCATGGACATAATCTTGATACCCGTGCTATCAAATTCAATATTGGTATCCGTCAGAATATCCTTGATGGCTTCAATGACAGTGCGGAAGGGGGCGGCCTTGACAGTACGGATGCGGAAAAGAAGGTCGGAGGTGTCCATTCTACTCATGGATTTGTTCCTGCGTTTAAATCCGGGACGAAGAGGCTGCGGATGCGGCTACTGTTATTATCTTACTTCCGGGACTTCTTGTGCGTCTTCTTGTGATTCTTGTACATATTGTAGGCCATATACCCGGCAATCGGGACCACGGTACTCATGTGCGTACTCAGAGATCCCATAACACTCGGTGTAAAGAACCCCCCCCCCTGATTTTTGTCCTTCTTCTTGGCCCCTCCCGTCTGTTGGAGAGGAGCACGGACCATCGTGGGGGTACTGATGTTCAGACCGACACCTGTGGGGGTGGCGGAAGTTCCCTGCATCTGGGCCCCCGCCTGGTAATAGGCCAGAGGCATGTTGACACCCCCGCCTCCCTGACGTTTCTGACGACGGTGCGTGTGTCGTCGGCGTCTTGTCTTGCGAACCATCTTTCTACTGGATTCGCGGATTTTCTTCTGATCCGATTCCAACATACACTGATCCGGCTGATCCACGGAAACCTGTTTGTCGTAGGGAATATACTTTGTAGAGTGAACATGAATTGACCAATCCCCTGGCCGCCCCTGAACGGGGTGCAGCGAAACATCCAAGAGAATTCCGTCCAGATTGTGGAACGGCGTCTTCCGCTTGGCCACTTCCGAACGCAGATAGGATCCGTGACCCACGGCAATCAACTGCTGTCCGTCTTCCAGTGTCTGTCCCATCCAATCGATCGTCTTCTCCCAATCGGGTTTTCGGCCCTTCAGTCCCTGACGGGGAGTATTTTCGGGAATCACCCCGTGTTCCGTAAAATGCGGAATGACCAACAGACGGTGAGCATTCTCAGGAAAGACCAGGGTCGCGGTCTCCTTTGCACGGTGGAGCGCAGAGGATCCGTAGAGCGCCGTCTCCAAATCCATTCCTTCGTCGTGCAGGGTTTTCTGGAGGGTCGGGCCGTAGACCGCCGCCATCTTTCGGCCAATCGCTGTAAGCCCTGGGTCCAGAATCTTCTGACTTAGTTTTACGGTGGGATCCGACCAGTTCTCCATGTCTTTTGCCATTGAACGAATGTGATTACTACACGACTTGGAGTGACGCATTAGAAAGAGCTTTAGTCGTTTTCCGGAACTCATTCCCTCTAATGTTAAGGGCATAAAAATATTCATACTATTTACAGCTATGACAGAACAGATATTAAATACAGCGTTCGGAAAATTTCGTTTAACAATATCGGAAGATTATGACATAGATTATATGACCCGGGAACGGATCCTACTTGGTCATATGGTAAACCTGGGCGGTAAGAATAAATGTGTCCAAATTAACGTTCCTCTTCGGGGTGATGTAGCCCGAATGCTCAATGTGAAAGGAAAGGACGGTAGTTGTGAGATCAATGACAATGAAATACGCGGTCCAAAAATGGTTAATTTAGTATTATTAGCATTTACAGTTGTTACACAAAAATGGCCGCATATTAAATTTATAACCCTTAAAGATAGGTCAAACTTTACATGTAAGTTAAGTAACGGGGTAGATTATTCAATATCATTAACGATATATGAAATCGCATTGCACCGTAAAACCTGGTATGAATTACATTTTGGAGCATACCTTGTGAATGAGACATTACGCCGATTATATGAACCATTGAAACAAAATTTTGATAAGCCACATCCAACAAATTATGATTTTAAGAATAAAATCTTAAATGATGTATTAACGCCTATATTCGCGAACACAGTAACTTGGTCTGACTTTTTTAATGTTCTCAAAAAAATGGAGAATCGGTGTGAGTTGATGTCATTATGGTATAAGAGCACTGTTGCAAATATTTTGGATAATATTTCGTTTGATGGACAGGAATGGAAGATTGATCTTTCCAATCCTCTTATACACCCCATTGATTATACTGTTGTTAAGGGGGGTGGATCCCGTAGAAGAACCAGAAAGAATAAATATAAGGGACGCGGCGGATCATTGTTAGATATAGAACCAAATGAGCCTGTGTTTGGAAATGACAATATGTTCTATGAAGAAATGTACAATATGGATTTTCCAGCCCTTCGTAGAATGGTATATGATTCATAATATTATTGGAATATAAAAATAGTATGAATGTATAGAAATATGTCTGAACAAGTAGTCTCAACTTCATTCGGAAAATTTCGTTTAACAATATCGGAAGATTATGTGATAGATTATATGACCCGAGAACGGATCCTACTTGGTCATATGGTAAGTCTTGGAGGTAAAAATGATTGTGTTCAAATTAATGTCCCTCTTAAGGGTGATGTCGCAAAAATGTTACATGTCGGCGCAGAGCATGGTGGGTGTGAGATAGATGACAATGAAATCCGTGGTCAAAAGGTTGTAAATTTAGTATTACTGGCATTTACAATTGTTACACAATCATGGCCTCAAATAAAAATAATAGAATTGGAAGATAGATCACATTTCCCGTGTAAGTTAAGTAATGGTACAGAATTTCCCATGTCCCTTGCTGTCTATAATATGGCCCTACATCATAAAACGTGGTATGAAATGAAATTTGGTGCATATTTGAAAGATCCTTCTCATCGTGCATTGTATGAATCGCGTATGAAAGGATTTGACGCCCCTCATCCTCCGACATTTGATTTCAAGAATAAAATATTAAATGAAGTATTGGGACCTATATTTGTAACAACAAAAACATGGACAGAGTTCTTTAATATTATTAAAACAAAGGACAATAGATGTGAATTAATGTCATTGTGGTATAAAAGTACGGTAGGTAGTATTATAGGTACTACATATGATAACGATAACTGGTTAATTGATCTTTCCAACCCACTTATACATCCTATAGAATATACTATACTCAAGAAAGGTGGATCTCGTAGACGGACCAGAAAGAATAAATATAAGGGATGGGGTGGTGCTGAGATAGATGATCCTGTGTTCGTATATAATAATCTATCATACTCAGAAATGTACAACATGGATTTTCCGGCTCTTCGTAGAATGTTGAATGGGCAGTAAACTTGACGGGGTAAACCCCCTATACAGCCCTTGGTACGATGTCTGCTGCCGCAAACTACAAGAAGCTCACTCAGCGCGAACATATCCTCCAGCTTCCCGATACGTATATCGGGAGTCGGGATTCGCATCGCGAACCGCGCTGGGTCTATTCGGCCGCCACGGGGCGCATGGAATGGCGCGAAGTCTCCATGAACCCTGGTCTTTTCAAGATCTTTGACGAACTCATTGTCAACGCTCTGGATCATGTTGTCCGTCAATCTGCAAACACGGTGAAGGCGAAGCGTGTGTCCCAGATTCGTGTGACGCTCACTCCTACGATGTTTTCCGTCTTCAATGACGGTGATGGGATTCCGGTTACGGTGCATCCCGAATACAAGGTCATGGTTCCGGAACTCATCTTCGGCCACCTCCTGACGTCTAGTAACTACGACGAAAAGGAGGAGAAGGTCGTCGGTGGGAAGAATGGATACGGTGCCAAGTTGACCAACATTTACAGTCGGCGATTCGTCGTGCGCACCGTGGATACCGAACACAAGCTCAATTATGAACAGGTGTTCCGTGATAATATGGCGACGGTGGGGGCGCCGACGATGAAGAAGGTGACGGATTCCGCCAAGGCCTTCACGGAAATCACGTCGGAGCCGGATCTGGAACGGTTCTTCGGGGCCGGCTGCACGGAGATTCCTGCCGATATGATGGATATCCTTCGTACCCGTGTGGTGGATGCTGCGGCGATGGCGGCGGGTCACGGTGTCTCTGTCTACTTTGCCACGGATCCCGCGGGTTCGGCGACTCTCATTCCCGTGAAGTCGTTTGAACAGTATGTCCGTCTCTTCGTGGAGGAATCGGGTGCCCCCGTCTTCTATGAACGCTGTGGCCCCCGATGGGAAGTCGCGGCGGTTCTTACCCGTCATCTCCATGCGGAGTCGCTGCCGGATGATCGTCACATCTCCTTCGTCAACGGGATCTTTACCCGTCGGGGTGGGAAACACGTAGATGCCGTGGCGCGGGCGGTCTTTGGGGCATTCTGTGAGGGACCCGGTAAGAAACTGGATCTCAAGCCGGCCCAGCTCAAGGATGCAGTCACCTTCTTCGTGAATGCGACGATTGTGAATCCGTCCTTTGACAGTCAGACGAAGGAAACTCTCACGACTCCCGTTGCGAAGTTCGGTTCCACGTTCAAGATTTCTGATGGTTTCATTAGTCGTCTGGCCAAGGAAGGAGGGCTTCTGGAAGAGGCGCAGGCCATTCTGGATGCCCGTCTCAGTCGCGAAGCCAAGAAGTCCGATGGCCGGAAGGCGGCTACGGTTCGCGGGATTCCAAAGTTGGAAGATGCCGGTTGGGCCGGTACCGCCAAGTCGCCGGAATGTACACTCATCCTCACGGAAGGAGATTCTGCGGCTACTATGGCCATCGCCGGTCTCAAGATTGTCGGTCGCGAAGCCTATGGGGTCTTCCCGCTCAAGGGAAAGATTCTCAATGTGCGCGGTGCCACGATGAAGGAGAAGACCGACAATGAAGAAATTACCCGTATCAAGCGCATCCTGGGTCTGGAACATGGGCGTAAGTATACGGATCTCAAGCAGCTCCGTTATGGTCGGGTCATGATCATGACCGATCAGGATGTGGATGGTTCGCACATCAAGGGTCTCCTGATCAATCTCTTCCACACCGAATGGCCGGAACTCCTTAAGATGGGATTCCTCTGTTCGCTGGTGACTCCACTTCTCAAGGCGACCAAGGGCGCCCAGACGCTCTGTTTCTATTCGTCCAGTGAGTACGACAAGTGGCTCATGGAACAGGGAGAGCAGGGTGTGAAGGGGTGGAAGATCAAGTACTATAAGGGGTTGGGTACGTCTACCGCGACGGAGGCACGTGACTACTTCACTTCCATGAACACGATGCGCTTCCAGTGGGACGATGGTGCCAACGACAACATTGATCTGGCATTCAACGAAAAGCGTGCGGATGATCGTAAGGAGTGGCTCGGCACCTACGATCCGGCCCGCAGCATCGTGATTCCGGCAGGGGGAACCGAAGTCACCTATTCGGAGTTCATCAACGACGATCTCATCCATTTCAGTAATGCGAACGTTCTCCGTTCCATTCCCCACGTGATGGATGGATTCAAACCGTCGCAGCGCAAGATTCTCTGGGCCGCCCGCAAGCGCAATCTCACTGCTGAAATCAAGGTGGCACAGTTGGCCGGTTACGTTTCCGAACACGCCGCATATCACCACGGTGAAGTCTCTCTGATGGATACCATTACCGGGATGGCACAGAACTATGTTGGTTCTAACAATATCAATCTCCTGTCTCCCAATGGTCAGTTCGGTACGCGACTTCAGGGGGGGAAGGATGCCGCTCAGCCCCGTTATATCTTCACGGCACTGGAACCCATTGTCAGTACTCTCATTCAGAAGGCCGATGATCCGGCTCTGAAGTTCCTGGAGGATGATGGTGCTATGGTGGAGCCGGAGTTCTACATGCCGGTGCTCCCTCTTATCCTGGTGAACGGGAGTGTTGGGATCGGTACCGGCTACAGTACCAGTATTCTCCCGCATTCTCCGACCGACCTGGTTGCGGCCTTCCGTGCCCGTCTGCGCGGAGAAATCGCGGATCTCACGGCACATCGCATGGTCCCGTGGTGGGAAGGGTTCCGTGGAGCAGTTACGCTCAGTGCGGATGGCAAGACGGTGACCACGAAGGGCATCTACGAATTCCTGTCGGACGATTCCCATCGGGTGAAGATCACGGAACTGCCGGTGGGGACCTGGACGATTAAGTACAAGGAGTTCCTGGAGAAGATGATGTCCGGCGATGCAGCGCCCGCTAAGAATTCCGACACTGCTTCCTCCCCGCGTCTCCTCAAGGATTATCAGAATGCGTCCACCGATGATGAAGTGTGTTTCATTCTCCAACTGGATCCGGAATACTTCCACGAAGCCCGTACGTTTCCGGCGGAATTTGAAAAGAAGTTCAAGCTCACGGCGTCGGAGAAACTCACGAACATGATGGCCTTTGATGTGAATGGACACGTGCGTCGGTTTGCGTCGGCGGGAGAAATCATGGAGACGTTCTACATGCAGCGGATTGGCGGGTATGTCAGTCGGAAGACGAACGAACTCCGCCGGCTGGATGCAGAGATTGTGGAGTTGGATGCCAAGGCGCGGTTTGTGAAGGCGGTGGTGACGGGAAAACTGGTGGTGGCGAACGCCGAAGATGATGTACTTCTGGCGGGTCTCAAGGCGATTGGAATCCCTGCCCTGTCGGACCCGGAATCGCCGGATGATCTGCGCGCCTATGAATATGTACTTCGTATGCGGGTAGATCGTTTGAAGGCGAAGGCAGTTCTTGAACTGGAAGAGGATCTTGCGAAGGTCCGTGCCGTACGCGAAGAACTGCATGGAAAGACGCCGGAAGATCTCTGGTTGGCGGATCTGGATGTCTTCAGTGAGGCCTATGAACGTTTCATGGAGCAGCGGTCCGCGGCCCGTGCTGCGGCGAACGTAGAAAGTAAGGGGGGTGCCGTCAAGAAGGTGGTCAAGCGCGCGGCGGCAAAGAAGACGGCGGCGAAGGCGTAATTAGTGTTTCTTGCTCTTCATACTCTTACGGGCGTGTAATTTCTTGTGACTCTTGCGACTCTTGTGACTCTTGTGACTCTTGTGACTTTTACGATGTTTGCGGATCGTACGATGCTTTCTCTTTTTGGCACCGCCTGCCTGGGACCCTTCGGGGAGAGTGGGACCCTCTGGTTCTCCCATATCAATTTCAGGAACGTCTGCGGGGGCGGATGCAGTATTGGATGACCCAAACCAACCCGAAAGGATTCCGCCTGCTCCTCCCTTCTCTTCGGGTTTCTTTTCCTCCTTCTCCTCCATCATAGGTTCTTCCTGTTCTTCTTTTCCCTCTTCATCACTGCTCTTAAATGGCCAGAAGAATCCACCCCGTTGTCTACGCATTTCTATCTATTCGTCCGTTTTTAAGTTGACCAGGTAACGATACTGATAGGCATCGTTCAGGCGATAAGTTACTTCATGTTCCATATCGTCTACCAACCGTGTACAGAGTTCATTCCGAAGAGCCGTGTCATCAAACGATCCGTAGAATGTGATTTTGTAACGGTAGCGACTCTGGCAGACCTCAAAGTATTCAATGTCTTCGTAGTTGAACGTGGTTGCGCCGGAGTCCAGGAGCGATGCCGCCATAAGAAGGAAATCCTGGGTATTTTGGAACAGGATCGCCGAAATGATTTCGGGAGGGAGATTACAGACATCCACCTCTGTGTGATTCGCATCATAGAAAATAACATCCAGATGATGTGAACTCATGGTAAGAAGTTTTGCGATGACTTCCTTTATGCGACCGAAAGATAGTAGGCCGGGCGACTGGCGGCCAGCTGAATCTGGGCGCCGCCTTGGCTGGATCCGAAGGCTTCCGCGGATTTCTTCTCTTCACAGGGCTGGTCGCCACACATCTTCGGGGCCTCCACAACGGAAGAGTCAGACGTGAACGCTTCACGCAGCGACATCACCTGAAGGGCCATAATGAACAGAAGAACGAAGATCATACTGATAACGCGATACATGTCGGGGGGTTTCTACTGGTGGCGGCGACTTTTACGCGTCCCACGACGTTTCTTCGCCATACGGTGTGTACGCCGGTGCTTCTTTGTACTAGCACCTCCAAGACTATTCCAGCGTTCACGTCCAGGCATGGTATTAATATGTTGGAATGTAGATGCCATTAAATTATTGTAGGAGGGTTGGGGTGAACTGTTCAATAGGTCACCTGGTTCAGTACTGGGTTCGGGGAATCGTTGTAACCCCGCCACTTCACGTCTACTCTGAACGAGGTCCATCAGATTCGCTGACGGCATTCCTAATTCTTTATACATTCTTTGCACCATATCCATAATCTCTTTGCTTTTGCGCCCCAGTCCCCGTGCCTTGATCGCAATATAGACTTGCAATAGATAATCCTTGTAACAGGCAAAAAATCTGGTTCCCAGATCGGTTGTCAACCCCACATATTTCTCTTCGGGTGTCGTTTGGATCAATGTACGAATTGTTTCGGTACACTGCGGATAGATAGGGTCCACATAAATATCCTTGATATTTTGTAGTGCAGAATCAATGGCTTCTTGTACACTGGCTCGTTCACTGTTACTGGAAACGGATGCCAGGAGATCCCGTTTCTCCTGGATATATTTTATCCAAAGCCATAACTGATAGGGATAGATTGTTGTCTTGAGCGGAGATGAGACAACATTATACTCTTTTTCTATATCTTCGGTATCCCCAATTATGATCCATTCTCCAATATACCCTAATCTCCGAACCAGAAGATTAATTTTGCGAATATCATCTTCATTCATGGGGTTGTACGGTACGATTACGGTATTAATTCTGTAGGCTCCTTTCATTTGTGGTGTGGTATTCGGTAAAATGTTGTACTGATGATTACGATGGGATGCGCGGACGGACTCTTTTCCGGGTAGGGCCCCGTGTTCGGTAATAACCTTCACGGGGGCAAAGATATCCGCGATGTGTTGGAAATCCCGATGCATAGACGTTGCTTGTTGTTCCGATTCATAGATATACATCTGCACAAAGACGAACTCCTTCTGGACTGCAGTCGTGGCCATCTACTCCTTACTTATTACAACGATAATCCGGCTTCCGTTCGGCAAAAGCGTTGGCCTTGGCGACCAGGTCCTTCATGCGTAACATCTTTTCAAAGAAAGCGACAATCTCTTCCAGTCCTTCATACTTGAATTCGCACTCCCGAAAGGAGAATACCACAGTGGGCAGAACCGTATTTTCCGGTACGTCATCGCCTTCTACGACAGTTTCAGGGAGAATGTAGGTTCCTCCGTAATGAAGATACCGGGCAATCTTCAGCAGCGTCTGACAGTCTTCGTTGTCAGATGCCTTGTAGAGTGTCTTCGTCGGAAAGGTGTAGATGAAACGCTTCACGGTCGGGGGCATAGTTCTACTGGAGCTCACGGATATTCTCCTTCGGATACGAACACACCTAAACCCGAGGACAACAACGATGGATAATGAACTGTCTGATTCTTTCTACACTGCCGCATCTTCTGAGCATTGCTCCCCTTCTTCCCTATGTGTCTCTTCTGCATCGCTACATTCTGACAATCCTGTGTTCCACGACGCTGTCCGTACTGTATCATGCCACGGGGGAAGCGAATCCGTGGATCACAACGATGGATTACGGAGTTGCATTTCTGTGGGCTGCGTATGATCTACACTTGGGGTTGACCTATACGTCTCTGTGGGATTTCGGCCTGATCCTCTGTCTGAACGGTGCTTCCATGCTTCTGAATGTATGTGTACCGCATAATCATACATACGTGGTACATCATAGTTTGTGGCATCTGGTGAATGCCGCGAAGTGCTATAGGGTGTCGCAGATCCTTGCGTCTGGGTTAGAAGAAACGGTCAAAGGTGGCGGATTTGGAGCCGGTACGGGTTAACATGATCGGATGGGCCAGAGGGACAGGGAGATTCTGGATATCGTGGAGGTAGGTCTTGTGCATACTGGCTTCAGCAATAATCTTCGGGACGGCGAAGTCGGCCACAATCTGATTGAGTTCGGCGATCTGTTCGGGGATATGCGTTGGCTGATTTTTTCCGTACTGGAGATACATGGCACGCATGACAATGGAGAGCTGTTCGGTGGATTGGGGGTCAATCAGGAATTCGCCGTTGGACCGTTCGTAGACTTCGCGGCGGATCTTGTTCTGGACAATCTGGACATTGGCGGGACTGAAATAGGCCTGATTGAGGGGAGTGGCCATTACGTTGCCACGAATGGCGTCTTCGGCATCGGTGACGCCGACATCGGTGCGATAACCAAATCCGGGTACAGCATTGAACGCCTGTTGTCCTGCGGGGCCAACTTCACGCGAACGGAGATTGACACGACCGTTTTGCATCCTCTATCGTGGCCGGCCAATTTTTACGAAGAGCGTTTAACTCTGCGCTTTGGACTCCTGAACACTGATAGGGAGACATGACTTCTACGATCCGGAAAATGTCAATGCGTGACAAGTACTTCATCAATGCATCGCCGATTCCGATTGCCGGGCCGTCTACATGGTTTTCACTCTATGGGGATGATGCGGCGACCACGGCCGCCCTCCAGACCGGAAAAAATCCCCCTGAACATTCGGCCGCCTGGTTCGTGAGTGGCCCGTCGTATCTGTTGAAGGATGTGGGGATCACGATCTATCAGAAGTCGGACAGTGGCGTGACACAACGAATCTTTCGGAAGATTCAGTGGACGGATGTGACGACAAAGGAAGCGAAGTATGGGTATATTTGCGTATTCAGTGTAACTGGAGAGGTGGGGCCGTTTGTGAGACATGGATAAGCGTAGCGTTGGCGTAGCGTTGGCGTAGCGTTGGCGTAGCGTTGGCGTAGCGTTGGCGTAGCGTTGACGAAGCGACTGCGTTTAAAATACCGGTTTTTAACCTCCGACAAGAGTGTCGGGTCCTCTCCCCCCTTGTTCTGGATGATCCGACACCGTGCATTCGTAGTAGAGTGGCTAACATTCTTCTCTTCCAAAGAAGCGACCCGGGTTCGATTCCCGGCGGATGCAAATCCTACAAGTTATAGATTGTGCGTGTTTCTGTTATGAACACAATCTATATGCACACAGTAAGGGAATGAGTTCTGACTTAGGAACAATCTTCGGCAGTGGAGGTCTTGTGATATCCATTCTTACTATGATCTATGGGGCCATAAATCATAAAAGGATACGTGCGAAAATTTGTAATCGGCAATTTGATTTTGAAATCAACATTGATTCTACCGAAGAGAAGGACAAAGAGGCGAAACATTCCGAACAAGAGGGATCCGGTGACACCAAACCCAAAAAGAAAACGGCAAAAGTCGTCCCCGAATTGGAATTACCCGCACGTCCTGCATCCGCAATCAAAGTCAAACCCTATGCCGAACGTCGTTGGATTGCGGACGATGACGCCGACAAAGAGCTGGAAGACGATGAAGAATTGGGCCTGGGTACCGGTCTAGGAAAGGAGAAACGACCGGCGGTCGGTATGAAATAAGAACCCGTGTATAGTACAGGGAAATGGGTTGCATGCAATCACGTAACTATAAAAAAACACACAAGCGGTTTCTTTGCTGGATTGCAGGAAAGAAACCGATTCTTCAACGGAGAGAGGATGTTGGTACACCTACGGATCTCACCGAACCTCTGTTATTTTATGGCACAAACCCGATGTATACGAAGGAATGAACCGACTTATAGATCAAACCGGGACTTGGTTGCATCGTAGTTACGAATAATGTCTTCTTGTGATAATGCGGTATTGTAGTAATAGAACGCCCCGATATCACATGGACAGAAATTACCTCCAGACTGGATTCCTTGGGCTAATCGCAGGGGGGCGTTTGGACTTTGGATAGATGTCTCTGAGTTTGTCGCACTTACAACTCTGTAAGGGCTTACATATACGTAACTTGGGTTTGCAGATCCGCCGCCAAATCGCACAACGATAGTATACAGGGCCCAACTGCCTGTAGTATAGACATTAGCGGGCGATGAAAATGTGTCATCTTTACCTCCACCGTTCATTTTGAGGTAGAGACTACCATCTGTATTCAGAGAGAAACTAAACCCATCAAAAGAAGGGCTCCAGTACTGCTTACTAATTAGCCCATCACCGCTATTTAGGGAAGGGTCCACCTTTGCCCAAATCTGGGCCGTAATCGCGCCTCCAACGGTTGCACGAATTGCTGCCGCGTCCGCAATTTCAATATAATCGTTTGCACCATCACATGTGATCACACCCCCATTTGTACTGGCGTTGTATGTTGGCCCCCCTACAAGTGTGGCACTATACGAGCCACCCGATTTCAAATTGGTCCAGGTTGTACCACTTCCTGAATAGGAAGATGCATTACTTGCATCTAATTCAATGAGACGGTTTGAAGATTGGGTAAGGGTATTTACTGTTGGAGTTGCGACAACGGTTTCGGATGCAAGACTGGCACCGGCTGCGTTCACGGCCTTCAGGGCGACCGTATAAGGTGTTCCATTATCCAGGTCTGAAATATAGATAGGGTTGCTGGTCTGGGCAGGATTGCAAGCGGTAAAGGTGGTTCCTCCGTCGGTAGAATACTCATAATTGGTAATCGGAGATCCGCCATTGTTTCCGGCAGTGAACAGGATATAGAGGGCTTTATCTCCACCAATCCCCAATAAGTTCGTAGGAGGAGCGGGGACTCCACTGGGTGTTACCGCTACACTTGCGGTAGATAGGGCGGATGTCCCCACACTATTCGTAGCGGTTACTCGGAAGGTATACGCTAATCCATTGGTTAACCCAGAAATAGTAATGGGGGAAGAAGATCCCGTACCGATGAATCCTCCAGGAGAAGAGGTTACTGTATAGGAGGTAATCGGAGATCCACCATCATTTGCCGGCGCGGTGAACGACACAGTTGCCTGTGTGTTTCCTGCAACTGCGACAGGGCTGGTAGGGGCACCTGGAAGGCCGGCGGGTGTAACCGCAGTAGATGACGCGGATGCAGGAGAAATTCCCACCGCATTCGTGGCGACCACGGTAAACGTGTAGGAAGTTCCGTTCGTTAATCCGGTGACGGTGATCGGGGATGCAGATCCCGTACCGATGAATCCTCCAGGAGAAGAGGTTACGGTATAGGAGGTAATAGGGGTACCACCGTTATTTGCCGGCGCGGTGAACGACACAGTTGCCTGCGTATTTCCTGCAACTGCGACAGGGCTGGTAGGGGCACCTGGAAGACCGGCGGGTGTAACCGCAGTAGATGCCGCGGATGCAGGAGAATCCCCCACCGCATTCGTGGCGACCACGGTAAACGTGTAGGAAGTTCCGTTCGTTAATCCGGTGACGGTGATCGGAGAAGCGGATCCCGTAACGGTGAATCCTCCAGGAGAAGAGGTTATGGTATAGGAGGTAATCGGGGTACCACCGTCACTTGCCGGTGTGGTGAACGACACGGTTGCCTGCGTATTACCTCGTACAGCAGACACACCGGTGGGTGCATCCGGAACCGTACTGTACAGATTCGCAACCGCTTCCTCTAATTCCGGTATGACTTCAGTACGCCGACCCATATCAAGACCGGTGATATACGCCCCCGTCGTATCCGAATTCCGACCGGGAACTAATCCTGGATTCAAAGCACGTGCCCCCACCAGAGCACGCGCCTTCATGCGGCGGATAAACGCCGAACTACTGGTATCCGTATACATTTCTATGTTAGAACGTGTATTTTATATTGCAAAGGATAAACTACCCATCCCGTTCATGAGTTTCACCATATTCAAGCTCTCCACATAGACCGTAAAGTCGTACACATAGGGAGAATTTGGATCCAGAGGCCATGGCTGAACTTCCAGCTGAATATCCCGTAACCGACTCGTATTCAGTGTTCCGGAGGGCTGTTCGTGATCGGATGCGTTCAGGGCGAACGGTAAATGATACAGCGGACCCATCACCGTATCCGGGCGCAGACCATTGTGTATGGGGGCTGCGGCACCTCCACCGGTCGTCGTCGTGAACGGCATCTGGAGTTCATAGAACTGGGCCGGCTTCTCTTCAAAGAGCTCATTTCCAGCACATAGGATGCGCGCGGAACGGAGAATATCCCGCTGCGAATACGGAATGAGATAGCCCGAATTGGCGACGGGGGCCGCCGGAATCGGAGAATACGGGGCCTGGGTCAAATTCTTCCAGTTACTGCAGTTGACATAGTCATTGCGCTCTTCAATGGCATCCGACCGACGACCGAAGAAGAGAATCCGATGCACCAGATTGTGACAGTCCAGATCCAACTTCGTACGGGTCACCACACCTGGGAAGCGATACAGTTGTACCTGGTGTACCAGGGTATGGAGTTCCCGTTCCACAAATTTCACCTGTTCTTCGCGGGTGAGATAAACATAATTTCCCTCCAGATGCATATCCATGATGAAGCCATCCTGAATCGGCACCGGATTGAACACATCCGTGAAGAAATTTCGGAGAGGACCCACCGTCGGATTCGCCGTTCCCTGGTAATTTGCCTGGAGAGTCAGATTGTCGTTCGCCGACGGATTCAACGGATCCACCGATGTGGGAAGGGACGGATCAATCACTAGCTCCCGTCCCCACCGAAGCGGTTCGCGCTGCGTCTGCAGATCCATAATACGGTAGACTTCCCGCAGTGTTCGCAGCGTAATCTGGACTTCTACATCGTGAAGCTGGAGAGAGACCAACGGAAGCGCAGCACCCGACTTCTCCGAAAACCAGAAGGGGAGCGGAACCCGCATTGTACGTCCTGGAATACTGGGGGCGGCACCGATCGTCGGATCTACTTCCATCGCATGCGGATATTCTCCCTGTGCGTAGGGATAATTGGGCGACTTTCCGTAGATACCCCATTCCGGTGTATGGAGTTCCGGGACAGATCCCACCATTTCCCGCCACTTGAGATACTTGTCCGTAGAATAATCCGCGTGGGCGCGGGTCATGAGCCATTCGCCGGTGAATTCCTGAATCTTGGTCCCGCCCACGAAGATGGCCACCGTATCAATGATGATTGCACCCAACATATGGATCCAACGGAATGCAGGGGCGTACGTCTCCTGATCCTGGCCGACCGCAAAATCGTAGATCTTACTGTAAATATCCGGGACACGAAATACGAACATCAAATCCGTCAGAAGATCCGCATGACGGGGGATCTTTGCCCGCACCCGAATCGGTGTATCCATCATCATTTCGTTCGGGCCGTCCAGCGGAATGGAAATATTTTCCTGACTGAAGTGAGTATAGTGTTTGTAAATCTTATAGAAGTTCGTGTATTCGGGGTTTCCACTCACCAGGAGTTTGTTTTGGTTCCCGTACGCAACCAGCGCTAATTCACCTGCACCTGGCATTCCTCTAACGATACTGGTGATTCCATTATCTTTAGATGAACTCTTATTGTACTCTATGACCATTGGTGAGGATGGGAGATTACTTGTAATATGTGACCCACCAGGCATCGGAGAGATACGGGGGCAGATCCTGGGTCGCAGAGACCAGCTTGGTGGAGGGACCCGCACGGACCTGACGATCAATCTGTTCGTAGTTCAGGGCATAGGCATTGTATTCCAGCACACTGATCATACCGTCGGCACGTCCTACGACCTTGAAGGTATCCTCACCGACACCGCCGCCATTGAAGGTTTCGTTCTTGAAGACGTAGATATCTCCGAAGTTCTGTTTCGGGACGGAGGAGAGCGTCATACGGTAGGCGACATTGCCGTTGATGTAGATGTCCACGTTCATGTTACGAACAACGATGGCAAAATGGAACCACTTGCCCACCGGAATGTTGGTGATTTCGCACTTGGTATTCCAACTGGCCGCTTCGTTCATGTGGACGACCAGGGTGTTCTCGTTGTTCTTGACGAAGACCCCTGGGCACATGAGGGGCTTGTAGACCGGAGATCCCTTGTGGAAAATATGGCGGAGTCCTTCACCCCCGCCGTGGAAGTTGGTTCCCTTCAACAGGAGATAGCAGGAGTACGAAAATTCCAGGCCGCCAGGGGCATTGGCACTCGGATAGACCGTAATGGACCCTGTCTGATTCGGATCCTGATAGATCACCTGGGGGCTATCGTATAAGTAAGGGAGGAGCATGGTGTTGGATTCCTCGTATGTCATGAATACGTCCAATAACGATTTTCCGCCGGTCATAATTGCGTATCCCAGAAATACCAGAATGACGACCAGGATAAGCTGGGAGACTAATCCCGGTCCCATAAGAAAGCCGAGTACACCTCCACTGGATCCAACGGTACTTGATTCCATCCTCTATCGGTTGGAGAGGAATTTAGAACCGCGACATCAGCGACTGTTCCAAAGAGGATCCGTCGGCATAGAGCTGGCTGGCTATGGTAGGGCCGGCGGAGGAGGGGTGCGTCGGGGTTCCGGGTGTGGAATCCTCACGGGTGAAACTGACATTCAGGCTGAGGAGCTTCGCTAAATCCTTGAAGATATTGTGGGTTGTCTGTGTTGGCCCCATCATGTAGATACCGTAAATCACATCCGGGGTGAGCTGCTGATTCCACATCTGGACCGATGCATAACGCCCACCGAAACCACCCATTTCTCCTAAACGGAGCTTGAGAGGACCACGCGGGACATTTACCACGTTATCCAGAACACAGCTGCGGGTTAATTTTCCGTCCATGTATACATCCAGGACACGACCACTACTGACAATCGTGATACAGACCCAACGCTGGAGGGGGATATCCTTCAGGTCACAGGGTTTATCCTGATGGACTGTGGACTGGAACATATCCATACTGGTCTGCTGATTCATGAGAGACACCATGTTCGCTTCCACCGTGATATCGGGGCCGGCAACGTTTTCGCTGGCAGGGGTGGAGCCGGGGGCCGGTGCGCCGCCGGGCTTGACGACATTGGCACGAATCATCATTCCATTCTGGTACGGGGTCAGAACTCCAACCAGGGGGCTGGGAGTTGTCGGATCCACCTGGGTCGGGCTGAGCGCAAAGACGAATTTGTTCTTCGCCGCACGATAATTCCAGTCATCCACGTAGATCCAGAAACTCAGCGTGAAATCGCCGCCGGTATAGATCGCAGGGATGCTTCCCTTCGTATGAATGGGCTTACGGGCACTGGCATCGCCGGACAGGAGTTCCGCGAAGGTCGTGACGTCGGGGGCGTACAGATAGGAATAGAGAAGGTAGATTACCAGGACTGCAATCACAATAAATCCAAGAGACCCCAAAGATCCTTTGTTCTGTTGGACAAATTCGCTGGCTTGATCCATTCTATTTTGGTATATGGTTTCTTCTGGTTACTTATTCATAAGCAAATTCCCATGTTTGGGCGGCAGATGCAGTGGGTGTCGCCGCCGTACAGTTTCCTTGGGGGCAGAAGAGATTCGGTACCATCACTCCCTTCACAAGGTTCATCAGATCCGGGCCCAAGAATGGGCGACCCTGGGAATCCGATGTATCCGTGTAATTGTTGGCGACTTCGTGAACGGTGAGGCGTCGGGGCCAGACCTGTACGTAGGCTACTTGCCCCATGATTCCCTTCGGCACAATGGTAATGGAGGCGTTCGGGGGATTGGTGACATTGATCAGCGTGACGGATTCCATGAGCTTGCCGTCCACGTAGAAATCCGCGGTACGCCCTTCGTAGGTCATCGTGATCTGGGTCCACTTCTGCATCGGGACATTCGGGAGTCGGGTACGTTTGTCTACGTGCATCGGTGTGTCGGGGCTGTCGCCGAGCTGATTGAAATCCCAATTCATTTGTTGCTGGGCCGGATTGTAGGACATAAACCAGACACCGGGCCAGGTAAATACCGGCGTTGCGTCGGATCGCATATCCGGTACACCGTCAATCCGAATATAGAAGGACAGGGTGTAGGTGTTTGCCATGGCGATGCGCACGGTGGGTCGGTCCACGACGACAGGAGACGACGGCTGGAAGAGATCCAGGGGACCCGTCAATTCCATTTTCGGTTTCGTTTCGCGTGACTGAATGATGATATAGACGATCATGACAACGAACAGGATTCCGATGAACCCGGCAACCGCTGGGAGTAAGTACGAACTTCCTGGGGCGGCAAAACTCTGGGCTACCGTGGAACCCAATAATCTTTGGCGTGCATATTCCATTCCTCTCTATCGCCTCTGGTGTTTTTTTCATGGGGGGCAGACAACTCCTATGCGGTTTTCTTCGGAGGCTGGGGGCAGACGGCGGGGCCCGTGGGAACAATATCCCCCGTAAATGATGGGGACCGACAGACCGAAATGAAGTCGTCGGAGTTGAGAGATGTGGGCCAGAGACGGAGATTCTTCACGAGTCCTGTCATCGGGAATACACAATACCGACCGAACCACTGATTGTCCATCTTCGGGAGATGGGGTGCACCCCGCAGAATCATCGTGGTATAGAGTTTGCAGTTCAGATAGATTTCCAGCGTACGACCGTTACAGACAACCCCGATGGTCAGAGGAGTGTTCATCGGCAGGTCGGCGATGGTGGTACTCTCCAGCCAGAGCGCAGCCTTGCCGTCTTCCGTGCCGCGGGTATGGACAAAGATGTGGAGATCATTCTTGTAGGAGTCCAAAAAGAGACCTGGATTCATGATCTGGGGGAGTCCGGTTTCAATGTACGGTTTTTCCATATCACTCAAATTCATCTTGACATCTTCCGATTGGATTCCGCTATGTCCACTGGGTCCTGATGAAGGAACCGAGAGCCCACAGGGATTGGATCCGCGATGAACAATGTGGTGATAGGCACCCTGTACGGGACCGCGACTGTCGCCGATCATCATGTCAAAGGACATGGAGTAGTTATTGGCCTGTTTGGTGGGAGATTCTGATTCCGGGACAATGAGATTTTCGGCGTCGGGAGGAAGGGACTTCCAGAAAGTCTTACCCGCACGCGCAGCGGCAGAGGGTTTGGCAATGGGGTTCACGGGCAAAAAGGGATAGAACATGTCTACCGTGAATAGAATCACGGCAATGACGATTCCAATCAGAATTCCCTTGATTACAATGGAACCGCCGTAGGCTTGGAGAAGTGCTTGCGAACGGGGGAGACCGGTATTGACACCGAAACTGAGTCCTGGCGCGTTCATCCTTAGCATGGGCGAAGTTTGTTTGTTTACACCGTAATTTCATGCGCTTCACGTACCAGGACCGATCCCGGTATAGATGTCGGTGTAACGTATTTGATGGTAGAATATGTTACAGAGACAGAAGATCGTGATGCGGCTTTGGCAGTATGGATCTTACAGAGATAGGCCCCGCGGCGAATGATGGATCCGCGCTGTTTTCGGGTGATTTTGATGGTGGGAAGAACTGCCACCACATGTGCAGAGGACATATCGGCCAAATGAAACCAGAGATCATCTGGCTTTCCCAGTGCAATTACGTCGTGATTTTCTTGTTGGGAGGAGCCAATATAGAATAGGACCGGTTCATCCAATGTAGGGAAAGAGACAGTTTCGGTCTTCATAGTGGCACGACTTCACGTCACACAATGCACCGTTGTGTCACATTTTGTAGCGTTGTCCGCTTACGCTAATCTTTCAGCCATAGTCTTCTTGCGATGACAGTGGGGACAGAGTGCGACCAGATTCGTCATATCATTCGTTCCGCCCTGAAAGAGTGCTACTTTGTGATCTACTTCAAAGGTCTCATCCAGCGTTGACCGACAGTTTCCGCATTTCCATTGTTGATCCGCGGCGACCTTCTTTTTCATGAGGTTCGTAACATTCCGTTTCTCTTTGGTGGTACCGATGCCCCCTGCCCCGGCATCCTTTATGAACTGTTTCGCGAAATCCATCGTGGTCTGGAGTCCTTCAGGACTCTCCTTGGCGGAATACCATACATAGAGAATTACCAGAATTCCTCCCACCAGTCGTATCTGGGAAGTCCACCCGGATATCCATTCCAGGGCATGTTTCCCGTAGAGTTCATACAGTACCCATGTCCCGATCAAGAGAAATAGCACGATTTCGGATTCAAACATGGGTCCCCTGATGTTCGTTGGGATAATTCTTTTTCCGAAACGCAATGTAGGGAAGAACAGTATGCCAGGCGAAGAAGTATCCGAAGAAACTACGCCGGAATTGACCTGGAACAAATCACTGGAGGAATACTTCTGTAATACCAGTGAACAATGTATGGGATATGCATGGCTCCATAAGCGGTGCGAAGAGATGTACAGTCATCGGACGATTTTTATTGATCTGCCCACGATTATTATCGGTGCCGTGAATGGGTTCGTGAGTGTGGGGTCCAAACAGATCTTCGGAGAAGATGCCTATGCACCCGTATACATCGGGGGTGTAAGTCTCTTCGTCAGTATCCTGTCCACCGTGAACAGTTATTTCGGATGGAGTCGTAAGGCAGAGGCGCACAAGATCGCCTGTAATTCGTATTCTAAGCTGTACCGTTTCATTGCCGTAGAAATGAACACGAAACCTCGTTCTGAACGTATGAATCCGAAGAAGTTTCTGGAATATGTACGGACGACCTTTGATCAGCTGGGAGAGAGCTCCCCCCTCATCGCGCCCACCATTGTGAATTCGTTCATTCATAAATTCGGAAACCTCAAGGATTTCAGTCTTCCCGAAGAAACGAATGGTCTCCACGCGGTATATTCGTTTAATCAGCGGGATCCTTCTCCCCCCAACACTCCCGATCAGCCTCTCAAAATTCCGTCGCTCATGTCCAAGTTGGGGTCTCCTTCTAGTGTGATCTCCTCCGCAATTGGTTCTGTTGCCCGACAGAAAGCGGAATCACACGAGAATACGGTGGATCATAATCACATTGCGGTGAAAATCACACAGGAATCTGTGGATTAATTCTATGTGAAGAGAAAATGGAGGGGTGTATAAAGAAATAAGAAGGATAACTCTATAATGCGAAAAATCTGTGCGTTTACAATTCCTATTATATACGGTATAGGAGGAATTGCAATTATGTTTACGGGGACCGGTTGGCAGGGCGTTACGTTCGGATTTGGGTATATTATCGCAGCGGTCATCCTGTGTATCTATGCATTTCTTCTGTATGGGACGAACATGGCCCGATCTCCCGCAAATTCGGAAGAGAGTGAAACGCTGTTATCCCCCTACGCTTAAAAGAAGTGTTTGCGCCGCTGGAGTTTTTCGGTCTTGGCATGACGGCCCTTTTTCCGGGTTTCCCGCATCTTTACGGCCTTTGTTCCAGCGGCGGCAATTGCTTCTTCCAGGGTACCCGTGCGTCCAGGGATCGGAAGAGATGGCAGAGATGCACGGCGGGCCTTCGCGGTTTCCTCCTTCACGTTGAAATCAATCTGCTGGTAATAATCCTTCGTGTCTTTTTCGGAGCAATTGGCGATCTTCTCACGGAAATAACAGACAAAACTGATACGCTGGAATTTTTCGTCACTGCCAACCACTCCCGTTTCCGAATCGCGGGTACGAATATCGGGAATTGTTTCGTTGAATTTCTTATCCTCCGCCGTTTCGTGCAGCGGGGCATTACAGTGCCATTCATGGACATCCATGGCCACGAAATCCCCTGTGCGCAGATTGAATCCGATGCCGAACCGCGGAAAGAGTGTTTCTCCTCCGTGGTACTTTCCCCATTCAATGACAGACAAGTTCCCGAACCCCTCTGCGTAATCCCCTGCATCCTTATGGAGGGCCGTACGGAAGTTCATATTGATGGTCAGGGTACTGAAGGCGGTGTCGGCAATCTGATACATGGGCTGTTTGCGAACGGCGGTCAACTGTTTCTTGTGGGCTTCGGGTACCAGACGTTTGAACTGCGTGTCAATTGCTTCCAGGTAAGGAATCCCGTGATAGAACTGTTTGAGACCGCGTCGGGTATAGCCGGTCATACGACAGGGCTGTCCCAGGAAGGGCGTCTTCTCATAATACCCAATGACTCCACTGGCCACCACGTTGTTCACTAACATCTTGGATACCTTTCCGTTCTGCATATAGCGCGTGGACCACTTGTTTGTCTCTACCGGCTTTCGCTTACTCCAGTATTTGTTCTTCGTATCAATCGGGCCGGCGGCGGCCCCACGATTCCGACTGGGAATGGCCAGGAGACGGAAGGCGTCCCAGCCGATCTGCACGGTTTCGGGAGCAATCACATTCTTCCGAAGTTTCGCCAGGAGTTTGCGTCGGGGTTTTCCCGCTTTCACATCCTCTTCTGTATTCAGGGCATATACATCCACATCTTCGTCATAGATCTTGAAATCCTTGGCTTCAAAGAATTCGCCTTCATGTTTGGCAAAATCCGCGTCGGATTCGCGGGCCTTGACTTCCACTTCACGGACCATGATTCACTCTATTATGGTCCTTGATATAAAGATTTCTGCAATGGAGTCAGAATAAGATGAAGCCGTATCGGGAAATTAAAGTCCATTTTTTGCGGGAAGGTCAGCCTTCCAGTTCAGACGATCTTCTGGTTGTACGGAAAATCGGTGACAATACGGTTCGGGTACAGTATACCGAAAACTTTGGGTCCGCCAATGTAAGTGAGTACATCATCTTGAATTACAACCAGTATTTGAACTACATGTATCGTCTCCTAAATCTTCTGACGCTGGACGATGATCCGTTTCAATCGGTGCAGTTTATGATTCCCACCTATCCGTCTGTTCTGTTCCATGTGACCCATATACACGCCAAGATGAACATGATTCTGGAATGGCTGGGAAACATATGTAACTCTTGGCCACGGGTTACGAACCGTCGGCCCGTGATTACGATTCCAAATCCGTCTCCAGAGTCAGAGAGTTCGGACACATCCGATTCAGAGTCTACGGTTGTGGAGGAAGGGGAAGAAGATCGGACTGCATAGTTCTCTTTCATTTGTAAGAGGCCCACAGAAGACCGCCGACCAGTACAGCACCGGCAATTCCGATCATCATGTGGGTGGAACCCCGAATATATGCATTCTGAATAATTTCATCGGAGATTTCTGCAGTGGGGTTCGCCGGTGGAATCGGGAGACCTCGTTCGGCCATCTGGTTGTACCGGTTGTAAAATTCCTGCATAGAGATTTCCGGCTTCTTGAGACGAACATTAACCTGGTTATGAACCTTCCAGACCCATTCGGTGAGCGATCCACGGTTATCCAGCCAGGATTCTACGGGCATCGCCTGCAGAATTTCGGAGAAATGGGTGCGACAGACCGGGCACGGCAGGAGAAATGCCAGCGCATTGAAATACTCTTTTGCGGCGCGCTTTTCCGAATACGTCGGTGAATCCGGATAGGCCATACTGACAATGTGAAGTGTACACCAGAAAATTGGGCCCCAGATTTCCGGCGGAAGATGCATTCGTCCTCTGATTGAGTACAGAGGATTCTTGTCCGGTATCTACGCAACCTGTGAAAAGTTGACAGATACTCATCATACATTATGATACATACGATGATACGAAAGTTTATCTCTACAGAAATACTTAACAGTTCTCTACATATTATAAATTCAATCCTAGACACAATTGTTAAATTATTAAGACTATAAGTGATTCCGTCATAGGATATTATTCTTGCAAGCAAAAAAAATTGACACATCAAGTCCATACAACCAGCCCCCTATCACGATGAACTCGCGTAATCTCTTCTACCGAATGAAAAATTGTACCGTGAAAAGTACCCCTAGAAATTATCCAATTGAAGATACACTTCTCTTGAACTTTTCCAATCTGATTGCAATTGAACGGAAAAATAAAATGATTATCTTTGAATTTAATGTTGCACAGAACACGGGTGGGTTATTCTTGTTTGATTCTCCAATGCGACAAATTGTATTGGAATATCCAACGGAAGAGGAAGCCGCCAAAGAAATTTCAAAGATTGAAGCATATCTTCAGGTGCCGCAACTCACCTAAAGGCGTCGGCACACACTACCTGTAAGGGGTTATCATGTCATCTGTATGTAGCAATTGTGGGAAACCAGGACATTTTTTTCGGGAGTGCAGTGAGCCGATCACATCGCTCGGAATTTTGGCATTTCGGCGAACGGTGACGGGACAGAAACGAGGAGTAGAGGGTATTCAATGGCTCCTGATTCGTCGTCGTGATACGCTCGGGTTCATTGAGATTATGCGCGGGAAATACGATCTGCGGGATGAAGCAGGAATCCAGGCTCTGATTGATCAGACCACCCTGGCCGAACGTCGGCGTCTTCTGACAAAATCCTTCAATGATCTCTGGATTGAACTGTGGAATGGTCCGGCGTCCCGTCGGTATCACGCGGAATACGAACAGGCCAAGGCGAAGTTTGATGTTCTGCGATCCGGTGGTAATACGGGCGGAGTACGGAAGCGTATGGAGGAATACTGTGCGTCATCTGTTACAGCATGGCTGGAACCGGAATGGGGATTCCCGAAAGGGCGTCGGAGTTCTATGGAGTCGGAACTCAAATGTGCACTCCGTGAAACCTGGGAAGAAGCCGGTATTGAAAGTCGGGATCTCCATGTTCTGAGTGATGTTCATCCGATTCTGGAGGAATTTACGGGGAGTAACGGGATTCGGTATCGGCATCGTTATTGGCTTGCAGAGGCCCCCTCCACTCTGGAAGTGACCCTGGATCCGAAGAATATGAATCAGATCCGCGAAGTGGGTGCCGTTCGGTGGGCTTCTACGGAAGAAGCATATACCCTGATTCGTCCGTACAATATGGAAAAACGGAGTGTTTTAGCCGCGGGACTTGTGGCAATTTCCACTCTGTTGGAAGATAGCCATTGGGAATAGGGTATACCCTCTATATTTTATAGAATACATGATCGTTACACCATGTATTCTATATGCGATGGATCTGGGAAATCAAAAATACCGATCCACAACAGAGTTATGACAACCACGGGAGATTTCCGTCAGATTTATCGGGCTATGACGACGCCCCAATTGGTGTCGGAAGCCTGGGATCGTGACACGAACAAAATGGTACGGGATGTCGTCGTCGGACTCATGACCGAACGGGAAGCCGCGGGTGATACTGCCGCATGGCCATCCGGACCGATGGCCGAACGGGAAACCATGGCCGGACTCTACCCGGACCCCGACGATCCGCAATTCGCCGCCCGTCTCTTTTCCAAGCGGGAATTCTATGAGGCCCGTGCTGTCGCCGCCAGTATTCAGGATGGAACACTGGACCCCTGTGATTCTACGGCCGCCGAAGCCGTCTTTACACTTACGCCGGTACAGCGCCTGGTGAGTCGGTTCATGCATCCACTTACGCCGTACATGGGAATGCTTCTCTTCCACGGTGTCGGTGTCGGAAAGACCTGTTCCGGTGTTACCATTGCCGAACAGTTTCTGGAACATGCCCCCAATACGAAGGTCATTCTGTTGGTTCCCCAGGCCATTCAGGAGAACTTCAAGAAGACGATTTTTGATGTCTCTAAGCTAAAGTGGGACGATGAGAAGGGAGAATGGTCTACGCGTCAGTGTACGGGAACCTCCTATCTGGAACGTCTTGGCCTCTTGAAAGTGAAGGATCTGAAAACCATCCAGTTCCAGACGGACAATGAACGGCGGCGTCGGTATACCATTACGGGATACCAGGCCTTTGCCAATTGGATTGAGCGTACGTTACGGGATCAAGTTCCAGCAGGTCTTACGGATCCTACGGCCCGTGCCGTCGCAGAAAATGATATTCTCCGTCGTCTCTTTTCCGACCATCTGATTATTATTGATGAAGCCCACAATATGCGTGATTCAGAGAGCGGTGCGGGAGGAGTTGCTGCCGCAGCTGCCCTTGGAGATGCCGAAGCGCCCGTTGCCGGTGAAGCAGCCGAAAATGCGGGTGGAAAGGCATTACACCCGTACCTCAAGCGTATTCTTCTCCATGCGGAAGGACTTCGTCTGGTTCTCATGTCGGCCACTCCGATGTACAATTCGGCTCCCGAAATCGTCCAGCTCCTGAATTACTTACTCATGAACGATATGAAGTCGGAGAAAGGACTGTTGGTCCGCGATGAAATCTTTACCAAAGAAGGCGATCTTCGCCCCGGTGCCGTTACCAAGGCACTGGAACGTGCGGCTCGTCGTTATGTGTCCTACATGCGCGGAGAAAATCCGTTTACCTTTCCGATTCGTATGCGTCCCGAAGCCGCGGCCGCGAAACCGGCGGAACTCTGGCCCTCCATTTCGGCGGCCAAGAATCCGGTTGCCCTGACCGAACAGGATATTGCCTCCATTAATGCTATGCCGCTGGTATTCACGGAACCCACACCCGGATCTCCGCCGGAAGTCATGCTGCGTACTACGACCCGACGTGCGGAACAACGGGAAGCTGCACCTGTGTTGGGGACCGAAGGAAAAGAAGGCGAAGCCGATATGGTCATGGGAGCCGCTCCCGAAACACCGGTCACCGATGCGATGTTGGATCTCCGCATGCAGATGGCGAACATCACCTATCCGAACTCCCTCTATGGGACCAGTGGATGGGATAATTATTTCACGAAACAGACCATCACGACGCCAGCACGCAAATTGCGTACGTTCGCACCCAAGGCGCAGTCCGACGGTCCTTTCAATGTGGACAGCGTGTTCAGCGGAGACGGCTTACAGATCCATGCTCCAAAGATTCATCGGGCGGTTCAGAGTATCCGTTCGGCAAAGGGGATCTGTTTCTTGTACAGTCGCTACATCAAATCGGGGGCGCTCCCTGTTGCTATTGCCCTGGAACGTATGGGATATCAACGCAAAATGGCGGATGGAAAGGCGGTTCCGCTTCTGACGGGTGTGCCACCGGTTCCGCGGGCCTGTGCACTCTGTGAGAAGAATGAGAAGACCCATGCAGCCGATGCGGATCATCCGTTCAAGCCGGCCTATTATGTGTTACTGACCTCCGAATCCGATATCAGTCCCGAATTTGCAGGGCTCGTACAACAGGCCTCCTCCTGGTCTGCGGAAGATACGTGGGGACCCATGGGAACCAACGTCAAAGTTGTCATCGGCTCGCAGGTTGCCTCCGAAGGGTTGGACTTGAAATGCATTCGCGAAATGCACATTCTGGATGCCTGGTACCACTTGAACCGTACGGATCAGATTATCGGTCGTGCGATTCGGTATTGTTCGCATACCGCACTACGATCGGTGGAAAAGTGGGGAAATCTCCCAATGTTAGCGTTGAACAACTGTCTGATTTACTTACATGCCCTGCGTATTCCGGATTTTGAGACCGCGGATATGTATGCATATCGTCTGGCAATTCGGAAGGCCCAGGCGGTGGGGCGGGTCCAACGATTGCTCAAACGCTATGCCTGGGACTGTAATCTGGAAATGGAGGCCATCGTGTTCGCCGGTCTTCCGGAGCGTATGCAGATTGATGCGCAGGGGCGACATATGGATTCGTATTCCGTAGATGATCAGGATTATACGACCTATTGTGACTACCAGGTCTGCAAACACGAATGTGCGATCACCGTGCCGCGTACGGAGGAAGAGGGACTCCAGATTGATTCCAGTACATTCCGTGTGGAGGATGCCCGGCGGGTTCTTCTGGAGAAACAGGATATCGTGCGCCGTCTCTTTGAGGATCAGCTCATTGTACCGGAATCCGTGGTTCAGGAAGTCTTCGCGGATCTCCCCTGGGAAATCCGGTCGGAAGTACTGATGGAGATGATTGACGGACGGAAATTCCGTGTAAAACGCCCCGATGGTATGGAAGGCTTTCTCATCAAGAAGGCGGGGTATGTCGTTTTCCAGCCGGCCGGGATTGCAGACACTGATATTCCCATGACCATGCGATATGCACGGGCGTTCCAGTTACGTCGGAAATTCCTGGAACCGAAACTGCCGGTCTTCCGTCGGGCGGAGGAACCGGGTGCGATTGCTCCGATTGTGAAAGCAAAGGCGGTCGCCGTACCGGAACCCGTGCCCGTACCCGTCGTTGCAGGAGAAGAAGGGAAGACCGCCGAAGAACAGGAAGCCGCGATGATTGTAACGGGTGTTCCGGTCGCCGCGGCTGCTCCAGAAGCAACGGGAGTCTATGGAAAATGGCAGAAGTGGTTGGCCTATGTTCTTTCGCGTGGACAGGGAGAAGCGCCTTTCCCCAGTCCAAAGGTCTCGCCGATGCGAATCTGGTCCTGGATGTTGGAGCATTTTGCCCCTCTTCCCGAAACGAAATACGTCGCCCTGCGCTGGTGGTTTGAAAAGTATATCGGATACCCGGAACGTCGTTCGCTCTACGAATATATTCTGACAAATGACAATGCGACCACGGATCCAGAACTCTACAGTATGATGCGCAAGGATATCATGAAGACCTCAGAAGTCGTGGCCTATCGTATTTACAATCCCGAAAAACAGGATATGGAGATCTGGTGTCAGAGTGTGGGGGGAGAGGAATTCACCCAGTGCCCTTCCAACGTGGCCAATGCGGTTAACAAAGCGCTCGGCAATAAACCGGTGGCCATTCCCGATGAAACCGGTGCCCTGGTAGGTTTCCTCACTGCGAAGACCGGAAAACTCGTATTCAAGACGCTGGATACTACGAAACCCAAGAAACACTCTTCCGTAGGAGCGGAATGTGGAAACACTTCCAATCTTGGAGAGCATCATCCCCGTATCCGTTTGTTACACGAAGCGGCGCGAACCCAGGATGCAATGCGACCTCTGATTATTCAGGACGACGATGCATGGGATGCAGAGGATAAAGCGACAAAGGAGCGTGTCAAGACGGGGCGGCCCATCCATATGAAGGATATCACCCACCAGCCCCTGTGTATTTACATGGAGTTCTTGACCCGTCTTCTGGATGCACGGAACGTACGCGCAAAGCGCTGGTTCTTGGATGCCGTAGATGCCTTCCAGTCGGGGCTTAAAGGAAAGGGTGGGAAGTAGGCCAACGTTACCGGTGAAAAAGTAAAAAAGTGACCCCCGAATAGCGGAAGATGGCCACTGCACGCATGACACTTTTTAAACCTGTTTACTTGGATCAACGAGTCAATCTGACTCCCACGGAATTCCGTGATGCTGCGGCCGACATAGATGGCTATTTACTCAAGAAGATTCGGGACCAGCTGGAAGGGCAGTGTTGTGTTCACGGATATGTTTATCCCGGCAATACGCAGATTCTGGCCCGCAGTATGGGACAGGCCGAACACGGGCGATTTACCGCCGACTTCATCTTTTACTGTAAGATTCGTATCTACTGTTTCAGTCCCTATGCGAATCAGGAAGTGGACACCCGCATCTTCAAGATGAACAAGATCGGTGCCTATGCCCTCATTGTGGAGAATGGAAACACGTTGGAGGCCATGCGTATCTTGATTCCCCGCGACCTGCATCTGGGGAACGGTGAATTTGATACACTCCAGGTGGGAGATACCATTCGTACCCGCATTCTGCGATCCCGTTTCCAGAACAACGATGCCTTCATTCAGGGTGTTGGGATGTACGAAGGAAAGGTGGATCTGGGACCGGTGACCGCCGCACCGGTTGCCCCGCTCCGTCCAGGTGTCGCGGAAACTGAGGCGGCATAAGATGGAGGCCACACACAGGGGGAATGACGACCGAAGTGAATGCCCTGGATCTCTTTCTGCAGGACTTTGTGGGGACCAATCGGGTCACGGGACAACATTATTCCTGGGATGCCCTGGTATCCCGGCGTTACATGGAAGACGGTCGTTGTCGCATCTTCCGGTTTCAGAGTGGGGGACGGGATTATCTGGCCCGTGCGCAACAGGTTCTCCTTCCGGATGCCGATTGGTTGCGAATTCACATCAAACGACCCGAAATCCCGGCTCTCCCGGCCGAAGAGTTCCGCTTTGATTGTCTCCGTATGATGTCCCAGGCGACCCATTTCCAGCTGGATGTCCAACGGGATGGTACGGAAGGAGCTGTCATTGTTCGCCTGGCTACACGGAATCGGGGTCTGATGAATGTGGTGTTTGTTCTCCAGAAGGGAGATGATTCGGACAACCCGTTCCTTCTTATATAGTTCCTCTACGATTCATTCTCTCGCACACATCGGCGGTGTTGCGATCTGCACCTGTGGCCCAGTGGATAAGGCGACCGCCTTCTAAGCGGTAGATCGTGGGTTCGATCCCCACCTGGTGTACTTTCTAGACTTTTTCTTTTTTGTTGCGGTTGCGATGAAAAAGAACAACCTTCAACCCGCGTAAGATGAGCACCGGAAAAATTTCCCCGGATGAATACGAACGGCGTAAAGAGTTCTGTGACGCGATGAAGACGATGGGGCGTTCCGAATACATTGAAATTGCACGTATTCTGCGAAAACATGCGATCACCATTTCGGAGAATCGGAGTGGTATGTATTTTGATATGGCCAAACTTCCCCAGGATGTATTTGAAGAGCTTCTTCAGTTCCGCGATTTTGTATCCCAGACCACCAAAGAACTGGAGAAGCGCAATGAAATCATTCGGACCATGGAAGAATCATCTGAGAACTGATATATCATCTAAAGATTCGTATATGCATATACACATATAGTATGAAAGTTCTGACATATGCTACACAGTATGATGAAACCATACAAATGGCAGAATCACTCACAGGAGAATATCATACACCGGTCATATTTCATTGTTATTGGAATGGTGCTCTCAATGAAAAGCACTTATATTCTATCATGTCCTTTTATTATTTTAATGTAATGAATCACAAACACAAGATTGTCCTTTGGCTAGAAAATAATGTACCGACCAAATTTAATGAGGAAATTGAGAAATATGCAGAAATTCGTACATTCTCCCTGCACGAACAAATGAAGGGTACATTTCTGGAAAATAGACCGTTCTACTTTAATAGAATACTCTCATATTATTCGGATGTAGTGCGTTATGTTCTACTCTACAAGTATGGGGGATGCTGGTTTGATTTAGATTGTTTGTGTTTGCGTAATTTAGACCCTTTATTTTCGGCATACGGGAATGAAATTAGTGTGTATCAATGGGAAGACCAGTCCTATCCAAATGGTGCAGTATATATCTCTCTGGAACCAGAAAGTGAGAAAATGAAATACAACATTGAGTTTATCATTCAACGCGCGCGTGGATGGGGATTTCAGGAAGCAAATTTAACGTACGATCTTCCTATGAATTTATGTGTACTACCCTGCAGCTGGTTTGATGGCGCATGGATCCCAAATCCGTATGGAATAACATTTGATAATTTTTTTGATAATACAGATAAGGTATATGATTTTGATACTTTTTTTAAGGGGGGGTTCTGTTTTCATTGGCACAATCGTTGGAATAAGCCGATCCATGCAAACAGTGCAATGGGGCAGCTGATTCGTATCATTGAGAATGGGATTCGTTCTAATTCTTCTGCTTAAAGCCTCTGTACGTTAGTATTGTAATGGTTATCACATCTGTCGTATGGGAAGATATCTTGGAAGCAATTCAGGCTAATCCGAATCGCGGGAAGGCCTTTGTGGGGGCGGCATCCATGGCAGTGGCGGGAATTCCATCGGATAATGTACCAATTTCCTGGATTCCTGGAAGTGATTGGACCGAAGATACTACATTCACGATATCGGATGTAGTGTCGTTCGTTCTCTGGGTTTCGGATCCTCTCTATCGTACGGCGACACCCAGTGTTCGTCGTATCATGGAAATGGAGGAAGCAACCCGACTTCTGAATGAGTCCGAAACCGCCTGGAAAACCCGCGGTGGAAAGGCGCGGAGTTGGGTTCGCAAACATCTGGAGGAAGATCTGCGATCTCGTTCTTCGGGAGGCGACCCGGACCCCGATTTCTGGGAAAAGGTACGCACCACGCGTCGTACAGCCCTCTTGGTGGATTATGTCTGTGTAATGCGCTCTCTGCAGATTGCGTGCTGGTGGCCGATGAACACGGGAGTCTCTTGTACCGCAATCCCACTTTCGTTTTCCAGCGTGGATACGGAATCCAATGATTCACCCTCCATGTTGGTTCAACTCAATTGTGTCTCCGGAAATGTGATTCTAGGTCAGCAGGGAGACTATCGTATGCCGAAAGCCGTGTGGATTCAACATCCCGCAGTAGTCCAACAATGGACTCCTCCTGCATGTGCACCGTCTATCGGCGCGCAGACCGTGGCACAAATTGCGGAACAACTTACGGGAGATCGGAAGGGGAATCGGCAGACACTCTGGAATCGCCTCATGTGGGAACGCTTCACGATGTAATACAGTATAGAGGATAAAATTTCATGTGTATAGTATATTCCATATAGTATACATATGGCCGGAATCTGTGCCAGGCCAGTATGACTAAAGTTGACCCTACAACCGCTGCCCTTAGTAAGGAGTACCCATGGATTTACGACGAAGTGAACTTGACGGCTTGAAGGGTCTGGCTGCTATCTGGAAGACGACACCGGGTGCAGAATTGGAGGCTCTTCTCACGGGCCTGGATCTCACTGCTTGGCAGGATGTGATTCAGTACCTCCGGAGTCTGGGAATGAAAGAGAATCCCCAGATTGTCCGTATGAATATCTGTTTGGCCAATGATATCCGATTTACACTGGAAGGCGCCGGTGTGATTCAGGCCTACTGTCGCGATAATCGGATTGCCGACAAACCCTTTACCGCCATGATGAAGGAAAATATTGCCGGGGCCGCTCCCGTAGAACTTAATATGTACGGGGCCCGCGCGAAAATCAAGCGGGAGATTCCACTGGCTGCCGATGATGCCCGTGTGAAGGATGCGATCCAGCGATGGGATCAACTGGGGAAGTGTTTCCGCAATATCCAGCGCTTTGAATTCGCTGCCCCCAGCGGTCTTGGGATCCGCTTTGATATTTCTCTGGTGCGCGAAAACAGTGGAGGTCGCGCCCGTACCTTTCAGGAAGCCCGTATTGTTTCCGAACAACCCAAGTATGAAGCCGAAGTGGAACTGATCGCGGCGCGCGAATCCACCACCGCGGATGCTGCCGCGAATCTCATCATTCGCGGTCTCAGTTGGCTTCTTCAGGGAAAACAGCGTGCCTATGTCCTGGTCTCCAATGCAGGGGCGAATGCCGTTCGTACCGGTCTGAATCGTATCTTCGGTTCCGGTCCTGGCAGTAATGTGAATGCCAACGGAAATCGGAACAGTGGACGGGATCGCCGTCTTCGCTATCCGGGTCCCCAGCCGGCCACCCTGGAACGGGTCAATATGGATACCGTCCCGGAACCCGGTGTCCCCAACATCCGTATGACCAGCTACAACGTCACCGATAAGGCGGATGGTCTTCGGTGTATGCTCTACGTATCGGAAAATGGCCGGATCTTCCTTATTGACGGTGGAATGCGTGTCTATGCGACCGGAAAGCAGACCGATGCTGCGAACAGCGGAATTGTATTGGATGGAGAGTGGATCCAACGCAATAAGAAGGGGGAACCGGTCAGTCATTTCTATGCATTTGATATTCTGTCCGCAAAGGGCGGAGACACCGGCGTCACGAAACTCCCCTTCATGATTCACGGTGCGATGCTCGGCTCTACGGCGGCTGCGAATACCCGCCAGGCCGCTATGGCACAGGCCGTAGGAGCCCTGAATACAGCAACGCAGACCGTACGGGGAATTCCATCGGGGTTTAATCTCCAAATCGGCATGAAGACCTTCCGTTCGGCCGCAGGAGGCGGCTCCGTGGAAATCTTCCGTGATGCAGCAGCGGCTGTCCTAGAGGATGCGAAATCGGCCCCGTATACGACGGATGGACTTATCTTCACTCCGAATGCGTCTCCACTGCCCCTTGGCAAGGGATCCTGGCCCGAACAGCTCAAATGGAAGCCCTCCGCATGGAACACGATTGATTTCCTGGTCCTCGTAGATAAGGAACGCACGGCCGATGGAAAAATTACCGATGTGGACGCGATCTCCACCAAATATCGGGAGGATACGGGGAAGACGGTGCGTTACAAGACTCTGCGCCTCTTCGTTGGAGGAAAGCGCGATGCCGCCTTCTCGGACCCGCGCCGTACGATTCTCAGTGGAGAACCGCTTCCTGTGTCTCTGGAAGAAGGCGAATACCGTGAAATTGAATTCCGTCCGACGGCGCCCCGTGACCCGATGGCGGCAATCTGTTATGTGCCAATCAGCGAAGGGGCGGAAGATCCGGCCGGGGCTGCACCGGCGGCGAACATGCTGGATATTGAATCCGACATCATTCGTACGACGGAAACCCGGGATATCATCCAGAGTGATATGATCGTAGAGATGTCATATCATCCGGAACGCGCCCCTGGATTCCGATGGGTACCGATTCGTGTTCGTCACGATAAGACAGAGCGCTGGGCCTCGGGTCAGAAGAGTGGGACCATGAATGCGGACTGGGTGGCGAATTCTATCTGGTCGTCCATCCATAATCCGGTCACGGATGAAATGATTCGCACGGGACAGATTGTGGAGTGTGTGGCGCCGGCTGCCCTGGCCGCCCCCAGTACCTATTATACGCATCGGGCACCCCGTCGGGATCTCATGAAGGTGCAGTGTCTGCGCAATTTCCACAATGACTTTATCAAACGGGAAATTCTGTTGCGCAAGGCTCTGCAACCGGGGATGTCCATTTGTGACCTGGCCATGGGTCGCGGCGGAGATCTTCACAAGTGGGTCGCACAGGACCCCAGTTACGTGTTGGGGTGCGACTTCGCGGCGAACAACATCAATAATCCGGACGATGGTGCATATCGCCGTCTCCTAGATAAGATGATTGATATGGGCGGACGAGACCGTGTTCCCCCGATGATCTTCGCACAGGCCGATATGGCCCGTCGCCTCAAGAATGGCGAAGCCGGAATTACGGCGGAGGATCAACAGATTCTGCGTTCGGAATTCAGTGAAGGGCGGGCTGCGGGCGGATTTGATGTGGTCAGTTGTATGTTTGCGCTGCACTATATGTTCCGCGATGAGAACACCCTGGCCGGATTCCTGACGAATCTTGCCGACACCGTGAAGGTCGGGGGGTACTTCATTGGGTGTGGACCCGACGGCGATGCGATGGCCCGTCTTCTGCATCAGGAACAGACCGTGGTGGGGCGGGATGGAAAGACGGATGTATGGTCCATGACCAAGCGCTATGGTTCTGCAATTGGATCTTCGGTGCCTCCGTCCAACATGGGGCTGGGTCTGGCGGTAGATGTGGATTTCATCAGTATCGGAGAAACCCATACGGAATATCTGGTCTCCTGGGCCTATCTCCAGAAACGGCTGGCCGAAGCCGGTCTGGAACTTCTGACTACGACCGAACTTACGGAACTGGGGTTGCCTGCCAGCAGTCAGATGTTCGGAGAAACCTGGGAAGTTGCGGCAGCGGCCGGAAAGCGTTACGAAATGACGGAGGCGGTACGACGATTCTCGTTCCTCAATCGGTGGTACATCTTCCGTCGGCGATCGGATCTCCGCCCCGCTCCTCCTGCGATGACTCCTGCGGTATACACACCTGGAGAACTCACCCAGGTTGTGACAGAACGTGCACCGATTATTCCCCGTGAAACGATTGAAGTGGCGGGACAGACGATTCCTCTTCCGCGTATTACGGAGGTGGCATCCGAAACGATGACGGAAACCGGTGTACCGACCATGGATATTATTGAGCTCCCAGAAACCAGTGCCGCACAGGCACCGCCGTTCCTGGTGAATGCGGCGACGGTGGACCCGGATTCACGATTGGGAGAAGAATACAGTGACTGGCCGCGATACATGACGTTAGGTACTCTGGTGGATGCCTACATCAGTGACATGAATGATCCGTCTATCAAATATCCCAGTGTGGAGGCGGCGATTGCATCGGCCAAGTATCAGCTGGCGACGAAGAAGCCGGAACTGGGACCGAAGATCTTTAGTGTCAATGAGGTCGTCCATCAGAAGTTCCAACGGGAACGTGAAAAGTTGGTGGAGACCGGTGCACCCCCGGAAGCTCTTCGCAAATCCGTGGATGATCAGGTGGCCCAGACCCGTGTCCTGTCCTCTAAGAATAAGATGAATGCTTACAAAGCGGAATGGAATCCTGAAGCGTGGGATGCCCAGAAGGAAATGGCCTATCGGAACTATCTCACCGAACGGTATCTCGTGGACGATCGTTTCCAGACAATGATCAATGCCATTAATGCCCGCGGGGGTGAGATTCTGTTCGTAAACGGAACGGAATATAACCAGTTGGGGGTCGGTGTGCGCGTGGACGGATCCATCGTGGGCGGGGACAACATGATTGGAAAGATCATGATGAGTCTGGGGAAGTAGTGCTGCGTATGTTTCACCCATAATCTTATAATGTGCAATCTGTAGAGTATGGAACATTATAAGTATATTATCCTTATTATTGATAATGATTCTGACCCGGTCTATGCATCCTTTCGGGAAATTACGCGTAAATACATAAATACGTACCCGAACGATATCAAGGTTTTTTTTATTCGCCGATCTCCCGATATTCACGACCCGACGGTGCAGGGGGATACGATCTACACACATGGGGAGGAAAACTTTATCCCCGGCATTTTTGAGAAAACGATTTATTCTATGGACTTCTGTCTGAAAAATTACTCCTTTGATTTTCTCATTCGCACAAATATTAGTTCTTTTTGGAACTATCATTGTCTACTTCAAAAATATGTGACATTTCCGCGAAGTCAGTTTGTATACGCGATCATTGGGGATTATAATAATATTACATATCCTTCTGGGAGTGGTATTATTATGTCACGCGATGTTGTAGATTATTGTGTTATGAACTATGAAATGGTGGAACGAAATACGTATTTTGATGATGTTGTGATAGGGAAACTTCTTGGAATACAGGGTATTAATATTGTACTGAGTGATCGGTTTGATATTATCTATCGTGATAACAAGAATGTTACAGTAAAAGAGATTATGAATAGTAACCCTTTTAATCGTTCCCATTATCGTATAAAGAGTGCTACCAAAGAGGGGGATGCAAATGTTCATAAAATGTTATACGATATCATCTATGGGTCCTCAGCATGATCCTGTACGGTTCGCTGCTACTTAAATATGTAAAATACGTATAGTGTACATAATGGAACACTATAAGTTTATCATCCTTATTATTGACAGTGATTCGGATCCAATCTATGCCTCCTTTCGGGAAATTATTCGTAAATATATGAATACGTATCCGAACGATATTAAGACATTCTTTATTCGTCGTTCTCCTCATATCCATGAACCGACGATACATGGAGATACATTGTACATACATGGTGAAGAAAACGTTATCCCAGGTATTTTTGAGAAAACGATTCACTCCATGGATTTCTGTCTTAAAAAATACTCCTTTGATTTCCTTATCCGCACGAACATGAGTTCCTTCTGGAATTATCATTTGTTGTTAGAAAAACATACACCGACCCCGAAACATAATATTGTACATACACCCTTCCCTCGCGAAAAGTTTGTATCTGCATATACAGGTGGCGTACACAATGGGGTGAGTTATCCATCGGGGTGTGGGTACATTATGTCACGGGATGTAGTAGATTTGTGCGTAAAGAATTTTGAACTTGTGAATCGTTATAGTCATGTTGATGATGTGATGATGGGACGTCTACTCCAACTTATAAATATTACATGTACGTGGGGCGACCGTTATGATTTCACGTATCAAACGAATACAATTATTACACGCGAAGATATGCATGTAATATATCCCCATTTACATTATCATTATCGGGTAAAGGGTGGTGCTACGAAGGAAGGGGATGTGAATGTTCACCAGATGCTGTACGATAACATCTATGGATCCTCGGCCTAAACATGTATGGATAGTTTTACTCTAAGAATGCGATTCATAGATGCACTTTGCAGTGTATGTAAAAATCGTCGGGTTCGGTTGTCATGTTTGATTCTTCTGTTCATTATGCTGGCCGCTGTATTTTTTGTATTTGGTGCACAGGGTTGGGGCGGATATACATACATCGGTATTGCATGTTTGAACGCAGCGATTATCCTATGTATGTACGAATACGTCTGTAAGCGTCGTATGCCTTCTATTGCGGAAGAGGAACGTATGATCCGGGCATGGGATCGCAATCGGTTCTGGGACCAGACGGTCCATTCGGACGACGACGGGGTTTCTTCTTCAAGATCCGGCAATAGCTATTCCGTGTAAGAATTTGGATCGGGAGTTTTGGAGGAAAATGCCCGGGAGGGCTACGAACCATACATATTTCTGTTCCGACATGAGTGATCGTTTCACCGATGATACGAAAACCATACGTTTCGTACCATCGGATTACGCGTGGATCCTTCACGGGAATCAAATACAATGTGGGGTGCTTGTCCAAAACGGACTCAAGAAGTATCTTTCCGAGTCCGCAGCCTTGGTGGTAGGCACTTACAAAAATGTACTCCAGCTGATCACCTCTGACGATTGCGGCACCCAATAGGGCTCCGCCTTCCCAGATACCAACACTGGAGGTGCGATTGCGATGCTTCCATGCATACGCAAAGTTTTTGTCTTCCATGACGGAGAATGTGGCTTGATAAAGCTGTTTCGTAACAGCGTAATCTAGATCATGAAGAGGGTGGGGTGCGAACGGAGGCGAGTCTGCGGTCATTTTCTACTCTCTCTGTAGAAATGAATTGGGCGATCATTGTGGTGGGTCTGGCTGCGATTATGGGAATTTTCATGGTCTATGCATATCAAACACCGGGACCCGTGCGCAAGGATGCGGTTGTTACACAGTACGTCTATGATGATGAAGAGGATTGGTGGGGGCCACTGCCATGGAGTGTGGGGTGGACGGGATGGTACAATGGATGGTGGCACGGTGAACGCACCCGTCCTGGCCCCGGGCCTCGGCCTCATCACAGAGGTGGGCATCATGGTGGCCCTCGTCCTACCGGTGGTCCTCGTCCTACCGGTGGTTCTCGTCCTACCGGTGGTTCTCGTCCTACCGATGGTGGCAGACGACACTAATCCTCTTTCTTCTCTTCTATCCAATCTAGGGTGTACCGGTAACACCCAAGTATCAGGATCAGGATATTCGTTATCAGAATAGTGGGGAAGAGACGACAATAGATATTATAGAGTACAAGAACGGTACTATCCGTGGAAACAACATGAAGGGATGTATCATACCAGACGGTGTCCGTCAGAGATACATCTCCATACAGAATCGGGGCATGTGGGGAATATTCCTTTGGGGGATAGACAAAGAGGGCACCAGAGTAATCGGTCAGTCTCTGAATAGGGCTTTCCGCACTCTGTAAGAAATGATACATTCGCCATATGTGCATACATGCCAAGGAATTATAACCGATCAAGAACAGCTGGAGCAATTTTGCGGTGCCGTACATTCTCCGTGGTATGGTCTATGGAACCTTCGTTTATATAGCTTAGGAAAGATCTGGATATGCATCCCGCATTCTATGGATGAAGGGGATCATCCAGGAAGAATCTTCAGCAGTTGGATCATAGATTGCTTCATATGCCAAAAGCCGGTCATTGAGGCGGATCGGTGCATCCAAATACCGTTGGGCCTTCTGGGGGTCACGCCAGATTTCTACGGCAGCGGTTGCGGCTGCTTCGGGAGATTTGTAATCACTTACATTGAGAAAGGATGCAGGATTGAAGAAATCATTCACGGTGTCATCATCACCCCAATAAATTGGAATGGATCCCGAATTAAATGCATAGGCAATCTTCTCTGTAATATATCCGGGTGCAACCTTGTTTTCCATTCCGACATTAAACAGGAAAGAGCGGAAATGGCGATCATTGTGATCTCGTTCAGAAGCCGGCATTTCAAACGGATTGTCGGAGGTATAGCAGGATCGTCCAAATGCATAACACGACGATTCTAAGGAACGCATCTTATGAAATAAGTTTTCACGTATAGAAATATGATTAGAAAATGCAAAGGAACAGCAATACTTCTTATCGGTAAGAAGATTGGGATCGGGTCGTACCGTCTTCTTTACTTCTGCGACAAGATGAGGAATATAGATATTGTTGGAGATATGGGGGACATGAATGGTATTAATTTCTAAGAGAGGAGGGTGTGTCGCTAGATGACCTGCGCGCCATGATTCTCCAGACCAGGTAATGTAGGGACATGTATACGGGCGACATCGCTCTAGATTCAGAAAATTGCTACGGATTACAAGATCATAGGGTCGGGTGACATCATGTTGGATAGTAGTATGGGGAAATGTCCGCTGAAGAAGGGGATCAATCATATGATAGACCCAGCGACCCATCCCTTCGGATCCGACATTCAGGGTGGGATTGTTCATGGTGTTAGTAAAGGTGACGTACAGTATGCTTTATGTAGTATACTGTACGATGCCGCAATCTATTTCCGATGGAGCCCTGGCCTGGCAACGACTGGCCGTAGTGAATGCACATCCGCGCGATGAGCGGATTCAGTTTGAAGAAGAGACGCACACCTATACGATTGATGGCGTGCGCAAGGGATGGACGAGCTGTACGGGGTTCCTGCACAATTTCTTCGGTCACTTTGACGCCGATGCCGTTATCAAGAAGATGATGTCATCGCCGAAATGGTATGAATCCAAGTACTTTGGAATGACCGCGGAACAGATCAAGAAACAGTGGGCGGATAAGGGTCATGCGGCCTCTACAGCGGGAACGCGCATGCACTTGGACATTGAACATTTCTACAATGCCATGCCGTCGGGGAAGTGTATGGAAGAGGCGGATGGTTGGATCCCACAGGAAGGGGCGGAATGGAATTACTTCTGTGATTATCAGGAGAAATGGGGGTCACAGTTCACTCCCTTCCGTACGGAATGGCTCGTGTTTGATGAAGAACACAAGGTGTCGGGATCTATTGATATGGTCTACAAGAAGGCGGATGGGACGTTGGCAATCTATGATTGGAAACGAACGGAGGAACTCAAAACGGAAAACAAGTTCCAGAGTGGACTGGGTCCGGTTTCGCATTTGCCGGACACCAACTATTGGCATTATTCGTTGCAGCTCAACGTGTATCGCTATATCCTGCAGAAACACTATGGGGTAACCGTTTCGGAACTTGCTTTGGTTGTCCTTCATCCGGATAATCCAACTTGGCGTGTGGTTCGCTTGAATCTTCTGGATGATGAAGTGTTGGGCATGATGGCCGCGCGCAAACGGGCGTTGGAAGTGCCGGGAAATGATGGACTCAAACCGGTAGTGGTATTTGAAGAGGAAGAGGCAGGAGAAGAAGAGGAGGAAGAGGAACTTCCAGTGTCATGTTTGTTCAAGAAGAAGTAGATTTATCCTTCTAACGGAATATCCTCATCTCCGAGTTCTTCCATATCTACCGAAAAGTTCAGTGCATTGGATTTTGGTTCCGTTACCGGTGGTTCCGTTACTGGTGGTTCGGTGACCATTGGTTCCGCATTCGCTACCATTGGTTCCGCATTCGCTACCATTGGTTCCGCATTCGCTACCGTTGGTTCTATGGAAGGTGTTTGATCTTCTACAATTGGTTCCGCAACAGCGATCGGTGTTTCTGATACAGACGATGGCTCTGCAACAGCAATTGGTAGTTCCGTTACGGGTTCAGGTGGTTTGGGCACTTCAGTCGCGTTTCTTATAGTTGCAGGAGCGTCCATACTTGGTGCAGGCTGTGGAGGAGGAAGTTGTCCCACATTTCCTTCTAATGTAGGTGCCGTCTGCGGGGGAGGTAATTGACCAAGATCTGTTTTTGCAGGAGGTGTGACCCGTTCACCGGTTTCTTCTATTTCCTCTTCTTCCTCTGGTTCTGCTACCGGTGGTCCCGCGTTCGCTACCGGTGGTTCTGCGACAGCTACCGGTGGTTCTTGTACCGGTGGTTCTTGTACCGGTGGTTCTGCTACCGGTGGTTCTTGTACCGGTGGTTCTGCTACAGCTACCGGTGGTTCTGCTACCGATGGTGGAGGTAATTCCGAGATCGTGGATTCTTCACTTCCAACTGTAGGTTCCTGTACGGAGACCGGCTCTGGTACAACCATACCCTTGGCCTCTTCCTCCGCCATAGGACTGGATGCATCCATTGCCGTCAAGACATCCGCCGGTAATTCCTTCGCCATAAACCGATACGACTTTCCACGTGTTAGCGTCAGTTCATTCGGCCCCCACAGGAGAATATATAATGGCTGTGCAAGCTTTACAGCGGGTGCAGCCTGAATCCATTTCTCAATCGCGATAGATCCATTGGCCTGTTGACGAACCCACAGAATTCCCGCCGATGTAATGTACGAAAGTACGTAGAAATCCTGATGACTCCACTGCAGAGGACGGTTCGGATCACCCTGTAAATCCGCAATCTTGGTACGCCCCTTCTTTATTAAGTCTTCCCAATCTTCCAACGATCGGTTCGTCGCCGCGGCAAACGCCAAGCCCCGTGGGTCTTCCAGTCCTTCCATAATCTTTGGCAGCTGATACCCCTTCTCCAGGAAAGACGATGGCAACACCGTTTCATCCACTGCCTGAGCCATTTCTTCCTCTGCACCCGTAAACTGTACCATTTCTTCTGGGAAGGCCATCGCAGCGACTTCTCCGAATCCCAGACGTTCCATGATATCCGTCGCCGATTCCTTCTGTTTGATCGCCATATAGAGTTCATCCCCTACACGAACAATTCCGCGGGGTGTACGAATGGTGACGACCTTGTTGTCCAGAATCTCCTGACGACTGGCAGCATATCGCAGGATTTCATCACTCAGACGGGCCGTGAAAATACGTACCGGATCCGTCTTCGTGGCATCCCGTACCGGTGCATGGATCAGACACCGACCTCCACTCCACCGACAGGCACCGGTCGTGGCACAGGTTCCCTCTGGCAGAGACAGACAATCCTCCCGCAGAAGTGACATGGACTTGCGTTCTTCGGTCTGTTCGGTGGCAATCCAATCACGTACCTTGGGTTCCAACAAAATATCCATCCGCTTCCGCCGTTCGTAGAGCGGAACCTTCGCCTTCATGACGGCGATCATATTCTTTCGGAAGGTTGGCCCCTTCGCGTCACGGGTGAGCCAGCGACTCAGAGACAGGCGCAGATGCTGGTAGGCTTCCGTCAGTTGTTCTTCCACGGATGCGGTGGTTTCTTCCAGGGCAACAGCCGCCGATGCGCTGACATCCGGCGAACGGAGAATGAGAGCATCGCGTTCCCAGGGAAACTGATCCACCTGTTGGACCGGCAGATTCGGCAGACCCGCAGACCCCACCGGTTGTGGTGCCGTCGGAATCATTGTGCCAATTTCCGTCATAAACCCGACCACCATAGAAGCCGCGTCCGTAATACGGGCCAAGAGCTTTACGGGCCGTAAAGAGGGCCATTGTGATACAACCCCATCCGGTGCCGTATAGAAACGCATGTAGGTATCCACGGAGACAGGAGGGATCATGTCCATTTCGTAGATTCGCGGGAGTTGATCCGCCAGAGCTCCGTCATCCAGACAAGGAACGAATACCGCCGCGGTACCCGCCGTAAAGAGCACACCGGCCAGACGATTACTACGATCGCGAACCAGTGTACTGGGCACATAGTTCTGAATCTTCTGACGGAGAGGTGTCAGGCGGGGTAACATGGTCGTATCCCGATCCGGTGTCCATACATGGGGCGGAGGAGACGGACGACCACATCCCAGGGAGGATGTACGCCAATCCCGCAGCCACTTCATGAGACTTGCCCGTAAATCTTTTGGCATCGTTTCCAGTTCCGGAGTACGTTCTCCAAATGTCAGAATGGCACTTCGGGAATTATTATAGAGCACAATCGGTTCCCAGCTTTCATCCCGCTTATCGTGGAGAATAAAGGCCACCGGCACATCCTCAAAGACGGAGGACGGCGGGATCCCAAAGGAGGGGCAGACGACCTTCACCGCGTCTCCTTCCTGTTCCAGCGTAATCAGGAGAAGACCACGGGGAGTAATCACACCGGGCTGGGCCAACACATGTTCCACGTGACGCAGCTGTTTGGGTTCGGTCGGTGATTTCAGATACGCCAAGTATGCGCGCCAGGCTTTGTAGAGACGTGTAACATGAGGACGGGCTGATCCCAGAGGATAGCCCATTTCCGATGCCCAGATCTGCAGGGCCTTCTGAATTTCAGAATCCGCCAGCGTAGATCGTGCCGCAAATTCCTGGACCAGTGTTCCGTAGTTCGCAGATTCAAAGGCCCGCACCAGGGTTCGCTGCGTCATAAAGTGCTGTTGGACTTGTTCGGCGTTCTGTTTGTGTAAGAAAGGGGCTAAGCCCGCAAACAGATTGAGACCCGGCTGACGAATGCGGGTATCCACACCGACACGAATGAAGACGACGGCGCCGTCAATAAAGGTGGGGCGGATCCCGCGACTTTCCAGGCTGCGCGGCCCATTCTGACCGAAGAAAGCATCAATCGCCGGCGGAAGAAGACCGATCTTTCCATTGTCCAACGCCTTGTCACTCCCCAGAATATATTTCGTCTGGAGATTCTCCAAGATATCTTCGTAATCAATCTTGCGCCCCTCTTCTTCGGCAACACCGACCATACCGGCTGGCTGGGCAGCCCCCGTTGTCGTCGTGGTCATTTCGGCAATCAGTTCCGGCGGAGGTTCCGCAAAGTCATCCTCTACCGTCGGGGGCGCCGCCGCTGCAACCCCTTCTTCTTCATCATCGTCATCATCGTCTCCCGTCAGTTCCTGACCATAGATCAGCTTTCCACGATAGGCCTTCACCATGTATTTCTGAAGGAGACGGGTGGACGTATCACAACAGGGGAGAGACCAGCCCTTGGGATGTTTGTTACGTTGAATAATCCCAATGAACTGGTGGAGTTTTCCCGTAGCTTCTTTGGGCAGTCGCTGAATGACAGATTCACCGGGCCGTGGAGCTTCCAGATTTTCTATGACTTTCCCACCACAGAAAGGGCACGTATTCGCTTTCTTGGTGAATCCACGACCCTCTGTTCCCTCTACTTCCGAACGCAGAAGAGGAAGATTGTCGCGTTCACACCAGAATTCCGAACACATCAAATACAAGAATTCACCAGGACGTGTCTTATTTTCGTATCCGTAGACCGTCCAGATCGGTTTCTTGGTGACCGGATCAATCAGGAAATTCGTTTCATCGTAGTTGTCAAACAGATTGTCCTTGTACTTATCCTTCTTTCCCTTCTTCGGAGGCTTATAGGCCGGAATCTTGTAGGCGGGGTCAATTGGTGGGAGATCTTCCGGTTTGGAAGGGGGCAGGTTCACGAATCGCACACGGTCTTCGTAACAGCGCTTCACGCGGGCATATTCGGCAAGGGTCATGATATTCGGCTGGCGTTCATCACGGCGCTGACAGGATTTACTGTAGGTCTTCGTACGCCCCGTCTTGCTGGCGGAATATCCGAACATCTCCTTGTCCAGTGTCTTGAGCTTGGCCATGTAGTAATCTGGTGAGATTTTGAGGGCCGGCTCTCCAGGCGCCCACGGGGTTCCACGGCATTCTTCCTCTACGGTAGCCACCACGGCATCAATGTCGGGCATCGCGGTCGTCGGAGGGGCGGCCGCAAGCGTTGTATCCAGCGCTTCCGGAAGAATTTGGGGTGGTGGGACCTCTAAGATAGCGTCTTCAAAGCCCGTGGTTTGTTCTTCGTCTTCGCCTCCCATATTCATTCCGAATCCAAGATCCGCCATCAGAGCCGCCATCGCAGGATCCATTTCGGCCAGCTCCACTTCTTCAGAAGGCGGGGGACCTCCCTCCTTGACCGCATTTTCGGCCACCATCGTTTCCTGGATTTCTACGGCGGCCGTAACAGCTTCCTGTTGGGGTGTCGGAGGCTGAAGTGTCAGATCCGCATTGGAGGCTCCCAACAGAACTCCCACTACACTCAGAATCCGCTGAAGTTCCTCATAACTATTCACATTCTGGATTTCTACGGCATATTCCGGATGGGCCCCGTAGACCGCAATAGAGGCACCCGTAGAATGTTTCGCGACGGCCAACGATCCGGCCGTGGGTCCCGTGGCCGGTGCTACCGCTTCGGCACGCCGTTCCATCCAACGTTCCAGCGTTGCCTGTGCTGCAGCCGTTGTCATACCGAACTTCTTTTGGAGATTTCCGATATACTGCTGGAGAGCCTGTGCACCGATTTCCTCTTCGGGTCCCTGACCCCGTAGAATCATCTGTGTGATATAGGCAAACTGGGCAGATTCGCTCTCATAGTTGGAGACCGCACGCCACTGGAAAACCGCGGTGGCCTTTTCTTCTGGAAGTAACGGAATCGTATCCAGGAAGGGTGTCAGGGCCGCAACACGGGACTGGAGTCGGGCCGTAGAAAGCGGGGCCGCATGACGGGGATCCGGATGGGACCACTTGTAGGTCGCGTGAATATCACGTAGGGTCGGAGTGGCGGTCGGTGGGAATCCAATTGTCTGCATCACTTCCTGGAGAACTCGCTGCGCGTCGGCCGCCACGGCAGCAATGTAGGTCATCCCCCGCTGTGGGACTTCCAACGTAATATCGCTGTTTCCGTCCTCAAACATATAGAGCGTAAAAGCCGATCCGCGTTCCACATGGGGAGATTGAATGGGAATACGGGCGAGGATTACGGCGGAGGTTGTCGCCGGTGCCGGTTGATGAATATACTGCGTGAAGATCTTGGGGTCGTGGACAATCGGAGTTCCGTCCGGTTCCAGTCCGAGTTTCAGAAGAGGCGTGGTCTTCCCTCCCGCCGCAAAGAAACGCATAAAGGGAATCGTGGCATTGGCCTGGAGACCATAAAAGGTCTTCTCCAGAGATTCCGGTTTGGATTGTGGGGGTGGCAGTGTCCAATTCAGCCGAACCATTGTCTGCATAGAGAATGTCTCTCCTGCCGAATGTTTCTTGAGAGCCTTCTGAACAATTCCGATACGCCCCAGACGATCATCCATGTAGGGGACGATGGCGGAATAGGAATCCCGTAGAGGCTGGGTCATGGCCGTGGAGGCTGCATCCAACACTTCGGCGGGAGCCGTGAGCCAGGGGAAATAGAATTGATAATATCCCCCATACAATGCGGAAGTGAGTTCTTCGGGAGTAAGGTCGGTGGTAAGGGCGGCCAATGAGATCGCTTCTACGACGGGAATGGACCCACCGTCCTGCATCATTTCGGGAGAGAGGGCCGTTTCCAACACCATGGATCCAATCATCGTCGGACCCACCGGTCGGCGATTTCCGGCTTCGTCCACCAGCGCCGGCGACGGAGTCTTCATTGTTCGTGGATCTGGTACATCTACGGTGGGAGAAACACTGGTGGGCCAATAGAATTCAATCGGGCGAATTCCACCAGCACTCTGCACTCCAAGAAATACGCGGGTCGGGGCCCACCGGGGATCTCCGTTCATTTGAATCCAGATCTGACGCTTCAAATCCGTAACACTCATGAAGGGATAGACCTCCCGCAGCGTCAGTGTATCACTCCCTACGGTCGGCCCCGTCAGTTTCACGGCGAAATTCGCCCAAGGACCCTGTAAATCCTCCAGTACAGGAATTGTGGTTACGCTCATATCCTCTACCGTGTTCTTTTGATTTTCTTAGATCCTACATCCGCATATAGTACGCTTCCAGTGCATACATCTGACGGAATGCTTCTGGCTTATCGTAATTTGTTCCTTGTGGTTGTAATACCTGTTCGGAGTAATCACGAACAACATGAAGACCATTCTTGCGGGATTCGCGAATACAAATCGTATCAATCCCCCATCCCAGGTTCGTGATCGCCCGATACGGGATGGAACGCAGGCGTCTCATAACGGTGGGATGAAGAAACCATGCGGTGCAGTCTGTATTATGGACATGATAGAGGGTGCCCGTGAGAAGAGGCCCCTTCTGCATATGTTCGGTATAGTCCACATCGGGTGCATAAATCCCCACGGATGTTTCATTCAACGCCTGTAACATCTTATTCCGAATTGCTAGCCAGTTTGCGTTGGGGTTCACGTCACCTACAATACAACCAAGAATATGATTGTGAGGTGTATTCTTTACGGCCGTATCAAATTGCCCCCCATAGTAATAACTGTCATCCAAGGTAATATGACGAATTTCAGCGGGGAGTATGACATTTTCATCGCAATTGACCAGTGTACAATTTGGAAAATACGGTTGGATGGCATGATAGAGGGCGATTGCATTCTGGGTTACATGCTTCCATGAGAATATAAAGACGGAAATATTTTCCGGAAGAAACATGGTCGTCTGCTATTCTGATGATTGAAAGAATTCTTTAGCCCACTACACATACAAGGGTTTATCCGAACCGTCTTCGTTGATGGTATAGGCTTGACCAGCAAATTGATGATCTACAATGGGCACACGAAACGATGTTCGTGGAATGCTGGGATCTATATGATGGTGATCATCGTGAATCATTACCGAATGTTTGTAGCGTGGATAGACACTCTTGTGTAGAAAATATTGATCTTCACAGTATATGGCACGTGTAATCCCTTGTCTCTGTTGTTCATCGGATATACGAAAGGATGTATCTTTTCGCATTCCCCATAAGCCGCCCATAATTGGTTGTGTATGATACCGGTGGTCACGAACAATATGGAGTTGCTTGGTTTCGTCTACTAAAAAATCCTCTATACACGCAGCATCCCGTTCGTGTACACGACTGTCGGCATCCCGTACAAACATAATGCCCGAATCCATGTCATCAATTGCATGAAAGCGGAAAAACATGTTGAATGCTCCAGGATGCGTCGGTACATCTATCAGACGAACCGCGGGGAGAGATTGAAGGGTTTCACGAATCTGGGTTGGTACATCGTCCGCGATATAGATCCACACTTCGGCACCGGGGAACCGACGGGGGATATGTTCGGCATTCTTGATCATCCCGACGGTATAGCGGGAATTGTCGCCGTACAGGGAAAAAGAGAACACCGTGGGACATGGCACAGGAAATGGCGTAAAAGACATCTACTATTGCATTACGGGTATTCTTCTAGGTCTTACTTGTCCGCATCGGGATCCTTCGCCTTATCGTAGGTGGGCTGGTCCGTAATGTGGATTCCACAGTATTCCACGGGGTGTGCAGAGAAATCGGTGAACTGGTAGATCTGGATTTCCTCGGCGCGCTCCAGGAGCCAACCAAAGTTGTTCCAGAAGAGCGGCGTATGGCCGATTTCGGAGGTGCCGATGTGGGCCATTTCGTGGAGGGCGACAAAGGTAATGATATTCTCGTCCACCAGTTCCTCCTTTTCGTTACGCTGACGGAGACACATATAGACCTTCTCTCCCTTGTTTACACTGTAAGAGGTGTAACTGGCGTCGGGGGTGGATTCAGAGAAACGTTCGGGGGCGGCGTCAAAATTGCGGAGAATCTGCTGGACCATCGGTTTGTCGGGGTGCGCCTGTTTGAGATCCTTCATGAGGCGCAAGAGTTTCCCACGGGTTCGCGCGAGCCGGTCCGCTGCATCCTGCTTATCGGGAAGATTGCGGACGAGATATTTCTGACCGTCTACGGTACTCTTGACATGGGCCATATCGTAACTGTGCTGTTTGTAGACGAAGGCCCCCATCGCGGCAGCCAAAATACCAGCGATCATGCCGTAGGGACTGTTCATGTTCATACCTCTATGTAGGTAGGGTGAAAAAATGGAATATTATGTAACTATTAAACCGAATGAAACCCATTGAAATAGAGCTGAACGACTTCTAATGTTTTCTCCGTACGTTGCGACAACCAGGTTTGAATGGTTTGTCGGAGCGTATCCAGACGGTGATCCCATGTGGTGCGATCCGTAATGCTGCAGAGCCCCAGGGCGTTCGGTTTCCAGCAAGCGGGGTGTTCGGTGCCATCATGACCAATATAGTCATCGGGATTGAAACGGATGAAGACAAGGGGGCGATGGCCAATATCTTGGGATATTTCCATGAGTCGTTTGTTTTCACAGGTACAGTCGTAGCCTTCATGCTGGTCTTCGTCTACTTCTACGACGACTACTTGATCTCCCAGGTCACAGAGCAAATCGGGACGGCGTTTGGAACAACCGTCGGCGACTTTCTTGTCGTGGATCCAGGTTTGATCCGGAAATGACGCTTTCACGAAATCAGCAACGGCCTTTTCTTTGGTTTTGTAGTTGCGAAGAATTGGCTTCTCTGGGAAGAGATGAATATAGCAGACCAGACAATACCCTTCGTACTGGCGATTAGAGGGAATCGTTGAGCACCACGTGGAACGACAGCAAGCCGAACCGTCGCATTCTTTACAGTATGATTTGTGTTTATTATGTCGACATATTGATTTCCCTTTGCAATCTTTGCATATATTTTTCAGTTTCCCATGTTCAGGGCAATAGGCCCGTCCGTCACATTCTTTACAGTATTTTTTATCTTTATCATGAACACAATAATGGCAACTAAGACCGCAATCTCTACAACTATAGATACTAAGATTATGTTTACATGTCTTTATTGTATGACACTCCTTGCATAAATATTTTACATTATTATGCGAACATTTGATTTGTGAGAGACAATCACGACATTTATATTTATCCACATTATGAGGACATATATTTCGTCCATCGCAATCAATACAATTTCTCTTAAATATATCGTGTAAAGTACAGTAGGCAGTACCCAGGCATTCACGACACAATGTTTTATCTTTACCGTGACTACAACGATTCACACCTCCGCATTCATTACAATCACGTTTTGCTCGTTTATGAATACAGTAACGACTGCCCAAACATTGTTTACAATCAGATTTATGATGACCGTGTGAACATATACCATTACTTCCAGGACATTCTTTACAAGAATACTTTTCACGCCCATGTTCTGCACACAGCGCAGACCCTCCACAACTGCTGCATCGGGTAATGCGTTTTCCGTGCTCACACTGTTTGTTTCCTCCTCCGCATGGTGTACATAGAGAAGGGAACTTCTTTCCATGCGGACAAGGCATTCTGAGAAGAATAATGCTATAGAACCCAATGTCAACTTTTATCTGTAAATCATAAAACTGGAGTTTTACGCTTTAGAGATTTTTAGAGAGTTGCGCTTATTCAAGAGGACGACGCTGGAGATCCGGTTCAATGGTACTGTTGAGCCATGGACTTATGGAATTATTCTGGGGGCATGGAGGCTCAGAGCGGAGTTGTAAATTAGGATTGCGCAGACTCTGTCCAACAGTGTTAACACCAATGAGTGCACCGGCAGAGAGGAAGTTCTTGCCCTGGATATCACCGGCACCGGTGGGGTTGACCTGCGCCCACATGGAGTTGGGGTCATTCGGGAGGAGATCCATGGGGCTGATCTGTTCACGGGGGTAGCATCCCTGGGGCTTCTGGGCACCGGCCATGGGCATAGTACCCATGTTGTCACCGCCGAAACCACTCTGGTAGTCGGCGAAGCCTTCCGCACCGGCAGCGGGCTTGGGGGCCACGGCGGCGTGAGGGGCCTTGACTTCGGCACTCTGCTTATCTAAGGGGAGGAGGGTAGGGAGCTTGCCGGCGGGGGTCTTGATCCCGTTGGGGGCATTTCCACTGGTCTTCTTCGCAGCGTTGGCGAAGTGTTCGCGCGATCCGGGCAGAATCCCACGGAAAACGTTCGGGTAGTAGGTATAAACGGCGAACACTGCGACGGCGATGACAATCAGGCCAACAATGAGGTTTTGGTCAAACATCGTTCTGTTGAGAAGTAGGAAAATTGTTTTGGCTAAATACGCCCCAAACGCTCCTCTTCCTCCGTGTCGGAGGCGGATTCCGAAGATTCGGAGCTCAAATCATATTCGCTGAACCGCGATTCGTTGTCCTCCAGATCGCCAAATTCGCGGAAGAACCGGGCTTCTTCTTTGTAGGCCAGATGCGCGGCGACCTGGGCCTTCAGCCGGGCTTCGCGGACCCGTTCCTTGAACATGAATTTCCGGGCATCCCAATCGCGGGGGCGGATTCGCGTTGTTACTGCCGGAGAGGCATCCTCCAGTTCGTCAATCTGGATTTCGCGGGTCTCTTCTTCCCGCCCCTCCTCCATTTCAAGGCCATCGTCCACAGTTTCGGCATCGCCAAACAGAGAAATCGTATCCATCATTTCGTCCTGGGTGAATTCTTCAATCTTCCAGACGGGATAGATAGAGGTAGAAGTCATCACCACCCCCTGACAACTCCAGGTGGCCACACCGGAACTTCCCTCCTGGCCGGGAATGTCGGGGGTTTTGCAGTAGAAACGACTGGCCGACCCCTGCTTCACCGACCACGGGGAGAAAAGCGGGTCAATAATATCGTGTCGTGGAGGCCGGGAGAACCAGGTTCCGTGACTCAGAATCTCGCCCAGCAGGGTTTTCCGTTGGAGTTCTCCCCAATCGGCCCATTCGGAGGTGTGGGTCCAGGAACCCGACGTATCCCAGTGAAGGGCTGGAGCCAGAGCCGGGGGCTGGAGAGCCATAAAGTAACCGGCTGTCGTCTTCTTCGGAGGCTGGAGAGGCATGGTAGTTCTTACTGGAGCCTGCGGTCCGCCGCGGCCATAAAAAACGCGGTCCTACGATAAGGTTTCCGAACACCATGTCCGCCGGGGGAAGAGATCTACAACGCGAAGAACGTGCCCGACAGGCCCTCCAGGATCTGGGTCTCCAGGTGGCGGATCGGTGGGCATCGGGGTTTCAGAATCGTCCGACCCAACAGCTGGTCCTCCAGAAAATCATTGAACCCGCCGTAAAGCACATCCTCCAAACGATATTTCCCTGGGTCGTCGGGGTCGCCATTCTCTTTCTGGTGTTGTTGATATGTACCGTGATTACGTGTGTCATTGTGCTACGCGCACCGTCGCCGTCTACGTATACGATGATGTCGGGTGCGGCAGCCCTGGTGCGATGATAATCGGGGGTCTATCATAGGAGAGTTCCAAATGGATCGTGAGGCAAAGAAACAGCGTCTTACGGCCGCAATTCGGGCATGGACACATTTTGACAACATGGTGGAGTCCTTCAACCAACAGGCGACCAATAACCGGGTCCTCCGTGACGAACAGGAAGCCGAAGCCATTACACTCTTGAAGGATCTCGGGCTATCCAAGACAAAAATTCAGGTTTCCGGGGCGACCCTTCAGATGGCCACCCAACGGAATTCGGCGCATCTTACCTGGGGCTATCTGGAGAAGGAGATACCGGCATGGATTTCGTCACAGCGGCTTCCGACCGCACAGGCCGACAGTCTCATGGAGTGGCTACAGTCTCACCGGGAAGTCAAGGAAACCGAATATATTAAGAAGACGAAGATGTCGTCTGCACAGCAGAAACAGGATCTAAACCCTCACTCTAACAAATAGAGTAATGGCGACCGAATTAGATCGTATGCGGATTCGTGAGCTCTACACGACGGCGAACTATGATGAACGACCGGCGATTGCCGATCTGCAGGAGGTGGTGGCACGGATTGAGGACTTTGTTGCGGATCGTGGGGGAATCCTACGGGTGAAGGGTCGGGATCTCTTGCGGGTTCTTCTGCACTATATCGCATTCCGTATGCGCACCCCGTACACTATGATCCGCTGTACGCGACCGGTGCGCCGCCCGAAGAACTGGCTGCGGATGCATGAAGATGCATGGCTTGTATGGATGGAAGATACCTTTCCTGTGAGCGAATGGATGGAGGAAGTGATGGACCCCGTATTCGGTTCGGATGTTCGTATGTGGGAAAGCAAGATCGCACCATGGCGTCACGAAGTTGCGTCCTTCCTTCCATACTGGCTGGATCGGTCCTTTGATCCGATTGAAGAACCGCTGGATGAGGAATTGGAATATTAATGATGTGTATGTAATATGAATGATTCTTGTAGAATCCGTACAATACAGATACTACAAGAATACGAATACGAATACAAATCCAAATCAAAGTGGCTGTTTACTGACTCCACTTGGAATGGTTCCAGGGAGTGACGGCGATAGAATCCAGTTCCGACTTGAAGCGATTCACTTCACGATCAAAGGAGGTATCGGTCTGTTCCTCCATCTGAATGCGTTCATCCAGGGCGGATTCAGCGGGGCGTTTTCCGTAACAGTTCACACCGAAACGCTGTTCCTCATTCGGGAAGTATCCTCCGTTGACACCGGGACGACCGCAGGACATCCGTTCGGATTCCGGGCCATGCTGGAGTTTTTCGTAGGTGGATTCCTGGGTCGGATAGACGGCCATCTGTCCCTTGACCCATCCGTAGTTACACCAATCCGCACCGGATTCATAGGCAGCCTTCACCTGATCATAGGAAGCCAGCTCCGCTCCAAATGCACGACACAAGGGTTCGGCTTCTCCAAACGTGTAGACGTTGCGATTGATGTTGAAAACCTGCTTTCCTCCAAGTGCTGCAGCGGGCCCCAGTGCCGATTCAACATCGGTTTCCAGACGCTGGAGAGCTCCACTGATTCCCGTATCCATGGGAGAACCGCCCTTTCCGGTGGCGACGGGCTGGAGTTGCGCATGGAGATCTGTTCCAGGAACACTGATTTCCACCTTCTCTCCGCGGGCACGGGATCCCATGAGCTTATTCCACCCGATGTTGATATAGTATCCAACAGTTTCGTAATAGATCGCCATGACCACCATGAGGGCCAGGATTACCAGGAGAATACCGGTCCAACCGGACAAAAAACTGCCGGCGGTGGCTCCGAGATTCGTGGAAGAACGACCAAAATTTGCGTTGACAAAATTCCGGGGTGCTGAAACTGATACGGAACTATTCATTCGCCTCTCTACGGTGGCTCTTTATTTTTCATTTTCATCTCTGTCTCCTTCCCTTTCTTCTTCTTCGCCCCCTTTTCCTTCTCCTCCTCATTGTTCCAACCGATCCAGGAACAGGATATAGGTATCGGGGGTGGCATCTCCTCCCGCGGAAAGAGTATAACAGGAACTATCGTCGTATACGAACCAGTGTTTCTCTTCCACCTTCTTCCCCTCAATCTCCTTCACCACTGTATCACGGGCACGCATGGCATAATGTCCTCCATGCGTAGATCCATGGTGTTCAATGGTGGAAACCACACGATACTTGGCATCGTCCTCCTCCTGGAGTGATGGCCAGGCAATGTGCGGGGCAAGGGATACATGATGTTCATTGTAGGGAATACGGGCCCGAATCTTGGATCCCTCATTCGTGAATCGCTTCAGACAGAGAATCAGGTGACGCGGGAATCGGCTAATACTGTGGGTAATACGGGTGGTCCCCTTCTTCTTACACTTACTGCAGGTGTAATCTTCCACGATTTCTGTTTCAAAGGCGGCGGCAATACATTTCTGAAGAGTCGGTGCGGGTTCTCCTGGAGTATTACCACCGGGAATCGGAACCTTGAGCATCGCCCACGGTTCGTAATTGGTAGAGCTATGACAACAATCGGGGGCGACACACTGGATTCGGGTTTGTGTCTGTCCATAGTATTGGTTTACGATTTCGGAATATTCCTTGCGGAAGAAAGAGGCCCAGCTTTCCAGACTCTTGGTGTACTCCGCACGATCCGGAGTAGAGGTATCCCCATGAATATTCATCTGGACTTCGCGGGCAACATGGGTATGGATTCCATCCAGAAGAATCTGAATGGCTTCCGCAGCATCGGCCTGGGCGCCGGCCACGATTTCGTCCGAACCGTATTCCTGGGCAAAGCGAACAAAGGTATTCGCAAAGGTACTTGGCGTAATGGTACGTTCGGGAACGGTATCCATGTCGCCCCAGAGACGGTGTACCAGATCGGCGAAGTCCGATAGAAGAGCATATCCCTTCCGATCATAGTGTTGGTGCTGTTCCCACGCACCATCCAGAAAGAAGTTCTTGAGTCCCGTGGAATAGCGAAGCGCCTGGATGGCAGAGTTCAGATAACAGGTGTTTCCAATATTGTTCAGGCCGCGTCGGTGTACTTCGTTCGCATCTTCGGGCTTCAAGGGAGTATTCTGGCGTTGGAAATAATGCTCAATCTGTGCTTGGGGCGGGGCCACTGGTTCGGAGAATTGGACACTGCGGGTAGCAAACGGCAGAGGCGGCCCATCTCCCTTCGGAGAATTGGCGAATTCCTGCAGGACAGGATCCGTGTTGGATGACGTCGTATTCATCATGGTGCGATTATCAGTGCGGGGCTTTAAACCCCTTGCGCGTCAAGTTTTGCTTTACACGGTCCAGAGAGTGGTATTCTGGGTAATGGTAGTGTCCAGATCTACGGGCATCTTGATATTCCGAAACACGGAACCCTCGGCAAATTGACTCTGTCGGGGTACATAATAGAGCGCACGGATCTGTTTGTCGGGGGCACGAAAGGCATTGAACCGATTGAGAACAATGCGATAGGTTTCGCCGGGTGTGACCGCCAACGCAAAGCCAAAGGGCTGAAGAAAGAGTGAGACCTGTTCGGGCATTCTACTACCGTAGAATAACAAAACTTGACCTGTGTGTAACCGTGAAACAGCGTTCGTACGATGAACCGTATAGCAAATTCAATTCTTCACTATGTACAAACCCCGCAATACATAAAGTGGTCGCGCGTGAGTGGATTTCTTGTTGGGAATGGAATAGCATATCTCCTTGTGAAGCATGATCGGGTTATGGATTCTAAGGGAAACCTCAAGAAAATGGAATGGCGGGATGCCTATTATGCGTCTCTTCTTCATCTGAGTCTTTCAATTATAGGAACTATGTCCGGACCTGTCGTCCCGTTTCTCCCCATCCTTGCAATTCCAGGAGTTCTGTATAAACTTACGGACCCTGCACCGGATCAAAAGGTGACGCCGAAACTTCAATAATCGGGTGATCGTACGATGATGCCGTTGATCTTCTCTGAATTTTGCACAATCAAAGCGGGACGTATTGCGGGGGCGATTGGAGGAAATATGTTGGCGTATTATCTTCTACAGGATGCCTTTCACCAAATGAAAGAAACAATCAAGACCGAATATATTCTCCCCATGGTCGTTATGCATATCAACGCCAGCTATCTTGGATATGCCCTGGGTCCCATCCTTCCCGCATTTACAGTACCGTATGCATTGTATCACTATGCGACTCTACAACGGGATCAGAAGGATGAAGATCTACGTCAGAAGCAAGAGCAGCTCCGCTAAGGAACGGGTATTATCCATCCACAATAAAAAGGGCTTCTCTGCATAGGTAGTCTGACAAGAACAGAGAATCTGTATTTTTTTGGTTGGATGTTCTTCGTACGTGAGCAGTGCCTGACGGGCCCCCTCCTTCCAGAGACCATCCGCAAATTCTTGGGCTGTAAAGTAATCACCCTCTTCATTCGCCTCCAGGATACGAACACCATAGATTACAGACGTATCCGTATAGATTCCCATTTTCTTGGTCAGAGTACCGGAGTGTATCTTTAGATGTCCTGTACAAACTTGACATTGTGAGTCCTACGTTTTGTATACCGTACGACGCACCATGCATTATCCACTGATTCTTGCAAACAAGGCCAACCGACACACGATCTTCTTGGGCATCATTGCCGCAACCTTTTCTGCCTCTGTCTGGTATACTATCTTTGAGGATTGCGAACGTCAAGTCCAAAAACAGAAGGCCTTTACATCGGGGATTGCATCCGCGGTGACATTTGCACCCATGCCCCCTTCACCTCCTTCGCCAACACCGGTATTGGTTCCAATTCTTGAGAATGATCAGATCCAACCTACCGTAGAAATGAAGTAATCCCCCCTCTTACACGACCGGATAGCTGGGGTCCATCAGAATTCCACATTCTCCGTTGGGCGCATACTTACTCCCGCGTCCCAGACGGATATATCCCGCTTCTCCCCAGTCCGCGCCCCAGCTATTTTTGACCTTCCAGTAATCTCCACCGGTAGCGTCTGTACCATATCCGACGACTAAGACTCCGTGATCCAGGTTGGTTCCGCAACTGTCTGTGACTACACCGCCACCGTAGAATTGCCAATCAAATCCGTCGGCTTCCACTGCGACACTGACCGGCTGCTTGGCTACCGCAACCATCAGTGCCGTTTCATTGTTCGGCTGGACATCCACGAAACTGGAAATCGTCGCCACGTTGTAGCAGCCCGTTTTACATGTACCATCGGCTGCCTGATAGGGATAGGATGCCTCCGTACAGAGTCCCCCGTTCTGAACAATGTACTTGAATGCATCGTCCATCATACCTCCGTTGCATCCCTGGTTTCCTTCTGCTGTGGAACAATCAATCAACTGCTGTTCGGAAAGAGATTCCAATGTTCCGCCGGAGAGAAACCACGCACCCTCAACGGAACCCGTGGTAGAGAATGCCCAACAGCTTCCGCACTGTCCCTGGTTCTTCACGGGCGTTACGGCCCCAGCGGCGACCCAATCTACGGAGGATGGGAGATCCGTAACATTGCTGATGAAATGGAGGGAAGACTTCCCCCCGCGGAGAAACTGTTCGCGTCGTGCATACCCCGTCATTCGGGACTGGAACTCCGTAGGAGTCAGATCGGTGTAGGCATTCGGACGAACGGTGAAGGTCCGGCCCAACGAATTCCGACGGGCAATTTCGTTCATATTCTTGGAATAGATCAACTGACGATATGTCCGTTCCTCTGGGATATCGTATTTCTTATTATACGTATCGGCCCAACGATCAAAGTCGGATGCAGCTGTGGTCAAAGCAAAAAGGAGGGACGTAATTCGTTGCATCCTTTATTCATTCAATCTGAAATTACTTTAGGCAGAAAGACAAATGGTCTCATTTCTTTACCGGTGCAAAGAAAGACCGGAGATCCTTCATCCCTGCCGCTTCCCGCTGCGCATCCCGAATCATATCTCCAAACAGCAGCTCCGCGGCCAACTTTTCCCGTGCGGCCACCGGATCCTTGGCCCGCGCCGCTTCTTCCAACTGATGTTTCTTCACTCCTGGCAACCGCTCTACCACCAGACCGAATACCTGCGAAACCGGATTGGAAATCTGATTGGTGATGTAGAACACGTAATCCGGCTTCAGATTCTTTTCGCGAATAAAGGTCGGCGTCTCAATCCGTTCGCCCTGGGGTACATCGGCCAGCTTTTTGCCCGAAACCCCTGGCGGAACAAAGTAGACGAACGGAATACGATCGTTAGAGGAGGGCTTGTTTCCAGGATCGCGTTTGCCAATACGGTCGGCCAGAATCTTATGGGCCGGAATGGCCTTGTACTCCGCGCGTAGCGATTTGGAGAAGATCAACTTCTTCATGGGAAACTTCCCCGCCAAGAGATCCTGTACGGCCCCACGGACAAATTGGAACGCACCCACGATATCCCGCTTCACCAGAATATTCTCAATGGCGCCCCCGTACACGTACTTCACGATCGGTGGATTATCACGGCGTTTCATCACAATCCCCATGGACTTCCGATGATAATCATCGTCTTCCAGACCCCCTTCCGTCATGTCGCCGACATATCGCTTCTTGGACAGTAGACAGAAACAGCGGAACATCTTGTCAAATTCAAAGTCATGCGGGGGTTTCAGGGCACCGGAAATCTTGTGTCCCGCCTCTTCGGCCAACGCCTTCGCGGCTTCCTGTGCAGGACGACCGGTGAGGCGTTCACCGGTTACGGGATCCCGTGGACGGAACGAGATAAATACCGAATCCGTATCCCCGTAGACACAGACGGCATCGCACCGCGGGTCGGCCCCCTTACTGTAACCGGCTTCAATACAGGCTTTACTGAAGAGGAGCTGTTGACGACCGTGACCCGTAGTGGAGGCGGCCACACACTTCCGACGAATCTTACTGGTGTTGGAACCCAGCTGACCATAGAGGGAGTTCGCGGTCAGCTTGTAGGCCAGCTGCTGAGCATCCAAGAGTGCCTTACGGAAATCATCCGTTTCCTTTTCGGCAATTTTGCGGGTCGTCTTTCGGGCCGCCAGCAGTTTCATTAGAATCTTTGGCAGCGTGGACTTGGAGCCGTCCGTGGGCTGGGCATACCGACAGACACGACGACCCGATGGAACCAGTTCTGGATGTTTGCGCATATCTCCTGGAGCCGGCTTGAGAATATCGTAGTCCACTTCCAAGTATTCCCAGCCCGGCAGATTGTCGTATTCGTCGGACCCCTCCTTCACGGCCACCAAAGACCCCTGTTTATCATAATCCTTCACCCAGACAACGCTGTCGTGACTGAGATTCTCCGAAATGATGGAGGACGGATACAGCGAACTGAAGTCCAGGGCCGCTACCGGTTCATTATCCAGATAGATCCCACTGATCGGATTCAAGACAATCGCACCCTCATAGCCTTCATTATCGTCGGTCATTACGACTTCGGGGACGGCCGCTACCGCACAGTCATCGGCAGGGTTGACAATAGGACGATTGTTGATCGGCGCAGGAAGAACCGGAATGAGCTGGCCCTCCTTTCGGCATTCGTAGAAGACCAGTGATTCCGATTTGATCCCCTGCCCACGGGTGAAGATATAGTCCACCGGTACCCAACAGACGTTGGCCATAGCAATGGAATTGTTAATCACTTCCAGCTTCTGAAAGAGTTCCATCACCAGGTCACAATCCTGAATACAGTATTTGGCTACCTTGGCCCGATCCGCCGGTCCCTGGGAATGCAGGAAGAAGATGTCCTTGGGACTGACATCGTCCTTGGATTGCGACCAACGGATTGGCGGAAGGCCATGATCCCGAATGGCTTCGCCACCGTCATCCATGCGAACAAAGAGCATCTTCGGCGTCACCGCCACCACTTCCAGTTTTTCGCCGATCACATCATTTTCCTCATCCATGATCACGACGTACCGACCGGCACTGGTTCCCTTCGTGGATTTCGTCGGAATCGTCCAGATCGTGTTCCGATCCACTCCCTCCGCCAGTTCCAGATCCGTAAGTTTGCCCAGATCTTCGTCCGTCGCAATCGCCGGCATCTTGGAGACACCGCCGGACATGAACGTCGCGGTCACATTGTCCAGACTATAGGATTCCAGGACCGCGTTACGTCGGACATAGGCCAACAAGTCAATATGCAGACGACCGTCGCCCGTAATGACATAGAAGGTATTGTCCCCCATCGCCGAAGAACTCAACTTCTTCTCCTGAAGACGAACGGGTTTGTCCGTGGTACGCCCAAAGGACTGGAGAGCCCGCGTACAGCGATTGACCTGGGCCCGATCCCAGAGATATTTTTCGTCAAAGCCAAAGATGTTGTAGCCCATCATGATATCGGGGTCCTGGTCCTCAATGGCCTTACACCATCCACGAATCAGAGCGGCTTCGGTGGCAACACTGTGCGTATAGACGGGGGCCGCTCCTTCGCCCTTCGGGGACGGAAGACGCGTACAGGAACCCAGAACAAAGATATCCTTGCGTACGGGCTTCCCATTCACATAGAGGACGGAACCAATCTGAATAATGGGGTCTCCTTCCGGTGACGGAAAGTGTTTTGTGAGGATATTGTCCACAATATCAATGGCATCTTCCGTTCCATTATGGATTGCGGATGCGGCACCCTGATCTTCCCACGCCGTTTCGGCCCGTGGAAGAGCGACCTGGACTTCGCGTTCTCCGTTGACCGGCAAGAAGATCCGACTGAGTCCATCGCATTTGATCGGGGCATCGGTCTGAATCGCCCGCAGAATCTCCTCCTTCACATCGTCCCAATCGGTAAGGCCGAGTTCCACGATTTCACGGGCCGGTTTACGCCAAGTCTTGTGGGCCAACGGGAAATCTCCGTGGCTGCTGGTACATTCAATATCCCAGGACATAATGCGCAGGGGAGCACTGGATAGCTGTACGGATTCCGGAGCCGGACCGATCTGTTCCCATTCCGTGGTATACTGGAGGGCCGTAGTCGTATCGGATTCATCGTCCTCCTCCCAGAAATCGGGCTGAATCTCGGCCCAGCCGGCCGGTTTGAGTTCCCGCATATGGAAGAATCGGAGCAGCGGATCAATGTTGGATTCAAAGACCCGGAGTTTCACCGACCCCTTCCCGCCCTGACGAATCACGGACATGGGAACGGGAATCGGAATACAGGTCTCGGCATCCTGACAGATATTCCGAAGGGTCGTCCATACTTTCTTGCTGCGACACTGAATCTTGAGGAAGGTGAAATACTGATTGTTCGTGAAATCCCAGAAGGTCTTGTGTTTCTCTACGGAGATTGTGACACTACCCTTCTGATCATCAGCCAGATGACTGGTGAGAAAGCGTTCGTACATCACGCGATCCTGGGACTTCCAGGTATCGGGAATTTCCACATAGAAGAAGGGTTCAAACCCCGTTACTTTGAGACTTACACTCTTTCCCCCTTGCGTAGAGCCGAAGAGTGTAATTTGATATTCTCCGTGTGCATCTTTCGTCGTTGCACCCAGAATCTGGAACTGGAGGGGCTGTTCCCCGCCGACGGTGGTAAGTTGAGAAGTCATATTATCTGTGGAGGGTCCGTCGTTTTAGACGGGATGTCACTTTTGCACGCCGTTATATTCTCTACAGAAAGAGAATTTAGGCACGGCGCTTCTGCTTGCGGGTACGACGACGGATTGCATGTCCCAGACCTGAAGAGCGTTTGGGAAGAGCGGAATAGGCACCCAGGAGTGCCGCAGCGGGTGCCGCCTGTTGGGCTGCCAAGAGGAACGCCGCCCAGGGGTTTCCGCCCTGCTGCTGTGCAACCCGGGCCCCTCCGGTAAGCACAATGTTAGAAGAGGATTCGGGGGTGGCAGGAATCGGACGCAGAGGATTTACCGCGGCTTCTGCACCAGGAATAATGGACTTAATCTTCTCACTGACTTGGGGTGTTGGAATACGTACTTCTGCAGAGGTGGGCTTTTCGGAAACGCGGAAGAGATCCGATGTGAGGAGTTCTTTAACCTTTTCGGCATTGGATTCTTCTACGGCAGCTGTCACAGAGGGGGATGGAGAGGAGGAAGAGGAAGAGGAGGCAGCTGGGGTCGTCTTTGCCGTAGAAAAGAAAGAGGGCGAAGGCTTGGAAGCATTCATGGTATTGGATTTATTGGCAGAACCCGACACATTTCCAGTATTGATCGCAACGGCTTCGTCTTCACTGACCCCGTGTTTGATGACGGTGGCCATGGTGGCCTTGTCCCGGATATTCTTTCCTTCCGAAATATGCCCCGACGGATCCACGAACAGAACACTTGGCACGCCATTCACAGGCTGCTTCTGGTGATAGGGGGTCTGGCGGTAGACATCCGACTTCATGCTGATCATATGCGACTTCTTTCCGCTCATTCCGGTGAGCTCGTCCCAGAGAGGCTGATAGGTGTGACAGTGGGGGCAGGTCGGCGAATAGACGAAGATGAGAGTCATGGGGCCCTTACGGATGAGGGATTCCAGTGCCCGGACTTGTTTGGCGGAGGTGAGCCGCATCACCTTACTTTCTGTACTCTTTCGGGTGGATCTCCGTCTGGCGGAAGAAGACCGACGTGACGACATTTCTCTACAGGAGTCCACGAAAATACTTCTACCGAATCAGAGAGATGCCGACATTCGGGAATTCCAACTTCGTGACCAACATGGCCAACAATGTGCTGACGAATCTTAATGTTCCGCCGTCGGGATCCTGGCGTATTGTGTTACTGTTCGTTGTCTTTGCGATTGCCGTGGTTGTGGCGTATGTCATGTGGCCTTCTTCCGATGCGGGTGCCGTCCCTGCATGGGTCACTTGTCCTACGGCACTGGATGAACAAGCCGATGGTTCCTATGTACTCAAACCGATGGGCCAAGAATTTGCGACGATGAACGATTTTCAGCAGTACTGGCATAATTCCGGATTCAATGAACGCTGTCCGATTCCTCTCCTGACGGGGTATCGTGACATTCCGGTCCAGGGGTCGTTGGACCCCGACAGTCTGAATGAGCAGACCTATGCGAAGACGCCGATTTACAAGGTGGATGATTACGAATTCTCCCGTGTCTTCGGCATAGAAAAGGGCGGGCATATGATTGAACCGCGTCAGGATTACAACAAGATCATCAACCAGCGGACCTTTGACTGGGCCGATCGCCCCATGACGTCGGATGAACGCAAGCGCGTCTATTCGGGACTCACGGAAGGATTCACGGCCGCCGGTGATCTGACCTCGGAAGCGGTGAACCGTTTCGGAGAAAAGCAGGAGATTCCGACGGAAGACCCCGATATTGACTGTAAGATCAGTCGCGAAACCAAGGAGGTGGCGCGAATGGTAGAAAAAATCTACGAAAAGGATGCGAACTACGAACCCGTCATTACGAAGGTGGGGCCGCATCACTGGGAAGTCAATGAACTCAAGCCTCGGCGGCGTACGGAACCCTGGTTTGAGGACACGATCGCCAATAACAAGGTCGTGAACACGATGGACCCCTCAGTGGATCTGGAATTCCGGTATCGGGAAAAGGAAGTGACGGATGCCGCCATAGACCCCTATTTTGGGGATCTTCCGTATACATCCGACAAGTATGATGCTGGAAAGGGAGATCCCTACTATGGACCGGTCCCTGGAATGGAACGGATGTTCGGCCCCACCTTTGATCAAAAATCGTGGGAATAATTACTCGGAATCCGAATAAGAGGACGCAGAATCGGACCCAACCATGTAGCGGCCATTCTGGTAGTAGTTGTAGGAGGGGACAAAGCGTCCATTGTCCTTGCGTTCAAAGATCTCTACGCGACCACGGGGCTTACGACGGGAGAGGGCGACAGCTTCTTCCTTGGTAATGACGATCGTGATATCTTCCCAATCAAAGCCGTCTTCGGTGTAGACATAGAGATATTCCATTTTGATGGTATGTCTCTGTGACAAAATCTTTAGATCGTAGTATTTCTGTAGCCCCTTAGCAATTATTACGGAGACAAGTACGGCCATCGGTCTGCAGTGTTCCACCCGAACGACATTCATACTGCCCATAGGTGACGGGGGTGGCTCCATAATAGTAATAACAACTGGATCCAGATACGGATCCACCCGAAGGACAGCAATAGTAGTATGAACAAGAAGCATCGTAATAGTAATAACAACTGGATCCAGATACGGATCCACCTGAAGGGCAACAATAATAGTAACTTACACTGGCGTCATAGTAATATGCACATCTTGCGCCATCTAAGGATCCACCCCACGGGCAGCAATAATAATAGGAGTATGAATATTCATAGTAGACATAATAGTAATAGTACTGTGGGGCCTCTCCATATGCAGTATCACTGCACGTTGTTGCCCCAAGTTCCCATCCTAACTCGCGCGAATTTTCTCCGCGCAATGTGTGACTTTGTATGTCCGCAATCACTTCATCTTCTTCTATATTTTCATACAGAATTGATTGTAAGAGGCGTGTCCGATCGTTCGTTTCTATTAGGTTCGTATACTCTGCATGTGTCATTGGGATCGGATCAATATCCAGGAGAGTATGCTCAGAGGAGTTTATGTCATAATCATCCGACGGGACGGTGATACGATAATTATCTAAGCCATCTTCCTTGAATAGCATCATTACATATTTTCGGGCTGTATTTCCTTCTGTGTCCATTACATCAAGGGGTACTAAACTACGCATTAATACACCAATTCCACCAACATCAATGTAGATTGGACCAATATCATAATAATAGTAATAGTAATAGTAGTCATAGTAGGGTGCATAGTAGGGTGGTGGTGCATAATATGGTGTCACATAATAATAGTAGTAGCACGTGTAATAGTATGTATAATAATATCCATAATAATATACCCCTTCATATCCCTGTACACAATATCCACCCGCATCCCAACCTTTTTCACAATAGGGCCCTGAACTGCAAACATGTGCATCATACCCCGTATAACAGGATGTCCCATACAGACTACCTCCACTTGGGCAACTCACCGAAGAACATACAGGTGCACCATATGTCACTTGACAGGATGATCCATACAGGGATCCGCCGCCAGGACATATATAGGAACAACAGCTGGAGGCCCCATATGTAATCTGACAGCTGGTCCCATAGAGAGTTCCCCCGCTGGGACACGTATAGTATGTATAATAATAAATGCCGGCTGCGTAGGTGGTCCAACAGGGGGTCGGGGTCTGAGTTGCCGTACGAGTACTGGTAGAAGTAGATGTGGAGGTAGATGTAGAAGTAGATGTACTGGTGGATGTCATGGTAGAGGTAGACGTTTGTGTTGAGGTCATCGTTGCGGTTGCGGTCTGCGTACGTGTTGACGTCATAGTGGAGGTTGCAGTCATCGTGGATGTGGAAGTCATTGTAGATGTAGATGTCTGTGTAGAGGTCATCGTTGCGGTTGATGTCATCGTAGATGTCATTGTAGCCGTTGCAGTCTGCGTAGAAGTCATAGTAGAGGTCGCCGTCATGGTGGATGTCGCGGTCATGGAGGCCGTGGCTGTCATGGTTGCTGTGGCGGATGCAGTGGCCGTTGCCGAAGATGTGGCAGTCATTGATGCAGTAGCAGAGGCGGTTGCAGTACTAGAGGATGTAGAAGATGCCGTTGCGGTTGCCGAAGATGTTGATGTGCGGGTAGCAGTTGCCGATGCAGTGGCCGATGCCGTTGCAGTTGTAGATGCCGTTGCCGTAGCTGAAGATGTTGCGGTGCTGGAAGCCGTGGCCGATGCCGTGGCAGTTGCGGACGACGTTGACGTTGCCGAAGACGTCGTGGAGGCGGTTCCCGTTGTTGTTCCTGTAATAGATCCAGTCGGCGATCCTGACACAGACCCCGTCGTACTTCCTGTGCGGGAAACCGACACCGTCGCCGATCCAGAGGACGTAATTGTAGAAGTGCCAGACCCACTCATAGTTCCACTTATAGAAGCCGTCGTGGATGGAGTCGTGGTGACCGTACCGGTAGCTGACACACTGAAACTGGTAGACGCCGTACTACTGACCGTTCCCGATGCCGAGACCGTGAAACTGTTTGTCGCCGTACTACTTACGGAGGACGTTGTCGTTACCGATCCGGAAACCGTAGGGGTTGCCGATGAACTATAACTATTGGAGGATGTTCCGGAAACCGAACCGGTTGCACTTACTGTAGGACTTACAGAACCCGTAGATGAGACTGTTCCTGTGGTTGTTACCGTTACAGAAACGGATGCAGATGCCGATGGACTGACACTATTGGAGGACGTCCCGGAAACCGTACCAGTTGCACTTACAGTGGATGTCACGGATGGGGTAGAAGAAACGGTTCCTGTAGTAGTTACGGTTCCAGACACAGAGGATGTTGGAGTCCCCGTTGTTGTAACGGATCCTGAAGAGGAAACGGATGGAGTCACCGACACCGACCCCGTAGATGAACCAGATACCGAACCGGTTGGGGTAATCGTTCCACTTACAGATGGACTGCCGGATGCCGACGCCGTTTCACTCACAGACCCAGTTGTGGTAACCGATGCCGAAGAACTCACCGTTGGAGTCACAGTCGGTGTACCTGAACGCGAAGATGTGACGGATACCGTCCCACTTCCGGAAACGGTGGAACTGACGGTAGTACTTACAGAGGGTGATCCCGATCCAGAGGGGCTGACCGAAACCGATGCCGTACGGGTTCCCGTGATGGTTCGGCTTCCACTACTGGTGGCCGTGGTACTTACACTTCCTGTGGAGGATACCGTCCCTGTTACGGAAGGAGTGGTCGTCTTGGTCACCGTGGAAGTTCCGCTGGCTGTACGACTGACCGTGGTGGTCTTGGACCCCGTAGTGGTTTCCGACGGCGAAATTGTTGCGGTAGAACTCACGGACCCCGTGGTACTGATACTGGCAGAATTACTGGGGCTGGTCGTAACCGTTGCCGTCTCCGAGACCGTCTGGGAAACCGATGCCGTACTACTCACGCTTGCAGATGTAGACGGTGTTGCAGACACCGATTTGGATGCCGAAGAAGAACCGGATACGGTTACCGTGGATGTTACCGACGGAGTTGCACTTACCGTGAAAGAGTTGGAGGCGGTACTACTGACCGTGGATGTTCCAGAGACTGAAAAGGAATTGGACGCGGTGGAACTCACGGTAGAGGATCCAGAGACCGTAAAGGAATTGGATGCCGTACTGGAAATGGATGATGTAATGGAGGCGGATGCGGAGGGACTGGCGGTTCCACTTACGGTAATGGTACGGGTCGCAGAGACGGTAGGAGAAACCGTTCCCGTTGCCGTCCCCGTAATGGAACTGGTCGGGGACAATGTCTGGGTAATCGTGGAGGTTGGAGATCCAGAACTACTGCCAGAGACAGAGGGAGATCGTGATACACTTACGGTGGAGGTGACTGTCGCAGTTTCACTGGGCGTGCGGGTTCCAGTTCCCGTGGAAGAGGATGTTGGAGATCCCGTCGGAGTTTTGGTATTCGTAGGACTCACGGAAGCCGATCTGGTTCCACTGGCGGTACGACTTACGGTGGGTGTCACACTTCCACTGCCGGAAACTGTGGCACTTCCACTTACCGATGCAGTGAGAGTACTGGTACGGGTAGCAGAGGCCGATCCCGATACGGTCGTTGTAAGAGACTGGGACATGGTATGGGTTACCGTCGGAGATGCCGATCCAGAACTACTGACCGTGCCTGTTGCGGTTCCTGTAATAGAAGGAGTAACCGTACGTGTTCCACTAGTGGTCGGACTTACAGTGACCGTTCCGGATACACTTACACTGGGTGATGCGGTAGAAGAGGGACTGCGGGTGGTGGAGGGTGAACCAGAATCCGTAGAACTTACGGAGGGACTGGCCGACCCCGTGCGGGAAGAGGAGGTAGACGGAGTTTCTGATGAACTGGCGGTTCCCGTACGACTCGGAGATTCGGACCGCGACGGGGTAGCCGAACCAGAAGACGTACGACTGGCGGTGACCGAACTACTTACACTGGAAGACGCCGTAGCGGTTCGGGAAGCACTGGCGGATTTGGATTCACTGGAAGAGGCCGTAGAAGTTTTCGTTACCGATGGGGAGGAAGAGGTCGTGAGAGAGAACACTGCAGTAAGAGATTGGGAAGCGGACCCGGAAGCCGTACGACTGGTCGTGACCGTTGCCGATACCGTATTACTGCCCGACCCCGTAGATGTCACGGTCCCCGATACCGATGCTGTTCCTGTGATCGTAGGAGTCTTCGTATGAGAGGCGGAATCCGTAGAGGATGGAGAAGCCGTCGTGGTCCGGGATGCCGAAGAGGAACGTGTAACGGTCGGGGTGGAAGAAGGAGACTGTGTGATCTTTGCACTTCCAGAAGAGGTGGGGGACCGGGAAGAGGTAATACTCTGGGTCGGAGTTACACTGGAAGTTCGGGATGTTGTCGTTGTTCGTGTAACGGTCGCAGATGCCGATACGGTGCGGGTAGAACTTACACTTCTTGTAGCCGAAGAACTCTTCGTACTGCTTACAGAGGTTCGTGCCGATCCCGTTGCGGAGGGTGAACCGGATGATGTTCGGGATGCGCTTGTAGTCCGTGTAGGAAGTGCTGAAGCCGAACCGGATGCAGACACGGTAGAACTCCCACTGACACTCGCGCTGGCGCGGGCGGTTCTGCTGACGCTCGTGGATCCCGTGGGAGAGGAGGAGGGTGAAATACTCCGTGTAGAACTAGGAGATCGTGATGGTGTGGAACTGGCGGTCGTAGAACGACTCTCCGACGTGGAGGCAGTCGGGGTTGTAGAGACACTGGACGTACGGCTCACTGTAGTACTTCCTGTACCGGTGGAACTGACAGAGGATGATGGGGTGTCTGTAATACTGCGGGTTGCCGTTCGGCTGCCGGTAACACTCTGGGTTGCGGAAGACGATGCAGTAGGGCTCCGACTGGGGGTAGTGGATCGTGTAGACGATGGACTTCTGGAACTGGACGCGGTTGCAGAGGAGGATCGCGTAGAGGTTCGTGTTTCGGTACTACTGGGGGTTCCAGTGGGCGAACGTGTCTTGGTTGCGGTGAGAGATGCGGTGGTACTAGGGATATCCCAGAGAGCTGATTTGCTGGCTGTTCCTGACGGGGTACGTGAAGAGGTGCGTGATTCTGTAGGAGAGGGGGTGGAAGTTCGTGTGGATGTCGCAGTACGGGAAGAACTCACGGATCCCGTAGGCGTACGACTGGAGGTGGGGGTCCGTGTACTGGTTACCGTGGTCGTACCGGTTCGGGACATCGTGGGTGTGCGCGTAGAGGTGGGGGTATTTGTAGAGGATCGTGTGCTTGTAGAAGAACGGGTAGAGGTCGCCGTTCGGGTAGAGGTTCGGGAAGAGGACGAAGTACGACTGGAAGTTGCGGAAGATGTGGATGTACGACTTGATGTTGGGGTTCGTGTAGAAGTACGACTGGCCGTGGTTGTCGCGGATCTCAGTGCAGTAAAGGTAGATGTTACGGATTCGGCAGAAGATCGGGAAGACGATGCAGTTCGCGTTGCGGTCTTGGTTCCAGCCGTAGACTTCGTAGAGGTCGGAGTTCGGGACGCTGTTTTGGTAGCGGCGGCAGAACGTGACGATGTGGCGGTTTTACTGGAGGTTCTCGTAGAAGTGGCGGACTGTGTAACCAGAATACCTTGATTCGCCAGATGCCGAATGTCATAGTCATACAGAATCGGTGTTGTTTGATCCGCAAAGGTCTGTGTGGACGCCCACGGGATCAACATGAGCATCCCCAAAAAATGGAGAAGTCGCATCCTGTTATTATTAGAGGCGCAGATTCTTAAGGTGGCTCGGTTCTTATTCTTGTTCTGATTCGTATACACAGGATGTACAAGAATCAGAAGTTTGTATTCCATGCACAAAATACCTAACAGTTATTGCGCAGACAGGTGACACCATCCGACTGGAGAGATCCACCCGCACGACATTCATACTGGCCGTATGTTACGGGGGTAGCGCCGTAATAGTAGTAACAGGAGGAACCGCTCACGGATCCACCGGAGGGGCAACAGTAATAGTAATAATAGTTTACCCCGGCATAGTAATAATAAGTATAGTAAACCGGTGCGGTTGCATACCCTGTACCACTACAGGTTGTAGATGCCTGATAATAGGGGAGTAGACGTGCGACTGGTGTATTCTCTTCTAGTTGGTCGGTATCAAGAATGTCTTCTACGTCTTGTATAAAATCAACTTGTATATCTATTTCTTGAACACGCTTCAAATATCGTTTTACTGCAGTAATGTCAGATGTAAATTCATGGATCATATCGGGGGATACTGTAATTATATCCTCTTCCGTATTACTGTCTATATTTGCATTATCTTGTATGAGTTCATAGATATCCTCCTCCTCTTCATTGGTATTCAGATTACGTCGTACACAATACATGAGTAGATTTCTATTGGCAGAATCAGAGGATTGTATCTGTAACACTCGGCGACAGTATCCTCCATAGTACGGTGCATAATACGGTGCATAGTAAGGTGGTGGTGGAGGTGGGGGCGGGGGTGGTGCATAGTAGGCATAGTAGGGGGCATAATAGGCATAATACGGTGCATAATACGGTGCATAGTAAGGCGGAGGAGGCGGTGCTACATAGTAATAGTAGTAACACGTGTAGTAATATGTGTAGTAATATCCATAATAGTATACCCCCGTAGCGGCCACCGAACAGCCAGACCCATCCCACGATCCACTGGTGCAATAGGGCGACCCCTGACAGGTACTGGCTCCATAAGATGTCTGACAGGATGTCCCATAGAGTGATCCGCCACCAGGACAGATGTAATACGTATAATAATAGAGTCCCGCTGCGTAGGTTGTCCAACAGGGGGTTGGGGTCTGGGTGGCTGTTCGGGTGGAGGTAGATGTACTTGTAGATGTAGAAGTGGAAGTAGATGTACTCGTTGCGGTTGATGTACGTGTAGATGTAGATGTTTGTGTTGCCGTCATTGTGGCAGTTGCGGTCATGGTAGAGGTAGATGTCTGCGTGGATGTCATGGTGGAAGTGGATGTTTGTGTGGATGTCATGGTGGACGTTGCGGTCATTGTTGCGGTAGCCGTCATAGATGCCGTCGCCGTTTTGGAGGAGGTGGCAGAGGCCGTAGCCGTTGCGGAACTCGTTGCAGAAGCCGTAGACGATGCCGTTGCCGTGGTGGACGCTGTAGAGGTGGATGAAGCAGTGGAAGATGCTGTAGCGGTAGAGGACGCAGTAGATGTACTGGAAGCGGTTGCCGTTGCCGAACTCGTAGAGGTTGCCGATGCCGTCGCGGATGCGGTGGATGTAGCGGTTGATGTCGGAGAAACACTTGATGTGACGGTAACCGTACCGGTAGGACTTCCGGATGCGGATTTCGAGGTGGTTGCTGTACCGGAACCTGACACAGAAACAGAGGCCGAAATCGTAGATGTTCCAGATCCAGAGGAGGTTACGGTCTGTGTTGGAGATGTAGAACCCGATCGGGATACGGTAGGGGTACCTGAGGTTGTAATCGTCGTGGATGGCGTGGTTGTTCCTGATGCTGTCACGGATACCGTAGGACTTGTGGATACCGTGGGTGTAGGAGTACTGGAGCGTGAACCCGTTGGAGAACCGGTCGGGGATCCCGATACAGACACAGAACTGGACGGGGTGGTAGAACCGGAGGAAGAGGGAGATGCGGATGTGGATCCGGAGGTCGTCGTAGAACCCGTAGAGGAAGGAGAGACCGATGCGGATGCCGATGTTGTAGTAGACCCCGTAGAAGACGGTGATACCGATGCGGAACCTGTCGTAGAGGAGGAACCCGTAGAACTTACGGAACCCGATACCGACGGGCTCGTAGAGGCCGACATGGAGGGAGAATGGGTCGCTGATGAGGAGGGTGTACCACTCACGGATCCTGTACCGGAAACTGACATGGATACACTGGACGTAGCGGAAGCCGAATAAGATGCAGAAACCGATGATGTCCCCGTACTACTCAGCGTAATAGATGCCGAAGGGGTATCAGAGCGTGTTGCGGTAGAGGAGATGGTCTGAGACGTAGTCGCACTCACACTCGTCGTCGGAGTTTCGGATCGGGACGGGGTTGCTGTCAGAGAAGGAGACGTGGTTGTGGATGCCGACTGTGAACTCGTTGTCGTCAGCGTCATGGAGGCGGACGGCGTAATACTCAGAGTCATCGTCGGGGTCACGGTTGGTGTGCGGGAAGAAGTCACCGTACGGGATTGGGTTGGCGATGTGGTGCCGGAGGCTGTCACAGTGGGGCTTAAAGAGAGTGTTGCCGACGCACTGACGGTTCGTGTCGGCCCTGCGGAATCCGACGGAGATGCCGTGGTCGTACCTGTTTTGGAAGAGGTAGGGGAGTGTGTCGACGATCTGGAGGAGGATCCGGAGCGGGATCCGGATGCCGATACACTGGTGGATCCCGACGTAGTTGCACTGCGGGTTCCAATGGCCGAAACAGAGGAGGATTTACTGGTGGTCGGGGTCCGTGACGTAGTGGCGGATACTGACGTGGTACGGGTTCCTGTATTGGTGGCCGATACGGATGATGTCGTAGACCCGGATTTTGTGGCACTGGGGGATTTTGTGGTAGATGGAGAACCGCTAGGGGAATTGGTAGTACTGCTGGATTTGGTGGATGTGGAGGATGGGGACGCTGACCGTGTACTACTTACGGATGCAGAACCGGTAGATGTTCTGGAACCCACACCGGTGCCGGATCCGGTTCTGGAGGCAGAGGGAGTATCAGAAGAAGACCCAGAGGAGGTGCGACTGGTTGTGACGGAAGGAGTCGTTGTAGCAGATCCGGTAACGGTTGAAGAAGAAGAGGCGGATCGGGTAACGGATACAGATGCGGTGGTTGTTCCCGTAGGGGAAGATGAACGTGTCGTTGTCGTGCTTCCCGTAGTTGTTCCTGTTTTGGAGTTTGTAGTAGTTGGAGAATTTGTAGACGTAGACGATCCTGACGTGGTCCCGGTTGCACTGACCGAAGTAGATCGGGTAATGGTACTGGTCGGTGTTACAGTACGGGATATGGATGAGGATGCAGTGGTCGTTGGAGAGGTAGAAGCAGACAATGTAGAATCCGCGGATCCACTGGATGTCGGTGACCCCGTATTCGTTCGGCTGGAGGTCGTTGTAACTGTGGATGTACGTGAAGTGGTTGAAGTACGGGAAGAAGTGGTAGACCCGCTGACCGTGCGCGTGGATGATCCTGAGATGGTTGCCCCTGGAGTATCCGTGCTGGTACGACTTCCCCCTGCAGAGACACTGGATGACGCGGATCGGGAGGAAGAGGCCGATGACAGTGCAGTTATGGATGGAAATGCGGAGGGGGTTACTGTACTGGTTTCTGTACTTACATCCGACACCCGATTACTGGCCGTGGACGTTTGACTGGATGATGCCGATGCGGTTGCGGGTTGTGTGGCTGTAACGGATCGTGGTGCCGTACGGGTGGCGGTGATCGTTGTGGTTGCGGTTGGAGATCGCGAAGAGGTCGGGGTACGGGTTCCGGATCGTGAACTGGTTGCTGTGCGTGTACTGGATGCCGTGGAGGTAGAGGTTCGGGAAGAAGATGGTGTTGCCGTACCCGTACGACTCTGTGTCGGTGTTTTGGTAGATGTTGCCGATTTCGTAGGACTACGTGACGTGGTAGGTGTTCGTGACGATGTCGCTGTGCGCGTGGAGGTACGTGTTCCCGTGGCGGTACGACTTACGGTCGCGGTCGTAGTGGATGTCCGTGATCCAGAGGGTGTATTTGTAGAAGATAGTGTAGGATAGGGACTGCGGGTTCCCGTAACGGTCTGTGTAGAAGTTCGGGAACTAGTGGATGTTTGTGTGGAGGTTCCCGTACGCGTAGATGTTTTTGTACCGATAGCACTACGGCTTGCGGTTGCGGTTCGGGTTGCCGTTTTTGACATGGTAGGAGTACGGGTTTGTGTACTGGATAGACTGGATGTTTTTGTGGGTATCGCGGATCTCGTTGCCAGTGCAGCGGCACCTGCCAAGGACCGATCAGTATAAAGCATGTCGGATACATCCAGTGCGTCCATCGGTGCAGAGGATGTAATCCAGGGGATCATAAGTAGAAACCCCAACCGGAGGAGTCGGTTCATCTATTATCATGTACGGATAGATTCTTTACATCATATGGTTTTATACTCAAAATACTCTGTAACCGAACAGAATATTTTGATTATGAATCGGATTTTATATGTTCTATACTACAGTTATTACCAACAGTACATGGAATGTAGAATTGTATAGAATTCTGGAGTTTGAATGAGCGTCGTCATAATACTATTTGCATTCTCATTGCACTGAGAGACTGTCTCTTCTGGGACCTGAGTTTCACACATGCTCCATAAACAGAACCCAAAATTATGATCACACGAATCTTTCTGGATTGCACAATCCAAGTAACATATATCTATATTCCGTATACATGGTGTAAAGTCGGTTGTAGAGAATGAGGGAAAATGTATAACATCTGTATATCCAGAAACGTACATTCCATTCTGGAGATCATAGGAGATTTGGCATGGGCCACAATCGGTAGGGCAAAAACTACAATCTTCCCCATTGTTACAGTGACCATCGCCGCAATATCCAGTGGATTGTGAGGAATAATATTCCGATGGAGAAGAGTAATAGTAGGGTTGTGAGGAATAATAATCTGATGGAGAAGAGTAATAGTAGGGCTGTGAGGAATAATAATCTGATGGAGAAGAGTAATAGTAGGGCTGTGAGGAATAATAATCTGATGGAGAAGAGTAATAGTAGGGTTGTGAGGAATAATATTCCGATGGGGAAGAGTAATAGTAGGGCTGTGAGGAATAATAATCTGATGGAGAAGAGTAATAGTAGGGTTGTGAGGAATAATATTCCGATGGAGAAGAGTA